>Ga0114950_10001087_pt1 | contig 20116 bp, 23 predicted proteins | sample N075metaG_FD_83503 | JGI IMG/M metagenome (GOLD analysis project Ga0114950, IMG submission 83503) | Deep subsurface microbial communities from Kermadec Trench to uncover new lineages of life (NeLLi) - N075 metaG | ecosystem: Environmental > Aquatic > Marine > Ocean trench > Sediment | place... | reverse complement strand
GTACACACGCGTTTCGCCGCCCCTCCTCACAGGCCTGTTGCCAGAACGGTAGGCTGTCGCCCGTGTGCCGCGCGTCCGTCCGTCCCAACGCCGTCATGGCTCCGAAGAAGACGATCCAGACCGACATGTAGGCCAAGTTGGCCCGTGCGGGAGCCCAATCCCGTCGCCACCGACTCCAGCCAGGACGCCTCCCAATGGTGCGGACCAGGCCGTCGATCGCCTGCACGCTCAGATTCAGGAGCGGCACACACAGAAGCTTGTCGTAGAACGTCGGCGCTCCGAGGGCGCCCAGAAGCGCATAGAGACCGAAAACACCCAGGCCGTAGAGCCCGCCGAAGATGCCCTTTCCGAGCGGCGTCCTCGGCGAGGTGGACGGATCGGTCACGAGCAGAAGGAGTCCGAGAAAGACCGCCGAGGGGATCTCGGAGTCGACGAAGTAGGGTACGCCCGTGACCGCCCAATACAGTGCGCTCAGGCTGAACAGCATGATGGCTGCGGACCCGGCTACCAACGTGATCGAAAAGAAGTACATGACGATCAGGCCGATCAAGAACAGAAACGAGTAGATGTAGGGAGCGATGGCCAGCGTCGAGGCGATCTCCTGCCCCCAGGTCAGCCCCGTGGTATTCGTGGCAATCAATATGAGGGAGAACAGCCCCAACGAGAAGGCGGAGGGATTGAAGATGTGCACCCTTTTGCCTTCACGATTCCACCGTACGAACTCCTTCCCCATGAACCCGACGGCGAGCATCAGAAATTGTAGGTAGAACCAGTCGTCCCGGAACCACAGGAACAGGTTCGTGCTGAAAATGATGGGAAACGGCCCGAAGCCGAGCACATAACTGCCGCGACGGGTCCAGGCCAGTAGCATGTCGAACGCGTAGGCAAACACCAACTGGGCCGCGAGGAGCCAGACGAAGTCGTAGACAGGTCGCCAAAACCAGCCCCAGTACACGAGCACGGCTACCTGAACGAGCGCCTGCAGGTAATGCTGGGGGCGTAACACGATGGTGAGCGATCGATCCTCGGACTTCCCCCTCAAACGCAGGAAGAGCACCAACTGCCAGACGAGTAGTACGGTGGCCGCACCCCAAAAGGAGCGAGTGAGAATCGGGTTGCCCGACACGCGAGGCACGAATGACAGAAGGGCGAGACCCAACGTCAGAGCCAGCGGCACCAAGAACACGCGAAGTGGTGACTGGGTTCGCGAATCCCGTTCTACCTGCTTCTTTTTCTCTCGGCTCCCCTCACGGGCACCCCGTGGTCGCGCAGATGACATCGTTTTTTCGGGACTCTGGTTGAGCAAGACGGGGATGCGTAATCGGGCCCCTCACAATGAGCCTGGGCAGGCGGGGAGGCAAGATGGACTACTTCCGAAAAACGAGAACCTCTTCGTCGTTCGCCGAAAAAGACCAAATTAACGTAATCGAAGAGCCAGTTATCGAGCCACTAAGAAGAATGGCGCCCGCGGTCAGCGTAATCGATCCACTAGTAAGCGCGTAGGTGAACTCCAACGTCCATATATCTGTGTCTACGATGCCGGCGTCTGTCTCCCTCACGGTCAACCTAAGGCTGCAGGTAAGGTCTTCGTTGAGCGTTAAACTCCCTTCTGTGATTTCGAGGAGGTAAGTGGTTCCGTTTTGGAGAAGAACTGAGGGAAGTTCCTCCCCATTGATTGTTCGCAGCGTGTAGGTCCCAGAGACACTTCCCGGGTCGGTAACGTCTACGCCATCGCACGCCACTAAACCGAAAACCAAGAAAGCTAGAAGGAATCCGCGGGCCATCGTGACTTCCGCTTCTTGACTTACCGAATCGCGAAGAGCTCGACGTCGAACACCAACATGCCGAAGGGCTCGCGCCTTCCACCATACGCGAGATCTTGGGGGATCCAGAAGCGCCGTTTCTCGCCTACCACCATCAGCTGCAGGCCCTCGGTCCAACCTCTGATCACGCCGTCGAGGCGGAAGGTCAACGGCGGGCCACGAATCACCGAACTGTCGAACATGTTGCCGTCCGTCGTCCAGCCGGTGTAGTGCACCGTAACCGAGTTGCTCGCCCTCGGGTGGGTCGTGCCCGTGCCAGCGGTCAGCACCTTTGATGCGAGACCCGACGAGCTCTTCTCCGCGTCGGATGGGGGCGCAGCAACATCAGGCGGAGCCGGGAGATTCTGAGCCTCCGCGTGTGCGGCGACAAGCACTACCAGACACGTTGCGGCGAGCAACGCAGGCAGGAACCGGCCGGTATTCCTTCGGGTCATGACTCTCATCCTTCCTCCCCGTGGCTCAGTCAGGTGCCAAGTGGCTTCGTGGCTTGGAGGGCAGTGATGGAATGCTATCTGCGAGTCTAGGGTTCTTGCCAGCTGCGATGGTCCACCGATCGAAAAGATGATACATTTCGCCCTCCAACCTCCCTCCGAAAGGGTAACTATGTCCAAGGATCCAGCCAAGCAACCGAAACGTGATGCACAGCCTGGCAAGATAACGCGCCGCGACTTTGTGGCTTTCTCGGTGACCGCGGGCGTTGCAGTCAGCGCGAGCTGTACGGCCCAAAACATTGAAGTGGTCGAAGAGGACGTCGAGATTACGACTCCCGATGGGACCGCCGACGCTGCCTATATTCACCCGCGGACAGGTTCCTATCCGGGTGTATTGATCTGGCCGGACGCATTCGGACTGCGGCCCTCGTTTCGCGACATGGCGAAGCGGCTGGCGGCGGAAGGATACTCCGTGCTGGTGCCGAACCCGTTCTATCGGGTCGAGAGGGCGCCTGTGTTCGACGATGTCGCCTCCTTCAGCTTTCAGAATCAAGAGGACCGGGCGAGGCTGGGTCCGTTGATGGGCTCGATAAACGCGGCTGATGCGGCCGAACGGGACGCGTCCGCCTACATTCCGTTTCTGGACGCGCAACCCCAGGTGGATACATCGAAGAAGATCGGCACGCAGGGCTACTGCATGGGCGGACCGTTGATCGTGAGGACCGCCGCCGCCCTCCCGGATCGCATCGGCGCCGCCGCATCGTTCCACGGAGGAGGACTGGTGACCGACAGCCCGAATAGCCCGCATCTGCTGGCGCCGAACATCCAGGCACGTATGTATTTCGGCATCGCCTCCAACGACGACGAGCAACAACCCGAAGCCAAGGACATACTGCGAGAGACCTTCGCCGACGCGGGCGTTGAGGCCGAGATCGAGGTGTACTCCGATGCCCAGCACGGCTGGTGCGTCACGGACATGCCTGCAGGGGGTGGAGAGCCGATCTACAATGAGGTCGATGCCGAGCGAGCTTGGGGCAAACTGATCGAGCTGTACGAAGCGGGTCTCGCCTGAGTTAGATCCGGACCTCCTTGTCCAGGACAAGGGTCTCGAAGGTGTCCCGTTTCACACGATCAAAGGCCATCGCCTCTGCGCATGCTAAGACCCGGGTGCCTGGTAGGTCGGGCTCTTTCTACACGCCTCATCCACCTCTTCCGGCGTCATGAGCACCACCACTTTCGCCCTCACCGCGCCACTGGAGTTTACCGCCAACGAGGCAGCGGTAGCGCTGACGTTATCGGGCATGTCGACAATCACGTAGGCGTCGCTCGAGCCAAACGAGAAATAGAACGCATCAACCTTTCCACCGAGAGTTTCTATCAACTGCGTAGCCGCCTCTCGTCGCGCTGAGCCGCCGTCCTTCAACAGGCCTTTGACGCCGTCGGCTGTGTATGACGCCTCAATCAAATACTTTGCCATGGAGAACCTCCAGTCTCGAGAGCTAAAAGCCGCACGGCTCGTGAGGCCGCACGAGAACTTGGGGGGGGTGCACTCGGTGCGCTAGCCTTGGACCGAAGTTAAGAGAGCCGATCGTCAAGATTGCCATCACAGTAAGCGGTGTGGTCGGTTCGATCGACCCCGCCCTGTTACCGGCTTACGCGTTCTGGCTCGGTCGTGGGACCCGCCGACGGTCTAGCGACGGTGGTCCGAGGGTGAAGCGGAAGACGGCCCCCTCTCCTAGGGTGCCCTCGGCCCACACCCGTCCGCCGTGGCGACGCACGATTCGATCGACGGTGGCCAGCCCGAGTCCGCTCCCTGGGAATTCTTGCCTGGTATGGAGCCGCTCGAATGCTTGGAAGATTATCTCCCGGTTGGCGTTGTCGAAGCCGATGCCGTTGTCCCGGACGTGGTAGGTGGGGCCATCACTCCCGTCCTCGTCGACGCCCAACTCGATCCGAGGGCCATCCTTGGGTTTGGTGTACTTCCACGCGTTCTGGAGCAGGTTGGTCAGGAGAATCCTCAGAAGCGTCTTGTCCCCAACGGCTGTGATTCCAGGCTCCACGTCGAACCTCACGTCGCGATCCGGGGCCAGCACACTCAGATCGTTGACGATCTCCCGCCCCAACGATGATAAGTCGACTTCCTCTCGACTGATTTCGCCTCGGGTGACGTCAGCGAGGTCGCGAAGGTCCTCGAGGGTATACATCATGTGCCGGCCCGCGGACCGAATACGCTCCAGGTCGTCCTTCAGCTGGTGATCGAGCGAGTCGCCGAGTTCCTCCGCGAGGTGCGCGCTGAAGTTGGTCACGATCAGCAGCGGGTTCCTGAGATCGTGCGCTAGGGAGGCGCTGAACAACTCCAGCTCCAGATTCGCCGCCTCGAGTGCCGCGACCGACCGTTCATGCTGTTCCTCGGTTCGCCTCCCATCGGTCGTATCACGCACGTTCACCGCGACCCCCGACACTGAGCCATCGGACTCGATGAACGGGTCGTACCGCGCGTCGACGTGCCGACGACCCTGCCGTGGCGAGGTCCACCAGAGGCCGAAGCTCACCGGCTCACCGGACAGACAGCGGTCCAAATAGGGCTTCAGCGACGCTTCAAAAGTATCCTCTCCAAACACGTCGGCTACGGTGTGTCCGAGAATCTCTTCCCGAGTCCGCTGGTGTTCATCACAGTAGGCTTGGTTCACGGCCCGATACGTATATGTAGAGTCCACAAACACCATGAGATCACGACTAGCGGTGGCCATGGACTCATACCATTGAAGCGCCTCCTTCGCAGCCTCCCGCTCGGTGACGTCTTGAACGGCGCAGCTCACTCCCACCACGGTGCCATCATGGGATCTCACGGGGTAGAAGTTGTGTTGAAACGTCCTCACGATCCCGGGATGGGCCGGCGTTTCCGCCTCGACGGTCCCCTCGATCGGTTCGCCGGTCTTGATCACGCACCGTAGCTGCTTCTCGACGCTACGTGCCACATCCGGTAGCACCTCTCCGATGGTTCGACCTAGGTGTTCGCTGACCGCCAGCCCGTTGACGGCTGCTAACCATTCATTGATCTGGATATAACGTAGGTCCAGATCGAGGGAGCAGAGGCCTATGGGCGCATCGAGGTACATGTTCAAAGCGCTTTCTGGCTGCGGCTCCAGACTCTCGGGTTCGGGCACACTAACCCGTTGGGCGTGCTGGGCCGACTTGCCCCGAACCGGCGACCTTTTCCTGGCCATCAGCGTCGCCGCACCGCTGCGGTGCTTCCCCTCCCACTTACCGAGAGCGCCATCGGAGTGGGACCCGTCCATGCCGGCCGAGACCCGTCCTCGGACTTCTCCCCGGAGGATGCGAGGGCGGCCCGCGGACGATCAAATGCCATGATGCCGGCTCGTACGAGTAGGGACGTCATGAAGTTGCCGAGCTCGTCTCTCGTCTCCCTTTCACTCAATCTGCCTGTTGCGGCCTGAGCGACTGCGTCGTTGAACCGTTGGCCGTCCGACGCGAAAAGGGTGCCGGCGCCGATAAACATCCCACTGATCGCGGGAGCAGCGGCCACGAGCTCCCTCGGGGGTGGGATTTTCACGTCGGAGTTCACCTCTTGGCCGCTCACCGCTCCAGTGAGAGCAACGAGAGTCCAGGCCATGACCAGGAAAAGTGTGTTTCTCGTAGACATGGCTGGTTCTCCTAGAACGATACGGCCAGGGCCGCGCCGCCGAGCACACGGACTCCGTTCCCGCTGTACTTGGTCAAGTCGGCAAGGGCGAGCGAAAGCGAAATGGGCACGTTCTGCGTCTGAATGGTCTTGCTTACGCCGGTGAGAAGATTCGTGCCGCTCCACTCGAAGATGATGTTCGTGCCTCTGGCCACTTCAACGGCGACGTTCCCGAAGACGGCCGTCCCGTTCCTTCCCTTCCCCTCCGAAAAATCCCGGCCGCTCTTCCTTGCGAAGCGCCCGCTGCCCACGCCGGCACTGACGTGGACGCGGCCGATCCCGGGACGGCCGGATCCAAAAGCCTGCACCACATGGCTCACCACGAAGTAGAACGTGTCACCTGCGTCGTCGGAAAAGTCGTCGTTCGAGAACAGGCTCTCCCCTCCGACGGCGATGGTCGTTCCTCTGGCCAGGTAACGATGGACCTTGAAGGAAAACGAAATGTTATCGAGCTCGCTCAGGTCGGATACGGTCGTGCCGATCTGGAGTCCGGCGTTGAGAACCGGATCGCCCATCCCGTAGCCCAGCGCCACGATACCGTCTGCGTTGGGAAGGTAGGGGGTACGCTCGGCCGCCCCGACTCCCAGGAATGCGGATCCGAAGGCCGCCCCCCACGCGGAGGGCGTCATGATCGATTTGGCAGCAGAATTCGGGAGCTTCAGCCTCAGAAGCCACTCGGGTACCCGCTGGGCCTGCAGGGTCTGCTGTGCATGCCCTGCCAGCGGGATCACGAGGTGGCCCGCAAGGGCAAGCACAGCCAGGGCAGAGGGAGTTCTAATCATTGGTATCGCTCCTCAACACGCATCGGTCTATTCCAAAAAACACGGGCCCCCCGGGCCCAGCTGGGGCACGAGGGTACCGAATACGCCCGAGGCGGCGTCAACGTCCCAATGTACTAGTCGTATTTCGAGAGGTACTCCGCTACGTGATGCTTCAGGCTCCTTTCGAAGGTGGACAATCCTGGTGCGATTCGCAGACTGATGATCCCACTCTCTTTGAGCTCCGCCGACAGAGCCTGGAGGGCGGCGGCAACCTGGTCGAGGCCGAGGGGTATGCCGGCCGAACTCGCCGCCTCATGTTCGGTGGAGCCGTCCATGCCGACCACGATGCCACCTTCCTCCTCCCTCGGCTTGAGCGGCTCATCCGGCGAAATGAGTGCGTCCCGGAACGGGTCGTAAACCATGGGTTCGTCCGGCGAAATGAATGCGTCTTTCGGAATCATTTTGTCATCAAGCTCACTTCCGTTCCCGCTGGGGGAATCAGCAACGTTTGCCGCACACTGACGGTCTGGACCGACTATTCAAATATAGGCACGCTCCCGAAATTGGTAAACAAATGTATTCTGGGGTCACAGGACGACCGAGATCAGAACAAACCCCAAAACGAATATTAGTAAGAAGACCCATGTGAGGAGATTGAAGTAGCGGTCGACAAACGAGCGAATGGGCTCCCCGTAGAGATAAATCAGGCCCGCCACGAGAAAGAAGCGGAGTCCCCGGCTCAGGACGCTGGCGACTACGAAGACGGGAAAGTTGATCGCAAAGACGCCGGCAGAGATGGTAAACACCTTGTAGGGGATGAGGGTCAGACCGGCCATGAAGACTGCCCAAAAGTCCCATCGATCGTAGAGGCCCTGCACGGAGGCGAAGGCCTCGGGGGTCACCCCCGGTACGTACTCAAAGAAAAACCCGGATACCGAGCCCCACACGACGGCGCCGATGGCGTAGCCGAGAAGCCCACCCACCACCGACGCGATGGTCGTGACCGCAGCAAATCGAAGAGCCCGGCCGGTGGCTCCGAGGCAAAGCGCGATGAGGAGCGGATCGGGCGGGATGGGGAAGAACGATGACTCCGCGAGGGCGAGGATGGCCAACGCCTGGAGGCCATAAGGCGTGTCAGCCCAATGCAGCACCCAGTCGTAGAGGCGGCGTACCAAACCCGACTTCGTCGGGGGCTCCAACCCAGACTTCGTCGGGGGCTCCAACCCCGACTTCGTCGGGCGGTCGGGGGCTCCGGCCTTGTTCGAAGCCGTGTCGGTCACGTGAGGTCCTCCGATGTCTCCGAGGCCCACGCGAAGCGCCCGAGAAGGGGAACGAAGGTGCATTCCCCATGCATGATCTCCTCATGGATCTCATCATCCTTCCGCCGGACCAGCACCAATTCCTGGCGCTCTCGTGTTCCGACGGGGATGAGCAGTCGCCCGCCCTCCGCCAGCTGGTCGATGAGCGCCTGCGGCACGGACGGCGACGCGGCTGAAACCACGATGACGTCGAATGGGGCATACTTCCGCCAACCGATGGTGCCGTCCCCCACCATGAGCGCGACGTTTTTGATCCGGAGTTGGTCCAACGCGGCGCGCGCCCGCACCGAGAGTTCTCGGATCCGTTCGACCGAATAGACACGGTCCGCCGTGAAAGCCAGTAGGCCTGTGAGGAAGCCGCTTCCCGTCCCGATTTCCAGCACTGTGTCGTCGGGCGTCACTCTGAGGACCGAGAGGTAAAGCGCCTGAAGCGAGGGTTGGGACGCCGTCTGGCCGTATCCGATCGGGATCGCAGCATCTTCGTAAGCCCGGGACCAGACGCCCTCGGGGACGAAAAGGTGCCGGGGAACACGATCGAAGAGCTGAAGGATCACCAGATCGTCGACTCCTCGTCCCCGGATCTCCTCTATCAGCTTTCGCCGGTATCCGGCAAAACTGCGGTCGTCTAGAGGCTCAGCCGCCATCCGCGGATCTCCTCGAGGAGCTTGTAGTTGGTGAGGTCGAGGTGAAGCGGCGTGACCGAGATGTACCCCTCCCGGATGGCCGTGAAGTCGGAATCCTTTGCCCCTGTCCAACTGACTTCTCCTCCTCCGATCCAGTAGTATTCACGGCCGGAGGGGTCGGTGGCCTTCGTCAAGCTGTCGCTGTATCGCCGCTTCCCTAGAGACGTGATCCGTACGCCCTCGACCTGCGCCGGATCGATCGGGGGAAGATTGACGTTGAAAAGAGTGTCGGCCGGGAAGTCGCCTTGTTCGATGATTCCACGGAGCACAGAGGTGACGATGTCCTCCCAGGCGTCGAGATCCTCGAACGCATCGCCCGCATAGGACACCGCAATTGCCGGAATGCCGATCACCGTGGCCTCCATCGCCCCCGCAACCGTGCCTGAGTAGAGGACGTCCTCCCCCATGTTGGAACCGTGGTTGATCCCGGAGAAACACATATCCGGGCGCTCATCCATGAGTTCGTTGACTGCAAGGATGACACAATCCGTCGGCGTCCCGTCCACCACCAGGGCTCCGTCCGTGGTACGGCGCACGCGCAGCGGATGATGGAGCGTAAGTGAGTTGCTGGTCGCACTCTGTTCCCGATCCGGAGCTACGATCGTAACGGAACCGAGCGTGCGAGCTGCGGATGCGAGGACCGCGATCCCTAGCGCCAAGTATCCGTCGTCGTTGGTGCAGAGGATTTGCATCAGGGGTTCAGCCGACTGGGCGGCGCCGCCAGTACCTCCTTTACCTGTTTCAACTCCTGCTTCATACTCGCGAGGAACTCCCGGTCCACCATGTCTCTACTGACCGCCAGAATCTCACCACCCTTCCGCATATCCAGAAGCTTTTGGCGAGCCCCGCCGATCGTGAATTTTTGCTCGTAAAGGAGGTGTTTCACGAGAAGGATCAGCTCGATCTCCTTCGGGCGGAAGACGCGATTCCCGGCCCGGTTCTTCGTCGGGTGAAGGAGCTCGAACTGGGTCTCCCAGTACCGGAGGACGTGCGCCTTCAGACCGGTCAGATCGCAAACCTCACCGATCGAGTAGTACGCCCTTTTCGCGATGGGTTCGTCCATGTCCATTGGTTTCTAGTCCTCTCCCGAGCATTCCTCGAATTCGATCTGCGACAACACGTTCCTCAGAACGACTCTTCAGGCTTAGGGTCTCTTTCCATGAGGTTCCTGAGCGCCTGGTCCGGATCGGTGCCCAGGGTCAAGATTCCGAACACCTCTTCTGAGATCGGCATCTCTACCCCGTATTGGGCGGCGAGATCGTGTACGGCGTGCGCGGTCGCGACCCCCTCCGCGACAGCTGACATTTCCCCGAGGATGGTATCGAGGTCCTCTCCTTGACCGAGACGATAACCAACGGTGCGATTTCGGCTCAAGGTCCCGGTGCAGGTGAGAAAGAGGTCACCCATGCCGGCGAGGCCTGAAAAGGTCGACGCGTGGGCCCCCATGGCCACGCCGAGACGGCGCATCTCCGCGAGGCCACGGGTGATTAGTGCGGCCAGCGTGTTATGGCCACACTCGAGGCCGGCCGCCACCCCTGCCCCGAGCGCGATGACGTTTTTTAATGCTCCGGCTAGCTCCACACCAATGACGTCACTCCCGGTGTACACGCGGAAGTAATCCGTTTGAAACAAGTCTTGCACGGCCAGGGCGGCGTCTGCGCTTCCGCTGGCCACAACCACCGCGGTGGGAGTCTCCCTCGCGACCTCGAGAGCGAAGCTGGGTCCCGAGAGCACCGTGAATCTGTCGATCTGAGCCGGGCTCAGCACTGCCGAAATGACCTCGTCCATTCGGCGGAGAGTCGTAGTTTCGATGCCCTTCGAGGCACTGACGATCAGTGCGTCCTCCTCGATGTGGGCGGCCGCCTCGGCCATGACCGGTCCCACGACCTGCGCGGGACTCACCGATACGACGATTTCGGCCCCTTGCAGCGCCGTCGCGAGATCCGCCGTGCTTCCCAGGTTCTCGGGAAGCTTGATGCCGGAGAGGTACGACACATTCTCCCCACCCTGTGTAATCTGGTCGGCCACTTCGGGCTCGTAGGCCCACACGCACACGTCGTGACCCTTCTTGGAAAGAACGGCGGAGAGCGCCGTTCCCCAGCTCCCCGCACCCACCACCGCGACCCGTGTCACGCCGGGTCTTCACCGGGTTCAGGACTGAGGTCGGGACTGGGCTCAGGACCCGGCTCGAGCGCAGCCCTCCGGAAGGTACCTTCCTCTCCTCGAAGGAGCCGTCTGATATTCGAGCGGTGGGACCACACCACGAACACACTGAGGGCTCCCGCGAACCAAACCATGGCGCTTCCCTCTCGCTCCGGCAGTAGATAAACGACGGCCGGCAGGGTTAGAGCGGCGCTCAACGAGGCCACCGAGACGATGCGCGTAACCGAGACGACCCCGATCCATACGCCGAGGCATATCACCACCGCGACGGGGGCGAGACCCAGGAGAACGCCGCAGCTCGTCGCGATCCCCTTCCCCCCCTTGAACCCCACCCAAAACGAAAAAACGTGTCCGAGGATCGCCGCTCCACCATAGGCCAGAGCCCATGTCGACGGGGACGCTCCGGGCTGAATCTGCGGAAAATACCAGACTGGGAGCCATCCCTTTCCGATGTCGACCAGCATCACCGGAACCGCCGCTTTCCACCCGAGCACCCGAAAGGTGTTGGTGCCTCCGAGATTCTTGCTTCCCTTCGTGCGGAGATCGACCCCGTACACGGCCTTCGCCAGCCAGAAGCTCGTCGGCGTCGCGCCGGCGCCGTAGGCCAGAGCCAGGAGCACGAAGGGGCTCATACGTGGCTCACACGGGGCTCATGTGGGTCAGTTCTCCCTGAAGCGGATCCGGACCGGACTCCCGACGAACCCCCAACGTTCACGGAGGCTGTTGTGAACGTAGCGAATGTAGTGCTCAGGCAGGGCCTTCGGGAGATTGGCGAAGAACACGAACGTAGGGGGCGCTGTGGATACCTGTGTACCGTACCGGAGCTTCACCCGGCGGCCGCGGCTATGCGGTGGGGGTTGGTGTCGCAGAAGTGCTTCGAGCGCCTCATTGACCTCGGCCGTCGAAATTCTTTCGTGCCGGACGTCTTGAACCTCGAGAATCAGGTCGAGGCACTTTCGGACGCGCTGGCCTGACAGGGCCGACGTGAATATGACGGGCACCCACTTGAGGAAGGGAGCTCGCAGACGGAGATCCCTTTCGAACTTGACGGCCGTCATATGGTCCTTTTCGACCAGGTCCCATTTGTTGGCGACCAGAATGACGCCTGATCCGGCCTCCCAGGCCTGCTCCACCACCTTGACGTCCTGCACGTGGATCGGCTCCGTGGCGTCGACGAGGACCAGGCACACGTCGGCCTCCCTCACAACTTTGGCGGTTCGGAGGGCGGAATAATACTCGAGGGAGTCCTTCACCTTGGACTGGCGGCGCAGCCCGGCCGTGTCCACGAAGACGAGTGTCCTATCGTGATACTGCATTTGGCTGTCCACCGGATCCCGGGTGGTCCCGGGGATTTCACTGACCACGACACGCTCCTCTCCGAAGAGCTGGTTTACGAAACTGGACTTGCCAACGTTGGGTTTGCCGACGACGGCGACGCGGACCACACCCTCCTCTTCCGGGACGCCCGGGTGCTTCGGAAGCTTGGCGACGATGGCGTCGAGCAGGTCTCCCGAACCCTTTCCGGAGATGGCGCTGACGGGTATGGGATCGCCCATCCCCAGGCTCCAGAAATCCAGATGCCCAACGTCGCGCGGGAGGTTGTCCATCTTGTTCACGACCAGGAGCACCGGAGGGCCACTCTTCCGGAGAACCTCCGCCAAACGCTCGTCGAGCGGGTGGACCCCGGTTTTGCCGTCCACGAGAAGAAGGATCACGTCGGCTTCCTGTACCGCGGCGTAGGCCTGCTCGCGGATCGCTCGCTCCAACGGCTCGTCGCTTCCCTCGATGATGCCTCCCGTATCCACCAGAAAAAAATGGTGCCCCGCCCAATCGGCTTTCGCGAAGTTCCGGTCCCGGGTGACCCCCGGACGGTCGTCGACGATGGCCACGCGCCCGCCGATCACCCGGTTGAAAAACGTGGACTTGCCTACGTTGGGTCGCCCTACGACCGCGACGACCGGAATCCCCTTGGCCCGCCCACCCTTACTCACCGGTCGAGTCATGCTCAGGGACCATGACGCCCTCAACACTCATGACGGCGAGCTCACTAGACGCTTGAGGCACTCGGTGATCTCGTAGCCCGTTGCGACCGCGGCGGGAGACAAGGCGGCCGTCAGGTCGCTCAGCGGCATGCTGTCGATAAACAGCCCGTCTGCGTTAACGGCTTCGGCGGGAAGAAGAAGCAGTTCGTCTGCAAAAGTGTCACCCACGCTCGCTTGGATATCGCGCCCGGCGAGGAGTCCCGCGATGGTCACACTTTCTCCGTAGAAGTCATTTACGACGGCGACGACGTCTACCTGGGCGTGTGTAGCGTCCGCAAGCCGTTCCGCCCTTTCCCGGAAGAAAGGCTCCATGGAGCGCCCGGTGACGAGCCGTAGTCTCCGGTACGGAAGTTCGGGTACGCCGTCCAAGCCTTCGTCGAATTCGCGCACGAAACGATTGAGCGCTCCCACACCATTTTCGGTCAAAGCCCCCTCGTCGTAATAAGCGTCTTCCGGAAGGTCTTGCTGGGCGATCAGGTAGAGTTCATCCGCCGCGTAACACCACCCGATACCGCGGTCCCCGATCGCGGTTTCACGGAACCGATCCACCTGCCCGATCGCATCCCGAGCCTCCTGCATCGTGAGGGGGCGGACCGGACGCTCGAGATTGTACTTCGTGAGTCCCACGGGCACGATCGAGAGTGAGTATACACCCTCACCGAGGCTGTAGAGATCGTCCATGGTTCGATCCAGATGAGCTGCGTCGTTCCATTCCGGACAAAGCACGACCTGCGTGTGAACGCCCAAGCCGTTGTCGGTCAGGTAGCGGAGCTGGTCCATGATCAGGCCCGCACGATCGTTGACCAAGAGTCGGATCCGGACCTCGGGTTCCGTGGCGTGAACGCTCACGTAGAGCGGGCTGATACGCTGCTCCACCAGGCGCTCCATCCCCTTCGGTCCCAGGTTCGTCAGCGTCACGTAGCTCCCGTACGTGAAGGAGAGGCGAAAGTCGTCGTCGCGGAGCCACAGGCTTTCCCGGACACCCTTCGGATTTCCATCGATGAAACAGAAGACGCACTTGTTCCCGCACTCCCGAATCGTGTCGGGGGCCGGGACAATCCCTACGGATTCCCCAGGCTCTCGTACGATGTCGTAAACGGCCCGCTGGCCCTCGGGGTCCACCGTCTCCAGCTCGAGCATCGTGTCGGCCAGGAGGAAGGTGAAGTCGATGCCGTCCCGGACCCGTTGGCCGTTGATCCGGATGACGCGCGTACCGATCTCCAAGTGGAGTTCGTCGGCAATACTACCGGATTCGATTTCAGCGATTCGTACCAAGGGATCCACCGGGGATTGAGAAAGAGATCTGAAATTATAGGAATTTCGCCATTCTGGTTGAATTGTTGTAGAGTGGGACGAAATTTACTGGTTGTGCGATGGATTCCCATAGCCCCATCAAAGTTGAGGGCAGCAACGAAATGAAGTCTCTATGAGGTCTCCCCGAAACGTGAGCGTCCCCCGCTTGGGCTGGACCGCGTGGGCCTGCCTAACCGTTGTTTCGCTTTATGGGTGCGATCAGGTCGATCAGATTCAAAATGAGCTTCGTGACCAGACCCCTCACGAAGCCTACATGGAATCTCTGCGCGCGGTGAACCTGGCTGAGACGGCGCTTGGGAAGCTGTGGGCAGATGCCGCCGTGCGTTCTCTGCGTGACGCTCCGACCATCACCCTTCCGTTCGAGGAGGAGGGCTTCCTATTTGCCGAGACGCCTGAGGCTCGGAGCTATCGTGTCGAGTTGAGGCGCGGCCAGCGGCTGTCGATCGACGCGGACGTGGATGGCGCGGATCCGTTTCGGATCTTCATCGACGTATACCGGATGCCGGAGGATGCCTCCAACAGTCCCCTCCCGGTCATGTCCTCGGGGTCCCTCTCTGAAAGTCTCGAGTACGTTTCCACGCGGCGAGCCGAATACGTCGTGCGGCTGCAACCGGAACTCCTCCACGGGGGCCGGTATCACATCGAGCTTCGTGTGGACGCGTCGATCGCGTTCCCCGTGGCGGAGCGGGACACGAGAGCCGTCCTGAGCTTCTTTGGAGACTCCCGGGAGGGTGGCAGGCGAGGTCATCGTGGCGTGGACATCTTCGCGCCCCGCGGGACCCCTGTCCTTTCCGCGACCGATGGCCGGGTTTACAGGGTTGAGACCACACGGATCGGTGGGAACGTCGTTTGGGTCCGTGACTCGGAGGAGCCGCAACGGATCTACTACGCCCACCTCGATAGTCAGGTCGTGGAGGAAGGGATGGAGGTCGAACGAGGTACGCTTTTGGGCTTCGTGGGGAACACCGGCAACGCTCGGACGACGCCGCCCCATCTCCACTTCAGCGTCTATCGCCGGGGGGCTGTCGATCCCTTCTACTTTCTCTATCAACCGTCGCAGACACTGCCGGACGCCTCGGCCCCGTTGGAGTACCTCGGGGCTTGGACCCGAACGGTTAGTGCCGGCATTCGTCTGAGAGACGGCCCGAGTAGCCGTGCGGAGGTCCTCTCCGAGCTCGAGGAATCCACGCCGCTGCGTGTCCTAGCGGCCTCGGGGTCGTGGTACCGCGTCCGGCTTCCAAATGGTCGGGACGGATATGTCGCCGCTCGGTTGACGGAAGCCGTCGTTCAGCCGCTTCGAAGGCAGTTCATTGAGAGCGCGTCTGCGTTGTTCAGTTCCCCGAGCCGCGTCGCGCCAGTGATGGAAGACGTGGAGGCCGGGACCGAGGTCGCCGTGCTGGGCAGCTACGAGGGGTTCCTCTATGTGCAGTCCGCGGACGGAAGCACGGGCTGGCTGGCTGGAAACGCCGACCTTTAGAACTCCACCTGCCCGCCTACTCCTCCACAAATCTCTTCGCCAGTGGCAGGCGTTGCTCATGCTGCGTACCACAGCACCGAAAAGAAGTGGCAGGTTGAGCCGGCCAGCACGAACAGATGCCATATGAAGTGGTTGTACGGGAGGCGGCGGGCTTTGTAGAAGACCACGCCTGCAGAGTACGAGAGGCCTCCCGCAACGAGCCACGCCACCCCTTGGGGTGGCATGCTGAGCACCAACGGTCGAATAACGATCAGGACTGCCCAACCCATGATCAGGTACAGGGCGGTCGACAGCCTAGGGTGCCGAATGCCGACGATCAGCTTGTCACACACTCCAACCGCGGCAGCGCCCCACACGATACCAAACAGCGTCCATCCCCATGCCCCGTTGAGGACACCCAGGGTGAAGGGTGTGTAGGTGCCCGCAATGAGCAGGTAGATCGCGGCATGATCTATCCGATGAAGAAAGTCCTTGAGTCGGCCCGCCGGCACGGCGTGATACCAGGTGGACGCAAAATAGAGCAGCACCAGGGTCGCCCCGAAGATGCTGCTGCCGACCACGTCGGACGCCCCCCCGCGGTTGACGGCGCCGATGATGAGAATCGGCGTTGCTGCCACGGCGCACATGAAACCAACGCCATGGCTAAGGCTGTTCGCTAGCCGTTCCCCGGGTCTCGCCAACGTGCTCGTCATTCAGTGCTTACTCACTGTCGGTGTGATTTTCTCCAAGTAGATAGATCCCACCTCCCGCCATGTGAGGTCAAGGCCTTCACAGACTCCGTGCCAGACGTTCGGGTGCATCCTTGACATTGCGCCTTCCTGACTTCAAGCATGTCCGGACACAAGGAGAAACGACCATGTCCGAAGTAAACCGCGTTTTCACGTTGGCCGCACGCCCCGTAGGATTTCCCAGGGAAACCGATTTCGAATTGATCGAGGAGCCCAAACCAGTGCCGGGCGACGGCCAATTTCTGGTCCGGACCAAGTTCGTCAGCGTCGACCCTTATATGCGGGGGCGGATGAACGAACAGCGGGGTTATGCTGATCCCTTCCAGATTGGAAAAGGAATAAACGGCGGCGCGGTGGGCGAGATCGTCGAGTCGGACCACGACAGGTTCAAAGTCGGCGACTTCGTGCACGGGATGTGGGGCTGGCAGGACTACGCCGTCTGCGAGGGCGGCGAGGTCTTCCCGGTCGATCCGGATCTCGCTCCCATCCAAACCTCTGTCGGCGTACTCGGAATGCCGGGAATGACGGCACATTTCGGGTTTCTCGAGATCTGCAAGCCGAAGCCAGGCGACTGCGCATTTATCTCCGGCGCGGCCGGGGCGGTAGGACAGCTCGTGGGTCAGATCGCCAAACTCAAAGGGTGCAGTCCGGTCGTGGGAAGTTGCGGTTCCGACGAAAAAGTCGAATACCTCCTCGAGGAATGTGGATACGACGCGGCCTTCAACTACAAGACCGACACCGACTACATGGCGAAGGTCCGCGAACTCTGTCCCGAAGGCGTCGATTGTTACTTCGACAACGTGGGCGGCGCTCTGACGGATGCCGTATTCGCCAACCTGGCGCAGTTCGCGAGGGTGAGCATCTGCGGCATGATCTCACAATACAACCTCGAGAAGCCCGAGATGGGCCCACGCTCCTCCTACATGATGCTGTTGATTCGGCAGGTTTCCGTACAGGGATTCCTCGTCCCACAGTTCGGAGAGAAATTCCCGCAGGGTATCCAGCAAATGGCCCAGTGGCTCGACGAGGGTAAGCTCACCTACCGCGAGGACATCGTGGAAGGGCTCGAGAACACGCCCAAAGCCTTCATCCGAATGCTCAACGGCGAGAACAAGGGCAAACAGCTCGTCAGGGTGTCCTAGTGAGTCAACGGGTCTTTCACACTTAACGAATCGAGGGGTCGCGGCATCTAGGGTTCGGTTGTAAGCCGGTCTCAGTCACATGGTCCCGGCCGCCGCACATCCCTCAGAAACGCAAAGATCTCGACCATGTCCATAGGTCCCATTCGTTTCGTTCGAGCCACAGTCCTTTTCGCGCTCCCGCTGTCATTCTGGGCGGCTGATGTCAACGGACAGGACATCGATTTCGACATTGATATCGCGCGGATCGGTGGCGGGAGGTTCGAGCCGTTCCGCGTTTCCGAGACCGAGCTGATGCGGGATGCCCTATCCGCGGGCAAGCTCCAGGACGACACCCGTCTGCTCGTCATGGACCACCCCGCCGGCCTGCTCGCGTTTCTCACGGACCAGATGACGTATCATCATGTGGCCCAAGGGGAGATCGACGGTGAGCCCTGGATGGTCTCCTTCTGACCCGCGTGTAACACAGGGGTCGGTCTGACTCCCACGGTGGACGGCAACGTTCACCACTTCCGGGCTGCGGGTCTCTACAACGGCCTCTCAATGCTCGGCGACGACGAGACGGGGTCCATCTGGAACCACATCACTGGCAGGGCGGTCTACGGACCGCTCGACGGATATGCCCTTCCGGTCTCCAACCTCCTGCACATGACGGCAGAACAGGCGTTGGAGCGTTATCCTGGGCTGTCCGTCGCCATCTCGGACCGTCCCATCCGTGGTCGCAGAAGGTTCTTCGACCCCCTCGCCGATCGGATTCTTCGGCCGGGTTTCCGAAGCACGATCGTGAAGGAAGACACACGTCTTCCGACGATGGACATCGGGCTGGGAGTCTGGACCGATTCGGAGGCACTGTACTATCCGATGGAGGCCGTCCAGGCCGCCGGGGGAGCCATCGTCGACGACTTCGACGGAAGACGCCTGCTCGTCTACGTCGAGCCCGGGACCTACGCTCTGGACGCCTTCTTCACCGAGGAAGAGACGGTCACAGTGGAAGACTCCCGCCTCACGGTCGGCGAGGCGTTGGTGCTGGAGAGCGGGGTGCTCCGGGACGCGAGCGGGGATCGACTCGAGATCGAGAGGCCACTGCAGTTGTTTTCAAGGTGGTACGGTTTCGCCCTGACATTCCCGGGCACCGCCATCTACGGTCGGTAGCATCATCGTCCGTACCGGCGTCTCCGGATCCAGGTCTATCGGCCGACCAGCTCCCGGATACGGGCCACCGCCAGCTCGACCTTGCCGTCGATGAACTGTCGGCCGAGTTCCGCCGACGCGACCGCAGCGATCTCGTCGGCGAGCTGATCCGGGCGGAGCCACCGGCCGTCAGGATCGATCGCCATGATCTCGGAGGCATCGTCGATCGGCGTCATCCGGTTGGCGGGCACGCCACGCGCCGCCAGGATCTCCCGCATTCGTCCCTCGCCCTCCTCATAGACCGGGATAAAAAACACGCGACCGCCCTTGGGCCGCCACTCGGCGTCCAACTCCGTGGCGACCTCTCTGATGACCCCCTGGGTCTCGGAATGGTCGCCCAATATGACGACGTGGGTGAAGCCGACCGCCAGCGCGCTGACGGCGACATCACGAGAGACCGCCGCGAGCGTTTCGTGCGACACGCTGATGGTACCGGCGAAACGCATGTGCCCGGTTTTTTCGATCGGGTTGCCGGCCGGCGCGTAGGGATTCGGCGGATACGCTAGCGCGTTACCCAGCGTCTCCGCTACGCGCCGCGAGACGTGCGCGGCGATCAGGTTGTGCTTGCCGAGCACCACCGCTGCACCGTTCTGATGGGTCCCCCCAACGTAGTAGACTGCGGTGGTCTTGCCGGCGTCGATCGCCGCCTGCACCTCGGTTGTCGTGAGGTCGTCGATCATCACCGAGGTCGACTGGGCGAGCGCGGACACGCTCGACAGGAGCAAAGCGAAGACGACAAACAGATGTCTCATGACAGCCCCCTCTTGCAGCATTCCAACACCCAAAAGACAGGTCATCCAGCGGACCACCGGAGAGTGGAAGACGGCCACCCCCGAACGATGGGGGTGGCCGTCTGTCGGGTCGGTGTTAGAGCCGGCTCTCAATCACGCCTAAAGTCACCCGATCCCTGCGCCTCCATTCTCTCCCCATAACGCGCCCCGCTCAGTACCCCCGCCAGACTGTAGTTGCCCTCGTGACAAGCGTACTCGTAGACCTGGGCATGCAACTTCATCATCGGGATCTCTCCTCCCCAGGCTTGGGTGTACCTCGACGGATCCTCAACGGTGAACTCGTAAAGGATCGTCTCTTCATCGACCCGAGTGAAACGTTCGGTCACCTTCATGTTCTTCGATGGGGGGACTCCCCGGAGAGTCTGTACTGGATTGATGTTCGTGGTTTCCACCACGAGCACGTCGCCTTCCCACCGACCCCAGGAGTCGCCGAACCACGGACGGACGTCCTCGGGTATCGGGCGGGGGTCGCCAATCCGGATAATCCGCGTGTCGTGGATCATCTCCGACATGATCATCAAGTGATCGGCCGTCTGTACGATTCTGTAGTT
>Ga0114950_10001086_pt1 | contig 20128 bp, 15 predicted proteins | sample N075metaG_FD_83503 | JGI IMG/M metagenome (GOLD analysis project Ga0114950, IMG submission 83503) | Deep subsurface microbial communities from Kermadec Trench to uncover new lineages of life (NeLLi) - N075 metaG | ecosystem: Environmental > Aquatic > Marine > Ocean trench > Sediment | place... | reverse complement strand
TAATTCGCCGCGGCACCCGATACGCCGAGGCGCCTGACGTCCGCGGCGAGGCGCGAGGTCGATCAGGGTCTCGCGGCGATTTCGGCGTCGAGCGAAGCTTCGGTACGGCCGGTATCGGCCCGTTGCAACCAGGGAGTCAGTCCCGTATCCGGCCAATTCGTTTCGACCTCGAACATCGCAGCCAGGCTACGGGGGACACCGCGAAGCGAGGGTCGCCCGGGGGCGCGTCCGGGCGGCACACCGTCTCCGAGGACGACGAAGATCGCGTCTTCCTCGTGTTGCATCGACGAACGGATCCCGTGGTCCGAGAGAAAGACGAGCCAGTCGTCGTCATCCATCAGCGCGTGCAAGCTCGCGAGTCGATCGTCGATATAGCGATAGGCTGCGAGCAGCGGCCCCTCGCCATCGTCCTGGCCGGCTCCGTCGAGCGAACTGAAATGGGTGTGGGTCAGGAGGTCGAGCGCTTCGAGTCGAAGGAAGAGGAAGTCGACCTCTCCCGCACGAACGATCTGCTCCGCTGCGTCCATCTCGGCCGCGATCGTCTCGGCAAATTTTTTCGTATCGGCGCCGTGTTCGAGCGCGGGATGCCGCGCGAGTTCGGCCGCGTCGAGGAGCCGATAGGCGTTCTGGGAGGGGAGGTCGCGGCGAGCGCCCGCCGGGCCGACCAGCTCGGCGTGGCGCCCGGCGTCGATTCGCCCGTGTGCCAGAAGCATGTTCGCTGTCACCAGCGGCCCGGAGCCCAGGGTCTCGAAGAGATTGGGGCGCGCGGGCAAGACGAGCGAGAGCCAATCGACGGGATTGCGTCCGATCGATTCGAGTCCCGCCAGCTCGAGGCCGAGATGGTGGATCCAGCCGAGGCTCCCGATCCGCTGTGCAGCCGACGGCCAGACGAGCGACTGCATGGCGGCGGCCGTATAGGCGGGTCGGCTCTCGAGGACCGCGCGATAGCCCTGCCCGAACATGTAGTCCTGGAAGGGCAACTCCCCGCGTGCCCTCAGGTATTCGGTGAGACGCCAGTCGCCGCAATCGGCCAGGATCGCAAAGACCCGGCGACGCCCATCCCCCGGACGCCGGGCTCGGGCGAAACCCTCCCCGCTCGGGGCCTCGATCGACGAGGCTGCGGCGTTCGAGGCGATCGGTGGATTGAGTTCGGGGTGGATGTCGATCGTTTCGCCCGGTTCCGGCCAGACCGAGCCCGAGGCACGCACTTTCCCGTCGCCGTCGCGCACGATCCACCGCAGCGGGTGGGCTCCGAGGCGTGTGTCGATTTCCGTGGCCGTTCCCTCCGCGAGCGGGTGTGCGCGGTAGCCGGAATCCGGCGGATCGTCTGCGTTCGGAGAAATCCAGACCCGGCCGCTTCCCAACCCGGGTGGTCCGTGGAAGCGAAACGTGGCGGGGGCGTCCGTCGAGAACGTTCCGTCCGCGAGGCGGATCGCGCGTTCGATTTCTCCCCGGGTGATGCCCTCGAGCGCGACGATGTCGACCGCGGCATCGTAGGCGGAGAGTGCCTCGGCCGGGCGTCCAGCGCTGAGTAGTTCCTGGATCATGCGACGATGGAGTCCCCATACGATGTTGCGATCAGTCAATCGATCCTGCGTCGCGAGGGCGGCGCGGAGCAGCTCGATCGTGCCCGTTTCCGGGTCGCCAAGTTGGTCGACCGAGAGTCGAAGCGCATAACGTGCATCGAGGTCGGTCGGATCCCAACCGGTTGCGCGCCAGGCTTCGAACGTCACGCGAACGGCGTCGAGATCCCCCTTGGAGGCTTGAGCCTGAATGCGCGACTCGAACCAGGGCAGAGCGAGAGGGTGGTCGATCGGCGGTGCGGTCTCTCCCAGGACGTGAATTGCGTCATCGTAACGCGCGCGTCGATTCCAGCCGAGGGCCAGCACCAGTCGTTGGGGCAGCCATTCGAGGTCTTCGGTCAGCCGTTCTTCGATTCGACGAAGGATGGTCGACTCGTCCTCCTGCGTGCTCCGCAACATCACTTCGAGTTGGAGCAGGTCGAGGTCTGAGAGATTTTCGTGCACCGCTCGTTCCGCGAGGGTGGCGGCAAGCGTTAGGTGTCCATCGGTTTGCCAGGTACGCAGGATCAATTTGGTCAAGACGATGTGCGGGACCCAATCCGTGGCCTCGGCCTCGGCGAGCAGCGGACCGAGCAATTCCGTGCAGCCATTGCGATCGCCGAGCGAGAGCATGGCGATGCAGCGACACTCTGCAACTTCGCGGCCGGCCCCAGACGCGCTGGACCCGGACTCCGAGAGTGCCAGGACCTCTTCGAAGCGTTCCTCCGCGAGTGCGTCACAGACCCGGGCGGCCTGTTGACGATCGTTTGCGTCCCCACAGCCAGCGAGCGTGAGCAGGGCGATGCTCAACAAGAGGACAGAGCCGCGAAGAGTCGCCCGGGACCGAAAGGATCGAGAGGGCCGCGTGGATCGGGGGGTTCCGAGGCCGCTCATGGGTTGCGCCTCAAGCGGGCGTAGATCGAGATTCGTCCGTCGCCCTCGGCAGCCATTCGCAGTTCGAATCGGGAGAAGAAACGGCCGGGGTGAGGTGGCGCGTCGGCTCCGAGCCGCTTCTCGTCGACACGTTTCAACCGGTCGAGATGAATTTCGAGGCGCCCGGCTGCTCGCGCGTCACGGGCGGCTTCCTCGCGGTCGCTGGTTCGCTCACCCGCCGCGCTGGAAACGGCCGGCGGCGCGAGCGCGGCATCGATCGCCTCGCCGCGATAGCCGATCAGCAGGGCATCCGGCGTGACGACCCAGCAAGGGGCGAGTTCAGGAAGCAGGGGAAGATCGAGGAAGCAGCCGCCTTCGAGGGTCGCGCCCCCGGCGATCGGGAAGGGGCGCGGCGATCGGTGGATCGGCCAGGTCGTTTCGAGCTGGCTCAGGGCTTCATCAAGGGCTTCTTCGAGGGGCCCTGCGAGGCGATGGTGGAGGGCACCGACGGCGAGCGGGATCTCGCCGTCTGGCGCGGGCGGCATGAAAGCGAATTCCCAGGTTCCGGTCAGCAGGGCGCCTTCGAGCAGCCGCCCCTTGAGTGCGAAGAGCCGGTCCGCCTGGCTGCCCGCCGGAATCAGGTTCGACAGGCCGATTCCCTGCGCGGGCCGCATGCGCAGGTGGACGAGCGCCGCGGACGGGGCGACCACCGGTGCGTCGGGCGCATCGCTTCCCGGGATGAAAAGTGAGAACGCGCCGGGATCGGAAGGCGGCACGAGCGCGCCGGCGATTTCCAATCCGCCCTCCGGATCGACGTCGAGTCGAAGTTCCAGGCGCCCGTCCTCGCCGATCGGCCAGGACAGGAATCCGTCGGCCGCTCCGCGATGTGCACGAACCAGGGCCACCAGGTCGCTCGTCTCGGCCGAATGGTCCCGGCAATCGAAGGCCGGTGAATCGAAAGCGAGCGAAGGCTCGCCATTGGGTTCCGGCGCGTCGAAATGTGCCCAGAGTTCGCCGCACGAGGCGACGTGATCGAGCAGCCTGCGTGAATAGCCGGCTGCAGGCGTTCCCTCGAGCTGCGCTATGTGTACGAGAAATCGGCTGAGTGCCTCGCCGTCGATCGAGACGACCCTTTCGCGAAGCAGGGGGTCGTCGGATTCGCCCGACCGGCAGCCGGCGAAGAGGGTCGCGACAAGCATGCTGAGGGCGATTGCGGCAAGGGCTGGTCTGCGGCCCGAACTCGTTTCCAGCGCCATTCGAGGCTCCGCCATACGGGTGGCGTCGAATTCCGCACCCGTACGCAACTCATCGGCAAGCCGTCGAAAAAATTAAGGATTTCGAATCCTTGCCGCGTGATCGGAAAGCGTCACGCGGCGGGCAGATCGAGCACGAAGCGGGTCCCGCCGCCGGCGCGAGCCTCACAGCGAATCGACCCGCCGTGGCGAACGGCGATCTGGCGAACCAACGCGAGCCCGAGGCCGATGCCCCCCTCTGCGCTGGCTCGGCCCTGGGGCCGATAGAAGGGCTCGAAGATCCGCTCCCGTTCGCTGTCCGGGACGCCCGGGCCGCGGTCGGAAATCACGAGGCGGACCCGACCCGGCGCGTCGCGGCGAGCGGCCTCGACTCCCACCTCGACCTCGACGGGCGGTTCGCCGTGGCGTAGGGCGTTCTCCATCAGATTGCGAACCAGGCGTCGCAGTAGGCGAGGATCGCCCTCGACCATGCGGTTGCTGCCGCGCACTTCCACGCCCTCGAGCCGCGCGCCTTCCTCCGCGGCGAGGGCAAGCAGGTCGACGCTTTCTCGATCGAGGTGCTGCTCCGGGGCATCGAGTCGACTGGAGACGAGCAGCTCTCCGATCAGGTCGTCGAGTTCCTCTACGTCGCGGTCGATTCGCGCGAGGAGTTCCGGGCGTGGGTTTTCGCGCAGGAGTTCGAGCGCCATGCGCACGCGGGTCAGGGGCGTGCGCAGCTCGTGCGACGTATTGGCGAGCAATCGGCTCTTGTCGGCGACGAGTTCTTCGATCCGGTTTGCGGTGGCGTTGAACGAACGTGCGAGTTCGGCGATCTCGTCGCGGCCTTCGACGGGAACACGCTCCGAGAGATGTCCCGCGCCGAGGGCCTCGACGTGGGTCTTCAGCGTCTCGAGTCGGCGGGTGAGCCGACGCGCGAGTGGGAAGGCCGCGATGGCGGTGGCGAGGCCGAGCAGGGCGATCGCGCCGAAAAGATGCGTGAGGGGACGACGGTCGCGTTGGCCATCGATTACGATGCGTCGCCCATCGCTGAGTGCGAGCGTCATCGTCCGATGCCCCCGCCTTCTGCGAGTCGATTCGCTACCGGCCTCGTGATCGGGAGCTTCGAGTCGTCGACCGTGCTGAAAGAGCAGCTCGCCCTCCGGCCCGAAGACGCTGAGATCGAGCCGGAGGGGATCCGCGAAGGCTTCGACGATGCGCTGTGTCTCGGCGATCGGTGCGTTCCGGGGCGGCAGGACGGCCTCGGCGAAGGTCGTCAGATCGTCGAGCCAACGATCCGATCTGTCGTCGGGATCGAGAGCCCAGAAGGCGCCTGCGATCAAGATCGAAAGGAGTAGCAGGACGCCGAGCACCGCGACGTAGATCTGGAGATAGAGACGATGCATCTCAGGCGTCCGCGTCGCCGTCCTGGCTGCGCGCGAAGACGTAGCCAGCCCCGCGGACCGTCAACAGACGGCGCGGATGTTTCGGGTCGTCCTCGATGGCCGCGCGGATGCGGGAGACGTGAATGTCGATGCTGCGGTCGAAGGCTTCGAGCGATTGACCACGCAATCCCTGCATGAGCTGGTCACGCGACAGCACCCGGCCGGCGTTCTCCGCGAGCAGGCAGAGGAGTTCGAATTGATGAGAGGTGAGGACACAAGCTTTACCCTCGATCGCCACGAGCCGGGCATCGCGATCGATCTCGAGGCGGCCGAAGCGAAGCGAATGCTTCGCGGCCGCGGCGCTCATCCGGGTGCGTCGCAGGACCGCTCGCAGCCGCGCCAGTAACTCGCGCGGGCTGAAGGGTTTGGCGAGATAGTCGTCGGCTCCGATCTCGAGTCCCACGATTCGATCCGTTTCTTCTCCGCGCGCTGTCAGCATCAGCACGGGGATGGAGGAACGCTCGCGAATCCGGCGGCAGACTTCGAATCCGTCGAGGTCGGGCAACATGATGTCGAGGATGACGGCATCGAACGACTCTTCCTCGAGCGCTCGAAGACCCGTGTCGGCGCGGTGGCGCGCGGTGACGCTCAGTCCCTGTGCCGTGAGATACTCAGCGAGCATCTCCGCAAGGGCTTCGTCGTCGTCGATGATCAGCGCACGGGTGGTCAATCGGGGCTCCTCACCACTTTCCTCGCCACTCTGCTCACTTCATCTTCTCACGACCCCTCACCGGTCGGGACCGTTCGAGCGCTTCTCCTGAAGGACATTGCAGCGCGTCGGACGCTTCAGTCGATCCGCGTCGTCCATTCGCGTGATTCGAGCCTGGAGGAGCCCAAGCGTATCCCATCACCCCCTCGGTCGGCGTGACGGGACGGGATCTCAGTGCCAGCCTCGCCCGTGTCGTCGGTGATGCCTTCCGAGGCGCTCCTCGAGTCCGCTTCGCTGCTCGACGGTCAGCACGTCCATCACGTCCGCCAGGCTCGCGGAGACGATGCGACTCATCTGGTCGGCGCGGGCCAGGTGGCTCGCGCGGAGTGTTTCAATCGCTTCCCGATCGATGATGTCGGCGGTCATCAGTGCTGCGAACTCGGTGCGCATCGGGCTGCGGTTTTCATGTAGTGCGGCGAGTTCGTCGATCGTTGCGTCGATGATCTGCTGGATCTGGAGATTCTGTTCCTCGCTCGCGTCGATCTTGCGAAGCATGCGATCGACGAAGTATTCGGCGTGCGCCTTGAAGTCGTCGACGTCGTGCTCGTCCCGGCTTCCCCACGCGGAGACCGTGTTGGCGATCAACAACATCGCAAGGGTCGCCGCCGCCAGTGCAATCGGCCAGACGAGCAGCCGGCGCCCCGGGTTCTGTTCCAGTTCGGGTTGGGCAGAGGTGGAGTTTCGTTGCGAGGCCATTTTCAATCCTCCATGCGGCGGACCGTCAGGCCCTGCCGCAAACGTTTGGGGAGTCAGGACAAGACTACGCAGCGGACCTCTCCATTCGATGTCTGCAATGTAAAGTTGTGTGAAGTTCTAGGGCTCCTAGGCCTTGTAGATGAGGGCGCCGCCTCGCAGGGTCGCGCTCACGTATTCGCTCGAGAGATTTAGACGGGCCTGCCTCCAGGGTCGCTCGAGAAGGCACAGGTCGGCGGGGGATCCGAGCCCGACCGCTGGTGGCGCTTCGCCCGACCGCTGCGGGGCGCGGGAAAATTCGGGCAAGAAGAGGGCGAAGGCGGTTTCCGGCGAGACGCACTCCGCCTTTCCGAGCGTATTGCCCGTCGGAGTGCGGCGTTCGACGGCCGCGCGCATCGCGCGCCAGGGGTCGGGGTGACCGAAGGGTGCGTCCGTGCCTCCACCGAGTCGGACACCCGCATCGAGCCAGCTCTTCACACGATAGAGATGGGGCCGGTCCCGCTCGTCGACGTTCACTTGATAGTCGTCGCCTCGTTCCGCCACGAAATTGGGCTGTGTCACGATCGTCAGGCCGAGCTGCTTCACCATCTCGATTGCTTCGCAGGGCGCGATCGATGCATGTTCGAGTCGGTCGCCGTCGAGGGTCCCGGCGCTTTCGAGAGCGGCGAGCGCGAAGTGGATCTCAGCGCGGGTGACCGTGTGGATCGCAACCGGTCGGCCGGCCTCGTGGCTCCGGCGGAGGGTCTCGACCAGACGTTCGAGATTCGGGAGTGCCGGTTCGTCGAGCATGATCTTGTGCGCATCGACTCGCAGCATCGAATCGCCCTCCTCGGTGGGCCCGCCCGCTTCGAGCGCGCCCATCATGAGGAGTCGCTGGGGTAGCGCGCCCGAGGCCTGGGCTGCGCGAAAGCGTGCCCTTTCATCGGCACCATTGGTCGCCGTCGCATCGGTAATCGTGGTGACGCCATAGGCTGCGAGTCGTCGACCGACGAGGCCGAGGTCCGGTGCGGCTGCGCTCGGGAGGCGCTGCCGGAGCCAGCCGTCGGCCCGAAACAGACGCCCCGTTGCACGCCCGCGACCATCGCGTTCGATCGTCGCGACCTCTTCCTCGCCGTGCGTCCGTCCGGTTCCTGTGCGGTCCTCGACCCCCAGCGCCTCGAGGGCGCACGAGTTCAAGAACCACATGGCACCGCTTCGGTGTTGAACGCGGACGGGAATGTCGTCGCGGAATCGGTCGAGTACAAAGCGATCGAGGGGGCCCGCGACGGATTCGAAGTAGCCCGTTCCGCGGAGCCAGCCGTGCGCATCCGGCGGGGCAGCAAGCGCTTGCGCGAGTGCCTCCCGGTCCTCGACTTCCGGTGGGCCGCACCCGACGGAAGCCAGTGCTGCCGCGAGCGCGTGCAGGTGGATGTGGTGGTCGTGCAATCCCGGTAGCAGCGCTCCGCCGTGGGCCTCGAGGATTTCTTCGCCTGCCCGAGGCGTTTGTCGCTGGGCGATTTCGGTCACGCGGCCGTCTGTGCAGCGTACGTCCACGATCTGCCCGCCGACCTCGGCGCCGCGAATCAACACGCGGGGTCACACCATTTCGAGAGCAGAGCCGCACTCGGTGCGGCCAGCTCGGGCGCAGCCCGGCGAACCGGTCGAGCGCGGGGCCCTTCGACCGGATGCGCCCGGTCGCCTTCGATCACGGACCAGCCCTTCGGGCCGTGCGCGAGCGGCAGCACGATGCCCTCGTGTGCGGCCGAGGCTGCGCGACGCGCGATGCCCGAGAGCGAGATGTCGAAGAGTCCGCCGCGACCCTGCCGCAGATGGGCGAGGACGATGGATGCGACGTGGAGCCCCGTCAGCGGGTCCGCGATCGCATCTGCGCAGAAACAGGGATCAGACTGCTCGGCGGCGGGGGACCAGGCGAGTCCGGCGGCGATCGCGGCGTCGTCTCCGAAGGCGATCCACTCGTTCGTGCGGCCATATCCCGTGATCGAAACCCAGATTCGACCGGCGCGGGCGTCGACCCAGCCGCCGGCGTCGTAGCCGAGTTGTGAGAGCGAGCGGGGCCGCGCACTCTCGACCACGATATCCGCCGCCTCGAGCAGCTGTTCGAAGAACACCCGGTCGCGCGATTCTCGGAGATCGAGCGCGCAGGCAAGCTTGTTGCCGTTCATCAGATCGAAGAAGGCTCGTGTGCCCTGTTGCGCTCCCTCTTGCGCTCCGTTTCGTGCGCCATCCGGACGCGTCGGTCTTTCGACCTTGAGGACTTCGATTCCGCTCATCGCCAGGAGCGACGTCGCCAGTGGGCCTGCCCAGAGGTTCGAGAGATCGAGCAGTCGCAGGCGGCGTGCGTCTGGTGCGGGTTCCGACTCCGTTCCGCCCTGGAGCTCGAAGAAGGTCGTGCACGGGGCCGGGGGTGATTCGGGGGGAGTGTGTGCCCGGGCGATCGCGAGTCCCATCAGGCGACCGCGTTCGACGAGCGCGGTCCCCTCGCGGCTTGCGACAAGGGTGGCAATCTGTTGCCAGGCGGCGTCCCGTCCGCTTTCGGAAACGACTGCGTGCGCGGCTTTCGGGAGGTCTGCTTTGAGCCACGCGGGAACGAGGTGCCAGTCGTCTTCGCGGGGTAGATTGAGCGCGAGGGTGCCGCCGCGGGTGGCTAGGAGGCGCGCACTTCCGCCCGCGGACCGGTCGCCTTGGCGTGTCAGGCCAGACAGGGCGGCTCGTTCGCCGAGCAGGGCGGCAGCATCGAGCCCTTCGAATCGCTTGGCACCGGCGAGCGATTGCAGGGCCAGGCTGGCACCTCGGGCAACGCTGGCGAGCGGGCCGGAAGCAAAGCGAGGCGGCCCCTCGGCGGCCCCCGTGAGCGCCATCGCGCCCGACGCGGCCCACTCCGCTGCCGGGTGCGGTGCGGGTCGTGGGGGATCGAGGAGCAAATCGGGCTCGAGCTGACACGCGCGGAGCAGCTCGCAGGCGTGTTCGCGGCCGGCGTCGAAAAGCCCGACGCGGCCGCTGCTGTGATCGGACCCGACTCGGTCCGACGTGCCAATTTGATCAGCTATTTCAGGGAGTTCGGGGGGCTTGCGCATGATGATCTCGGAGCGCTGGACGTTAGCATTCGCGGTCTGGAATCCGTATGCTCGGCCCCCCCTATTATGGAGTGGGGCGGGCCCGCAGAAACAGTGCGTGTGCGCCGCGATTAAAAGTGAAGACGAATCTCGATCGATGACGATCGAGCTGAGGATCCAGAGGAGTTTGGAATGGCGGTTTTCAAGGCGGGTATCCGTTTGAAGAGTGCGGTGTGCAGCTCGGAGCTGATGATTGTCGTCGCGCCGGCGGGCGATGTGAATCTGACCTGCGGCGGCGCACCGGTCGTCGAACTGGCCGCGGAGGCGCCGGCTGCCGAGATCGATCCCGGTCAGAAGGCCGGCACCCAGATGGGCAAACGCTATACGAACGAGGCCGGCGACATCGAGATCCTGTGCACGAAGCCCGGTGAGGGCGGCCTTGCCGTCGGTGGCGCGCCGCTCGAGATCAAGGGTGCGAAGCCCTTGCCGTCGTCGGACTGATGTTTTCAGGGGAGGCCCCCGAACCCCCTGACGCCCGTGTATGGAAGGGGGGTGGCTTCCGCCAAGCCGTTGCTATGCGTTGTAACGGGGCGCGGTGGGGCGTTGAGATGAGATCCCAATGAATTTGATGATGCTTCTGGAGATGGCAGCGGGGGCCTATGGGGACCGCGTCGCGTTTCAGAATGGCGACGACCGACTGAGCTATCAGCAGCTCTTCGATTCGGCGGGTGTCCTGGCGGCCAGTCTCGATGATGGGCGCACGAAACATCTGGCGATGCTCGATGTGACGACCCTGGCGCTTCCGATCGCTCTGTTTGGTGCGTCCTGGGCTGGAATTCCCTTTGCCCCGCTCAACTATCGACTGACGGACCCCGAGCTCGACTCGCTCATCAACCAGCTCCATCCCGGCCAGCTCATCACGGATGCGGCTCGTGCCTCACGTCTCGGGGATCGACTCGAAGCGCCGGATGGAGGCGAGTTCGTTGCGGTCTCGACGACCGATGGACTGCTTTCCAACACGCGCGCCGAAGGGGCTTCAGCCCGCGACGAAGCGTGGTCGATGGATCCCGAGGATACGGCGATCCTGCTCTTTACGAGTGGGACCACCGGCGCCCCGAAGGCGGCGGTGCTGCGCCAGAAGCACCTCGTCTCCTACGTGCTGGGTTCGGTCGAGTTCATGGGGGCCGATGAAAACGACGCCTCGCTCAGCTGCGTGCCACCGTATCATATCGCCGGAGTGGCCGGCATCGTGAGCGCCGTCTACTCGGGCCGTCGCGTCGTCCAGATGCCCAGTTTTACCGCCGAGTCCTGGATCGAAACCGCACGTCACGAGAACGTGTCCCACGCGATGGTCGTCCCCACGATGCTGTCTCGGATCGTCGACGAACTCGAGGGACAATCGGACGCCGATCTTCCCAACCTGCGCGCACTCGCGTATGGCGGTGGCAAGATGCCGCAATCGGTGATCGAGAAGGCGATGCGGCTGTTTCCGGAGACGAGCTTCACGAATGCCTACGGGCTCACCGAAACGAGTTCCACGATTTCGCTGCTCGGTCCCGACGATCATCGCGAAGCGATGGCCAGCGAGGACGAAGCCATTCGCAAGCGCATCGTGTCCGTTGGTCAGCCACTTCCCACGATCGAAGTGAGCATCCGCGACGTCGATACGGAAACAGCGGTGGCCGCCGGTGAGCGGGGTCTGATCTTTGTTCGGGGCGATCAGGTCTCGGGTGAATACCGCGGCCAGGGCAGTCTGCTCGATGACGACGGTTGGTTCAACACACGCGACGGCGGCTATCTCGACGACGCTGGATACCTCTTTCTCGAAGGCCGGATGGACGACGTGATCGTGCGCGGTGGCGAGAATATGTCGCCTGGCGAGATCGAAGACGTGTTGCTCACGCATGACGCTGTGACCGATGCGTGTGTGATCGGCGTGCCCGACGAGCAGTGGGGCGAGGCCGTCGCCGCGGTGGTCGTCGTGCGCAAGGGCAGTGAACCAACGGCCGCCGAGTTGCAGCAATGGGTGAAGGATCGTCTTCGCTCTTCGCGCACGCCCGAGCGGGTCGAGTTCTGGAAGGAGCTCCCCTATACCGAGACCGGCAAGCTTCTGCGCCGCGAGGTTCGCGAGGCGCTTCGGGACTCCGATTGACCCCGGACGAAACGCCCCACTGGACGATCGCAGCGCTTGCGCGCTTTCTGATCGCGCCGGATGCCGGGGAGCAGCTCTCCCCGATCGCTTCGGTTGCCGAGGGACCAGAGGAGGGCGCGCGGGGGCCCGGGGTGATCGTTCTCGATCTCCCCGCGTCGAGTGCCGAAGAAGCCACGCGCTTCGCTCCGACGCTCCTCGAAGAGCTTCCGATCCTGCCATGCGTCACGGTCGCGGTCGACGCGGGTGTCGACGACGCCGGCCTGCTTGCGATTCGCGACGCCTGTGATGTCGTGGTGGCGTCCTCCGACCAGGTCGCGCCACTGCTTGCCGGATTTGCCGAGACTCCTCTTTCGGCCCTCGCGTTCGTCCAATTGTTGCGCAGCGCGTCGACCCGATCGGTCTATGCCGGTCTGGTCGCCGAGTCGTTCGTCTACTCGACACTCCAATCGGGCGCCGAGTTTCGACGCTGGCTCGAGACACGGCGGCGTCGCGGCAAGCGGAAACGCGCCGAGGAGACTTCGGCTTGTCGAATGGAGCGCGATCGCGCGCGTCTCGACGTGCGCCTCACACGCGCCGAAAAACACAACGCCTTTTCCCGCGCGATGCGCGATGGCTTGTCCGAGGCGTTGCAACTCGCGCTCGCGGATCCCTCGATCGAGGAGGTCGTACTCTCGGGGGAGGGCGATTCGTTCTGCAGTGGCGGCGACCTCGACGAATTCGGAAGCTTCCCCGACCCGGCGGAGGCCCACTTGATCCGAATGACGCGCAGCCCCGCCCTGCTGCTCTCGCGATTGGGGGAACGGGTGCGGGCCGAGGTGCATGGCGCGTGCATCGGAGCCGGCGTCGAGCTGCCTGCATTCACACGCCATGTCGTGGCCAGCGAGGACGCCTTTTTCCAATTGCCCGAAGTGGGGCTCGGGCTCGTGCCTGGTGCGGGGGGGACCGCGAGTTTGCCCCGCCGCATCGGTCGTCAGCGCACAGCCTGGTTCGGGCTCTCCGGGGCCCGGATCGACGCGCAAAAGGCGCTCGACTGGGGGCTGGTCGACGAGGTTCGACTCGGGCAGCATATCAGGTCCGATTCGCAGGATTGAGCTGAACAAGAGATCGGGAAAGCGCGCGCTTGCGCGCCGGGGAGATGGCATGGGCGGACCGCTCGAGGGAATCAAGGTCGTTGAAATGGGTGTCTGGGTCGCGGGTCCCGCGGCGGGGGTCGTGCTTGCGGACTGGGGCGCGGACGTCGTCAAGATCGAACCGCCTGGAATCGGTGATCCCGCGCGGCTCTTTCAGCAAATGCTCGGTGGCGACCTGCCGTTCAACCCGATCTTCGAAAATGACAATCGCAGCAAGCGCAGCATCGTCACCGATGTCAGACAGCCCGAAGGGCTCGAAATCGCGCTCGATCTGATTCGCCGTGCCGACGTCTTCGTCTCGAATATCCGGCCCGCTGCATTGGCGCGCCTCGGGCTGAGCGCGGAGGAACTCTGCCTGCGCTTTCCCAGGCTGATCTACACGATCGTGACGGGCTATGGACTCGCCGGGGAGGACGCCGACCGCGCCGCCTACGATATCGCGGCCTTCTGGGCGCGCTCGGGGATCGCTCACTCGCTCACGCAACCGGGCTCCCATCCCCCGCACCAGCGCGGGGGAATGGGGGATCATAATGCGGGGCTCGCGGCGGCGGGCGGTGTTTGCGCTGCGCTCTACAACCGGGAAAAGACGGGCAGGGGCCAAGTGGTCTCGACGTCGCTCCTGCGTCAGGGACTCTACACACTCTCCTTCGATCTCTCGGTCGCGCTCCGCTTTGGCCTTTCGATTCAGCCCGGGAACCGAAAGACCGCCGCCAATCCGGCGATCAACAACTACATGGATTCGGAGGGCAACTATTTCTGGATCGTCGGGCTCGAGGGCGAACGTCATTGGCCGCCGCTGGCGCGTGCGGTGGGCCACCCCGAATGGATCGAAGACCCGCGTTATGCGGATCCCAGCGGGCGCGCACAGAACGCGGAAGGCCTGATCGGCGCGCTCGACGAGATCTTTGCCACCAAGACCCGCGCGGAGTGGGGCGAGATCTTCGATGCCGAGGTGGATCTCTGGTGGGCACCCGTCCAATCGATCGACGATGTGATCGCGGATCCGCAGGTGATGGCCGCGGGCGGCTTCGTCGAGGTCCCGGATGGGGCCGGAACGACGCTGTTGCCCGCGACCCCGGTCGATTTCGGCGGCACGCCCTGGGCTCCGCGCTCTATGGCCCCGGCCCTCGGCGAACACACCGAGGAAATCCTGCAGGAGATCGGACGTTCGGGGGCAGATGTCTCGGCGCTCCGCGAGAAGGGGATCCTCGGCTAGACGGTTGTGATTTGAGACATCGGGTCATGCCGGGTGCAGCCCGCAGAAGGCCCCTTAGAAGGCAAAGCGCAGGCCGCCCATTTCCCAGCTGTACCAGAATTTCTCTTCGAGCGTCCGCTCGGGAAGAAAGTTGAAGATCATCCGCGTGCCGACCGATAGACGCTCGCTCAATACGTAGTCGAAGCCAAAGCCGGTGTTGATCAGGAATCCGGCCGATGAATTGTCTCCTCCGCGATCGTCGTTGCTGATCACGGCGAAACCGATCCCGCCGAAGATATTCGGGCGGAAGCGATCGAGGTTGTTGCCCGGCAGGTCGGGAATCGTGAGTGTGACGTTCACCGTCGGCGCTACGAGCGATCGATCGTTCGCGACGCCGACCTGCATCATCAGCCCCGCCGAGACAAAACGATCGAAGCGATAGGGCACCTCGAAATTCATCAAGAAGTGGTCCGGGTCGGTTGTAAAGCCGATTCCGGCGTAGAGCGACCAGTGCGGCGTGGGGCGTGTGTAGATTTGCGATGGCCCGCCAGCATTGTTGGCGGGCGGTGCGTTCGAGGAATTGGAGGACCAGTTGTCGTCCGGGTCGCCCCAGTCCTGGCCCGCGGCGGTGCTGGCCCAGCCCGTCCAAATGAGAAAGGCGACGACGAGGATCCAGCGACCGCCGCGGGCGGCGTGCCCTGCCTTTCCCGGGTGTGGCGCATCCGGGTGAAGTGACTCCGGATGAAGTCGGCTCGGAGGAAGAGTGACGGTGAGTCGATCCGGACGTGCGGAATCGTGCGGCGCCTGCGGCATCGCGGTCTCCTCGAAATGGGCGCTGTAGGGGGGATGGCGGTAGGGTCCGCGAATCAGGAGTGGATTGCAAGAACTTCCGTGAGCCCATTGACGACGATCGTCCAAAGATCGATTTTGAATGGAACCTTCTCGAACGAGCAAGGCACGCGATTCGGACAGGGCTGAGGGTGGGTGTGAGGGTGGGCGCGAAGTTCGGTGGCGTGAAGATGGGCGTGAAGATGGGCATGATCGGGTCTTGTCGACTGTGCGCAGGGGAGCTCATGTACGCCTTCTCGGCCCGCGAGATGATGCTCGGAACCCGTGACGCGTTCGACTATCTGGAGTGCCTCGGCTGCGGCGCGCTTCAGATCGCGGCGCCACCCGAGAACCTCGATCGATATTATGCCGACGACTACTACACGGATCGTCAGCAAAGGCTCGGTGGTCCCCCGGAGGCAATCCGGGTTCTGCAGCGGGCCTGGTCCCGGACGCGTATCGCCGGCGGCTCTTTCGTACGCTTTTTTTCGGGCCGACGTTATGCGCGATTCGATTGGTTTCGGCGGACCGACACGAAGCTGGATGACGCGATTCTCGATGTGGGCTGCGGATCCGGTCGTCTCCTTTTGCGAATGGCTCGGTTGGGCTTTACGCAGCTTTCGGGGATCGACCCCCGCTGGTCCGATCACGACGCGGCGACTCCGGGCGTTCGGCTGGCTCGGCAAGGACCGGAGGACCATCGAGGCCGCTATCGACTCGTCATGGCGCATCACAGTTTCGAGCACATGCTCGATCCGGTGAAGTCGTTCGACGCGATGGCCCGCCTCGTCGATCAGGGGGGGCATCTCCTGCTTCGCGTGCCTCTGGCGGACAGCTGGGCAAGGCACCACTATGGGGCGGATTGGGTTCAGCTCGATGCGCCGCGGCATCTGCAGATTCCGACGCGCCGAAGTATCGAGCTCCTTGCGCGACGAGTCGGACTTCGGATCGTGCACGTCGAAGACGACTCGGGGCCGTTTCAGATCTGGGGCAGCGAGCTCTATCGCGGCGACCATCCGCTGAATGCCGCTGGCCGAGGGGGGCGGCGAGAATTATCCCTCTGGCGCCGATTGCGGGCGCGCTGGCAGGCGCGCGGACTCTCCCGAGCGGGGATTGGTGATCAGGCGAGTTTCTACTTGCGCCGGGACTCGCCTCGGGACGGCCAGGACGCCTAACGAACATGAGTCATGCCGGCCGAGGGCATGCGCTCGATCAGGTCGGTTCTACATGAAGCTCGGTCGCGTCCCGATGATCCCCTCGGCCTCGAGTCTTTCGAGTTCCTCGTCGTTGATCCCGAGTTCGCTTTGCAGGATCTCCCGGTTGTGTTGGCCGAGTGTCGGCGGCGGAGATCGGTGGAGTTCGCGTTCGAAGGCGGAAAAGATCGTAGGGAAGGAGGGGTAACGCGTCTCGCCCGTATGCGGGTGCTTCATCGTCTGGAAGAAATGCCGGTCCGCGAGCTGGGGATTGGGCCATAGCGCATAGTTGTTGATGGAGGCACTGGCCGGTACACCCGCCGCCAGGAGACGCTCGAGTGCCTGCTCGCGGCTCTGCGTGCGAAGCCAGGCCGAGATCCGCGCGCAAAGCGCGTCGTGTTCGAGTAGCCGACCGCGATGGCTCGAGAGCGATTCCGACAGCCGCCAGTCTTCTGCCTCGAGCGCTCGGCAGAGTCCGCGCCACTCGTCGTCGTTCGTCACGGAAACGGCGATCCGCTCGTCGGGCTCGAGGGTTTCGAAGAGCCCCTGTGGTGCGGCGTGCGGCATCGCGTTCCCGGCGCGGCCCAACAACACCCCATAGGCCGAATACTCGATGACCTGTTCCGCGGCGACGGCGAGCGCGGGTTCGACGAGAGCGACCTCGAGAACCTGGCCGAGGCCTGTGCGCCGGCGCTCTTCGAGAGCGAGGCCTATGGCAAAGATGGCGTGTGCACTACCGAGGGGATCGCACACGCCGCGCGGGACGAGTGGGAGGTCTTCGTAGCCGGTGACCCAGGCGAGGCCGCTCACCTGTTCGACGGTCATCGCGAAGCCCGCGCGTTCTCGCCAGGGGCCATCGAGACCGAAGGCGGGCATGCGGACGTAGATCGCACGGGAGTTGAGCTTCTTGATGGTCTCCGCGTCGAGGCCGAAGCGGGGCATGACCCGTGCCGAGAAATTCTCGATCACCACGTCGGCGTCCTCGATCAACCGCTTCACGAGTCCGAGCCCCTCCTCGTCATCGAGTCGCAGGGTGACGTCGCGCTTGCCCGGGTTCACGCCGTGGTAGACATGGCCCCACTCCCAGAGGGCGTCGTTCCTGATCGCGGTGGCGAAGCGCATCCCGTCCGGGCGCTGAATCGATTCGATCTTGATCACGTCGGCACCGAGATCCGAGAGGATCGACGTCGCGTAGGGCCCGGCCCAGAAGGCCGTCAGGTCGATCACGCGCAGCCCGGCGAAGGGCAGGTCCGCATGGCCAACCGGCTTTTTCGGCTTGGGCACGGACTTGTCGAGCAGCGCGAGCAGTTCCTCCCGATGCTCGTCGAGGCGCGGCGTCTGCCCGATCGGGGCGGGCTTCGTCGTTTCGAGTCGCCATGGTGCGCGCGGCTGGAGAAAACCGCCGGGCGCCCGTTCGAAGGCGCCTCGCTCGATCATTTGGTCGAATCCCGGGAGCTCTCGACCATTGCCGATGGGCGCGACGGGAATCCGCATGAGTTCGCAGAGTTCGATGATCTCGTCCGTCGTCCTCTCGCGAGTCCAGGAATGCATCATGTCCTGGATGAAATCGAGGTTGGCCATCCGCTGGCCCCCGTCGAGGTAGACCGGATCCTCGGCCACGTCCTGTCGCCCTAACATCGAGCAGAAATCTTTCCATTGTTGCGCGGAGATCGTGCAGAAGCCGACATGGCCGTCCTTGGTCGGTTCGATCGAAGGCAGTTCGATCGAACGGGACTGCAAGCCACCGGAGAACTGGCTTCCGAGGTCGCCAAAGACCGTGAAGCATTGGATCATCGCTTCGAAGATCGAAAAGTCGGCGATCTGTCCCTCGCCCGTCTGTCCAGCCGATCTCCAGGCCGCCAGACCTGAGACCGCGGCAAAACTCCCGCCGACCCAATCGCCAAGGCGCCCGCCGGCTGCCACCGGAAAGCGATCCGGCAGCCCCCGGTTCTCGATCGAGCCCGTGGCCGCCTGGAGCGTGAAATCGTTTGCGGCGCGATTGGCCCAGGGACCCGATTGGCCCCAGGGCGAGATGCGCACGATCGAAAGTCGAGGATTCTCTTCGAGCCACTGTTCGGGATCGAGCCCCTGGGCTTCGAGGCCGCCGGCCCCCCAGTCCTCGAAGAGGATGTCCGCACGCTGGGCGAGGCGGGCGATTCGCGCGCGATCCTGGGCATCTCGGGGATCGAGAACGATGCTCTGTTTGCCCGCGTTGAGATACTGGAAAAGCGGGCTCGACTCCTCGGGCGCGAGATCTTGCTGGGATGCAGTCCAGCGGCGCATCGGATCCCCGTTCCGAGGCTCGATCTTGATGACGTTTGCCCCGGCATCGATGAAGAGCTTGCTCGCGTAGGGGCCCGCGATCTGCGTGCAGAGATCGAGCACGGTGAGGCCTGCGAAAGGGGGGGGCGGATCTTGTGTCATCGTTGCACCCTTGGCTATCGGTTCGTTGGCCCAGAATCTAACATCCATTGCCCGGACGACGAGGTCCATGATGAGAACCGAGGCGGCCGCGAGACGAGTCGGCTGGCCCGATGAGGAGATTGCGAGTGTTGACAGAATTCGAAGGTAGGGTTGCGGTCGTGACTGGTGCGGCGAGTGGGATCGGAAAGGCGCTGTGTGAGCGATTCGCCCGGGAGGGGATGAAGGTCGTGATGGCCGATGTGGAGAACGATCAGCTCCGCGAGGCGGCCCGGGAGATCGAGACGCTCGGGTCCGAGATTCTCGCGGTTCGGACCGATGTCTCCCAGGCCGATGATTTGTCGGCCCTGGCCGAGGCGACCCTCGAACGCTTCGGCAAGGTCCATGTGCTCTGCAACAACGCGGGGGTCTTCGCGGGCGGACGCACCTGGGAAGCGATCGGAACCGATTGGGAATGGGTGCTCGGCGTGAACGTCTACGGCGTCCTCTACGGCATTCGCGCTTTCGTGCCGATCATGCTCGAGCAGAACGAGCCCGCCCACGTGGTGAATACGTGCTCGATGGCCGGGCTCATCAACACGCCCTTCTCGGGCGCCTATAATGTGAGCAAACACGCGGCTCTCTCGTTGACCGAGACGCTCTATCACGAACTGAATACGCTCGAGACGCCGGTCGGGGTTTCGGCGCTCTGTCCCGAACTCATCCGAACCGGCATCGGGCGATCCGAGCGCAACCGGCCCGCTCATCTCAAGCGCCCCGACGATGCGGGCACACCGGAGCAGGAGATGGTCGAAACGGTGATCCGCACGAGTATCGATTCGGGAATCTCTCCGTCGGTGATGGCGGATCGGGTTTTCGAGGGAATCAAGGAGGATCGCTTCTATCTGTTGGCGGAAGAGGACACGAACTGGATTCAGGCCTGTCGGACCCGGCTCGACGATATCCGTGAGCGGCGCAACCCGACGCTCAACGCGATCGGTGGTGCGATCTGAACGATTGATCGACGGATGAAACGCTCGATCCTGATTCAGCTGGGGGGGGCCGATGGGGTCGACTTCGAGACCCTCGTCGAAGAGGTCGGTCTTGCCGAAGAGCTGGGCGTCGACACCGTTTGGTGTTTTCCGCCCGCAGGCGAAAAGGGCGATTTCCAGGGCGCCGCGCCCGAGATCTGGCTTTCCGCCCTGGCGCGCCGAACAAGTCGAGTCCGGCTGGGTTGGGGTCTCGCCGGGATGACGCCGCCGAGTCGTCCGCCGATGCGAGTCGCCGAGCAGGGCGCATCCCTCGATCTGGCGAGTGGGGGGCGCCTGGCGGTGGCTCTGCTTCCCGACGGCGAGCTATTGGAGGGGGAGGGGAATGCCTGGCATGAGGGGTTCCGAATGCTCGTCGGGATGTGGGCCGAGCCGACCTTTTCATGGACGTCTCCGCAATTCGAGATCCTGCCGATCGACGTCGTCCCGAAGCCGATCCAGCGTCCCCATCCGCCGATCTGGCTGGCGGGCTGGTCGGCGGATCACGCGCGGCGCGCGGGCAAGCGAGGTCTCGGTTTCCTGGATCTCTCCGGGGCACCGGACGAGATGCTCGAGGTCCACCGCGACGCCTACTCCGAGAGCCGATCCGAGGCGGACCCGAATGATCTCGTTTGTGT
>Ga0114950_10001084_pt1 | contig 20132 bp, 14 predicted proteins | sample N075metaG_FD_83503 | JGI IMG/M metagenome (GOLD analysis project Ga0114950, IMG submission 83503) | Deep subsurface microbial communities from Kermadec Trench to uncover new lineages of life (NeLLi) - N075 metaG | ecosystem: Environmental > Aquatic > Marine > Ocean trench > Sediment | place... | reverse complement strand
GCTGTACCGGTTTCCCCATATATGGTTGTTAATTCCAGTCCCATGAGCCCGAATAATACCAGCCCGGTGATATAGGGAATCGACACATGGCGGGGCTTAAAAGCGTCCAGTCCAACGATAATCAGTCCCGCAAGCGCGGTCAACAACATGGGCAGCGTATGCCCCATGTCACTGAAAAGCGTAGAATATGCCTGAGATAGTTCCATTCAGATCAATTTTTCGATTTCCCGGGCAAGTTCAATATCCAGTCCGGTAACTACGTTTCCAGCATCGTGGGTCGAAAGTGAAATTGACACTTTGTTATACACATTGCTCCATTCCGGGTGGTGATCCCGCTGTTCGGCCTCGTATGAAATACGAACCATAAACGCCATGGCATCCCGAAAAGAATCCAATACAAACTCTTTGTGGAGCTTATTGTTATCGTGTATCCATCCGCTCAAAGTTAAAAGCGCATGTTCGATTTCATTCGCCGAGAGAGGCGTTCGATCTGCCATAGTTAAACCACCCATCCGCTGAAGAATATCAACCAGATTAAAACGTATACCGGAAGTAAAATCGGAATAGAGTATTTGACGATATACGACATAAACGACGGCGTCTCAACACCGTTAGCCTCGGCGATTGCCTTTACCATAAAGTTCGGGGCATTTCCGATGTACGACATCGCTCCGAAGAACACGGCAGCGACCGAGATGGCCTGCAACTCAATTGATGATAAGATGCCATTCAGATCCACACCCTCAGCAAACAACCGCACGTCTGCTGCCGAATTTACATCCAGACCGTATTGACCCATTGCGGCCGCGAGGAAGTTCAAATACGTGGGCGCGTTATCCAAGATGCCAGAAAGGAGACCCGTTCCGAAGTAGAACATGCCAACCGTCAGAGATGATGCGTTGTCGGCAGCGAAGCTTGAAATAAGCTGAAGAGCGGGTTGCATGGTTGCAAAGATTCCCAGAAACAACCAGCTCACCTCTCGGATAGGTTCAATATGGAAATCGTTCTTAGCCAACGCTTCTTTATCAGCCGTCACGTACGCCAACCAGGCTACGGCAAACATGATAATTTCCCGAATGCCAAATGGCAGACCAAACATCGCATTCAGATCCGGGACCCAGTCAAATACGTTGGGATCGATAAATACGCTTACAATAATGACAGCAACCCAGCCGAAACTCTTTGCACCCTGGATCTCAATCATCTTCTTATTTGGATCCGGGTCAGCACTTTCATCTTTGTTTTTCGAATCCAGGAACCAGAAAATGGCCAGAATCATGGCCGTGGCAGGCAGCCAGATGTACCACACATGCGTGAACGTCCAGAAAAAGGGCACTCCGCGGAGGAAACCAAGAAACAGTGGAGGATCTCCGATCGGGGTGAGAGCACCACCCACGTTCGCCACCAGGAAAATGAAAAACACGATGTGATACGCTTTCAGCCTGCCCTTATTCAGCCGCATGTAGGCGCGAATGAACAACATGGCGGCACCAGTCGTGGCTATAACGTTGGCTACGATGGAAGCCACAAATAACACGATTACATTGTTCAGAGGCGTTCCCTTGACGTTGATGCTCAGGTATATGCCACTGGCCGCCACGAACAACGAGGCCACAAGAGCGATAAACGAAAGGTATTCGGTTATCGCATGTTGGATAGGAACGGCCGAGCCCAGTACAAAGATATAATACGCGGCCACAAAAATGCCCAGCCCGACCGAATAATGGGGGTAATAACGGTGCCAGTGTTTGGCAAAAAACAGCGGACCGGTGGCAATCATAATGAGGATGATGGCAAACGGCAATATCATCCAGATTGGCGGCAACGGCCCATGGCCGTCGTCGTGGGCCTCATCTTCCACGGCGTGCTCGGTGGTGGCATCCTGATCTGCTGCCGTCTCGGCGGTGTGCTCGGCAGCATCCTGATCTGTGGCCGCCTCGGCGGTGTGCTCGGCAGCATCCTGATCGGTCTCAAAAACAACCGTTGCAGCTTCTGGAGCAAACGCTGCAACGTAAGTAATCTCAGTTTCAGGAGCAGAGGCTGCCGCGGGGGAGACGATCAGCGCACTGATCGAGGCGATTGCGAGGCAAAAGACGGCCAGGCGAATTCGAGCAATGATGATTCTGAAGCTCATTACCGGCGTACCCCTGTCGATTCGGGAATCGTACCGCTGAATTTGTGGGCAACGGCTGATTCGTCGCGCTGAAGCTGTTCTGCTGCCATCCGTTTCGTTTCAATCCCTTCCAGTAAGTCACGAACCGCCGGTTCACTTTTCTGCAAGAACGGATTGGGCATGAACCCCATAATAATCATCAACAGGAACAGTGGAATCAGAAGCCCAATTTCTCGGCCGTTGAGGTCAGGCATTTCTTCGTTCTTCTTGTCCGTAATCTCACCCCAGAAGGTCTCATACACCATATACAATAAATATACCGCCGCCAGAATCACGCCAGTTGTTGCGATCACGACCAGGAACGGACTGTTCAGGACCGTACTTTTAAAAGCGCCGATCAGAATCAGAAACTCCCCTACAAATCCGTTCAGCCCGGGTAGTCCTGCAGATGCCAACACGGTGAAAATCATGAAGAAGCTGAGTACGGGGACCGACTTAGCGATTCCGCCATAATCAGCCATGTTCCGCGTGTGGCGACGTTCATACAACATGCCTACAATAAGGAATAATGCGCCCGTAGAAACGCCGTGATTGACCATCTGGATCATGGCACCCTGCATGGCCTCGACGTTCAGCGCGAATATTCCCAGCACCACGAATCCGAGATGGCTGACCGAGGAATAGGCGACCAATTTCTTTATGTCCGTCTGTGCGCGGGATACCAGAGCACCGTACACAATTCCGATGACAGCCAGGACAGCAAACCAGATCGCGTAATCGATCGTCGCGTTTGGGAAGAAGGGCAGGCAGAACCGAACCAGACCGTACGTACCCATCTTCAGCAGGACACCCGCCAGCACTACCGACCCGCCTGTGGGCGCCTGAACGTGAGCGTCCGGAAGCCACGTATGGAAAGGAAACAGAGGTATCTTGATCGCGAAAGCGATCGCGAACATCAGGAATAACCAGCCCTGTGTAGGTATCGGTGTGGTGTAGGATACAAGTTTGTACCAATCCGTTGTAAAGACGCCGCCATTCACCGCGTCGCCGGCCAGGTAACCTAGTGCGATCAGCGCCACCAACATCAATAGCGACCCGACGAGCGTGTACAGCACAAATTTAATAGCGGCGTAAATCCGGTTCTCGCCTCCCCACAAGCCGATAATGAAATACATCGGGATGAGCGTCAACTCGAAAAACACGTAAAACAACATCACGTCGAACGAGGCGAACACGCCTGTGATACCGGTTTGCAGGATCAGTAATAAGGTGTAATATGCTTTCAGGTTCGCCCTGATATAGGTCCACGACGACAGGATCACGATGGGACCCAACAACGTCGTAAGCATTATCAAAAGCAGATTCAGCCCATCAATTCCCACGAAATATTTAACGTCCAGCCCCGGAATCCATGGTGCCACATCCATTAATTGTGGTGCTGATGCAGTGGAAATCGAAGGATCAAATCCGATATACAGGCCGATCGACATCAGGAAGGTCACAGATGTGACGATCAGTGCCGCCCATTTAATCTGCGTATCATTCCGCGCAAAAAGCGTAAACAGAATCCCGAACAGCGGCAGGAAGATGATTAGAGATGTGAGGTGGGGAATGTTCATCTACTTATGCTTACAAGCCAAAGAGCATGAGAGCGATCACCAGAACAACACCGATCACAATTCCGGTGGCGTAGGTTGAGACGACTCCTGTCTGGACGTATCTGAAAACAAAACTGGTCGCTCTGGTCAGAAAACCGACCATATTCACGATTCCGTCGATGACGAACTTGTCAAACGGAGCAAAAAAACCTGTGGTACTACGAATGAGAGGATTAACAATCACTTTGTCGTACACCTCGTCTACATAATATTTATGTTCGGCAAGTCGGTATAATCCGCCGAAGCGCGCCTTAAGTTTTTCGTCGAACGCGAGGCCCTCCTTAGAATACCATCTCCAAGCCAGGCCAACTCCCGCGACAGCAATAAGCCCGCCGAGAATCAATAACGTCCATTCTGTTGCAACCGATACGTGACTTTCAACCGCAGCCTCCGCCACGGGACCACCGTACGAACTTCCCAGGAAATGATGAATCAAGTTCCATTCGCCGTGTTTAATTACGGCTGGCAGACCGACAAATCCGGCACCTGCTGCAAGCGCAGCTAACACCCACAACGGTAGTGTCATACTCCACGGTGACTCATGCGGAGTGACGGTATCTGCGTGGGGCCACCTTGGCTCGCCTTCAAAAGTGAGAACGTAGGCGCGCGTCATATATACGGCCGTCAGAAAAGCTGTCACGATACCTACGACCCAGGCAAAAATAGCTGCGGTATTCTGGTCCATTATGGAAAACGCCTGAAACAGGATCTCGTCTTTAGAAAAGTACCCGGACAACAACGGAATTCCCGCGATAGCCAAAGTCGAAATAAGGAACGTCATCCTGGTGGCCGGCATAAATCGTTTCAGTCCACCCATCGTCCTCATGTCCTGAGGATCGAGCGTATGATTATGGCCCTCGTGGTCTGATCCGTGAACAAGCTCGTGTTCAACACCGTGCATACCGTGGATAACACTTCCGGAGCCGAGGAATAGGCAGCCTTTGAAAAAAGCGTGCGTCATCACGTGAAATATGGCGACCCAGAAGGCCCCCACACCGATAGCCAGAAACATGTATCCCAACTGAGATACTGTTGAGTAAGCAAGTACCTTCTTTATGTCGTTCTGGGTAATGGCAATGGTGGCCGCCACAATGGCGGTAAGTGCTCCGACAATAGCGATCACGACCATAATGCCTTCGGCAGCCAGCACTATGGGAGATAATCTCGCGAGCAGGTACAGTCCGCTGGTAACCATCGTCGCAGCATGAATGAGCGCCGAGACAGGTGTTGGCCCAGCCATGGCATCAGGTAGCCACGTGTAGAGCGGAATCTGAGCGCTTTTGCCAGTGGCACCCAGAAAGAGGAGCATAACAATTGTGTTTACAACTCCCGTATCCAGGCCGGGTCCCTCACTCAAAAGGACGTCAAAACTCAAGCTTCCCAGCTCTCGATAGAGCATGAACATGGCGAGCAAGAAACAGAAGTCGCCGATCCGGTTCATAATGAACGCTTTATTCGCCGCTCTCGAGTTTTCCCGGTTCGTGTACCAGAATCCGATCAACAAATAACTGCATAACCCAACGCCTTCCCATCCCAGAAACAAAACAACCAGATTGTTGCCCAGCACCAGGTTCAACATGGCGAAAATGAACAAATTCAGATAGGCAAAAAACCTCCAGAATCCTGGATCGCCTTGCATATAACCGATCGAATACAGATGAATCAACCCGCCGACTCCTGTAATGATGAGCGTCATTACGAGCGATAATTGATCGACGCGGTAGTCGAACTCTACCGTCAGGTCTCCCGCAGACATCCATGTAAACAGGTGAACAATCGAAGCCTGTCCGTCGAATCCGATAAAAAGCATTACGGCACATATGAACGGGATGACCACCATGGCCGTCCCGATCGACCCGATGAGCGTCTCCCTGGACCTGATCGCAGGGATGAATAGTCCTCCCAAGCCAAGCAGGACAGCGCCCGCCAGCGGTAGAAGGATTATTAGCTGTACAAGAATTTGAGTCTGCATTCCGTTTTCAGAAGCCCGGGATTACACGTGTAAAGTGGGTGTCGGTGTAGAAAAACTGGTGTTCAGTATCTGAATAGTTTGATTTTCGAGACGTCAATCGTCATCCGTCCCCTGAAAATGGCAATTACCAGTGCCAACCCAACAGCTGCTTCGGCGGCCGCGACCGCGATAACGAAAAAAACCAAGATTTGACCTGATGGATCGCCGAACGCCTGGCTGAGTGCTACCAGCGTCAGATTTACGGCATTTAACATGAGCTCGACAGACATCAGAATCACGATGACGTTTCTTCTGAAAAGAACACCAAACGTACCCATCGTGAATAACACGGCGCTGAGGGTCAAATACCAGTTCAGGGTCATTTCCATAAAAGTGGCAGGTCTAAACCGGTTTTTTCTTGGCGATGATGACAGCTCCGATGGTCGCAGCCAATAGCAGAATGCCGATTACTTCAAACGGAAGCGCGTAACGGGTGAACAGCTCCGAAGCCAGCGTCTCGACCGATCCGGTATCCGCGTACTCAGGGGAAATAACTTCAGGGAGTACGTCCAGACCCGAAGCAATGGAATAGGATAGAAGAGCCAGGACGGCCATGCCGAGTCCGAATCCGAAGAATCTGGATACTGTCAATCGAGTAATCGACGGCATTTCCGACAAATTCAATAGCATAATCACGAACAGGAACAGCACCATAATGGCGCCGGCATAAACCAGAATTTGCACAACCGCAATGAATTGGGCGTTCATCGTGAGGTACAAACCGGCTATGCAAAACAGGTTCAATACAAGCCAAAGAGCGCTATTGATGGGGCTTCGGGACCATAACATGCCGATACCAGCCGCGATTGAAGTAATCGCGAGCGCAAAGAACAATATTTGAGCAGCCATCCGGGTGAAACGTGGGGCGTGAGAAAGGAGCTACTAAGAATCGGCTCCCGGGTCAGTTGATCGCCGCGCAAATTAGACACTGGAGGTGCATGCGGCAAGGAAAGATCAGGCAAAAAGGGTGAGATTCTTCGAATCGTAACAAGACTGTTGGCTTCGGGGCACGAGGAGCGTGAAATGCAAATCAGATTCGGGTCGGCTAATCAGCCCGACCTGATCTATATTTGATGTTCGCGCTTTTGAGCGTGGCATCATCAACTTTCGATAAGCCGGAGCCCAGCATCAGCGATTCTATTGATTCAGCACAGGAGCGGTCTCTGGGAACCGCCATCCTGGATGGGCTGAAAGGAGTTCGGCAGGACTACACAAAAGGCTCGATCTGGAGAGCCATTATTGTGCTGTCTGTCCCGATGGTAATCGAGATGTCGATGCAATCGGTGTTTGAGGTCGTGGATATTTTCTTCGTCGGGAAGCTCGGCGCTGACGCGGTTGCCGCCGTCGGGCTGACGGCATCCCTGATTATCCTCATTTTTGCGGTTGGATTGGGGTTTGCGATGGCGGCGTCTGCCATGGTGGCGCGCCGAATTGGCGAGAACGACCTTGAGGGAGCAGCCAGGGCTACCGGTCAGGTTGTTCTCGCATGCCTGGCAACGTCGGTACCCATCGGCCTGCTCGCAATTTTATTCGCCTCCGATCTGTTGGTGTTGATGGGAGCAGGTCAATCTGTAATTGATATCGGTTCCGGGTATACCGCTATTCTAATTGGCGGCAATATCACGATCATTCTGCTCTTCACGTTTAATGCGGTATTCAGGGGTGCGGGTGATCCCGGGCTCGCTATGAAGGCTCTTGTGCTCGCCAATACCGTTAATATCATTCTGGATCCGATTCTTATTTTCGGACTCGGGCCAATTCCGGCTATGGGGGTTGAAGGCGCGGCGATTGCCACCACAATCGGCCGGACGATAGGGGTGATATACCAGATTCAAATGTTGCGATCAGGAAAATCGCGTCTGGTAATACGCGCAAGACATTTCCTGTACGACTCAGCCTTGATGGCCCGACTCGTGAATATCGCATGGCCCGGGGTCGTGCAATATTTAGTGGGCACCGCATCCTGGATGGCGATCATGAGAATGATAGCCGTATTCGGAAGCGCCTCCATGGCCGGATATACGATAGCCATTCGTATCATTTTATTTGTGTTACTTCCATCGTGGGGAGTTTCGAACGCTGCGGCGACGATGGTCGGTCAAAGCCTAGGCGCACGTGATCCCGATCGAGCAGAGACAGCAGTTAAACTGTGCACGCTTGTGGATATTATTTTCCTGACATTTGTAGGGATTCTTTTCTGGATCTTCGCTGCGCCACTTCTGGGAATTTTCGCATCCGACCCGGACGTAATTTCGGTGGGCGTGAGTGCGATCCGATTTATGAGTGTAACTTTTCCGTTGTGGGCTGTTGGAATGGTGACGGTACAGTCGTTTAACGGTGCAGGAGACACACGCACTCCGACGTGGATAAACCTGTTCGCATACTGGCTCATCCAACTTCCTCTGGCGTGGCTGCTGGCATGGCCTCTCGGGTATGGTGAGAAAGGAATTTTCGCTGCCATGGCCATCGCGCAGGCGGTCCTCGGAATTCTGGCGTATATCTTGTTTAAACGAGGTAAGTGGAGAACGATTTCGGTTTAATATGACTGGATATTTTGATCACCTGGATCTGGCTTCTCTGAGCAACACAACTGTTGTGAGGGAGATTGTTGAACGTGATCAGAGAGCGTCTCAGGTTCCGGGTATTGTCTCGCGGATCACCGAACTCGCCGGTCTCGTATCAAGCCTGAACAGCCCTGGTGTCACGGACGATTCCAGGGCGGTCGTCGTATACGCTCCTGGTCGGATTGAGGTACTCGGCAAACATACCGATTATGCGGGTGGGTCGAGTCTGACGTGTGCCGTGAATCATTCATTTGTGTTCGTTGCAGTCGTTTCTGACGAGCCAGGTGTCCGTATGCAGGACATGGTGTTATCATCAAGTGATTTTCTCCCGTATGAAAATACACAGGACACAGTTCGGTCCAGCTGGTTGTCGTATCCTGCATCCGTGGTTGAGCGGTTTGTAGTCAACTTTAAGAGTCCGGATAAAGGCATTTCGCTGGCGTTTTCGAACACCATTCCCCGGGCGTCCGGAATGAGCAGTTCGAGTGCACTAATTGTAGGAATCTACCTGTGTATGGCCGCATTGGCCGAACCTGAGTTGACCCCGGGATTCGCCGAACATCTGTTGACTGGCGCCGATCTGGCTGATTATCTGGGTAGTGTGGAAAACGGATATGATTTCAAGGGTCTCGTGGGGCGCGCAGGGGTAGGAACACAAGGAGGCGCCCAAGATCATACGGCTGTATTATTTTCTGAAATGGGAAAGCTGGGCTACTTCGGGTACAGGCCTTTGCGAAGATTGGGATCGGTGGCTCTGCCCGACGATTCGGTTTTCATTATTGGATCCAGTGGAGTCCGGGCCCGGAAATCCCAGGGTGCCAGGGAGCTGTATAACAACGCGGTGGCGCTGGCCACGGAAAGCTTGAGTCGATGGAATCAGGCGACGGGAACGAGATTCGAAACACTGGGAGATCTGGTTTCAGATTCCGGTTTTTCCTTGGGTCAGTTTCGCGAAGTGATGACAGACGTGGAGTTGAGTGAAGCCAAAGCTCTTACCCGACGAATGAGGCACTTTTATGAGGAAACAGAGTCTATTATTCCTTCAGCGATTCAAGCGCTCAGAACGGGAAATGTCGAGCAGTTTGGTCTGGAAGTCGATCGATCCCAAGAATTGACCGATTCATTGCTTGGAAATCTCGTGCCGGAAACACGATTTCTGGCAAAAAGCGCACGAAAACTGGGTGTACTGGCATCTTCCGCTTTTGGTGCTGGATTCGGAGGATCCGTCTGGGCCCTGGCACCGCGCCAGGACGCGGACCGGATCATGCGCGAGTGGATGGCCGACTATGGACAGTCGTTTCCTGATCGCATCCGGCATGCCAGGTTTTTCGTGGATCCGACAGGTCCTGGTGCCTTTGTAATGGGATCCGCGGCCGACACGTTATTACTGCAGCCTAAGTTTTGACCAGAGTCGGCTGAGCCAGAACAGCGACACAAACGCTACCGAGCACATGATTACCGCTGTGAGTGTCTGCCCATACAGGAAATATCCCGTAGCAAATAAAATCCCGAATATTCCGATGGTCCCTGAAAACGCCGCGAGCAGGCCCGTCGGTATGTCTGAGCCAGGGCCGGTAACGCCAGCGTCATAATCGTGCCACCCGGGCCCCCCGGGATTAATTTTTTCACAGAAAGACTCTAAAACTTCTCGGTCAGTGCGTGGTCCCCACATCGCTACGGAAACCCAGGAAACCGTCGTGATTCCGACGCCAACAAGTAATTGCTCCCAGGTTTCGAGGCCGAATCCTCCGTTGAACTGCAATACCACGGCCACCACAAACGACACAATCATTGCTGTGAGCTCCGACTCGGCGTTGACGCGCCACCAGAACCATCTCAGAATAAATATCAGTCCGGTTCCTGCACCGATCTGTAACACTAAGTTAAATACCTGAAGGGCATTCTCCAGAAATAATGCGAGTGTACAAGCAACGAGCATCAGGCCGACCGTAGCCCACCGGCCGGCCCATACCTGTTGCTCCTCTGTGGCATCGGGTTTAATAAACCGGTGATATAAATCGTTCACAATGATGGATGAACCCCAGTTGACCTGCGTCGACATCGTGGACATGTAGGCCGCGGCGAGCGACGTAACAACAAGTCCGAGCAAACCCGACGGTAAGAAGGTCAACATCGCGGGGTAGGCAAGGTCATGTCCCAGTTTCGAATCCGGTACTGATGGAAAGCGTTCGGCAATCGAGTCGAGATCGGGGAAAATAATGAGCGAGGCCAACGCGATTAATATCCAGGGCCAGGGTCGAAGTGCATAATGAAGTCCGTTAAAGAGGAGCGTTGCGCCAGCCGCATCTTTTTCCGTTTTTGCCGCGAGCATGCGCTGAACAATGTATCCGCCGCCGCCTGGCTCGGCGCCCGGGTAGTAGGCAGCCCACCATTGCACAGCGAGCGGGATCAAAAAGACAGGCACTAATACGTCCAGTGATACGGTATCAAACGAGGGAAAAAACGACAAAGAGCCCACTACATTTTCGTGCTCTAACAGAGCCGACAATCCGCCAATCTCAGGCAGATTCAAGATGTAAACGGTCGCCCAGATCGATCCGACCATGGCAATTGCAAATTGCACGAGGTCGGTCAGGATCACGCCGCGCAAGCCCCCCAAGACACTGTATACCATCGTGATAGAGGCGGCAATTATAACAGTCTGGATCGGTGTCCAATCCATCATGACAGCACCGATTTTGATCGCTGCCAGCGTCACGCTTGCCATGATAATGATGTTGAACAGGATTCCCAGATACACGGCTCGGAAGCCCCTCAGAAATGCAGCCATCTTTCCCGAGTAGCGTAATTCGTAAAACTCAACGTCAGTTAAAACACCAGATCGCCTCCATAACCGGGCGTATAAAAAGACGGTTAACATGCCCGTCAGAAGGAACGACCACCAGATCCAGTTTCCCGATACGCCGTTGTTGCGAACAATGTCGGTGACGAGGTTTGGTGTGTCTGTCGAAAAGGTTGTCGCCACCATCGAGATGCCCAGCATCCACCACGGCATCGATCGTCCACTCAGGAAAAACGATTTAAAACTTTTACCTGCGCTCCGGGATACGACAATTCCGACAGTAAGCGAGAAAAGAAAAAAAGCGGCCATAATGGCCCAGTCAAACGTTGATAGCTGCATTGCCGGCGGGAGTCGTGAGGATGAACAGTGGAAGGTAATTAACTCATTCGAATTGCGCACGTTTGAAGTATGTATCCGACATTCATTCTGCCTTATTATGGAGTCCTCGTCACCCAACAAGACCCGTAGGAATATGGACCGAAGACTTTTTATCAAGACTGGCGCACTCGCGGGTGTAGGTGCGTCTGTCGCCGGAAACATGGAATCCTCGGCCGCGCCGAACACCACAAAAGCACCATTTATCAGGCGCGGTGTGGATGATCGGTCGGTAAACCTCGGTTTTATAGGGGTCGGTCTTCGCGGGCGCAGTCACGTCGGACGAATTCTGAAACGAAACGATTGCAACGTGGTGGCAATCTGTGATATCGACGCGGATGCCATCGCCGCGACTCAGAAAACGATTCAGAAGGCGGGTGCCTCGGATGCCGCCGTTTACACGGGAGATGAGTTCGCTTTTGAGAAATTACTCGAGCGAGACGACATCGACGGCGTCATAATTGCGACGCCCTGGCTGTGGCACACACGCATGTCGGTGGCTACCATGAAAGCAGGGAAATATGCTGGCGTGGAAGTTTCAGCTTCGAACACGATCGAAGAATGTTGGGATCTTGTAAATACGTACGAGGAAACGGGATCTCCGTGTATGATCCTGGAAAATGTGTGTTATCGCCGAGACGTGATGGCGATCCTGAATATGGTCAGGCGCGAGATGTTTGGTGAGTTACTACACATGGAATGTGGCTATCAGCACGATCTCCGGGCCGTCAAGTTCAATAATGGTTCTCAGCCTTATGGCGGGGGTGTCGAGTTTGGCGAGAACGCCTATTCAGAGGCCAAATGGAGGACAGATCACTCCGTTTATAGAAATGGCGACCTATATCCGACGCACGGAATCGGACCGATCGGTGTCTACGCTAACATCAATCGGGGCAATCGTTTCTTATCTCTGACATCAACGGCTTCAAAAGCTCGCGGATTACACAAGTACATTGTTGATCAGGCTGGAGAAGATCACCCGAATGCATCAGTCCGGTTTAAGCTTGGTGACGTAATCACAACCGTAATCGAGACCCAGATGGGCGAGTCTATTATTGTTAGCCATGACACGAATTCCCCCCGGCCGTACTCTCTGGGATTCAGAGTTCAGGGAACGGAAGGATTATGGATGGACCTCAATAAATCGATTTATCTGCAAGGGAAAAGCCCTGAGCATCAATGGGAGGATGCCGAAGAATATCTGAAACAGTACGATCATCCGCTCTGGAAAAAGTACGGAGAAACTGCGCAGGGTGCGGGGCACGGTGGCATGGACTTTTTTGTAGACCATGCGTTCGTTGAGTCTATCAAGAGGGGTGTTGATACTCCGCTTGACGCCTATGATGCGGCTGCCTGGAGCGCCATTACTCCGCTCTCAGAGAGATCGATATCGGAGGGTTCTGCGCCACAGCCATTTCCCGACTTTACGCGTGGGCGCTGGATGACAAGGAAACCTGTATTCGCGCTCGATGATGAGTTCTAGCGGGCAGCAAGAACGGCGGCTTCGATGTTGGAACTGAAAGATATTTTAAGCCAGACCGGCACCGTCCTGCTTGACGATGCGCTGGACGGATCCGGTTCACCCGGCAGCGGGGGCGCCCTTATTTTTCAGAACCCGATTCGAATTATTTCGTGTTCGTCACCGGACGATGTGCCGCAATGCCTGAGGGACGTTGACGACCAGGTTGCGGCAGGTTTTTATGTTGCAGGTTTTTTGTCATACGAATCCGCGTATGTGTATGGTGGGAAACACCTTGCCGAATTATCGCGAAAAGATTGGAGTGCCGAGCTCGGCCACCCGGTACTCTGGTTCGGTATCTACAGCGGCTACTCCAGAATTTCCGCGACCCAAATGGATGCCCTGTCCGGTGAGACGCCATCTGACCTGTTGCTTCCGGCTCTGAAAACCCGAGTGGACAGGATTTCGTTCGCAAAAGAAATTTCGAAAATTCATTCTCTTATTCGAGAAGGCGATTTATATCAACTCAACTACACGTTCCGTCTGGATGGAGAGTGGGCGGATCATCCGGCTGTCTTATTTGGCCTGATTCGGATGCGGCAACCCGTCGCGTACGGCGCATACATAAATCTGGGCAACGTTCAAATACTTTCCGCTTCCCCCGAAAAATTCTTCAGTCGGGACGGTCGCGCGATAACGGTTCGTCCCATGAAGGGGACTGCGCCACGAGGCAACACACGCGAAGTGGACGCGATGTATTCGCAGTGGCTTGAGTGTGATCAGAAAAACAGAGCCGAAAACTTGATGATTCTGGACCTTTTCAGGAGCGATTTATCTCGCATTTGTGAGCCGGCCAGTGTAAAGAGTGCCCCCGTATGTACCGTTGAGAAATATGAGACAGTTTTCCAGATGGTCTCCGGCGTTACCGGCGAGTTAGTGACCGGTGCGGGATATGAACAGATTTTTGAAGCGCTCTTTCCCAGCGGCTCGATCACAGGAGCTCCCAAAATCCGAGCTATGAGACGGATCGCAGAACTCGAAAAAGATACCCGTGGAATTTACTGTGGTGCGATCGGTTATATCGCTCCCGAAAACCGGGCATCCTTCAGCGTGGCAATTCGGACAACCACAGTGTACGCAAGTAAAAAAAGACAGTTAAATAAGAAGAAATATAACAATCAATTAGTGACTGGGACTGGTGGCGGGGTGGTATGGGATTCCACACCGAATGCCGAATATGATGAGGCTATTCTCAAAACACAATATTTGTCCCGAGCCGGCGATACAACTGCCTTAGAAAGCCTTAAGATAATAGAAAGCATATATATAGATAGTAATAACGATATAGGTATATTACCATATATACATAAAGATAACGCATTTAATATAAGCACACATATAAACAGACTTATTTCTAGCGCGAAAGCGCTTGGATATACAGCGGATGAAGGTCAGATACAGTCTGCAATTTCAGATGCTCTCGCGGCGCCCTGCCGGATCGGTCCAAAGAAAATGAGACTTTTGCTTGGCGAAGGCGGTGAACTGTCCATCTCATTCACAGACCTGGTAGAATCCAGTTTTGCGGAGCCCCGCCGAATCGGAATCGCTTCTGCACCCGTGCATTCCACAAATCCGTTCCTCTATCATAAAACGACTTTTCGACCCGATTTTGAGAGGGGCGAGCAGGAAGCAAAAACACGCGGCCTTGACGATGTTGTGTATATAAACGAAAAGGGTCAATTGACGGAGAGCACTATCTGTAATCTCTTCCTCCGGCATGGAGACGCGTGGCGCACCCCGCCGATTCATTGCGGACTGTTGCCGGGAATTGCGCGTGCCGCTGAGTTACAGTCCGACCGCAATCCTGTTGAGACAGAGCTGACAATAGATGATCTTCTTACCGTAGACGAAATTGTCCTGACGAACGCGGTCAGGGGAAGAATTAGAGCTGTGTTCATTCCCTGACAAAAACCACCAACCGCACGATATCCATGCGGTGTTTTGAACCGGACACCCTACTTTCTGACACCTTCTTTCAGTAGCCGTCTCCCGGATTCAATTTTCACTTCCGGATATACAGCACACTTCACCGGTTAATCCCAATCGTATATGATCCGCAAGATTTACCCGGTCCCGGAACGAATCAGAGAACGGGCCCACGTTTCAAGTTTTGAAGCCTATCAACGCGAATACGAGGAATCAATTGCTGATTCAGAGTCCTATTGGAGAAATCAAGCCAGTCGAATTGATTGGTTTGAGCCGTTTCACACCGTAAAAAACGTTTCGTTCGCGAGTCGTAATGTGGATATCAACTGGTTCGAGGGAGGGAAAACGAATGCCTCATACAACTGCCTGGACAGGCATTTGGAATCACGCGGTGATCAGACAGCTCTGATCTTTGAACCCGACGATCCCGGCGACGGTGCACGCCATATCACGTACCGGGAATTGTTTACGGACGTGTGCCGTATGGCTAATGTTTTGAAGAAGAAAGGAGTTCAGAAGGGGGATGTGGTTACGGTTTATTTGCCGATGATTCCCGAAGCTGTGGCCACGATGTTAGCCTGCTGCCGAATTGGTGCCATTCATAGTGTTGTGTTTGCCGGTTTTTCGCCCGATGCGTTAGCGGACAGGATGCTCGACGGAAACTCCAAGCTTCTGGTGACCGCCGATGAGGGAGTCAGAGGTGGGAAAATCGTCGCCCTTAAAAAGAATGCAGACAAAGCATTAGAACGCTGCCCTGATGTGCACTCTGTGATCGTGGTCAGGCGCACCGGTGGAGATATTGAGTGGCAGAACGGTCGTGACTACTGGCATCACGATGAGATATCGCAGGCTTCATCCACCTGTACTTGGGAAGCAATGGATTCTGAAGCCCCCTTGTTTATTCTCTATACCAGTGGATCGACGGGTAAACCGAAGGGGTTGGTTCATACAACGGGTGGTTATCTGGTCTATGCGTCACTTACCCACGAGATCATCTTCGACTATCAGGACGGGGACGTGTATTGGTGCGCCGCTGATATCGGTTGGGTGACCGGGCATACGTACATCGTGTACGGGCCTCTGCTGAATGGAGCAACACAGGTATTTTTTGAAGGAATACCTACCTTTCCGAACGCATCAAGGTATTGGGATGTGATAGACAGGCACAAGGTTACGCAGTTCTACACGGCGCCTACTGCCATTCGGGCGCTTATGAGTAAAGGAGACGAATTTGTTGAACGGACGAACCGGTCCAGCCTCCTGATCCTGGGATCCGTAGGTGAACCCATCAATCCTGAAGCGTGGCGATGGTATCATGAAAAAGTCGGCGATTCTCGGTGGCCGCTAGTGGATTCGAGGAGGAAAACTGAAACGGGTGGCATTCTGATGACCACACTTCCTGGTGCGACCCCACTGAAGCCAGGGGCAGCCACGTTTCCTTTTTTTGGCATTCAACCCCAAGTGTTGGATGAGCAGGGTGTGGTTCTGGAAGGAGAGTCTGAGGGTTTGCTTGTAATTACCGATTCATGGCCCGGACAGGCCCGAACGATTTTTGGCAACCATGAACGATTCGTAAAGACCTATTTCTCAAAATTCGAAGGGAAATATTTCACCGGAGACGGGTGCACCCGGGATGAAGATGGCTATTTCTGGATTACCGGCCGCGTTGACGACGTGATCAATATATCAGGGCACAGGATGGGTTCCGCGGAGGTAGAAAGCGCTTTGGTCGAACACGAAAATGTATCAGAGGCTGCAGTCGTCGGGTTTCCACACAACATTAAAGGCCAAGGTATTTATTGTTATGTGACATTGAACGACGGCGTCGAGTCAACGGAATCACTTCGTGCAGACCTGGTAGCGCAGGTACGGACGATAATCGGCCCGTTTGCTCAGCCCGACCATGTTCAATTCGCACCAGGACTTCCCAAAACGCGGAGCGGGAAAATCATGCGTCGGATCTTGCGAAAAATAGCTGCGAACGAATACAATGATCTCGGTGACACGTCTACGCTGGCGGATGAATCGGTGGTGCGGGATCTCATTGACAATCGACGTAATCGACCTGATCAGGAGCTTCAAAATACGTAGTTTCAAATAACTGATAAGAATTCCGTTACGCGAGGAACGGGAAACACTTTGCATGAACCATGTTGCGTCATGGATGTGTAAGGGCGATCATAAATTATTTTTTGACAGCATGAGCGATTCGTTCAATCTCGATCAATACGGTATCACGGTAGAATCTGTGGTCCGCAATGCTTCTCCGGCACGACTATATGAAGAAGCTATTTATCATGATGAAGGCACCGCGATTTCAAATACCGGCGCAATCATGCTTCGAAGTGGTGACAAAACAGGACGTAGCCCGAAAGATAAACGAGTTGTAAAGTCGCCTGAGAGTGAGCAGGATGTCTGGTGGGGAGATATCAACATCCCGATGGACATCGCGAATTTCATGACCAACAAAGAGCGGGCGATCGACTATTTCAATACGGTCGATCAGATTTACGTGTTCGATGGTTTTGCAGGCTGGGATCCGAAATATCGAATCAAAATTCGGATTATTTGTACTCGACCGTATCACGCGTTGTTCATGCACAACATGTTAATACGACCTACGACCGATGAGTTGGATTCGTTCGGAGAGCCTGATTACGTTGTGTTTAACGCCGGTAAATTTCCAGCCAATCAGCACACCCTGCAAGTTTCTTCCAAGACGACCGTTGATCTCAGTTTCGAAGAAAAAGAATTTGTGATTCTGGGTACGGAATACGCCGGCGAGATGAAAAAAGCCGTTTTCACGGTGATGAATTACATCATGCCGAAACAGGGTGTTCTTTCCATGCACTGTAGTGCCAATGAAAGCAGCGACGAGAATGTCACTCTATTTTTCGGGCTTTCAGGGACTGGTAAAACCACGTTATCGGCGGATCCGAACCGCTCTCTCATCGGAGACGATGAACATTGCTGGAGTGATGACGGAATTTTCAATATAGAGGGCGGCTGTTACGCGAAAGCGATTGGTCTGTCAAAGGATAAAGAGCCGGAAATTTTCGGTGCAATCCGTTATGGAGCGGTCCTGGAAAATGTGGTGTACGACGAAAATACGCGGGTTGTGGATTACGATGACGTGTCGATTACGCAGAATACTCGTGCGGCGTATCCACTGGAGCACATTGACAACGCTAAAATTCCAGCAATTGGGGGACATCCGACGAATATCATATTCCTAACGTACGACGCGTTTGGCGTATTACCACCGGTGAGCAAATTGTCTCCTTCCCAGGCGATGTATCATTTTATGAGTGGATATACAGCGAAAGTTGCAGGGACTGAGATGGGTGTCACAGAACCGGAAGCCACGTTTTCGGCATGTTTCGGGGCGGCCTTCATGGTCTGGCATCCTTCCAAATACGCAGAGATGTTGGCAGAAAAAATGCAGCATCACGAGGCAAATGCGTGGCTGATCAACACCGGTCTTACCGGTGGTGCCTATGGAACGGGCTCGCGAATGAAACTGGCATACACGCGTGCAATCATCGATGCGATACACGATGGATCGCTGCAGTGCGTGCCCACGGTTACGGACCCGATATTCGGCCTTGACGTCCCGACGAGTTGTAACGGAGTCCCGTCAGAAATTCTGATTCCTCGAGATACGTGGTCAGATGCGACGGCATACGATTTGACAGCCCGGAAACTGGCTAATCTGTTCAAAGAAAATTTCAGGCAGTTCGAAGATGGCTGCAGAGCAGAAGTTCTGGAAGTAGCGTCCTCGCTTTAAAACGAGGCGCCGGATCTGGCGCAAGCGCGCCGATTAATTCTTTTTGCGGAGGTGTTTCAACGCGAGTCGAAGTGCGCCCGATTCAGGTGAACCCAGCGCCTCAGCTCTTTTCCAGTTCGGAAAGCATTTTTCCATCTCCGTAGTAAATCGAGCTCTAAATCCAGCGTGTGAAGCGAGCCCACCCATCAATGTATACGATAGATGCTCGATACTTCCGGCACGTAATTGTCCGCTGCAGTATTCGATCTGAACGATGAATTCTCGGATACCAGATTGTACGATAGAGGCGGCTAACACATCCCCCTTGTCAAATGCATCCAGGACGGTTCGAGCGAGCTCGGACGGTTTTTCAGGACCATCACTCGAATCAGAACCGTCAGCTGAACTTCTGCCGTATACACACGAAAGAACTTTTCCCCGGGTGTCCAGGTGATGGTCTCGGATAATTCTGGCGAGCAGACTGTCTTTCTCAGTCTCCTGAAGATTGAAGCCGTTCGCGGTCAACGCCCTGATGGCGTCCAGTCCCAGTTGCATTGCACTTGCCGGATCCCCGATTCTTGGACCCCACCCTCCTGAATGATGATACTCGCCGGCTTCGTCTCGGACGCATACGTTGGATCCTGTTCCCGTAATACACAACATTCCGGGTTCGTCGTGAAACGCGCCCTCGAGAGCAATCACGGTATCAGGCAATACTTGAAAGGTGAAACCATCGAGTCTGGCGGTTAAATCATCCTGCAGCAAGGACCGATAACTTGCGACGCCAGCGCCAGCTGCACCTATACAGATATGCTTGCGGGTCGGTCGGTTTGAGCCTGTTAATTTCTGCACCTGCTCCCGGACAATCGAGACAATCAGATCGCTTACAGCGGTGATTCCCGAGGTAATTAAGTTCTTACCGTCATATCCAAACTCGGAAAGAATGTTACCATTTTGATCGGCGCATAATCCTGCCGATTTGGTCCCCCCGATATCAAGTGCTACAACAAGTGCGTCCATCAAGCTAATTTCTTTCAGGTATTAGAGTTGTTGACCAAGTCTTTTCTGTACTGGTGTTCGCGGTATTGCCCGATTGACCAGTTCCAATCCCGCCGACGGTAGAATACAGTGACAACCGGTCGACGGATCTGTTTTCTGCCAGAAAACGCCCGAGGAATTGAGTGTACGAAACTGCCTCGTGCGAAAATTCAAATACTGACCCCAGTTCAACACCATATCGTCCGTTCCACACAGCACTTGACCTGAACTGGCGTTTACTCAAATCCGGACCCCAGGAAAAAGATGTCGGATGACCATGGCCAGCCACTCTCACGGGTGTGAAATCACGGACGAACTGTTCGACATGTCGAGGTGGATTATCGCTTCGAACACCATCT
>Ga0114950_10001083_pt1 | contig 20154 bp, 15 predicted proteins | sample N075metaG_FD_83503 | JGI IMG/M metagenome (GOLD analysis project Ga0114950, IMG submission 83503) | Deep subsurface microbial communities from Kermadec Trench to uncover new lineages of life (NeLLi) - N075 metaG | ecosystem: Environmental > Aquatic > Marine > Ocean trench > Sediment | place... | reverse complement strand
CCCGTCACGCGGTTGAACGCGTAGACGAACGCCTGCTTCGAGTTCTGCACCAGCGCCGGGATCCGCTCCCCGTCCACCGTGAGATCCACGAGAGTTGGGGGCAGCGGGAAGTCGCGGTCCCAAACGTCGTGATGTACACCCTGGAAGTGCCAGAGGCGCTCCCCCGTCCGAACGTCCAGCGCGATGATGCTGTTGCCGAAGAGATTGTCCCCGGGCCGGAATCCGCCGAAGTAGTCGTTCGTGGGCGCGTCGGTCGTGACGTAGACGATCCCCCGTTCCGGATCGGCGGACATGGGCGCCCACGCGTTGACGTTGCCGCTCCACTGCCAAGCGTCGCTCTCCCATGTCTCATGGCCGAACTCGCCGGGCCGGGGGATCACGTTGAACCTCCAGAGGTGTTCTCCGGTGCGCGCGTCGTACGCCAGGATGTCGCCCGGCACGTTCTCCTGCCGAGGGTCGAGGCGCCCCGTGAGGTTCGAGTTGCCGATCACCACGACCCCGTTCACCACGATGGGCGGGGACGTGTTCGTGATGTAGCCGATCGAGTCCGGGATGCCGTAGTCGGGGTCGTAGGGGTGCCCCAGGGCCTCGAGAAGATCGACCGTGCCGGTCCCGTCGAAACCGTCGAGCGGTACCGGCGTGCCGAATCCTTCGAGCGGAAGGCCCGTCTCGGCGTCCAATGCATGCAGAAAGAAGGCGGGCGTCACCAGGTAGATCACGCCCCGACCGTCTACCTCGGCGTACGCCACACCTTTGCCGTGGCTCTTTCGCGAAGACCGCTCCCAGCGCGTAGTGTGCGGCTCTCGGAACATCCAGAGCACCTCTCCGGTGGCCGGGTCGAGGGCCGAGACCGTGCGACTCTTCCCAGCGACCGTGAAGAGTCTCCCGTCGGCGTAGATCGGAGTCGAACGAAGGATGTAGTCGGGCGAGGGCCCGAAGTTGTCGCCCCGCCAGAGCCACGCCTGCTCGAGGTCGCCGAAGTTGTCAGCGTCGATCTGGTCGAGGGGGGAGTACCGCGTGCTCCAGGCGTCGGCACCCCAGTAGCGCCATTCGCCGAAGGGGGTGCCGCGGTCCTGGGCGTTGGCCGGAACAGCGAAAACCAGGAGCCCGACGAACGTCTGAGCAAGAGTCAAGGAGATGATTGTCTTCATCAGTTACCTGCCGTTGCCCGCAAACGGGTGACAGCGTCCGACATGGCCGACAACATGCGCATGTATTGTGCGCCACTGCAAGCAGTCGGGGAATCTGTCCCATCCAGGCATTGACAGATTTAAGAAGCCGCAGTCACCCCAGGTCGGGACCGAGGGCTGAGCGCCCCTCGAGAGAAGCCAACTCGCCGTGTACTCGACGCCGGCACACTCACGTTCCCGTGGAAGCCTAAACCCTCCTCCTAACCCGCCCAGAAGCCAGCCAGAGCCTAGCGAAACCTCCGATTAGATTACGGGATCCTTTCACTGAACCCGTCCCCGAACCGCTCACCCGAAAGCTGCCTTCTACCAGAGGACGCTCGTATGATCGACTTCGCACACAAGGTGTCCACAGCTTCCACTCCCGCCGCTTCCACTCCGACTGCTTCCACCTCTGCCCCCTTCTCCGACCTCGAGCGACTCGGCGATGAGATCGCCGAACTCGCCGGCCACATCGATGCCGCCACCTACCGACTGTTGGTCCTGATCCGTGAGTTCGACCAGCGAGAAGGATGGGGCGTGGGCTTCAAGACCTGCGCCCATTGGCTGAATTGGCGGATCGGCATCGCCATGGGACCGGCCCGCGAGAAGGTCCGCGTGGCCCGTGCGCTCGAGCACCTGCCCCTACTGAGTGAGAGGATGCGAAGCGGAGAGCTGTCGTACTCGAAAGCACGAGCGCTCACTCGGGTAGCCACGCCGGGGAACGAACAGGAACTCGTCGACTTCGCCCATGCCGGCACAGCATCACATGTCGAACGGCTCGTACGTGCGTGGCGGCGGGTGGATCGGATGGAGGAGGAGTCCCAGGAGCGAGAACGTCATAGAACCCGCTCGCTCTCCATGTTCCCGGACGAGGACGGTATGTACGTGCTCCGGGCCAGACTGGATCCTGAGGTGGGCGCGTTGTTGATGCGGGCGATCGAGGCCGCAAGCGATGCGCTCTACCGGCGGTCCGGGAAGTTCGCGAGTCCGCAATGTCCTGAGGATCCTGAGCTTACCGGTGACCAGATGCGTGCCGATGCCATCGGACTCCTGGCCGAGCGTGCGCTGCAGGGGGGTGGGTTGGAATGCGACGGCGAGAGTATCGGCCGCGCCGACCGTTACCAGGTGGTCGTGCACGTGGACGCTGAGGCGCTCAACGAGTCGTCGGAAGAGGGCGATTCCATGCTCGAGGGTGTCAGACGCGTTCCCGCGGGAACGTCCCGGCGTATCGCTTGTGATACGAGCCGGTTGGTCATGACGCATGGCCCGGATGGTTCCGTGCTCGATGTGGGCAGAAAAGCCAGAACCGTACCCCCGGCCATCAGGAAAGCGCTCGACCACAGAGACGGAGGCTGTCGGTTCCCGGGCTGTGGGCTCCGCTTCTGCGATGCCCATCACATCAAACACTGGGCCGATGGCGGCGAGACCCGACTCGACAACCTGGTGCTGCTCTGCCGGCGCCATCACCGAGCGGTGCACGAAGAGGGCTTCAGAGTCGAGATCGCGACGGACACGGACGGAAGAGGAAGAGGAAGAAGGGGCGGCGGCGGAAGCTTCCGCTTCTACTGGCCCGACGGGCGGCTGTTTCCGGATGTACCACCGGCGCCGAAACTGCCGCACGACCCGCTCGCTGCGTTGGAGGCCGAGCACACCAACTTGGGGGTCAGCGTAAGTCCGGAAACCGCCCTACCCCCCTGGAACGGAGACCCCTTCGACGTGGGGTATGCGATCTACGCGCTGCGCCATGGCTGAGCCACCGGTTCCGCCGGAGGGCGGGGCTGGTCCGGTTTGCCGCGGAGCGCCCCGGCAGTTAATTCGTTGAACCATGAGCGCACTCGAGCCCGTCACCATCAGAAACCTGAGGATCGCGAGGCCGCTGTACGATCTGGTGCGGTCGGAAATCGCACCGGGCACCGGTCTCGACCCCGATGAGGTCTGGACTTCGCTGGGGGCGATCGTCGAGGAGCTCGGCCCCGAGAACCGCCGTCTCCTCGAGGTGCGGGCCCGTCACGAACAGGAGATCGATGCGTGGCATCAGGAGCGGGCACCGAAGCAGGCCCGGGAACGGGCGAACCAAGCGCTCGACCCGCAAGCTTACGACCCGCACGAATACAAGACCTTTCTCCAGGACATTGGCTACCTGCGCCCCGAGGAAGGCCCTTTCACGATCACCACGACCGATGTCGACCCGGAGATCTCGTCGATCGCGGGGCCACAACTCGTCGTGCCGGTGGACAACGCCCGGTATGCCTTGAACGCGGCCAATGCGCGCTGGGGGAGCCTCTACGACGCCCTTTACGGGACCGATGTCATCGGTGACGAGGGTGGGGCCGAACGAGGGACCGCCTACAATCCGGTGAGGGGAGGCCGGGTCGTCGAGTGGGCCGAGCGCTTTCTAGACGATGTCGTTCCCCTGGAGGAGGGCCTCTACTCGGAGGTCACCGAATTCCTGCTCGAGGGCGATGACGGGTCGAGCCCGGAAAACGGCGCGAGGCTCGACAACAACCCGAGTCCCGGCACCAGCCCGAGTCCCCACCACGGCCCGAGCCGGCTCATATGCGTGCTGGCCGATGGCCGGAAGAAGGGGCTGGCCGACCCGTCCGATTTCGCCGGCTTCCAGCTCGAGGACGGGCGGGTGAGCAGCGTGCTTCTCCGCCACCATGGCCTCTACATCGACCTCCGGATCGATCGCGATCACCCGGTTGGCAAGGCACATCCGGCGGGCGTCTACGACGTGGTGTTGGAGAGCGCGGTGACGACCATCGAGGACTGCGAGGACTCCGTCTCTGCGGTCGACGCGGAAGACAAGGTCCTCGTTTACCGCAACTGGTTGGGGATCATGAAGGGAACGCTCACGGCCACCTTCGAGAAGGACGGTCGGGCGTTGACGCGCACGCTCAATGAGGATCGTTCCTATCAAGACCCGAACGGAGAGGCGCTCACGCTGCCAGGGCGTAGCCTCCTCCTGGTGCGCAACGTTGGCATTCACATGTACACGGATGCCGTCACCACGACGGATGGCGAACCGATCCCGGAGGGGTTCCTGGACACGCTGATCACTTCTTTCTGTGCCCTCCACGATCTCCGTGACACAGGCCAATCCGAGGGCCCCGCCCGCGACAGCGCCATACGCAACAGCCGTGCTGGCAGCGTCTACATCGTGAAGCCCAAATTGCACGGTCCCGAGGAGGTCGCCTTCACGGTGGCGTTGTTCGGCCGTGTCGAGCAAACGCTGGGAATGCCGGAGCGGACTCTGAAGATCGGCATCATGGATGAAGAGCGGCGGACCACGGTCAACCTGAAGGAGTGTATCCGAGCCGCGGCGGATCGCGTGATCTTCATCAACACAGGATTCCTCGACCGCACCGGAGATGAGATCCACACGAGCATGACAGCGGGGGCCATGATCCCCAAACCGGAGATCAAGAGCTGCCCCTGGATGCTCGCGTACGAGGACTGGAACGTGGACGTGGGGATCGAATGTGGCCTCCCGGGTGTGGCGCAGATCGGCAAGGGCATGTGGGCCGCGCCGGAGATCATGCGTGCGATGGTCGATGCGAAGATCGGCCACCCCCGTGCCGGCGCCAACACCGCTTGGGTGCCCTCGCCCACCGCGGCCACGCTTCACGCCACGCACTACCATCGGGTGAACGTCCGTAGCGTTCAGTCCGAGCTGGCCGGCCGAGGGCGCGCCGACCTCGACACCATCCTGACGTTACCCCTGCTCGGGGATCGTGGCTTGACCGAGGAGGAAATCCAGAACGAGCTGGAGAACAACACGCAGGGCATTCTAGGCTACGTGGTCCGCTGGGTCGGCCAAGGGATCGGCTGCTCAAAGGTCCCGGACATCAACGACGTTGCCCTGATGGAGGACCGCGCGACGTTGCGCATTTCGAGCCAGCATATCGCGAACTGGCTCCATCACGATCTCGTCACCGCGGACCAGGTGACAAGCACGTTCGAGGCCATGGCTACCGTAGTCGACGGTCAGAACGAGGGAGATCCCGACTACACGCCCATGTCCCCCGACCTCTCGTCGAGCCCCGAGTTCCAGGCCGCGCTGGAGTTGGTGTTCGATGGTCGCAAAGAGACGAACGGCTACACCGAGACCATCCTGCACGCACGCCGTCGCGAGGTGAAGGCTCGGAAGATCCAAGTCACACAGGAGGCTGGAGCCTCCTAACGATTGATGGACTCGAACGATTGATGGACTTGCGGGCGTACCTTCTTCTCATCCGCCTCGGACAGCCCTATAATCCCTGTCCGTATAGGCCCTGTTCGTCAGTCCGTGTTCATCAGTCCGTGTTCGTCTCCGCTTTCAAAGAGTGGATCCACAGGAGTGAGTCATGACCCGTCGTATTTTAATGGCGTTCCTTGCCTTGATGATCGCCGCGCCACTGGCGGCCCAGAGTTCGGCCGGACTCCAGCTACGCTTGGACCGCAGCACCAACGCCGATGACCCGGACGACGTTCCCACCGTGACGGTGGCCGACGTGGGCAGTGGGTTCCAGATCAACACCGGACCCGCGGTTACAGCGTGGAATCCCAACAACACGGCGAGCGGGACCTATACGCTCAGCGGGACCTTCACTCTGATCCAACCCAGTGGCCACGTGAATTACTACGGCCTCGTGTACGGCGGGAGTGGGCTGGAGGGATCCGGGCAGAGCTATCTCTACTTCCTGGTCGCGCAGAACGGAACGTTTATCGTCAAGCACCGTGCGGGTAACGAGACCACGCACGACATCCAGGGGCGCACGCGTCACGCGGCGGTCGTCACGCCCGACGCGAACGGGAGGTCGGTCAACGCCCTCGAGGTTCGCGTGGGGGCCGACGCCACGGACTTCGTGGTGAACGGTGTTGTCGTATTTACGGCCCCGAAGACCGGCATGGCTGCCCAGACCGACGGCATCTGGGGAGTCCGGGTCAACCACGTGATCCCCGGAATACTGGTGGAAGGCTTGGGCGTCACGGATTAGAGCGCGCAGGCCATGTCCTGCGCACAGCACATCGGCGACTTGATCATGCCATGTCCTTCGGGGCACTTCGATACCTCAACGGTGCTGCCGTCGTCCGTAGTGATCGTGTCATGTACGAGGTCCTGCCCACACTGACCACACGTCATGTTCACGCTCATCCCGCACTCGTCACAGGTGTATGCCGCCATGGGAAGCTCCCTTGCTGTGGGTCGAGGTTGATGCTACTCGCTGACGCTACTCGCGCACTGTATCGCAATTCGCGGTCGACGCAAGGCGGTCGGCGGAAGAGGTCAACACCAGAAGGTACCGGAACAACGACGGCTAGGTAGGGCGGGAACGCCGCCGAACGCTTCGGGTACTGTTCTCTAACGATTTGGCCATAAATGGCTTGAAAAACGAAGGACTTGCACCATCGCCGAGGCGATCGTATATCACCTCGTCACCGAGGCCTCGCTAAGCCCCGTGAGCGGTCATATATTGCGTTCCCTCCTGGTCGGCAGGTAGATTCGGAGGAATGTCCGTTTCCAGGGGAAGAGACCTGGGTTGTTCGGCGCTATTTCGGTGCTATTGTTCGGTATCATATAGTTGTTCGGTGTGGTTGTTCGATGACTTTTGAAGTGTAGTTCACCCGTATTGAGGGAGAGGACCATCATGGAACTGCAGAAACGGCCCTGGATCGGCGCCGCCACTGTCGCGCTGGTCGCGACGTTTGCTTTCCAGAGTACGGCACACGCCCAGGCAACCTTTGCGTCGTCGAGTGACGCGGACGTGACCTACTCAGCGGACGTGGCGTCCATCATCCAGGAGAACTGCACGGTCTGCCACCGCGCGGGTGGAATCGGGCCCATGGAGCTCGTAACCTACGAGAACGTCAGGAGGTATTCGGCCCGCATCAAGGACAAAGTCGTCAACCGCATAATGCCGCCGTACTACTACGACAATGATATCGGCATCCAGGACCTCAAGGAGGACTGGCGTCTTTCCCAAGAGGACATCAACACGATCGCGGCCTGGGTCGACCAGGGTACACCTCTGGGGAATAGGGACGAGATTCCGCCGTTGAACTTGCACGACGCCGACGACTGGTCGCTGTCGAATCTGTTCGGCCCACCGGACCTTCTCGCCCCCTCGACACCCATCGATGTGCCGGCTTCAGGGCTCGACATGTGGCACCGTCCGATCGTCAAGATACAGGGTGATTATTCCGGGGAGCGCTGCATCAAGGCTCTTCAGGTGATGCCCCGTGGAGTGGCGAAGACGGTGGTCCACCACGCCAACTCCACCTTTGCGCTCATTCAGGACGACGGCAGCTTCGAAGGTACGGGAGACCGGGCGACCGAGTACGCCATGGGCAAACTGGGTGAGATCATTCCCGATGGTGTGTGCCGGGTGATCCCTCCAGATTCTTATATACGCTGGGACATCCACATGTATCCCGGCGGGCTCGGAGCGTCTGCCGTGAACGATGTGGTCGAGGGCAACGTTGTCGATCTGGCCATCTGGCTCCATCCGGCCGACTACGAGTACGAGTTCAAGCAGACTCTGTCCCTCTATGGGATCCGCGAAGGTGAGCTCGTCATGCCCCCCCATGGGACCGCCATGACCCAGGGCTTTCACAGCTTCGACCATCCGGTCCGCATCGACAGCTTCCAGCCCCATGGGCATCTGCGGCTACGGTCTGCGTCTTTGGAGATCTTCTATCCGGAGACCGGACGGACCGAGATCATCAGCATGGTCTCCAACTGGAGCGCCACCTGGCACCAGAGCCACCTTTACGAGGATGACGTGGCGCCCCTGATCCCGACCGGTGCGGTCCTGGTAATCAAGCAGTGGTACGACAACACCGCGGGCAACCCCAACAATCCGGACCCGGATCAGTGGGTGGATTCAGGCAGCCGAACTGCTGATGAGATGTCCCACGCGTGGATCGCCTTGACCCACCTCGATGAGGAGGGGTACGAGAAGCTTGTCGAGGAGCGGAAGATGGCCGACGACGAGCAGAGGATCGCTGCTAGGAACTAATCGCCGAGATCGCTTTGGATTCTGGATCTTTACGGATGTATTGATGGGGATCGAAGGACGCTTCGCAGCAGCCGCAGCTCCTTCGGTCCCCATCGTCGTTTCTTGTGAGTTGGCGTTCGATTCTACCCTCGATCATTCGAGAAGGAGCTCATGATGCAGATTCGTATGACCGTGGGTGGCGTGGCGTTCGCGCTGCTTCTCTCGGGTGTTTTGGCCGGTCCAGCGGCACTCGAGGCTCAGGGGCCGGGGCCGGATGGCCGTTGGCCCCTGCAGCCACGGGCTCCCGGAAATCGATACCTTGCCCCCTTCATGGAGGGCTGGTACGAGAATGAAGACGGGACGTTCAGCATCTCCTTCGGGTACCTCAATGCCAACGAGGACACGATACAGATTCCTTTGGGACCGGATAATTTCATCGAGCCGGCTCAGTTCGACGGGATGCAGCCCACGATCTTTTTCCCCGGACACCCACGGGGGCTCTTCACCGTAACTCTGCCGGCAGCGATGAGGGACCAGGACGTCTGGTGGACCCTCCGCAAAGCCAACGGTGACGTCACGAGGGTGCCCGGCCGGGTCACTTCCCATGCCTACGAATTGGACTGGGTTCCCCGGCCTCACGGCAGTGTCCACCCTCTCGTCTCCTTCGGCTCGGATGCCGAGGAGGGCCGGGGACCTCCAGGTATCATGGCAGAACGTACGGAGACCATCTCGGTAGGGTCTCCCCTCACCCTCTCGATCAACACGAGGGACCCTTCCGAGAGGGATCTGGACGATGCCCGTTTCAAGGAAATCGGCCTTCGTGTGGTGTGGTCCCAGCTCCAGGGTCCGGGACGGGTCGAGTTCACGCGGCACGAGTCCAACCCGCTCCCTGAGCCGGAGGAGGAGGAGGAGGAGCCGGACTCTGCTACTGCCGCTGCTGTTGCTGCCGGGGGTGCTGCGGCCGCTGCTGCTTTTCGACGACGACGTGGGCCCCCCGGACCCCAGGTTATCCCGCTTTCGGAGGGGTCTGGCACCGGGAGAGTGATTGTTACGTTCTCCGAGCCGGGTGAGTATCTCATGCTAGCGCAGGTGGACAACTTCGGTGCGGCAGACAGCGGCTCGGGGGACCAGTGCTGCTGGACCAACGGGTACGTCAGGGTGACCGTAACGCCGTAAGCGCGAGATCCGGTAGGGTGCGGGCATGTATTGTATCCCTCCGGATCGGCACATAGATTCGGAGGGGTGTAAATCGCCCAGGGAAGGAACCTGGGTCGCTTGAGACATAGTATGCGTAGTTCACTCGCATGAGGGAGAGGACCATCATGGACCTGCAGAATCCGAGCCACCGTTCGCGCTTGTGGACGCCCTGGACCGGCGCCGCCACCTTGGCGTTCGTCGCGACCTTCGCTTTCCAGAGTGCGGCCCAGGCCCAGGCCAACTTCGCGTCGTCGCAGGATGATGCGGACGTCACCTACGCCGCGGACGTGGCGATCATTATCCAGCAAAACTGCCAGGTCTGCCACCGAGCCGGTGGAATCGCGCCCATGGAGCTGGTGACCTACGAGAACGTCCGGAGGTATTCGGCCCGCATCAAAGACAAAGTAGCCAACCGCGAGATGCCGCCGTATTACTATGACAACGATGTCGGCATCCAAGAGCTCAAGCACGATTGGCGCCTCTCCCAGGAAGACATCAACACCGTCGTTGCATGGGTAGACCAGGGATCGCCTCTGGGTAATCCGGACGACATGCCGCCGCCGGCCAACTTGCATGCCACAGATGAATGGTCGCTGGCGGCCGAGTTCGGTCCGCCGGATCTGCTCGCCCCCTCGACCCCAATCGACGTGCCGGCTTCAGGGCTTGATCTGTGGCACAGTCCGATCGTCAAGATCCAAGGCATGCCTGAGGGCGAGGAACGCTGCATCAAGGCGCTTCAGGTGAAGCCCCGTGGGGCCGCCAAGACGGTGGTCCACCACGCCAACTCGACCTTCCAGCGCTTGCAGGACGACGGCAGCTTCCGGGGGACGGGCGACCGGGCCACCGAATACGCGATGGGCAAACTCGGTGAGATCATTCCCGACGGTGTTTGCCGGGTGATGCCCGCAGATACGTATATCCGCTGGAGCATCCACATGTATCCCGGCGGGCTCGGAGCGACTGCCGTGAACGACGTGATCGAGGGCAACGTCGTCGACCTGGGCATCTGGCTCCATCCGGCCGACTACGAGTACGAGTACAAGCAGGACTTGGTCAGCTATAACTTCATGGAGGGTCAGCGCGAGCTCCTCCTGCCACCGAACACCGGGTTCATGACCCAAGGCATGCGCTCGTTCGACCATCCGGTCCGCATCGACAGCTTCCAGCCCCACGGGCATCTGCGGCTGCGGTCTGCGTCTCTGGAGATCTACTATCCGGAGACCAACCGGACGGAGATCATCGGCATGATCTCCAACTGGAGCGCCGTCTGGCACCAGAGCCACATTTTCGAAGATGACGCAGCGCCCCTGGTTCCGACCGGTGCGGTCCTCATCATGAAGCAGTGGTTCGACAACACGTCCGCCAACCCCAACAACCCGGATCCGGACCAGTGGGTCGACTACGGACAGCGGACAGCGGACGAGATGTCACATTTTTGGATTGCCGTGACCCACCTGGACGACGAAGGCTACGAGAGACTGGTCGAGGAACGGGAGAAGTTACAGGAGGAACAGCGGATCGCCGCAAGGGACTAAACTCTCAAATAGCCTTACCGGCTGGACCTTTACGGATTTGGTGACATGCCTTATGGGGGTCGAAGGACACTTCGGAGCAACCGCAGTTCCTTCGATCCCCACCGTTTCTTTCAGTCCCGCCTTCGATACGCCGCTTGCCCATTAGAAGGAGTGCATGATGTATCAGTTTCGTAGGACAGTGGGTGGGTTAGCTCTCGCGCTGCTTCTTTGGGGTGGCTTGATGGGTCCGCCAGTACTCGTGGCCCAGGTGGTAGTACCTAGCGCGTCAGATGGCCGTTGGCCGCTGCAGCCGACCGCTCCCGGAAACAACACGCTTGCCCCCTTCTTCGAGGGTTGGTACGCGAATGAAGACGGAACGTACAGCCTCTCGTTCGGATACGTCAACATCAACCTGGACACGCTGTACATACCTCTAGGGGAGAATAATTTCCTCGATCAGGCACAGTTCGACGGGGTGCAACCCACGGTCTTTTTTCCCGGACGCCACCGGGGGATCTGGAGTATGACTCTCCCGACGGATATGGAGGACGCGAGCGTCTGGTGGACTCTTACGACGCAATACGGCAACGTCACGAGGGTGCCCGGCCGGACCGGTGCGGTCGCGTACGAATTGGACTGGATGCCTCGGCCTCACGGCAGTGTTACTCCCATCGTTTCCTTCGACTCGCAGTCCGGGGTGGGCCGGGGACCTCCGGGCATCTTCGCAGAGCGTACACAGACCGTGGCGGTTGGATCTCCCCTCACACTGTCGGTCAACGCGACCGACCCGTCGGAGAGAGATCAGGATGATGCCCGCATGGTGAGCGTTCCGCTTCGCGTGGTGTGGTCCCAGCTTCAGGGTGCGGGACCGGTGGAGTACACGCGGCACGAGTCCAACCCTGAGGTGGAGGAGGAGGAGGACGACGACAGCCCTGCTGCCCGTTTTCGACGACGACGTGGCCCGCCCGGACCCCAGGTCATCCCGCTTGCGGACGGGCAGGGCACTGCCAGCGTGATTGTTACGTTCTCCGTGCCGGGTGATTATCTCATGCTAGCGCAGGTGGACAACTTCGCTGCGCCTGACAGCGGCACACAGGACCAGTGCTGCTGGACCAACGCTTACGTAAGGGTGACGGTCAGGTAAGATCAAGAAAGATCAAGAAGGAAAGATCAAAAAGGGTGTAGACGACCCGAGCATAGGGGGGGAACATGGACCTGCAGAATCGGAGCCAACATCCGCGCTTGTGGACGCCCTGGATAGGCGCCGCCACACTCGCACTCGTCACGGCCTTCGCTTTCCAGAGCACGGCGCAGGCCCAGGCCACCTTCGCGTCGTCGTCGAATGACGCACCGTTGACGTACAGTGCGGATGTAGCTTCCATCATCCAGGAGAACTGCACGGTCTGCCACCGCGCGGGTGGAATCGGGCCCATGGAGCTCGTGACCTACGAGAACGTCAGGAGGTATTCGGCCCGCATCAAGGACAAAGTAGCCAACCGGATCATGCCGCCCTACTACTACGACGGCGATGTTGGCATCCAGGACCTCAAGGAGGACTGGCGTCTTTCTGAGGAGGACATCAGCACCATCGTGGCCTGGGTCGACCAGGGTGCGCCTCTCGGTAATGCGGACGAGATTCCGGAATTGAACTTGCTCGACACCGACGACTGGTCGCTGTCGAAGCTGTTCGGCCCGCCGGACCTCCTCGCCCACTCGACCCCCATCGACGTGCCGGCCGCTGGTCTCGACATGTGGCACAAACCCATCGTCAAGATCCAAGGCCTCCCTGAGGGCGAGGAGCGCTGCATCAAGGCCCTTCAGGTGAAACCCCGTGGAGTGGCCAAGACGGTGGTCCACCACGCCAACTCGACCTTCCAGCTCATGCAGGAGGACGGCAGCTTCGAAGGGACAGGGGACCGGGCAACCGAATACGCCATGGGCAAGCTGGGCGAGATCATTCCCGATGGCGTTTGCCGGGTGATCCCCGCAGATGCGTATATCCAATGGAGCATCCACATGTATCCCGGCGGGCTCGGAGCGTCTGCCGTGAACGACGTCATCGAGGGTAACGTGGTCGACCTGGGCATCTGGCTCCACCCGGCGGACTACGAGTACGACTACATGCAGGATCTGAAGAGTTATAGGATCCGCGAGGGTGAGCTTGTCATGCCTCCCCATGGGACGGCCATGACCCAGGGCTTTCACAGCTTCGACCATCCGGTCCGCATCGACAGCTTCCAGCCCCACGGGCATCTGCGGCTGCGCTCTGCGTCTTTAGAGATCTTCTATCCGGAGACCGGACGGACCGAGATCATCAGCATGATCTCCAACTGGAGCGCCACCTGGCACCAGAGCCACCTTTACGAGGATGACGTGGCGCCCCTGATCCCGACCGGTGCGGTCCTGGTCATCAAGCAGTGGTACGACAACACCGAGGGTAACCCCAACAACCCGGACCCGGATCAGTGGGTGGATGCGGGCAGCCGAACCGCTGACGAAATGTCCCACGCATGGATCGCCCTGACCCACCTCGATGAGGAGGGTTACGAGAAGCTTGTCGAGGAGCGGAAGATGGCCAACGACGAGCAGAGGATCGCCGCTAGGAACTGATCGCCCAGATACCGCCCCCCCTTCTCGGGAGGGTGGTTTACTCGGCGATGTCCGTCCAGCTCTCGACGAGATGCGCCGCCGTGCGCCAAGAGAGTGCCTGACTCGTCAGGGTGGGATTACGCGCCCCGCTGGTTCCCATCACTGAAGCGCCCAACACACCCAGGTTCGGCGCTTCGTGCGAAAAGCCCCAGCGATCGACCACATTAGTCTCCGAGTCGTCGCCCATGCGTGTGCCCCCGTAGGCGTGGGTCGAAGCACCCATGGTGTTACCGAGCCCGCCCCGGTTGACCTCGATGGCCCCGGCCTCCCGGTACCACTCCTCCATCTTATCCTGCATGAACGCGGCGATGGCGCGCTCGTTGTCCTTGTACTGTCCGGTGATTCGGATGACGGGGAGACCCAGGGGATCCGTCACCTGGGGATCCAAATCCAGGTAGTTGTCCTCGTAGGGCAGGGTCGTCTTCTGGATGTAGGCGCCATGGGTTCGATCGGAGTGTTCGTGGATAAATCGCTTCCAAGCGGACCCCCAGTTCCGGCCTTGTCCGTACGTGCTCATGCTCGCCGCTGAAATGGGCCGGCGGTCCGACATGGCCCAGAGGTTACCCCCCCCGATGAAGTCGAGATCGGAATGGTCGAAGTTGTCGTCGGCCCAATCATCCACGGCGACTCCCTGAGCGGGAAGGCCGTACCAGGCCCCGATGTCGTACGGAAACAGCGCCCCCACACCCGCGCCCTGGTGATGGCTAAAATAGTGCCTGCCCACCTGTCCGTGATTGTTCGACAACCCATCGGGATACGCACGAGACTTCGACAGGAGCAACAGGCGGACGTTTTCGTAGGTATAGGAGGCGATCAGGACAACCTTCGCGGGCTGGAAGTACTCGTTACTTCCCACCACGTAGTTGACGCCGCTCACCCGTCCGTCCGTACCCACCTCGAGCGTCGTGACGTGCGCGCGAGTGACCACCTTGAGGTTGCCCGTGTCGACAGCCCTCGGAATGGTCGTGATGTGGGTGGCGTTCTTCGCGTTGATCGGACAACCACCCTTGTTGCAGAACCCGTGGTAGCCGCATCCGGGCCGATTCTGGTACGTTTCGGTGTTGATGGCGGCGGGGCCGGGGAACGGGCTCCATCCCATCGAACGTGCGGCGTCGGCCATACGATCATGGAAGGCCGTCCACCGCAACGGCGGCATGGGAAAGTCACGCTCTCGAGGCCCCTCGAATCGGTTTCCGCGTGAGTTGATGTTTCCTCTAATATTTCCCGCCTGCCCGGAGATACCCAGTTCGCGTTCGACCCGGTCGTAGTAAGGCTCCAGCTCGTCGTATCCGAACGGCCAGTCTTCGACCGTGGAGCCGTACGGAATCCTGGACGCCCCGTAACGCCTCGTCGTCTCGCTCACCAGCCTGAAGTCCCAGGGATTAAGCCGCCAACTCTGGGCCCAGTAGTGCAGGGTGGTTCCGCCCACTGCATTCATCATGGGGTGGCCGCCGATCTGGTTGGCCGTGGTCGCCGATGTAGCCCGGGACGTGGGCCTCTCCTGCTCGGCTTTCTTCACCAACATGGGCCAGTCGCGATAGTTGTTCCGGATTTCGTCGGGGGCGAAGTCGCGTTGGTCGAGCCAGGTCCCGGCCTCGAGGCCCACCACACTCAGCCCTGCCTCAGCGAGCGGTAAAGCGGCGACTCCACCCGCCGCTCCCAATCCCACGATGACGACGTCGGTCCCTCGAAGCTGGGTGCTCATTCGAATATCGAGTAGTCGTACGCGGAACGCCGGACCGGCTCCAGCTGGCCCGCTTCCATACGTCGCTGGTCCTCCGGGCTCACCCTCAAACGCACGCCCGGATAATCGAGAAGGTCCCACCCGGCGAAGTTCACGTTGCCCCCGTACTCAGGGTCGCCGAACATCCCCTGCCAGGTGTGGCTCTTCACCAGGTTGAAGAACGAGCCGGAACCGCCCACGAAACCGACGCCTGCTCCGGTCGCCGCACCAATCTGGACATCGATGAGCACCGAGTCCTGATCGATCGTGGAGAGGTCGATGAACGGCCCCCCTCGTGTGTAACGGCTGTATGTGTCGAGAGCCGCCAGGCCGGACCGATACGCGTCTGCCGCGTCGGACTCGGCTTCGCTCAACGCGCGGTCGATGTACCGAATAACCCCAGCCTCGAGAGCGCCCGGGCCCATTTCGTCGGACGGGATCAGGCGATCCACCATCGCGCTCAGAATTTCGGTCTCGCGGGCCGTAAGATTCGTAAGTGGACGGGCAAAGAACGGCGCCGGCTCGGACGGCAACGAGCCGCCGACCTGCCCCTGCACCTCCCCGGTAGAGGCGGGCGACGGGGTCGCCGGTGTTTCTTCCGTCACCGCGGCCACGGCGCCGGGCACCAGCGCCGCCGCTCCAGCTGCCCCAGCGGTCCGGAGAAGATCTCTCCGAGAGATGGCCGGACGCCGGCCGTTCGAGTCAGTCATGAATTCTTCTCCTAGTGTGGTGGCCCAGAAGTGCGCGAGCCGCCGAGAGGACCGAGGCACCGGAGCCTCGGATCATCGGGGAAACTCGTTCATGGGCTGCCGCTCATACAGTGTTACCATATCTACTTGGCCGATCACGTGCCCCTCGATCGCCAGCAGCAGTTCGCCTCGATCGAGGCCCGGCGGCAGGTTGAGCTCCTCATCGAGCGCGAAAACGGCGAAGTGGTAATTGTGCACACTACCGGGGGGAGGTGCAGGGCCACGGTAGGCAGGCAGGCCCCACCCGTTGTTCCCCTGGACCGCCCCGGTGATCTCCGCCGGCATGGGTTGATCCGGATCGAACGGAATACCCTCCGGGAGACCCTGGGCATCGCCCGGTATGTTATAGATGATCCAATGCACCCACGGTGGCGGACGGCCCGCACCGTAGTCCTGAGAGATCACCGCCAGTTGGCGTGTCCCTATGGGGAGGCCCCTCCAGCTGAGGGGAGGAGACAGGTTTCTCCCGTCCGGAGAATAGTCGCGGGGCATGAACCTGCCAGTGGTCATCGTCGGACTCTCGACGATGAAGGTCGTGGGCGCCTGGCCTCGCAAGGCCGACGCGGAACCCACACCCAGGAGTAGTGCCGCCCCTAAAACAACCGGTACGCTCACCTTCACGGCACGCCCCTCCAGGCTGGATGCACGACAGCGGGTCCTTCACGGGAAGCACCCACGGGAAGCACCGAGAATACGGGCTCCCTTGGGGGAGGGGCAAGTCTCTCGGGCGTCGCGGCTAGAACCGAAGGAGTCTGTTGATCTTGAGCACGAAGGCTCGGTTTTGGAGTTCCGGGTAGCCGCCCCCCCGGGTGGTCCGCTCATCGGTGTAAACCGCAAAGAACTCGCTGCCGGGGGCGTACTCCCACCGGAACCGCAGATTGCTGCTGAACGAGTCGCTGTCCGAGTCGTACTGGACCAACCCCCCCACGAACATCAAGGGCGTGAACGCCCAGTCGGCCCGCAGGGCAAACACGTTCGTTGTGAAATCACCGGCCGGCAGCTTCACGTCGTTGAACGAAACGCTGGGCTCCAGAGAAAACTGATCCAGCACCGAGATGCGCCCTCGGCTGAACCGTATGGCCCTGATGGTGCCGTTGTAGAACTCGCCGATTTCAAAGGACATAGACCCCGAAACCCGACGCTGACCCCCGAGACTGTACTGCAAGGTGATGCTGTTGAAGTCGTAATCTCCGACCGGAATAGAGACCTCGCTCGACACCGGTAAAGGCTCATCGAGCCGCTCGAAGTTGACGGCGCCCCGTAAGAAGACCTGGTCACTGCTCTCGAACTCGACGGCTAGCCCGACGTTCCAGACTTCGGTCTCGAGCACCCCCGCGTCTAGACTCTCAATCCGCTCATAGCCGCCAAACAATCCGAACTGGCGTATCCACTCGATCGACCGCGGGCGCGGGGTGAACAGCGCCGTCGTAGCATAACGGCGGAAGTTGCGGCGACGGACAAGGCCGATTTCAGGATTGAAGTTGTCACCCACGACGGTGTAATCGGCGTTCAGTCCGTACCGGTCCCCTCCGTACCCCCCGCGACCCACGTAGCTTTCATTCTCGCTGTTCCCGCCGGGCGTCTGCGACCTCGCGTAGAACCCGCCGAAGTTGACGTTCTCGCCGAAGTTGAAATTGCCATCGACGCCGTACACCTGGTTCGAGCCATCGGCTACCACCGACTCCGACCGATTCGTGAAGATCGCGCCGATGTTACTGCGCCGTAGGATGTCCCGCTTGACCCGGAGCACGCTGAAATTCGTCGAGGGTACAACTCCCCGGATGTTGTCGGTCTGGAGGCTCATGGCCCCGAACCCGAACCGCCCCGCTTTACCGGTCACCCGACCGCCACCCAGGATCGGAACGACGCCGACGCCACTCAACCCAATCCGTCGGGAATAAAAAACCGTGGGAGCTGCGCCACCGCCTCCGAAACCACCGCCACCACCGCCGCCGCCACGGCCACCAGTAAAGGGCCGGCTGCCAAAGTCGAACGTGCCTCTGCCCTCCAGAAAGAACTCTCTCTTTTCGGGAAACACCAAGCTGAAACGGCTCAGGTTCACCTGCCGCTCATCCACCTCCACCTGAGCGAAGTCCGTGTTGTACGTCAGGTCCGCGGTGATGTTGGCCGTGATTCCGAACTTGATGTCGCCACCCCAGTCTCCCTCGACTTCGTTCGACTTCGGCTCGGTCAGCGTGAGATCACTCGTCAGACTCGATGTCGCATAAGGCTTGATTTCGATGTTCTTACCGGCCGAAGGCAGATCCAGGCCAACGAGATCCGCCGCGGCCGAGACGCGGAAGATGCTGGTCGAGCCACCGGTCGAAGCCGGCACGAACCCGAGATACGCGTATTCGTTCTTCCGGCGGATGACGCGCCGTATCTGAATACCCCAGGTCTGTCCCTCTCCGGAGACGTACCGAAGGGACTTGAAGGGAATGGCCATCTCCGCCGTCCAACCGCCGTCGAACCGACCGGTGCGCACGAACCAGACCGGGTTCCAATCGCTGTTCGGGTTCCCCTCGTCCGTAATCCATTGGTCGGCGCGTGCTCCAAGCGGATTCGTATAAAAATGGAAGCCGTTGCGGCGATCATGAAACGTGTCGAAAAGCGCACCGAAAGCGTCGTTCTGTCGTAGCTGGGGGGTGTCGCGCCTCATTTCGTTGGCGATCCACTCCTCCGGGGGCGCAGAATCCCAGCAACGGCACACTAGATAGAGATTCTCGTCGTCGTAAAACACCCAAGCTTCCGTCCTCTCTGAGGCCGGCTCACCCTCGAGAGGAAGGGTCTGGATGAGTCCTGTAATGGGGGAGGTCTGGTACGCGGCTTCGTCCAGGACTCCATCCACGTTCAGTGGCTCCGTTAGCCTCACCGCCCGAACCGTGGCCCGCCCGTTGGCCGTACGCGCTAACGTGGCCGGTGCCAGCGGCCCTGGCGGGTTCAGCCTGGCGTCCGAGGACAGTCCGGCTGCGCCGGAGGGTCTGCCTTGACCGGCCGTCGAAATCGGTGACCACATGGCCAGCGCGGCAATGATGGCCAGACTTCTCAGGGAGACACACTTCACGGCAATCTTCTTGGGATTGTTGCTTCAGGCGCCTACGAGGGGTGCACGGGACAGGCGCAGGCGCCGCACACGGCCTGGTGTCTCAGATGTCCGTTCCAGAACAGTGAGAGCGCGACGAGCAGGCCTCCCAGTGGAGACATGAGGCTCTCCGGCAACGTACCGAGCCACCCAGCGAGCGCCGCGATCCAGACCGCGAAACCGAGCGAGGCGAGGGCCCAGACCGACCACCGACCATGGAGCGTCCAGGAAGTCCCCAGCGTGAGGGCCACCAGCAGGGCCGATAGGGCCACGAGCCACGACTCCCAGGCGTGTGTCGCCGCAAAGAACGGAAGGGTCGAGGCAAGAATCGGCATCGCCAGACAGTGCACGGCGCAGATTGCCGGGAGGGCCCCGAACCAAACGGAGCCCCGACCCTCGGCCGTGGCGGCCGACGGATCAGCGACGCCTTTCCAGATCGTTCCTGATTCCACGTCCCCGACCTGCAAAAGGTGATACAAATGCGACCAGACCCTAATGACTTGATGATGCCTAAACGATAACCGATTATCAAGAGGCACGAACCCAACGAGGAGTTGCTCCGGTGGAGCGCGATACCAAGCAGCGGCGGGCCATACGTGAAGTCTTCACACGTGAACGCAGGCCTCTGAGCACCAACGAGGTGCTGGCGGCGGGCCGGAGGCTCGTCCCCTCGCTCGGTATCGCCACCGTTTACCGCAACATCAACTCCCTGTCGGACCAGGGGTGGATCCACCCCGTCGAGTTACCCGGCGAGCCGCCCCGCTACGAGCGGTGCGGGAAACCTCATCATCACCACTTCATCTGCCGCCGGTGTGGCTTGGCGTTCGACGTCGCCGCCTGCCCGGAAGACGTGGAGCGACTGGCGCCTCCGGGTTTCGTGGTAGACGCACACGAACTGGTGCTCTACGGACACTGTCCAGGGTGCTGCCAGGCATGATGGAGCGGGGCCTGGACCACCTGGTCTATGCCACACCCGACTTGGACGCATCGGTGGAGGAATTGTCCGCACGCTTCGGTACGGAGCCGGTTCCGGGTGGGGCGCACCCAGGCTGGGGTACCCGGAACGCACTGATGGGTCTGGGAATCGGGGT
>Ga0114950_10001082_pt1 | contig 20154 bp, 18 predicted proteins | sample N075metaG_FD_83503 | JGI IMG/M metagenome (GOLD analysis project Ga0114950, IMG submission 83503) | Deep subsurface microbial communities from Kermadec Trench to uncover new lineages of life (NeLLi) - N075 metaG | ecosystem: Environmental > Aquatic > Marine > Ocean trench > Sediment | place... | reverse complement strand
TAGGTGACCTTGGCATTCACCCCTTTGCGAATCAGGAAGTTTGCTTCTCCGTAGGCTGCGAGCTGATCCACGTCTGGCCCCTCGCCACTGGCACCCTGGACGTAGTCCACTTCACCCAGCAGTGACAGCTTCCCCAGATTCAAACCGCCGAATCCGCCCAACACGTCGGTGTGCAAACCGGCCTGTGTGTTGCGTGACGCCGAAGCCCCAAGGCGAAATCGTCGGCTGATCCAGGCCGCCGTGCCCGTCACCTGCTTTCCGCTGTTGTTCTCGACCGCCCCTCGGCTTCCATTCGTTACCGACGCCACAATGGAAAACGGCCCCGGCTCAATTCCAACCTCGATGCCCTGGTCTGGGGCAAGCATGGTAAATCCCGTCACCTCGCGAATAAATTCTTGATCGTCGAGAATCCGCAGTCCGGACGGCAAGAAGAACGTGCCGACCTTGGCATAGCCATTGACCCCCGGAATGTCCAAGAGCGCAAAGAATTCGCGCGAGGTTGCGCCGCCCGGTGCCAGCGTCTCATCGAAATAAAGCGTCAACTTGTTCGCGATGAGCTTGGCCTCTATGTACAAGTTGGCCCGTGTGATGTTCAGCGATGTTTGGGGTGCTCCATCCCGCGCTGTCGCCGAGGAAAGAAGCGCAGATCCCGACAGACGAAAGTCCGCACCCATCTTGATGAAATCGTTGAGCGCGCGGTTCTGAAACCGAAATCCCTCGGGCGTCATCGGCAGCGTGCCGCCCGCATAGACCGCCCCAAAATCATTGCGCATGCCACCGCCGGTCCGGTTGACATGACACGCCGAACACTTTAGGCCCGTCCGGACCGCAAGATACGGCTCCTTCTCAGCCAGGAGACGGGGTGGGCTCAGCAGAACCAATGCAAGTGCCGCACACGCTGCAAACTCACGTTTCTGGACCATGCAATCTCCTTGTGAATGCTCGTTAAGGTGACCCGTGTCAATTGGACTGGGCGCCCGCCTGAATCCATGCCCGAATGAGATCGATGTCGCTCTGGGACAGCGGCGACCGATTCAGCGGCATCTGGCTTCCGCTTCCGCCGACGTCCACGTGTGTGTCCTGAACCTTGTGCACCAAATAACTGTTGTCCGGTTGATTGGGCGTCACCCGATTCATGCTGGGCAATTCTCTGGCTGCTACGTTCACTACGTTACTGAAGGCTTGGCCGTCAACCAAGCTCATCCCTTGCGCGGGGCTGGATCCAGCATGGCACCCGGAAAACGTGCAATTGCCGGTGAAGATCGGCTGCACGTCTCCAGAAAGTGTGATCTCGTCACCACCGTCATCTCCATCCAGGCCCGTGCCGTCTCCGGCACAGGCAACACCAGTCAACAAGAACAATCCAATAGCAACGCGCACACGAAAAAATCCCATTTCGCTCCCGCCTTTCTGAACTAAGTGAACCCGCCCATCCCATCGCCGCAACTCCTCGGTCTTCTAAGACTGCCGGGCCGAGGCCGATGTTCCAGATCCCGCGCCCGCTTCATTGATTCAGCTTGAGCTGTTGAGGGCCAATCACGCAGCGGCCCCGTATTTGGCGGGGAGCCAACACACTAAGGGCCGCGAGAGGGGCAAGGAAACCGCCCAAGACGCCTGGGCCCTGTGACCTTATAAGTCCTTACGACAAAACAACTTAAAGGCCAACGAGTCAACGCCACGCCATCGCCTGCCCGTCATCTGTAGAGGCCAGCGTCCCCACGGCTCCCAAACACCCGGTTGACCTTGTAACCTCGAAGACGAGGAAAGCCTAGGGAAGTCTTCAAGGAAGAGAAAATGCAAATGAGACCGCTGGGGCCCGAGGCCCCTGAGGTGACCGCCATCGGCTTCGGTGGAATGCCGCTCTCGATTCAGGGACGCCCCGATGAAGACGCCGGCATTCGGGTGATTCATGAAGTCTTGGACGCGGGCGTCACGTTGCTCGATACGGCAAATGTGTATTGCCTGGACGCCGATGATATCGGACACAACGAGCGACTCTTCGCCAAGGCCCTCGAGAGTTGGTCGGGCGTTCGAGACGACATCGTTCTGGCCACCAAAGGCGGCATGACCCGCCCGCAGGGGCGCTGGGATCGGAACGGGCGTCCGGAACACTTGAGGCAGGCGTGCGAGCTGTCTCTAAAAGCCTTGGACGTGGAGCGCATCGATCTATACCAGTTTCACACACCTGATCCGACCGTTCCGTTCGCCGACAGCGTCGGCGTACTCGCCCGATTGCACGAGGAGGGGAAGATCAGGTGGGTCGGCCTGTCGAACGTTACGGTAGAGCAGATCGAAGAAGCCAACACGATGGTCAGAGTAGTCACCGTCCAGAACCGGCTCAATCCGTTCTTCCGCGAAGCAATTGACACCGGCGTCGTGCGCCATTGTGCCGATAGGGGAATCGGCTTCCTAGCGTACAGCCCTGTGGGCGGCGGGCGACTCAACAAGAAACTGCCTGCGCATCCAGTTGTCGTCCCGATCGCGAAGAGGCTCGAGGCATCGACACATTCCGTAGTGCTGGCGTGGGTCATGGCTCAGGGACCCAATGTCATTCCAATCCCCGGTGCCCGCACCCTCGAGCACGCCTTGGACTCGATTGCGAGTGGGAGCCTCGAACTGAGCGACGAAGATCTCGCGGCTATCGATGCCGCGGAGTTCTCCAGGAAGTGAGCCGGAAGGCTCACTGCTTACCTTTCCCCCATGAAAGTCGCCACCTGGAACGTCAATTCCATACGGGCTCGTGAAGAGCGACTTCTGAGTTGGCTCGACAAGGAGAGGCCGGACGTGGTGTGTCTTCAGGAGCTGAAGGTTAGAGACGAAGACTTTCCCTTCGAATCCATAGAGGCGGCTGGCTACCACGCTCAGGTTTATGGCCAAAAAACGTACAATGGTGTCGCAATATTGAGCCGGCTTGAAGCAACCAACATCGCTCGGGGCATGGCCGATGACGCCGACGACCCGCAGGCCCGGTTGATCCAGGGAGATATCGCAGGTGTCCGCTTCATGAACGGGTACTTCCCCAACGGGCAAGAGGTGGGGTCGGAGAAGTACGAGTACAAGCTCGAGTGGATGGCACGTCTCTGCGCCATGCTCACGCGCGACGTATCTCCCTCACAGAACGTCATCTTGTGTGGCGACTTCAACGTCGTGCCGGACGACAAAGACGCCGCAAACCCGGAGAGGTGGCGTGACAGCGTGCTGTGCAATTCAGAAGCACGGGAGGGACTGGAGCGTATTCGCGCCTGGGGCTTCGAGGATGTGTTCCGCAAACACCACCCTGATGGCGGCGTGTACTCGTGGTGGGACTACCGGATGCTGGCGTTTCCCAAGGGCGACGGATTGCGCATCGATCACATCTTCGCCACAAAATCGCTGGCCGGTCGGTGCACTGCTGCACGGGTCGACCGCGACGAGCGCAAAGGCAAGAAGCCATCGGATCACGCCCCGGTGATCGCCGAGTTCGATTGACCGGGCAAGACCATGAGAAGATGTACGTCGACTTGTGCGATCTTCGGTGCCAGAAGATTGACAGATGCGTTCTGTATATTTTTCGCTGTGCGGTGTATGCGGCGACGAACGAGGCACCAGACCCGGAGCTTCTGAAGTGGTGGTGTTGGAAGGATACCGCAGTCTAATCAAGCCCTGCAGCTGACGCCGCTTGTTTTCAACAGGAAGGTCATTGCACTATGAACCCTATAACCAACATCTCACGGTTTGCATCAAGAAGTTGGTGGCTCCAAAGGAGACTCACATGAGTTCAGAAGCGAAAACCAGCATCACTCCGATGCCCAATGGGCCGTATCTGGTGAAAAATCTCAAGGACTTCGCTAACCGAAACGGAGCGATCGGTACCAAGGACACGATAGCACTCTGTCGCTGTGGTGAATCCGCCAACAAGCCATTCTGCGATGGGACGCATGCCAAGATTGGCTTCTCCTCGGCCAGACTCGAGGGCCGCGTTGAGGACAGGCGAGAGAACTACCTGGGTGAGACGATCACGGTTCACGACAACCGGAGCATCTGCTCGCACGCCGGCCTGTGCACCGATGGACTCCCCTCGGTGTTTCGCCTTCAACAAGAGCCGTGGATCGACCCTGACGGCGCGAGTGCCGACGAGATCGTTGCGACGGTTCGGAAGTGCCCATCAGGCGCCCTGAGCTTCTCTGTCGGCGGCATCGAACACGGCGATGGGAACGGCAAGCCGGCCATCTTTGTGTCCTACAACGGACCGTACGTGGTCACGGGCGGGCCGGAGCTTCTTGATACGATCCGTGGAGAAGGTGCATCATCGGAGATTTTCACACTGTGCCGGTGCGGTGAATCGAAGAACAAGCCGTTCTGTGACGGTGCGCATTGGAGCAAGAAGTTCGTTGACGACAAGAACTAGGCACACAAGTCACAGCGAGCGAGCGACTTAGTACCAACTTTGAAGTGCAACACTGAGTGTTCACCGAGCATAGCGTTGCAGCCGTCAACGCACTCGTTTGAAAAAAGATGAGATGCCCATAGGAAAGCTCCTCTTCATTGTTGGCGGTGTTCTGGTGGCACCGCCACAAGCGGCCGACAGATAGGTCGAGCGGCTAGCGCTTGTGAGGCGCGTCGTGGCGTACCAGACGCCACTGGCGGGACAGTTGCGCGCTTCAACCTGTTTGGGGAACCGTCAGCTCGAGCGACGGCGACAGGCGGCTCCTGTGGCAATGGCCAGGGGCAGAATTGAACTGCCGACACGCGGATTTTCAGTCCGCTGCTCTACCAACTGAGCTACCTGGCCGAAGGACGAGAATTATAAGCCTCTTCACACCTCGCGCAAATCCTCGGTGTACTGCATCTTTGAGCCCTGCCCGCCGGTGCGGCCCCGGCCCAGTTCATCACTCAGTCTGTAGGAGGAACGGACATGTCCACCATGCTGCGTGGAATCCCTGGAAACCTTCTCTCACTAATCCTGAGCTTTCTGCTGGCCGCCGCTCTGGCCACTCCATCAACCGCCCAGCAAATGGGACGTGTCGAGGGCACCGTGGTCCAGGCCGGCAACGGCGAACCCGTTGGCGGTGTGCGCGTGGACGTGGTCGGCACGAAAATCGCGACCCTCACGGGAACAGATGGATCCTTCGTGCTCCAGCGGGTTCCGGCTGGCCAGCACACGCTGTTGTTCCGCTGGCTCGGCTTTCAGGCGCACCAAGAAACGGTCACCGTCGCTGCCGGCACCACCCAGCGATTGGACGTCCGTCTCCAGCCACAGGCCATGTCCCTCGGCGAGGTGATCGTAACGACGGGGCCCGGGACGCGGGAGCGGTTGGTGGAGGCTCCGGCCGCCATCGCGGTGGTGGACCGCATCACACTACGGGACCAGTCGATCACCGGACAAGCCCCAACCGCTCTGATGCACCTGCCGGGCGTAGACGTGGTACAGAGCGGCGTCAACGACTTCAACGTCAACGCTCGCGGATTCAACTCGTCACTGAACCGGCGGATCCTCGTGCTGCAGGACGGGCGGGACCTGTCCATCGCCTTCCTCGGCTCGCAGGAATGGAACGGCATGTCCCTCCCGCTCGAGGACATCGGACGCCTGGAGATGGTGCGTGGACCCGGCTCGGCGCTGTACGGCGCCAATGCTTTCTCGGGCGTCATCAACATCACCACCCCGACCGCGCGCGACGTGATCGGTACCAAGATCAGCTTGGGCGGCGGTGAGCTAAACACGTTGCGGGGCGACGTCCGCCACGCCGGCGTGAGCACTGACGGCCGCATTGGATATCGCTTCAACCTCGGTTATTACCGCAGTGACTCGTATTCCCGGTCGCGTACTGCGTTCGATGGGCGCGACGTTATCAGTGAGTACAACGACGTTGCCGATGTCCTGCTGCTGCCCGGGACCACGGCCGGAGCGGTCAGTTGCGCTGGCGTTGACGACTGTCTGTCCACAGAGGCCCGGACCCTGCTCGGGCAGACCGCAGATCCCACCACCGGCGTCGCCGCTGGCGACATCGACGCCCTGCAGAACATCTACGGATCGGGGCGCTTCGATTACTACGCGGACAACGGCTCGTTGTTCTCCGTCGAAGGTGGCGCCGCCCAGGTGGAGAACGAGCTGTTCGTCACCGGCATCGGCCGCGTCCAGGTGGAGAAGGCGTTGAAGCCCTGGGCACGTGCCTCATGGGCTGCTGACGACTACAACCTGATGGCATGGTACACCGGTCGAAACTCCCTCGAACCGCAATACTCTTTGAGTTCCGGCATCCCACTCGAGGAAAGATCGTCGATCTTCCACTTCGAAGGCCAATACAATCGAGCTTTCGCCGAGGACAAGGCCCGTGTCGTCCTCGGTGCCTCCTTCCGCAATTACCAGGTCGACACTGAAGGCACGTTGATGAACATGCTCAACGACGACCGCAACGACAACTACTACTCCGCATACGGTCAGTTCGAGTACAGACCGGCACCCAAGGTGCGACTCGTCCTGGCGGCCCGGGTCGATGAGATCGATATCGACGGAACGTCCATCGCTACCCAGTTCTCTCCGAAGGGCGCCATCGTCGTGTTGCCGCATCCGGACCACGCGATTCGGCTTAGCGTCAACCGGGCATTTCAAACCCCGAATTACTCGGAGTTCTTCCTGCAGGTCCCGGCTGGGCGACCGACGGCCGACCCCGGCGCTCTGGAAGCCGGTCTGGAGGGATACTTCGCGACCCTGACCGACCCCACCCAGGTGGGCCCGGGCCTGGCTGGGATCTTTCAAGCTATGAACCTCCCGACCGACCTGTCCTGGGACTTCAGCCCGGAAACCCCCGTATTGGCCCTCGGGAACGAGAATCTCGACGTTGAGACGGTGACGGGGTGGGAGCTCGGTTACAAAGGAACCGTCGCCGACAATGTGTACGTGAGCGTCGACCTCTACTTCAACCGCCTGAGCAATTTCGTCACCGACCTGCTACCGGGTGTGAACCCAGCCCAGTACCCGTTCTTCGATATCACGGGGGATGATGTTGGCGCCACGCTCGCGGCAATCGACGCCACGCTGGCCGGACTCGGCCTACCAGCCAACCATCCGTTGCGCGTCCCACTCCTAACCGAGCTGCAGCCTGGATACGCCGCATTGCTCGCCAGCGCCGTCGGCACACCGGCACTGGTCACCCTTCCCGATGGGTCCCGCGCCATCGTGGTGTCGTATGCCAACGCGGGTAGGGTCGACGAGGTGGGAGTCGAGATCGGCGTGGGTTATGGGTTTACGCCGGAACTCCGAGGGGATGCTTCGTACACCTATTTTGGCTTCGACATCAAGGATGCGGGCCTCGAGCAACTCGTACCCAACACGACTCGCCACAAGAGCAACATTTCGCTCACGTATACCAGCGTGCAGGGATTCGATGCCAGCGTTAAGGCCCGTTTCCTCGAGGGGTACGATTGGGCCGCCGGTGTGTTTCAGGGCAAGATCCCGTCGAGCCAGACGATCAATCTCACCGCCGGGTACCGCATCAATAACTTCGTGCGCTTCTATGGGATGGTCACCAATTTGCTCGACCAACAGCGCTTCCAGCTCTACGGCGGGTCGGTGATCGGCCGTCGCATTTTGACCGGCATGACGGCCACGTTCTAAGCCTTCCACTCGCCGGAAGGCTCTAACTCGGGCGCGTGGGTACCCCACGCGCCCGTTGTGCATCCTTTTTCTGACCTTCCAGACCCAACGGGAACCGCACCATGGCCGATCCGCCAGAGGGCACTCTAATCGCCACACGAGAGGCATACTCCGGCCGCCTCCTGAAGGTGGATGTCGAGACCGTTCGCAACCCCGCCGGACAAACCGTAGAACTCGAAGTGGTACGCCACCCCGGGGCAGCCGCCATTGTCCCTTTTCTGTCCGAACTGGACGCCCCGGACCCGCAGATCCTGTTGCTCCGGCAATACCGATACGCTGCAGGCGGTGTCCTCTGGGAGATCCCCGCCGGCGTTCTCGAACCGGGAGAGGCCCCTCAAGACTGCGCACGGCGCGAGCTGCGCGAGGAGACCGGTGCCACCGCGCAGGAAATACGCTTCCTCACCAGCGTTTTCACCACCCCGGGGTTCACCGACGAGCGTATCCACCTGTTCCTCGCCACCGGCCTCTCAATCGCCGACCAACACCTCGAAACCGACGAACTCATCGAGGTCGCCACCCGCCCGCTCTCTGCGGTTCTCGAGATGATCAAAGACGGGGAGATAGCAGACTCCAAGACCATTGTGGCTGTGCTCTACGTCGCCGGATTCGTCCTGGGCCGGTAGGCTACGTCCCATTTGAGGACACCAAATCCTCAATGCGAGACGCCCAAGAGAAGAGCCCACTAGGCATATCTTGGTGTACAACAACAACTTACGCTGTGCGAGGCGACCTGCCTCCGACGGTACGGTTCCTGCGTGATAGTGTGCTCGAACGTATCTTGAACGCACCAGGTGACGGACTACGGAGACGGCCGCCACCAGGGCTTGGTGCTTCTGGATGGTGCACCAGGAGGCAGCATGACAGCAGCACTCCAACCCACGCAGCGGAGCCAACCGCGATCCACACCGTCGCGCCTCAGCGATCTGACCGATTCCGAGGTGGTCGCTGCACACCTCGTTGAAGACCCGCTGGCGTTCGGCGAATTGGTCGGCCGATACCAGCGCCGCCTCCTGAACTTCGTCTACCGCACCATCGGAGACCGGGAACGAGGAGAGGACCTGGTGCAAGAGGTCTTCATTCGGGTTCACCGCCACCTGCACCGCTTCGACCAGACCAAGAAATTCTCGACGTGGATTTACACGATAGCGTCGAATCTGGCCAAGAACGAGCTTCGCAACCGGAGCCGAAACCCACTTGTCCTATTCCAAACCATCAAGAAGAACTGGGAGGACGACCACCGCCCACTTCAGTTCGAAGACCATCGCAATCGCCCCGATGACCTCTACCGGAAACGGCACTTGCGCCATCTGGTGGAATGGAGCGTGAACCAACTGCCCCAGCACCACCGAGTGGTTTTCATCTTGCGAGAACTAGAAGGCAAGACCTACGAAGAGATCGCCGACATCACCGAGTGTAATCTGGGAACGGTGAAGAGCCGTCTGAACCGAGCTCGGAATCGGTTCGCACAGGTAATCGAACCCCTACTCGACTGAGCCTGCCCGTCCCGCACAAGCTCAACCAATTGAGCCCACACAAGGCCCTTTCCATCAGCCCGAGGCCACCGGAACATCGCCGGGGCACCGGCGGTAGTACTCTTGCCATTCAGCAGGCCAAGAGCCATGCGTTGTTCCGAGTTTCTACGTAGGTACTCCGATTTTCGAGACGAGACGATCGACGACCCGCTGGTGCGGCGGCGTTTCATCGCCCACATGTCGCTCTGTGGCCGGTGCGCCCGCTACCAGGAGGTCATCGATCTGGGTGTTTCGCTCCTGCGCTCGGCGGATCAGATCGAGGCCTCGCCCAGATTTTACGCCCGGCTAGCCGCTGCCGTTCTCCACCCGGAACCCATCTTCGCGGTTTCAGTCTGCACCTCGCCGCGCTCGTGACGCTCACGAGCCTGTCCGATCCGAGCCGGCGGCGGCACACACTTACCTCTCGATCGCAGCATCGGTAATTTTCGCCTATAATGGCGGCGATCGACTATACATCTGCTCGACAGGCGATCCAGCGCAGCAGTCTTGCACCGGTCTATTACCTCACCGGTGAAGAAGACATTTTGAAGGACGAACTCGTCGGTGCAATTATCGACGCGGCCGTGGATCCGGCTTCCCGAGACTTCAATCTGGACATTCGTGGCGCTGGAGACTTGACCGGAGAGAGCCTTCATGCGCTCCTCGAAACGCTCCCCATGCTGGCTGAGCGCCGCGTGGCAGTCGTGCGTGGCATAGAACAGTGGCGCAAGAGCGCCAAGATCTGGCATGTCCTCTACGATTACATCGCTCGGCCGTCGCCCACGACGATTCTTGTTGTCGTTAGCGGACCCAAACACGTGGATCAGTCGATCGCGCGCCGCGCAACCCACGTCGCCATCGGGCCACCGGATCCCAGCACGATGCGCGATTGGGCAATCGCCAGAGCGGCTCGCCAGGGAATCACGCTCGAATCCGACGCCGCTACTCACCTGATTCGCGCAGTCGGTGGTAGCCTCTCCTTCACCAGTAGTGAAATCGACAAACTGGCGGGCGCGATGGAAGCAGGAGCCACCATCGGGATAGGGGACATAGAGCGGTTCGTGGGAGTACGACACGGCGAGACACTCGTGGATTGGGTCGACGCTGTCGCCCAACGCAACGTGCTTCGTGCCATCCAGTTGCTCGACGTCGTCCTACCTCAACCTGGAATCACCCCGGTGAAGATGCTCAACGCCCTGGGTAGCACACTGCTCGGTACACGTCTCACCCGGGCGTTTTCGGACCAACGCAAGAGCGCCAAGCAGGTGAAGGATTCACTGTGGCGGTTTCTCAAGAATGCCCACCCACCAGGGATCGGTCGATACGGAGATGAGATAGACAGATGGGTTGCGGCGGCAAGGCACTGGCAGACGGGGGAACTCGACGATGCGCTGAGGCTAACGCATGAGGCCGACGAGCAACTCAAGTCCACAACGCTGAGTGATCCCCGCGCCACGCTGACCACCTTGCTATTACGTTTCTGGTCTCCGAAGGAGGCCACGTGACCCGCTGGTTGATGGTTGCCCTGGGCCTGGGAGTAGCCGCTGGGGCGGCGCCGTTGACGGCGCAGCGGGATGCTTCCACGCTACAAGACTCACTCATGCGAGAAGCCGTGCGGCTCGCAACAGAGGGCCGGACTGATTCGGCGAAGGCTCTCATCCGACTCCAGCTCGACGCTCTCTCGCCCCTGAATCCGGCGTATGCCCAGTTGCTCTTCACGGCGGGGCTGGTGAGCGACACCGCAGAGGCGGCTGAGCGGTACTTCCGGCAGGTGAGCATAGAATACTCCAGTTCCGCCTGGGCAGACCGGTCACTGCTCCGCCTCGGACAGCTCGCCTTTGCCGACGGCGACCTTCGCAATTCACGTCGTTACACCGATCGCGTCCTGCTCGATTACCCGACCAGCCCTATCCGCGGCGAAGCCGCGTTCTGGGCCGGGCGCGTGGAGTTCGATCTCGACAATCCCGTCTCCGGATGCCGATACATGGCCCAAGCCAGGCGCGAGGCGAGGAACAACATCGAACTCCAGAACCAAGCGGCTTTTCATCTCCAACGCTGCGCCACTGTGCTCGGAATCTCGCCGCAAGACTCAGCTGAAGCCGAAAGCGCAGCGGCCGGCGGCGGGGGGCCTGCAGACCCGAACCGGACAATCTACGCTGTCCAGGTCGCGGCAGTGAGCACCGCAGCGGCAGCCGACGCAGCGATGCAAGCACTCCGGGCCCAGGGTTACACCGCGCGAGTGTTCAAGGACCAAGACGGATTGCTCAAGGTGCGCATTGGGCAGTTCACGCGCCGACGCGACGCCGACGCCCTCGCGAGAGAACTGAGGAGCCGTCTTGGAGGACGGCCGTTTGTCGTGGAAGAGAAGCAGTGAGCCAACCTCATCCCAAGGAAGCCTCCCTGCCCGACACACCGCTCATCCGCCAATACCGGAAGATAAAATCACAGCACACCAATGCGGTGCTCTTTTTCCGCATGGGCGATTTCTATGAGATGTTCTTTGATGATGCAAAGCTTGCGTCGCGAGAATTGGGCCTTACCCTCACTAGCCGTAACAACGGCGCTGCTGCGAACGTTCCACTGGCCGGTTTCCCGGTCAAGGCCGCAAACGACTACGTAAGACGACTGGTCAAACGGGGGTACCGCGTCGCCATTTGCGAGCAGGTAGAGGATCCACGCACCGCCAAGGGAATCGTAAAGCGCGCCGTGGTCGAGACGTTGACTCCGGGCGCGGTCCTCTCCGACGACCTGCTCGACGAGGATCGCAACAACTTCCTCGTGGCCGTGCTTCCAGGAGAGATCGCGGGACTCGCCGCGCTCGATGTCTCAACCGGCGAACTTTTTCTCGAGACGGCACCGCGCCTCGACGTCGCTGCCGCCATCGACCGTTACAGCCCTAGAGAATTGGTGGTCCCCGAGGGGGCGGACCTGCCCAAACTGGGTGACGAGGTGATGGTGACGCGACGCCCGGTGTGGGAGTTCGACGCACACGGTGCGACCGAAGAACTCCTCCGACGATTCCGTTTGGCGAGCTTGGACGGTTTGGGGATTGAGCCTGCCGATGCTCCGGCTGTTGCAGCCGTGGGCGCCTTGCTGCACTACGCGGGCGAGTTGCAGCCGAACGGCCTTCCGCAGATCGCCCGACCCGCCATTCTACGCTCGGGTGGGACGATGCCACTCGACGAAATGACGCGCCGCAACCTCGAATTGGTCGATCCTCTTCGTGCCGACGGCTCTGCTTCCACCCTCTACGACCTCCTCGACACGACCAAGACCCCGATGGGAAGCCGGTTACTTAGACAATGGCTCCTCGCTCCCCTGATTAGGGTGGAGGCCATCCAAGCCCGCCACGATGCCGTCCAGGTCCTGTTCGACGACCGGCGGGCACGCGGGAGACTGCAGGACGGACTCGACGGTGTGAGAGATATTGAGCGGCTCGCAAGTCGCATTGTGGCGCGCCGCGCGTCGCCCCGGGACCTGGGCGGGCTGAGAGACTCACTCCGCCGGATGCCCGACGTCCAGAACGCTCTCGACACTCTCGCCCACCGTGGCCACAGTGCAGAACTCGAACGGATCGCCCACGAGTTCGACCACTTGGCCGATCTGCACGAACTGCTGGCCAAGACGTTGGTAGACCGGCCGCCCACGACCGTGGGCGACAGCGACTCCGTGCGGCCCGGCGCAGATGGCGAATTGGACGATGTGCGAGAGCTACGAGACGGGGGCAAGCGGTTCATCGCCGGCCTTCAAGAGAGGGAACGAGAGCGCACAGGCATTTCCTCGCTGAAGGTTGGATTCAATCGCGTGTTCGGCTATTACATCCAGGTCACCAAGGCAAACCGGGATGCCGTTCCCGAAGACTACGACCGCAGGCAGACGCTCACCAACGCCGAACGGTATGCAACCCCCGAACTCAAGGAGTACGAAGCCCGGGTCCTCGGTGCCGAGGAACAAGCATTGGTGCGTGAAAAAGCTATCATCGAAGACCTTTGCGAAGCTGTCCACCAGCGATTGGATCGCTTGCAGCGCATGGCACGGCTGATTGCGCAGTTGGATATTCTCGCAAGCTTCGCCGATACCGCAGCAACCCGAGACTATGTGCGCCCTACCGTCAACGACGGAATGGCGTTGACGTTCGAGCAATGTCGCCATCCGGTCGTAGAGCGAATGCTTCCTCCCGGGAAGTTCATCCCCAACGACGTTCGACTCGATGAAGCCGAGCGGGTGATGCTCCTGACAGGCCCCAACATGGCCGGCAAGTCCACCGTGCTACGGCAGGTAGGACTGTGCGTGATCTTGGCACAAATCGGTTCGTTCGTTCCGGCGGATGCGGCCACCATTGGTGTGGTAGACAGGGTATTCACGCGGGTTGGTGCCAGTGACGACCTGGGGCGGGGCCAATCCACATTCCTGGTGGAAATGAGCGAGGTCAGCGCCATTCTCCACGGGGCGACGTCTCGCAGCCTTGTCCTCCTGGACGAGATAGGACGTGGCACGTCCACCTATGACGGCGTCGCCATAGCGTGGGCAGTCACCGAACATCTGCACGGTCACGTGGGCGCCAAGACAATCTTCGCCACGCACTATCACGAACTCACCCAGCTCACCGAGGAACTGCACCACGCATGCAATTACAACGTGGCGGTCCGCGAGGTGGGTGACGACATCGTATTCCTTCACCGACTCGTACCGGGAGGCTCCGACCGGTCGTACGGCATTCACGTCGGGCGGCTGGCCGGGCTGCCGGAGTCCGTGGTGGGTCGGGCCACTGAAATCCTCCGACTGCTTGAATCGGGCCACCACGTCGCCGGGCAACCGGCGCCTCGTACGCCTGACGAGCGGCAACTGGCACTCTTTGACACGGAAGACCCAATCCTGCAACAGTTAAGGAACTTGGAAATTGACGAAATTACTCCAATGGAGGCCCTGAGCCGGCTGGCGGAGTTCAAGCGTCACGCGGAGGAGCGGTGAGAGCGGGTTGGCTGCTGTTCGTGACACCGTTGGCGTTGGTGTCGTCGTGCCGGAGTGAAGAATCCCCCAGCCAACTAGGGCGACAGGCGCGAGGATTCGAACCCCCGGTGGCCACCAATCCCGAGTCGCCAGTGGAATACCCGGCCGATCTGTTCGAGCAGCAGGTTGAAGGCGTGGTATTGTTACGCTTATATGTGACCGCATCTGGGACCCTCGTTCCCGACTCCACACGCATCGAGGAGAGCAGCGGCTTTCCTGAACTCGACTCCGCCGCGCTGCGGAGCGTCGACCAGCTGCGGTTCGCACCTGCACGCCGCGACGGCATTCCGGTCGCCACGGCTTTCGTGCAGCCCGTGCACTTCCGACACCCGGAGCTGACGGCGCAGGGAGAGAATCAATGACCGTGCCCCACCGGAAGGCGTACGGCGACATCCTTGCCACCGTGGGCAATACGCCGCTGATCCGGCTCAACAAGGTCACGGAAGGCATCCCCGCACAGATCTACGGCAAGGCTGAATTCTTCAATCCCGGCGGATCGCTCAAGGATCGCATAGGGGTGGCGATCATAGAGGCTGCTGAGAAGAGCGGCGATTTGAAGCCGGGAGGTGTGGTGGTCGAGGGAACCTCAGGCAACACCGGAGTGGGCCTAGCGATCGCGGCTGCGCTCAAGGGTTACCGCTGCATCTTCACCATGCCGGACAAGATGTCAGACGAAAAAGTGCGGCTGCTCCGGGCCTATGGCGCCGAGGTCATCATTACACCCACGGCCGTCCCAGCCGATCATCCTGACAACTATGTGATGAAGGCGAAATCGATCGCTCACAATACACCCAACGCCATCCTCTCCAATCAGTTTTACAACCAGGCCAATCCCGAAGCGCATTATGAAACCACGGGTCCTGAAATCTGGGAACAAACGGAAGGCAAGATTACACACTTCGTGGCGTCGGCGGGTACCGGCGGCACACTGAGTGGCGTGGGCCGCTATCTCAAAGAGAAAAACACCCGCATCAAGATCATTGCCGGAGACCCGGAAGGGTCCATTTATGCGCAGTTCAGCCGCACCAAGGAAATCGAACCGGCTCGACCCTACAAAATCGAGGGCATCGGTGGTGACAAGATCCCCGATACGCTCCACTTCCAGTTCATCGACGAGTGGGTAACCGTCTCCGATCCCGAGTCGTTCAAGATGGCGCGGCGCCTCGCCCGCGAAGAGGGGTTGTTTCTAGGCGGGTCGTCTGGCCTCAACGTCTACGTATCGTTGCAGATAGCGAGTAAACTCAAACATGACAGCAACGCGATGATCGTCACGATTTTGGCTGACACTGGTGAGCGATACCTGTCGAAGATCTACAATGACGATTGGATGCGTGAGAACCAGATGCTCGAGCCGGAGCGCGTATCGGTCGGCACGTTGCTAAAACTCAAATCCGATGACGCCCCTGAATTAGTCACCGTCGCACCGTCGGCAACAGTACGGCAAGCCCTCAACCTGATGGGCACGTACAATGTGTCGCAGCTGCCTGTGGTGGATGACGGGAAAAACGTCGGCTCCATTGCAGAGTCGTCGCTAATGGCGCAGGCAGTCGCAAAACCAGCGTCCCTGACAAGGCCTGTCCGTGAGGTCATGGACGACGCGTTCCCCGTCGTCGATGCCGATGCGCTACTGGAACACATTACGACTCTCTTGTCACGAGAGATTCCGGCTGCGTTGGTACAGAGTGACGGAGGGTTGAAGGGAATCATCACGCGTTACGACGTTCTCCGCCAAGTTGCGGGAATCCATTGACGCCGGCCCGGCAGTGATCGTCCAATGGCACATTATCTCCTCTCGGCAGAGGCTACCTTTTCCGCTGCACACGCGCTGCCCGGCGTCACCATGTGCGACCGACTCCATGGACACGAGTGGCGCGTACGGCTGACGGTGCGGGTTGAGGAGGATGGACTCGGAGCGCAAGGGATGGGTGTCGACTTTCGCGATATTGAGCGTGCCGTGAAGGACGCGGTCACCGATTTCGACCACCAGTACCTCAACGATCTGGAGCCCTTCCAAGATCACGCCCCAACGGCCGAGCGGGTGGCGCGACTCATCTGCAGCACGGCCACCGATCGCCTTCGGACCACGGCGCCCCACGCCGTGGTACAGGAAGTGGAGGTGTGGGAGCTTCCCCAGTACCGCGTCGTGTACCGACCGTGACCTACCAGGTCACCGTGCTCACCGGAGGGTCCACGCCCGAACGCGACGTGGCCCTGGCCGGTGCGGCACAAGTCGTTGCGGCGCTGCGGGCAGAAGGGCACAGGGTTGCCGTGGTGGACACGGTTTCCGGCTTCCTCTCGGCGGCAAGAGAGACCGAGCTGCTCACCGGGGCTGTGAACCGAGAGCCTCCCACAGACGCGGAACTGGAAGCGCTCAGAGCCCGAGAACTCGGGCCACAATTGGTCGAGCTCCCTGAGGTCAAAGAGGCAGAGGTTGTCTTTCCAGTGCTCCACGGCCGCCAGGGAGAAGGTGGAGAGCTTCAAGCACTGCTAGCACTCGCCGGCATTCCCTTCACCGGCAGTGACGCTCTGGGGAGCGCCATCGCCATGGCCAAGGACGTGGCGAAGGCACTCCTACGATACGCCGGCGTCACCACACCTGACTGGGTGATGTGGCCCGCCCCAACCGAAAGCATTGTAGCCCTGGACTTCCCCCTCATCGTGAAGCCGTCTCGGGTGGGCTCCACGATTGGACTTAGCGTCGTCGAGGCGCTTGACGACCTGGAAGCCGCTGTCGAACATGCACTTGCGTACGACGACGACGTGATGATCGAACGTTTCATTGCCGGCCGGGAACTCACCGTAGGCGTCCTGGATGACACGCCGCTGGTTGTGGGAGAGATCATCCCGCAACACCCCATCTTCGACTACGAATGCAAGTACACGCCAGGAATGACCCAAGAGATCTTTCCGGCGGACCTGCCGGCGGATGTTGCAGCCAACGTGCAAGCGAGCGCGGCGATCGCCCACCGCATATTGAAGCTGCGCGACATGTCACGGGTAGATTTCATACTGTCCGCCGACGGCGGCATCTACTGCCTCGAGGCGAATACACTGCCTGGCCTCACGAGCACCAGCCTTCTCCCCCAATCGGCGAAGGCCGCCGGCATAGAATTCGGGAAGCTGTGCACGACGATTTGCGATCTCGCCGTAGAGCGGTGCCGGGGAACAAAGACCCGGCAGAGGTGATTTTAAGGTAGATGTTGACTCGATCCCCATTCTCCGTCACTCCCTGGGTGCGCCGGCTCCTCGTCGCCAACGCCGTGGTATATCTCCTGACCATCACGGTGTTTACGGGACGATGGTTCTTTGACCTGGCTGCCTTCAGCCCCAGCCTCGTACTCCAGCAGCCGTGGACCTTAGTGACGTACATGTTTGTCCATGGCGGCTTCTTCCACCTCGCCTTCAACATGCTGATGCTCTTCTTCTTCGGGCGAGACGTCGAGGACTGGCTGGGTGGTACCGCCTTCGCTCGCTACTATCTCTTCTGCGGACTGGGCGGAGCAGCGGCGTCGTTCGTTTTCCTCCCCATCGCCCCTGTCACGATGGTGGTCGGCGCGAGCGCAGCCGTGTTCGGTGTGGTGCTCGCATTCGCGGTGCGGTGGCCCGATGCAAAGATCTTCATCTTCCCCCTGCCAGTGCCTATCAAGGTGAAATGGCTCGTGATCGGGTTGGTGGGCCTCAACCTGATGGCGGGCTTCACGGGCGTAGCCGACGGTGTAGCACATTTCGCCCACTTGGGTGGCGTCCTGTTCGGCTTCGGTTATCTCCGCTTCGGTCCGACACACACGCACGGCCTCACCCAAACCGTTCGTCGTGAACCGGTGCGGGTGCTCGCTCACCCTACGGCCCACACCGCGGAGGAAGAGGAACCACCACGTACACCCCGCCAAAAAAGGGGCCCCTCGTACGATGAAGTCGACCGGGTGCTCGACAAGATCTCCGCGACCGGCCTCGACAGCCTCACACCAAAGGAGCGCGAACTGCTCGATAAAATGAGTGAGCGACTACGCCGGCGGTAGATACATCCTGAGCTGGACATCCCATCCTTGCAGACAGCCTACCTCAGTAGCAAATTTATTCCCGTTCCCATGCTCATCGACCTGGTTCCGAGTTTTCTCGAAGCGGCGTCAGCGCCGAATCCTGTAGACGGGTACCGCCGGTATTTTGAAGAGCATCATCCTGTGCTGTCGTCGTATTGGCACAACTACGTCCTCGATCCCGACAGCTCACCAGCGGAAGAAGTGATGCGGCGAGCAGTGAAGGCGCAGCGCGGTGATCTCCATGCGCTGTTGGAGAGCGTAGATGTGAAAAAAATCGCAGCAGACGCGTTGGCGCGCTGTGAAGATTTGTTTCGAGTCGACCAACCCGTAGACTTGTACTTGATGGTCGGCGTCAGCGGCGCTAACGCCGGCGAGCTGGTTATCGCAGGACGCGGGATTGCATTCATTTGCCTGGAGCATTTCACAGCACGGCCCAATCCGGACACTGCTGGCCTCGGCCTGTCGCCCGACCTCATACCCCTCTGGATCGGCCATGTCATAGCGCACACGGTGCGGTACACGTCACCTGCGAGCAAGAGTGAGTTCGTACAAATAATAGCCGACGACGGAGGTTTGTACGATTACTGGCAGAGTGGTAGCCGTGCCACCCTCCGCGAGATGCTGATCAACGAGGGCCTCGCCGTGGCAGCATCGCACACCACGGCACCCGGGTTTGAGCCGCGACAATACTTCGGGTACGGCGGCCGGCAATACCGTAGGCTTCGGGAACTCGAAGCGTTCCTGCGCCGCGCTATCATCGAGGAGTTACACCACACGGGCATAGGATACCGGCTCCGTTACTTCGCCGGAGGCACGGGGGCGTCCTCCCGGCGCCTGGCAGGCAAAATCCTGCCCGAACGGTCCGGTTTCTATTTGGGACACCGGATGGTTGAGAGCTACGTCGCGCGGCACGGTATTGCCAAAGCGTTACGCGCGTCCGCCGAGGAATGCCTGGCAACCGACCGCGAGACCATGGAAGCCCAGACCCCATGACGCCACGACGCCCTCTGAAGAAGCAGGATGAACGTCGCCGCGCTCCGCTGCTCCGCGATCTACTGGACGAACTGGTCGAGCACGTGCGAAACGTTGCTCAGAATGCCGCGGTCATGACTCAGGAAGACCTGGAGTACGCACAAGACCGTCTGGAGTGGCTCGCGCACGAGATCTGGCAGACGATAATGGAATACCCCACCGACAAGAGATAGGCGCACCTCATTTACCAACACAGAACGACGCGAAGACTCGATCCAGAACGTCGTCCGCGGTAACCACGCCAATTATGTCCTCCAAAGCTCGGACCGCCGCCTGTAGATGGATAGCTGCGACCGCCCCCTCAAGGCCCGCAATGCGGGAGTCACGAAAAGCCTCGGTTTCTTCGAGGGCCACCTGCAATGCAGCCCGATGCCGCTCACGCGTCACCAGCGGTTCCAGGTCTGCTTGCCCACTCAGGTGTGCAAACGCAAACCGCGCCAGCTCGGTCCGTAACTCCGGAAGACCTTCTCCGGAAATTGCAGATACCCGAATACCCGATTCGCTTGCACTCGGCGGCGGCGAGATATCCGCCTTTGTCCGAACCATTACCACCCTACCATTCAGCTTCTCCAGAAACTCCTGCTCGGCCGGCTCGAGCCGACGCCCGCATTCTCCGCAGAAGATCACGACGTCGGCGGCATCGAGATATCGATGGCTGACTTCCACGCCCAGGCGCTCGACTCGGTCCTCGGTGGCACGAAGACCGGCCGTGTCGACCAGACGAAAAGGGAAACCCCCGCAGGTGACCGGGGCTTCGATAGCGTCACGAGTGGTACCGGGAACCTCGGTGACGATCGCCCTTTCGTGGCCGACGAGCGCATTGAATAGCGACGATTTGCCGACGTTGGTCTGGCCCGCGATAACGGCGAGCGCACCCTCGCGCAATCGTTCGCCTTCCGCCGCCGTGCGGGAGAGGTCGCGAAAGGCC
>Ga0114950_10001080_pt1 | contig 20218 bp, 19 predicted proteins | sample N075metaG_FD_83503 | JGI IMG/M metagenome (GOLD analysis project Ga0114950, IMG submission 83503) | Deep subsurface microbial communities from Kermadec Trench to uncover new lineages of life (NeLLi) - N075 metaG | ecosystem: Environmental > Aquatic > Marine > Ocean trench > Sediment | place... | reverse complement strand
TTGGGATCGGCCTGGGGGTGGTTCTGGCGGAGGATCCGCAGGTTCAACTGGTTCGGCCACCAGTGTTGGTTCGCTGTGTCGCCAACGGCCTGGTGCGCGGTGCCCATCACCGGGCACTTGCTTTCGCTGTTCATATTCTCTCCGATCGTGTTCTGAATTTTTCCACCCTGTTTAGCCGACATTCCCCAGATAGATTCGATTAGCCCTCCAACCCCGGGTTCTTCCGGACGCGAATCACGATGTCTACCGCCGTGACCGTCGTTCCGGGGGGCGGATGGGGAAGCTTCTCCACTTTTAGCTCCTCGCCAGGAATGTCCACTAAATTCCGATCTTCTTCGCAAAAAAAGTGATGGTGATCCTCAAGGTTGGTGTCGAAGTAGGAACGCCCGGGCTCGACCACGACCTCCCGCAGCAGGCCCGCCGCGGTGAATTGATGGAGCGCGTTATAGACGGTCGCGAGCGATACCGGCATCTGGGCGGCGAGCGCTTCTTGGTGAAGCTGCTCGGCGGTCAGGTGCCGCTTGCCGCCCTCGTGCAGAAGCCGGGACAGGGCCAAGCGCTGGCGCGTCGGCCTGAGGCCAACCGCCTTCAGCCGCTCGATCAGGGCGCGATAGGGACGCTGGGTCGCCATGACCTGGAATATACGGTGTTCGATCGAATTTTCAACGGCCGGAACAGCGGATTGCAGAGGTATTTGGAATAACTTTAATACGCGGCGCCACAAATTGGCGCGCCCAAGCGGCCCTCCCAGGAGATTGCCGCACATCGGTGCTGTGTTATAGACTGGCGCATGGAAGCGCGGGCTGCGGGAATCCGCCCTGTCCAGGTTCACGATGTCATCCCCCGGGGGGGCACCTTGTCCGAGCGGAAGAACCGTTACAGCTACGAAGACCTACTCACCTGCGGTCACGGCAATCTGTTCGGTTCGGGCAACGCCCAATTGCCGCTGCCGCCGATGCTGATGTTCGACCGCATCACCAATATCGCGGACGCCGGCGGTGCGTTCGACAAGGGTGAAATCGAAGCCGAGTTCGACATCAAGCCCGATCTTTGGTTCTTCTCCTGCCACTTCGAGGGCGACCCGGTGATGCCCGGCTGCCTGGGCCTGGATTCGCTGTGGCAGTTGGTCGGCTTCTTCCTCGGCTGGATGGGCGGGCAGGGCCGGGGCCGGGCGCTGGGTGTCGGCGAGGTCAAGTTCTCCCAAATGATTCTGCCCACGGCCAAGCTGGTAAGCTACCACTTGACCCTGAAACGGGTCATAATGCGCAGGCTCGTGATGGGGGTCGCCGACGGCATCGTGAAAGTCGATGGCGAGCCGATCTATCACGCCAAAGACTTGAAAGTCGGCCTGTTCACCACGCCCGGGCCCTCCTGAGCCCGGACTGCTAGGGTCTTATCGTCTTAGATCAAAGTGATCTAAGACGTGAATAAGCCCCTAACTGAATGAGATAGAGTGCGATCGCTTCAAATTGATTCAATTTGAAGCGATCGCACTCTAGAGGATCGCTAAACATGCGACGTGTCGTCGTCACCGGGCTGGGCGTGGTTTCCAGCATCGGCAACAACAAGGCGGAAGTGCTCGACTCGCTCAAGGCGGGCCGCTCGGGCATCCGGTTCAGCGAGACCTACGCCGAGATGGGGTTCCGCAGCCATGTCCATGGCGACATCAAGCTCGACCCGGCGGACCGGCTCGACCGCAAAGTGCGCCGCTTCATGGGCGACGGGGCGGCCTTCAACTACATCGCCATGGCCGAGGCGATCGAGGATGCGGGCCTGGGCGAGACCGAAATCAGCAACGAGCGCACCGGACTGATCGTGGGCTCGGGCGGACCCTCGACCTCGAATCAGGTCGCCGCCGCCGATATCGCGCGCGAGAAAGGGCCCAAGCGGGTCGGCCCCTACATGGTGCCGCGCTGCATGTCGAGCACCAACTCGGCCAACCTTGCAACCGCATACAAGATCAAGGGCCTGAGCTATTCGATCTCCTCGGCCTGCTCGACCAGCGCGCACTGCATCGGCAACGCCAGCGAGCAGATCCAATTGGGCAAGCAGGACATCGTCTTCGCCGGCGGCGGCGAGGAAGTCCACTGGTCGCTCTCTGTGTTGTTCGACTCCATGGGCGCGCTGTCGAGCAAATACAACGACACCCCGGAGAGGGCCTCGCGCGCCTACGACAAGAACCGCGACGGTTTCGTGATCGCCGGCGGCGGCGGGGTGGTGGTGCTCGAGGAGCTGGACCATGCGCGCGCACGCGGCGCCAAGATCTACGCCGAGGTGGTCGGCTACGGCGCGACCTCCGATGGCGTCGATATGGTGGCGCCCTCGGGCGAGGGCGCGGTGCGTTGCATGCGCCAGGCGCTTGCCGGGCTCGGCAATACCAAGATCGACTACATCAACGCCCACGGCACCTCGACCCCGGTCGGCGATATCACCGAGCTCAACGCCATGCGCGAGGTGTTCGGCGCCGACATGCCGCGGGTCTCTTCGACCAAGTCGCTCACCGGTCACGCCCAGGGTGCGGCCGGGGTGCACGAGGCGATTTATTCGTTACTCATGTTGGAGCACGACTTCCTGGCCGCCTCCGCCAACATCGAGGAACTCGACCCCGAGGCCGAGGGCGTGCCGCTGGTGCGCGCGCGTATCGACGACGCGGGTCTCGACTGCGTCATGTCCAACAGCTTCGGATTCGGCGGCACCAATGCCAGCCTCGCCTTCAAGAGGTTCGCGCCATGAGGCGGGAAGCGGAAGCCGGGCAGACCACTTCGGAAACCGCCGAAGACGGCGCCCGCGCGGCCGGCCTGCCGTCCGCCTCCATGGCGGGAAAACGCGGCCTGATCATGGGGGTCGCCAACGACCGCTCGATCGCCTGGGGCCTGGCCAAGGCCTTGCACGGCCGCGGCGCCGAACTGGCCTTCACCTATCAGGGCGAAACCTTCGGCAGCCGGGTGCGCCCCCTCGCCGAATCGGTCGGCTCCGAGCTTGTGCTGCCCTGCGATGTGTCCAGCGAGGGCGAGGTCGCGGCGGTCTTCGACCGGCTCGGCCAGTCCTGGAACGGTCTCGACTTCGTGGTCCACGCGCTCGCCTTTTCCGACAAGGAAGAGCTCAAGGGCCGCTACCTGGACACCAGCCGCGGCAATTTCGCGCGCACGCTGGAGATCTCCTGCTTCTCGTTCACCGAGATCGCGCGCCGGGCGGCGGCGCTGATGGGCGACGGCGGCGGCCTGCTCACGCTGACTTACCTGGGCGCCGAGCGGGTCACCCCCAACTATAACGTCATGGGGGTCGCCAAGGCGGCGCTGGAGGCCAGCGTGCGCTATTTGGCGGTCGATCTGGGCGATCAAGGCATCCGGGTCAATGCGATCTCGGCCGGGCCGATGCGGACCCTCGCCGGCGCCGCGATCGCCGACGCACGCTTCGTCTACCGTTGGAGCCGCGACCACGCGCCGCTCGCGCGCAATGTGCTCCTGGAGGAAGTCGGCAACGCCGGGCTCTACCTGCTCTCCGAGCTTTCGCGCGGAGTCACCGGCGAAATCCACCACGTCGACGCCGGCTACAACACCATGGGCATCCCCTCGCCGCGCCGGCTAAATCGGGACGAGTAGGGGCGAACATGCCTGCGATATCAAAAATTGATAATTCTTTATATTTCATGCCATACTGCATGGCATGAAAGGAGCCAGTATGGCCCAGATGAACGTCTCCGTCCCAGACCCTATGAAGGACTGGTGCGAAGCCCAAGTCCGTAAGGGACGCTATTCGACCACAAGCGAATATGTTCGTGATCTAATCCGCCGCGACCAAGATAACAGGTCGGGCGTGACGGCACTTCAAGCCGCAATCGATGAAGGTCTGGCAAGCGGGGTCAGCCCTCGGTCACTCGATGAAATATTGACCGAGGCACGGGCGCGTGCGGATAAACCCGCACCACATGAAAGTTAAATTCACACAAAAAGCAGACGCCGATATCCTTGATAGTTACAATTACGGTTTTGTGAATTTCGGCCGCGAGCAAGCGGATCACTACGAGCAAGGCCTGCGCCAAGTCATCGATATTATCGCGGACAATCCACGCCTTGCGGCCGAGCGGTTGGAATATGATCCGCCGGTTCGTGTGCATCATCACGCCAAGCACCAGATTATCTACCTGATCGAAGACACTCACATTCTTATTGTCCGCGTTTTACGCGATGAAGTGGATTTAGCAAGAACCCTTCATACAGCGCCATGAGCGGCATTATTTTGTGAATCTCGCTATCTTCACCCCAGCGCGGCGGCGATCACGTCGGGCCTATCGGTGATGATGCAATCGACGCCGAAGCCGATCAGGCGCCGGGCCTTCTTAGGATCGTTCACCGTGAAGGCGGCGAGTTGATAGCCGGCGCGCTTGATCTTGGCCGCGGTTTTGGCCCGGAGCCGCAGGCCGCGCAGGTGCAGGCTGACGCATTCCAGGGCCGCGGCGGCGGCCTCCCAATCCCGCGGCAGGCGCCAGGCGATGAGCCCGCGCGGCAGTGCGGGGACGCGATCGCGGACGATCGTGAGCGCCTGGCGGCTGAAACTGCTGATCATCGGACCGGGCCGGTCCCCGGGCCAGCAGCGCACAACCGTCTCCGCCACCGCCACCGCGGTCGCTGCGTCCCGGCGCGGGGTCGGCTTGATCTCGATATTGGGTGTGATGCCGAGCTCGACCGCCAGCGCCAAGGCCTGTTCGAGCGACGGGATCGGCTCGCCGATAAAGCCGGGCGCGAACCAAGCCCCGGCCTCGAGCTGGGCAAGTTCGGCGAATGGGGTTTTGGCCATCGCGACCTTACGGCCGGTGATGCGTTTCAGGTTATCGTCGTGGAACAGCACCGGCACGCCGTCACCGCTCAACATGACATCGAACTCGACCCAGGTCATACCCATGGCGGCGGCCGTGCGCAGACCGACCAGGGTATTCTCGGGAGCGACCGCCGCCGCTCCCCGGTGGCCCATGACGCGTGGCAGGGCGAAGGCCGGGCGGTCCGGTTCCGGGATTTCCGGTCCGGCGGTGGCGCGGCCGCGTTCCACGCGGCCGCTCGCATGCAAGTCGATATCGGGCACCTCGGCCGGACCTAGGCCGGTTCGTGCGCTAGCCGACTTCGGCTTCGGCCTTGGCTTCGAGATCCGCGCCGGTCGCCTGGTCGACCCGCTTCATCGACAGCTTGACCTTGCCGCGGTCGTCCACGCCGATGACCTTGACCCGGACCTCGTCGCCCTCCTTGACCACGTCATCGACGGTGCGTACCCGCTGCGGGGCCAGCTCCGAGATGTGGACCAAGCCGTCGCGCGGCCCCAGGAAATTCACGAAGGCGCCGAAGTCCATGATCTTGACCACCTTGCCCTTGTAGATGACACCGACTTCGGGTTCGGCGGTGATCGAGCGAATCCACTCGATGGCGGCCTCGCCCTGGCTTTGATCGACGGCGGCAACCTTGATGGTGCCATCGTCCTCGATGTCGATCTTGGCCCCGGTAACTTCGCAAATCTCGCGGATCACCTTGCCGCCGGTGCCGATCACCTCCCGGATTTTGTCCTTGGGAATGTTTATGACGGTGATCCTGGGCGCGTGGTCGGACACGCCATCGCGGGCGTGATCCAGCGCCTTGGACATCTCGCCCAGGATATGCAGGCGGCCCTCGCGCGCCTGTTTGAGGGCGATCTCCATGATCTCGGTGGTGATCGAGGTGATCTTGATATCCATCTGCAGCGAGGTGATGCCGACATCGGTGCCGGCCACCTTGAAGTCCATGTCGCCCAGATGGTCCTCGTCGCCGAGGATATCGGACAACACCGCGTAGTCGTCGCCGTCCTTGATCAGGCCCATGGCGATGCCGGCGACCGGACGCGTGAGCGGTACGCCCGCGTCCATCATGGCCAGCGAGGCGCCGCAGACCGAGGCCATGGAGGAGGAGCCGTTCGACTCGGTGATCTCCGAGACCACGCGAATGGTGTAGGGGAACGCCTCTTTTTCGGGCATCAGCGGCCGCATCGCACGCCACGCCAGCTTGCCGTGACCGATCTCGCGCCGGCCCGGCGAGCGCAGGAAGCTGGCTTCACCGACCGAATAGGGCGGGAAATTGTAATGCAGCATGAAGTGCTCCCGGAACTCGCCCGCGAGCGCGTCCACGATCTGCTCGTCCTGGCCGGTGCCCAGTGTGGTGGTGACCAATGCCTGGGTCTCGCCGCGGGTGAACAGGGCCGAGCCGTGGGTCAGCGGCAACACGCCGACCTGGCAATCGATCGGCCGCACGTCGCGGGTGGTGCGGCCATCGATGCGCTTGCCGGTCTTGAGGATGTTGCCCCGGACGATCTCGCTTTCCAGCGACTTGAACACCTTGCCCGCGACCGCGACTTCGGCCTCCACCTCGCCCAGGCTCTCGATCGCAGCGGCCTTGACCGCGCCGATTTTCACTTGGCGCGCCAATTTGTCCGGCTCCTGGTAGGCTTCGGTCAGCTGGTCGGAGAACTGGGCCGCAAACTTCTCGCGCACCGTCGCCGCCTCGGGCGCGGGCTCCGGAACTTCCCGAGGCGCCTTGGCGCAAGCTTCGGCGAGCCCGATGATCGCCTCAAGCACCGGCTCCATGGACTTGTGACCGAAAGCCACGGCGCCCAGCATGATCTCTTCACTGAGTTCCTTGGCTTCGGACTCGACCATCAGCACGCCCTCGCCGGTGCCGGCCATCATCAGGTCGAGTTCGGATTCGGCCAAGTCGGAAATCAGCGGGTTGAGCAGGTATTCGCCGTCCTTGTAACCGACACGGCAGCCGGCGATCGGGCCCAGAAAGGGAATGCCCGAAATGGTCAAGGCCGCCGAGGCGCCGACCATGGCGACCACATCCGGATCGTTTTCCAGATCGTGGCTGAGCACGGTGCAGATGACTTGGGTCTCGTTCCTGTAACCTTCGGCGAACAGCGGCCGGATCGGCCGGTCGATGAGGCGCGAGGTCAGAGTTTCCTTCTCGCTCGGCCGTCCCTCGCGCTTGAAGAAACCGCCAGGAATTTTGCCCGCGGCGAAGGTTTTTTCCTGATAGTTCACGGTCAGCGGAAAGAAATCGATACCGACGCGCGGTGTCGGCGCGCCAACCGCGGTGCAGAGCACCACGGTGTCGCCATAGGTGGCAAGCACGGCGCCATCGGCTTGGCGCGCGATGCGGCCGGTTTCGAGGGTGAGCTTGCGCCCGCCCCAGTTAATCTCTTTGGTGTGGATGGTAAACATTTTCTATTCGTCCTTCCAACATACGGCCGGCATCCATGGACCGGACCAGCGTAAGGGGCGTCGCCCGCAACACCTGCGAGTGGGCCACCCCTTGCGTCGGCCCGGCCTCCACTCGGCGCCGCCCCGGCCGGAATGCGGCGCCTCAATATCGTGGTCATTATCGATTGTATGGTTCGTAGCGCGCACCCGCGGCCCCGGCAAACCGGTTCTGGCCACGAGGTAAAAGCGCAAGCCCAAGTTTCCCGCCGCTGTTATCGGCGCAGGCCCAGACGCTGAATCAGCGTCTCGTAACGAGACTTTTCGCGCGACTTCACATAGTCCAAGAGGCGCCGGCGCTGTCCCACCATGATCAGCAGACCGCGGCGAGAATGGAAATCCTTCTTGTGGGTCTGCAGGTGCCCGGTCAGGTTCTTGATCCGCTCTGAGAGGATCGCGACCTGGACTTCGGGCGAACCGGTGTCGCCCTCGTGGAGCGCGTACTCGCGCACCACCTCGTTCTTGCGTTCAGCCGTAATCGACATCGTGTATCCTGTTCCTGAGTGGTTATAGGTTGAGTACGCGGACCGGGTAAATGTCGCCCGCTTCGTATCGGGCCAGGGCTACCGGCTTGCCGTCGTTGGTGGCAAAGACGATGACCCCGTTTTCGAACTCCCGGATACGCTCGCGATTGGCACGGGCCAACATGGACACCGCTTGGCCGCGACGCAGGCGGTTGGCTTCGATCTCCGTCAAGGCCAGCGCCGGGATGTCGTCCAGCGCGGTCTCGATGGGGAGCAGAACTCCCGAAGCGGCGGCACTATGCCCCAGAGCCTCCAAGGATTCCAGCGAAATCGCATGGTCCTGGGTGAAGGGTCCGGCGGCGGTCCGGCGCAGCGCCACCACGTGAGCATGGCAGCCCAAGGCGGCGCCCAGGTCCCGGGCCAGGGACCGCATATAGGCCCCTTTTCCGCTGACGACCTCGAAACTGGCCAGATCCGGCCCCTCCATGGCGATCAGGTCCAGGCGGTGGATGGTCACCGGGCGCGGTTTCAGCTCGAAGACCTCCTGGGCCCGGGCCCGGTCGTAAGCGCGCCGGCCGGCGATCTTGATGGCCGAAAAATGGGGCGGTACCTGGTCGATGACGCCCTGGAAACGGGGCAACACCGCCCGGATTTCGGCCTCCACCGGGCGCCGCTCCGAGGTCTCGATAACATCGCCCTCGGTGTCGTCGGTCGTGGTCGCCTGGCCCCAGCGCAGGGTAAAGCGGTAGGCCTTGTCGCCGCCCATGACGTAGGGCACGGTTTTGGTCGCCTCGCCCATGGCGATCGGCAACAAGCCGGTGGCCAGGGGGTCCAAAGTGCCGCCGTGGCCGACTTTGCGGGCGTCGAAGACCCGGCGCACCCGGCCCACCACCTGGGTCGAGGTCAAACCCAGGGGCTTGTCCACCACGACCCAACCGTGAATGGGCTGGCCCCTGCGGTTACGCGCCATGGTCGTCGCCCGGACCGTCCGCTTCCTCGCGGCCGACCAGATCGCGCCGGACCCGCGGCCGCTCGAGGATCTCGCCGATCCGGCCCGCCTCATCGAAAGAGCGGTCGGGCGCGAAGGCAATTCGCGGCGCGTGGCGCAGGGCCACCTGCTGCGCGAGCCGGCTGCGGAAGAACCCGCCGGCACGGTTGAGTGCCGCGACCGCGGCATCCAGGCCGCCGCCGCCGAGCGGCACCACGTAGGCGGTCGCGCTCTTGAGATCGGGGCTGACCCGTACCTCGGTGATGGTCAGGTTGAGATCGGCGAACGCCGGATCGCGCAGTTCCCCGCGGGCGAGGATGTGGGACAGCGCGTGGCGCAGTTCCTCGCCGACCCGAAGCTGCCGGTGGCTCGGTGCCTTGTCACGGCGCGCGGATGTCCTGAAGTCCTGGTTCAAACGCTGCTAGAGTGGCCGGGCCTGCAAGGGGGGAGGTGGCACGAAGTGGCGCCACCCACCCGGATGCTAGAGCTCGCGGGCCACCTCCTCGATTTCGTAACACTCGATGCGGTCTTTGGCTTGGATGTCGCCATAGTTCTCGAAGGCCATGCCGCATTCAACGCCTTCCTTGACCTCCCGGACCTCTTCCTTGAAGCGGCGCAGGGTTTTCAGCGTGCCGTCGTGAATCACCACGTCGTCGCGCAGCAGCCGCACTTTGGCGCCGCGTTTGACTCGGCCTTCCGTGATCATGCAGCCGGCCACCTTGCCGGTTTTGGTGATGTTGAAGACTTCGAGAATATCGGCGTAGCCCAGGAAAATCTCGCGTCGGGTCGGCGCCAGCATGCCCGAGAGTCCCGCCCGGATATCGTCGACGACGTTGTAAATAATGGAATAGTAATTGATTTCCACAGAGTCGCGCTTGGCCAACTGACGTGCCTGGGGATTGGCGCGCACGTTAAAGCCAATCGTCAGGGCGCCCGTCGCACGCGCCAGTGTGATGTCGGATTCGTTGATGCCGCCGACGCCGGAGTGCAGGATCTGGACCTCGACTTCATCGGTACCCAGCTTGGTCAGGCTGGAACAGATGGCCTCGAGCGAGCCTTGCACATCCGCTTTGATCACCACCGGCAGCTTGCCGGCCTCGCCCTCTTGGATGCGGGTGAGCATCTGCTCGATGGTGCCGCGGCTGGAGGCCGCAATATCCAAGTCGCGCTTCTTCTGTTGGCGGAAGTCGGCGATCTCGCGGGCCCGGGCGTCGTTATCGACCACGACCAGATCGTCGCCGGCCATGGGTGTGCCATTCAGGCCCAGTATCTCGACCGGCATCGAGGGGCCCGCCTCCTCGACGGAATCGCCATGTTCGTCGACCAGCGCCCGCACCCGGCCCCATTCGCTGCCGGCCACGAAGATGTCGCCGATCTCCAGGGTGCCGCTCTGAACCAGCACGGTGGCGACCGGACCGCGGCCGCGCTCGAGCCTGGCTTCGATGACCGCACCCTCGGCCGCGCGATCCGGGTTCGCCTTGAGCTCCAATAGCTCGGCCTGCAGGAGAATCGCCTCCACCAGCTTGTCGAGATTGGTCTTCTCCTTGGCAGAGACCTCGATCGCCAGGATATCGCCGCCCATCTCCTCGACCACCAACTCGTGCTGCAGCAGCGCTTGCCTGACCCGGTCCGGATCGGCATCCGGGCGATCGATCTTGTTGATCGCCACGATGATCGGAACCTCGGCGACCTTGGCGTGATTGATGGCTTCGATGGTCTGTTCCATGATCCCGTCATCGGCCGCCACCACCAGAACCACGATGTCGGTCACCGTCGCACCGCGCAACCGCATCTCGGTGAAGGCGGCGTGGCCGGGGGTGTCGATGAAGGTGATCTTGTCGCCGCCGCTCAGTTCGACCTGGTAGGCGCCGATATGCTGGGTGATGCCGCCGGCCTCATGTAAGGCCACGTCGGTGGCGCGCAAGACATCGAGCAGCGACGTTTTGCCGTGATCGACATGGCCCATCACGGTGACAACCGGCGGGCGGGCTTGCAGAGCGGCATCGTCATCGGGCGCACCGCCGATGCCAAGTTCGACGTCGGCGGCGGATACCCGCTTGGCCTTGTGACCGAACGCCTCGACGACCAGCTCGGCAGTATCGGCATCGATGACCTGGTTGATTGTTGCCATGACATCCATCTTCATCAGTGCTTTGACCACCTCGGCGCCGCGCTCGGCCATGCGGTTGGCGAGTTCCTGGACCGTGATGGTCTCCGGGATGGTGACGTCCCGGATGACCCGCTGCGGCGGCTGGTGGGCATGTTTGGCCGGCACCGCGCGCATCTTCTCGCGCTGGCGCCGCACTGAGGCGAGCGAGCGCTGACGCCCGTCGCGGCCTTCCAGTGCCTGAGAAATGGTCAACTTGCCGTGACGCCGGCGCTCATCGTCCCCGCGGCGCGGCGCGGCCGGCTTCGGCGGTATGGCGCCCTTGCGCTTGACCCGGCCGCCGAGGCTGTCGCCGTCGCTATCGGGCTTGCCGCGAGAGGGCCGTTCCGCCGCGGCGGGCGCTGCCGGTACCGGGACGACGGGCGCCTCGGGGGAGGCTATCGGCTCGATTTCGGTCGCGGCCTCCGCGGCCTCCGCTTCGGCACGCGCCTTCGCCGCAACTTCCTCTTCCTGGCGGCGCACTTCGGCCGCGGCTTCTTGGAGCGCACGCTCCTCGTCGTCGTGGCGCGATTGCTCCAGCGCTTGAGCTCTGGTGGCGCGCTCGCCGGCGGTCAAATTGCGCACGCGGGCCTCGGCCTCGGGCGCCGGTTTTTCGGTTAGCTCACCCAGCGCCGCTTCGGCGGCACGGCGCGCCTCGGTCACTTCGGTCATGCGGCCGCCCGCGTTCGCCTCGAAGGTTCGCGAGCGTTTGACCTCCACGGTGACCACCTTGGACCGGCCGTGACTGAAACTCTGGCGGACCTGACCGGTCTCCACCGTCTTCTTCAGACTCAGCTTGCCGGGCCTCAGGCTCAGCGGCTTTTTCTTCTCTTTTTCTTCGCTCGTCGTCATCTCACCTCACGGCAACGCCCTTCAGGCGCTAAACCTGCATTCTCCGGCCGAAACTCGCCGCGCAAGCCCGACAGGCGTGCGGTCTCCATGGCCAGCCGCTCCGCAAAGCCGCCCGGCGCGATCGCAACATGCGCGCGTGCGGCCTGACCCAACGCCCGGCCCAGCTCCTCGGCAGTAAACATTTCCACGACCTGCGGCGCCGAATTCTGTGCCCGCACCGCCGCGCGCAGCTTGCGCCGCCCGTCTTCGGCCATATCAACAGCCGCAAATAGCATCGCGACCCCTCCGGAGGCAAGCCGGGAGGTAACCCGCTCGTAGCCGGAAACCGCCTGACCGGACCTGTTGGCCAGGCCAATCAGCTCGAGGCAACGGCGACTCAGCAGCTTCTCGACCCGTTCCGGCAGGTCCGCGGGCACGCGCAGCGGCGCCTTGGCCGCCCGGGCAAAGAGGTTTCGGGCGCAAGCGCGCTCCAGATGCTCGCGCCGCGGCGACAACCAGAGCCCCCGGCCCGGCAGCCGCCCGGCTAGATCGGGCACCACGGTTCCATCGGGGCCGGCGACAAAACGGATCAACTCGGCCTTCGGCCGCACCTCGCCGGTCGCGACGCAGCGGCGCAGCGAGGCCGCGGTGTCCCCCTGCCGTGCCCCGGCTCCGCGTACTCCGGCTCCGCGTACTGGGGGATGTGAGTCGGTATCGGTCATTTGTACCGAAGCCGCCATCGCGCGCCTACGCCTCCCCCGTCTCGCCGCTTCGGGCCACGTCGTCCGCGCCGCCCGCCTCGGCCCCATCCGGCGCCGGCTCAGGCTCAGTCTCAGTCTCAGTCTCAGTCTCTGGCGCCGGCTCATCGTCGAACCAATGCGCGCGGGCTGCCATAATGATCGTGTCGGCCTCGGCATTTTCCGGCGCCTGTTCGCCCAGCACCTCGATCAATTCATCGCTCGCCAAATCGCCTAGATCGTCGAGGGTCTTGATATCGTTCTCGCCGAGGGTCACCAGAATTGCCGAGGTCAGGCCGGCGATTGCGGCCAGATCGTCGCTAACGCCGAGCTCGCGGCGGCGCGCGTCGTTTTTTCGATCGGCTTCCTCGAGGTGGGCGCGGGCGCGGGCGCGAAGCTCCTCGGCCATATCGTCATCGAATCCTTCGATCTGTGCCAGCTCTTCGACCGGCACGTAGGCGACCTGGTCGAGGGTCGTGAATCCCTCCGCGATCAGGAGATGGGCAATGACGTCGTCGATGTCGAGCGCATCGATGAACATTTTCGAACGCAAGCCGACCTCTTCCTGACGGCGGCGGGACTCCTCCTCCTCGGTCATGATGTCGATGTCCCAGCCGGTCAGCATGGAAGCCAGGCGCACGTTCTGGCCGCGGCGGCCGATCGCCAGCGAGAGCTGTTCGTCCGGGACCACCACCTCGATCCGGCCCTGTTCCTCGTCGAGCACCACCTTGCTCACCTCGGCCGGCGCCAGGGCGTTGACCACGAAGGTGGCCGAGTCCGGCGACCAGGGAATGATATCGATCTTTTCGCCCTGCAGTTCGCTGACCACGGCCTGGACGCGGCTGCCGCGCATGCCAACGCAGGCGCCGACCGGATCGATCGAAGAATCGTTCGAGATCACACCGATTTTGGCGCGGCTGCCCGGATCGCGCGCCACTGCCTTGATTTCGATGATCGAATCGTAGATCTCCGGCACTTCCTGGGCGAACAGCATGGCCATGAACTGCGGATGGCTGCGCGAGACGAATATCTGCGGGCCACGCTGTTCCTCGCGCACATCGTAGATGTAGCCGCGCACGCGGTCGCCGGTGCGGAACGATTCCCGGGGCAGGCACTCATCCCGCCGCATCATCGCCTCGGCTCGGCCCAAGTCGATGGTAACGTTACCGAATGCGTTGCGCTTGACGATGCCGTTGACGATTTCTCCGGCGCGGTCCTTGTATTCCCGGAACTGACGCTGGCGCTCGGCCTCGCGGACCTTTTGCACGATGACCTGCTTTGCGGTCTGCGCCGCGATTCGCCCGAGATCGATGGGCGGCAGATCCTCGATGATGAATTCGCCCGCCACGATGCCCGGTTGGCGCGCCTGGCCCTCGCTCACCGAGACCTGAGTAATCTCGTTTTCGATCTCGTCGGTCACCTCGCGGTAGCGCCGCAAGCGGACTTCGCCGGTTTTGCGGTCGATCGCGGCGCGGATGTCATGTTCATGGCCGTATTTGGTGCGGCCGGCCTTTGAGATGGCCTGTTCCATGGCATCGAGAACTTCCTCCCGCTCGATGCTCTTTTCCCGGGCCACCGCGTCGGCGACCTGCAGGAGTTCGGTTCTGGAAAGCGCGGTCGTGTCCATCGCTCACTCGGTTCCTTCGTTGGCGATCGCCCGCGTAAGCTCGGCGGCGGCGATCAAATCATCGGTCAACACTAGCTTGGCCTTGGAAATCACCGCGCAGGGCACCGCGATCTCGCCTTCTTTCGTCTCGATCCGCACCGCCTCGCCCTCGAGGCCGAGCAGGCGGCCGGTCCAGCGCCGCCGGCCCTCGAATGGCGGGGCGGTTTCGAGCTTTGCCTCGAAGCCGGCGAAGCGCTCGAAATCCGCCGAGCGGGTCAGCGGCCGGTCGATGCCCGGCGAGCTAACTTCGAGCTCATAGGCTTCCGCGATCGGGTCCTCGACATCGAGTATGGCCTCGATCGCGCGGCTGAGCGCAACGCAGTCCTTCACCACCATACCGGCGCTGTCATGGCGTTCGGCCATGATCTGCAAGCGCGGCTTCTGCTTTCCCGAAAGCAGCACCCGGACGATGTCGTAACCCATCGCTGCGACCGCCGGTGCGATCAAGCGCTCCACTTCGGCTGCCCGGCCTTCGCTGGTCCTGGCGAAAGCGGGCGCCGGCTGCTCACAAGCCTCGGCCAATTGGCTCAGATTCCGTTCCGAGATGGTTCACAACAATTGCAGCCATAAAAAAAGCGGGCCAAAGGCCCACCCTGACGGCGACCTGACACGGCCCAATGCTCCGCGACCGTGTCAACCTAAGGTCGGGGGCAATCTAACGCCGGAGCGCCGTGCCTCGCAAGGCTTTTCTCCCCACCCGAACCCTGGCCTAAAATCCCCGCCAGGCCGTTGTATCTGCGCTTTCAAGGCTCTCGCGAGCGCCGTCGAAACCGGAGGTACAGCGGCCTGCGGCCTTGGTTCACGGCCTTGTGTTCGTAGCGGGTCTGGGGCCAATCCTCGGGCCGCAAGCGCCAGTCCCGGGGCCCGCGAGCCAGCCATTCGAAATCCGGGCACCGGAGCAGGTACTCCAGCATCCATCGCAGGTAATCCATATCGTCGGTGGCCAGGCGCAACTCGGCCCCGTCGTTCATGGCCTGGGCGAGACGGGCCAGGGTTCGGTCCTGGACGATCCGGCGCTTTCGGTGGCGGGTCTTGGGCCAGGGGTCGGGGAACAGGATGTAGGCCCGGTCCAAACTGCGCCCGGGCAACGCGTCGAGCAGGTCCCGGGCGTCGCCATGGTATATGCGGATGTTGTCGAGGCCGCGATCCTGGATCCGCCGCAGCAAACCGGCCACCCCGTTGACGAAGTATTCCGCGCCCAAGAAGCCTATATCGGGATGCCGCTCGGCCTGCCAGGCCAGGTGCTCGCCGGCGCCGAACCCGATCTCCAGGGCATAGCCCGCGCGCGGAACGTCGAACAGCGTGGTCGGGTCGAGGATGCCGCCGTCTTGGGGCAAGGCAATCGCAACCTGGGGCAGGAGTTCGCCGAGCAGTGCCTTGAGGGCGGGCCGCAGGCGCCGGCCCTGACGGCGTCCGTAAAAGGCCCGCCGGCCCGTTTCCGGTTCGGGCTGCGGATCGGTCTTTGGTTCGAGTCTGCGCCGAGCCATGGTTCCCCGGCCCCGGCAGCCTTGCGCCGGTCAGGCGTTGAAGGCCGATTTCAGGGAATCGACCAGGTCCAGCCGCTCCCAGGAAAAGCCGCCGTCCGTATCCGGCGCCCGGCCGAAGTGCCCGTAGGCGGCGGTGCGCGCGTAGATCGGCTTGCTCAGCCCGAGGTGTTCGCGAATGCCGCGCGGACTCAGATCCATAAGCTCCTGCAGGATCGCCGAGAGGCGGTCCTCGTCGACTTGGCCCGTGCCCTCGGTATCGACGTAGACCGAGAGCGGTTTGGACACGCCGATGGCATAGGAAACCTGCAGCGTGCAGCGCTCCGCGAGCCCGGCTGCGACCACGTTCTTGGCCAGATAGCGCGCCCCATAAGCGGCCGAGCGGTCGACTTTGGTCGGGTCCTTGCCCGAGAACGCGCCGCCGCCGTGAGGCGCGGAGCCACCGTAAGTATCGACGATGATCTTGCGCCCGGTCAGGCCGCAGTCGCCGTCCGGGCCGCCGATCACGAAGCGGCCGGTCGGATTGACGTAGAATTCGGTCTCCGCGCACATCCAGCCTTCGGGCAGAACGTTGACCACGTGCGGACGGACAATCTCCCGCACCTGCTCCTGATCCAACTCCGCGGCATGCTGGGTCGAGACCACCACCGAGGTCGCCCGCCGCGGCGTCCCGTTCTGGTATTCCAAGGTCACTTGGCTCTTGGCGTCGGGACCGAGGCCAGGCTCGGCGCCGGAATGGCGGGCCTCGGCCAGAGACCTCAGGATGTTGTGCGAGAGGTGGATCGGCGCAGGCATGAATTCGTCGGTTTCCCGACAGGCGTAGCCGAACATGATGCCCTGGTCGCCAGCGCCCTCGTCCTTGTTGCCCGCGGCATCGACGCCCTGGGCGATATCGGCGGACTGGGCGTGGATGTGGTTCTCCAGAATCAGCCGCTCCCAATGGAAACCATCCTGCTCGTAGCCGATCTCCTTGATCGCGAGGCGCGCGACCTGCTCGATCAAGCCGGCATCGACTCTCGAGGGGCCGCGCACTTCGCCGGCCAAGACGACCCGGTTGGTTGTCGACATGGTCTCCACCGCGACCCGGGAATGGGGGTCATGGGACAGGAAACAATCGACGATGGCGTCCGAAATGCGGTCGCATATCTTGTCGGGATGGCCTTCCGACACGGATTCGCTCGTAAAGAGGTATTTGCCCTTGCGCACGTTTCCGGTTCCTCACCCAAATCTTCTGTGGAATCTTGCTTGGGCGGCCCCCAAGCGCGCCGAACCTTCGTCTCGGCCGCGGCATCCAAAACTCGAAGCGCGGGCGACAGAGCCGACCGCGCTTCATGTTGTCGCCCAGACAAAATACGTCAAGCGAATTGTCGTCTCGCAGGCAAACCCGCTAAGAGTGCGATCGTTTCAGATTGAATCGATCTGAAACGTAAATCGCCCTCTAACTCATGAAGTTAGGGGCTTATTCACGTCTTAGATCGAAGCGATCTAAGACGATAAAACCCTAGGATTCCTTCGCGGCCGCCGCACCGAGGGCTTTGGTCAGCTCGAACAGACGTTTGCGGGTGGATGGATCGGCGATCTTGTAGTAGGCGCGCACCAATTCCAGCGTTTCCCGCTTGGCCATGGGATCGAGTTCATAGTTCACCGGTTCCTCGGCCAGACCGCGAGACTGGGCCGGCGAGCGCGCCGCAACATCGGCGGGCATTTCATCGAAAAAGAATCCGATCGGTACGTCCAGCACCCGGGACAGATCGAACAGCCGGCTCGATCCGATCCGGTTCGCGCCCCGTTCGTACTTTTGAACCTGTTGAAAGGTCAGGCCGATCGCCTCGCCCAATTTTTCCTGACTCATACCCAGCAGCGTGCGCCGCAGCCGCACTCTTGCACCGACGTGAACATCGACTGGATTGGGCCGGCCGGTACCGCGCCCGTAGGTAACACCCTCGCCACGTTTCATTGTTTCGTTATCCCCATCAATGACATTTTTTGCGGGCATTTTTTTACATACTCCCGCATTCCGATTATTCGATTGTTCGGTCGCTGGAGGGGCATAAATCTTACGTTAAAAATCGGCGGAATATCAAGGCGAAAAACGCCATTATGGCGATGAGGAGTAGCCCCATGGTATCACCGAATCGCGCATACATAGTGACACCTTGAGCCGCTTTGGGCAGGGGAGAATCCAGAACGCCTGCCTGGTTCAGGCGGAGCCGGCCCAACAGCCGACCGTAGGGGTCCACGACCGCAGATATGCCGGTGTTGGCGACCCTGACCATCGGCAGCCCCTCTTCGACCGCACGGATGCGGGCGCTGGCGAAATGCTGATAGGGGCCGGAGGAAATCCCGAACCATGCGTCGTTGGTAAGGTTGAGCAACCACTGAGGCCGGGCGCCCCTGGCTACAACCCTACCGGGGAAAATTACTTCGTAACAAATCAGCGGCGAAAATGGCGGCAGGCCCGGCAGATCCAGGGTCGCCGGCCCCGGCCCCGCGCTGAAGCCCTGACCCCCCACGGTCAGTTTGCCCAGACCGAGCCAGCCCAAGACCGCCCGCAGTGGCGTGTATTCGCCGAAGGGAACCAGGTGGTGCTTGTCGTAGGTGCCGACCACCGCGCCGAACTCGTCGAGCCCGTGCAAGCTGTTCCACAGGCGCTGCGGCGCGGCCGAATCGCCCAAGCGCGGCGCACCGGTAATCAACAGGCCATTCCGCGGCACGATGCCGGCAAGCTGGTCGCGCAGCTCCGGCTCGCTGGCGAGGAAAAAGGGCACCGCGGTTTCGGCCCATATCACGTGGCTGACCGGCCGAGACGCCGCTTCGGCCCCCGGTTCGCCCCCCGGGTTGGCCCCTGGGCCGCTCGACAACCGCATCTGGTTCTCGATGTGGCCGCGGCGCAGCTCGGGCAGCCATTTCAAGGCCTGATCGATATTCGGCTGGACCAGGCGCAGCATCACGCCATCGACGGTCTCGGCGCCAAGCGCCGGGACCATGGCGAGCCGCAGCGCCCCGCCGCCCCAGACCAACACGGGCAGCAGCAGCGCCAACGCGGCGAAGGCGGCGCGGCCGCGGCGGCTGCCTGACTCAGGGCCAAGCTCGGTTAGGACCGCAGGTGCGGCGGCCGCTAGTACGGTTACCGCCGAAAGACCCCAGACCCCGGTCAACGCGCTCAATTGCAGCATGCTGGGCGCGAAGCTCCACACCGTGCCGATCAGGTTCCAGGGAAACCCGGTCAGCACCCAGGCGCGCAGCATCTCCGCCGCGAGCCAAGCCGCGGCCAGCAGACAGATCCGCGCCGGCCCGCGCCATCCGGGCCAAGCCGCCGCCAGCACCGCAAGCGCCGGAAACAACGCGAGCCCAGCGCTCATGCCCAGCACCGCAAACGGCATGGCCAGAGCGAAGCGGTCCGCATCGACCAGGAATGCGATACCGATCCAATATAGTCCGCCGAGCATGTGGCCAAAGCCGAAGCTCCAGCCGAGCAGCGCCGCGTCGCGGCGGCGCGCGGCGCCGTCGAGCAGCCACAGCAATCCAGTGAAGGCTGGAATTAAGAGCGGAACCAGATGAAGCGGCGGCAAGGCGGCACTCGCCAGCGCGCCACAGAGCGCCGCCGTGCCGTGACGGCGCCAGCCGTGGAGTCCGGCCAGGCCCGCGGCGAGTCTGACCAGCCGCCAGGTCCCATCCGGTCGCGCCGGCTCAGCCGTCACTATTATTATCGGTTTGCGCCGGGGCGGGCGGCAAGTTGCGCACCCGCAAGCGTTTGACCCGGCGCGGATCGGCCTCCATGACCTCGAAGCCGACCCCACTCGCTTCGTGCACGATGAGTTCGCCCCGGGTCGGAACGCGGCCCGCAATGTCCGAGACCAATCCGCCCAGGGTATCCAGGTCCTCGTCGCGCTCCCCATCCGTGAAGATCGGTCCGACCAGCGCCTCGAACTCCTCGATCGTGGCCCGGGCATCGGCGATCAATGAGCCGTCTGGACGCCGGATCAGCTTCGGCCCCTCGGCCACATCGTGCTCGTCCTCGATCTCGCCAACGATTTCCTCGACCAGGTCTTCGATGGTAATCAGCCCGTCGATGCCGCCGAACTCGTCGACGACAAAGGCCATATGGACCCGCTTGAGCCGCATCTCCAACAGCAGATCGAGCGCCCGCATGGAGGGCGCGACGAACAGCGCAGTACGCAAAATTTTGGCCAATTCGAATGGCCGGTCGGAAGACGGTTGTTTCAATACGTCCTTGATGTGGACGATGCCCAGCACGTCGTCCAGATTCTCGCGGTGCACCGGCAGACGCGAGTGGGCGGCCGCGCTCATGATCCGGATCAACTCGTCGAGTTCGGTGTCGATGTCCACCGAGACGATATCGGCGCGCGGCACCATCACGTCGTCGGCGCTCAAGTGCCGAAGTGCGAGGATATTGCCGAGCAGCGCCCGCTCGTGACCGCCGATCGGGACCGCAGCGTCCTCCTCGGGGATCGCGTCCTCGATCTCGCCGATGATTTCTTCAATGGTATCGCGCAGCTGTGAGTCGACGTGCCCGCGGCCGAACAGTTTGCGCAGCCAGCGCCGAAAACCGCCGAAGCCGTTGTGTTCGCCCCGGTTGCCGTTGACCGGCCTGCTGCTGCCCGATAGCTG
>Ga0114950_10001079_pt1 | contig 20228 bp, 19 predicted proteins | sample N075metaG_FD_83503 | JGI IMG/M metagenome (GOLD analysis project Ga0114950, IMG submission 83503) | Deep subsurface microbial communities from Kermadec Trench to uncover new lineages of life (NeLLi) - N075 metaG | ecosystem: Environmental > Aquatic > Marine > Ocean trench > Sediment | place... | reverse complement strand
TCATGATTGTGGCCCTTTTATTGTGGGCACAGCTTAGTACAAGATCGTTGGGGACACCATGCACCAATTTCGGGGACAGTTTACTTAAATTGTCCCGTACTTACGTCGAATCACTCTGTACTTCGCCGTGAAGTACGATGCCAGACGAGCGCCAGGATGAACGAGATGATGACCAATCCGGCCAGGTGTTTTGACGTAAAGGGCCCGCAACGTCTCGGCGGCCTGACTCCACGCTCGCTCCACTTTGTCAGTATTGCACAGCATGTTCACAAGGCAACGAGCTTGATTTGCCGCCTGGCGATTCCGCCTGGCGATTCAAAAAACCGCGTACGATTAATACAATAACAGCGATCTCAATTACTGCGAGTAACACGCTTATGATCATTCTGCAGATCCTAACACGTGCAATCCGTTCAACACGGCTTTGGTGTCAACAATCAACGTGTACTCGCTTTGTGAGTCTGCATAGCTGAATTCAATGCGTTGGGGAGAGGGCGACAACGGAAAGAATATATTAAGATGTTTTTCTTCGCGTGCCTGCAAAACGATCGGCAACAGAGTTTGCCGCGCTTCGATCTGCGTGTTGACCTTGCTGTTATTGACTCCGCGAACTACACCGCCAACAGCGAGTACCGGCACAAGCAATAATCCTGTGGCAACTCCTGCCGCCACGGCGCTACTGCCATATACAACTGCGGCTCCCGCAGACGCGACTGTGGCCGCCGTAACAGCACCGGCCGCCAGCAATGTGCCTGCACCGACACCGGCTTTAATTTGCAATCCGTATCCTTTGTAACGCCGCTTCGTCTCCTTACTGCCTTTGACCAGTTGTTTGCGACTGTGACGGGGCACAATCGGGGTATCGAGTGAATCCACAACAATGATATTCAAGATTTGTAGCGGTTCATCACTGAGGTTTTCGACACGTATCAGGTACTCGTCCCAATCCACGTTTCTCGCCCAGGTGCCGGGGCCATCGCGAAAGATGACCCAGTCCAGCGTCCCGGAGAAAGCCGGGTCCGAAGCAGACGAGAGTGGCTCCGTGACGACAAGTAATTCGGGCTCTTTGAGTATCTTGGTGCCGCCGCAGCCTGTCAGCACGAGTGCTAAGGCCAGCATCAGCCCAATTAACGTTGATTTTCCCGGGTGACTATCTCTCGCTATGTATCGCATCACGCCATTCCTTCTGTAACGTCCTGAATTGCTGCAAAGGATGTCGTAAACGCGAGGCTCAATCCTGAGTATTATGTGATTAAGTTCTGATGATTTGTTGGGACTGGGCGCAATCATGCTGACAAAGGTGATTAACGGGTTATTCGTGCTGGCGTCAAATTCCAGACTTGTCTGCCCTCCGCCACTACCGCTTGAGTCATCGTTTCCAGTGCTGTCATTTCCTGGGGGTTGGAACTGCTACTTCCACCGCCACAGGAAGCGAATGCCAGGCACAATAGAATGCACCTGACAAGATTCATAAATATCGCCTCGTCGTTAATTTAGTTTGTCAGACGAATTGATCCAATATCATGAATGAATGGACCTGATCCTGGTAATAGATTTGGTGGGGGGCCGGGGGCTCGAACCCCGGACCAGCGGATTAAGAGTCCGATGCTCTACCAACTGAGCTAGCCCCCCACACGTCGCTACTTAACGCCTGTGGAATTCATATTTCACAAGCCATTGAAAATAAATCCGCACGCAGGGCGGATTTGGGGTGGACGATGGGACTCGAACCCACGACGACCGGCATCACAAGCCGGGGCTCTACCAACTGAGCTACGCCCACCATTGTTTTGTTATCTTACTATCTTACTTAAGGCCACGCTCGCCAAACGCCAGCGAGCAGCTCGCGCGCCCGGCAGGACTCGAACCTGCAACATCTTGCTTAGAAGGCAAGTGCTCTATCCGGTTGAGCTACGGGCGCAATGTTTGCAAGTTGTAATATCCTGAATTGGTCGGGGCAGAGAGATTCGAACTCCCGACCCTCTGCTCCCAAAGCAGATGCGCTACCAGGCTGCGCCATGCCCCGACATATCAAAGTTTTCCCATACCAGCCCATGGGCCAGCGGGGACAGGATAATACGGCTCGCCTCCCGGACAGTCAATTTATTACGCCGGCCATTTTTGATTTGCATTCCAATGCTTTACTAAAGTGCCGGCTTTGGTATCGTGCCCGCAGCCATTGTAAAACCAACATCCAGAGGTCCCGATGAAGATACTTACAAAACTAGCGATATTGCTCGTTTTCGCCACCGGCGCGATCGCCGCTGACAAGGTCCCGGCGCATCCGCATGTCCAGATCGAAACAACGCTGGGAAACATCCTGCTGGAGTTGGATGGACAACGTGCGCCTATTACCGTCGCCCACATCCTGAAGCTCGTGGACGCCGGCTTCTACGACGGAACCGTTTTTCATCGAGTGATACCCAAGTTCATGGCCCAAGGCGGCGGTTTTACGCCGGAACTAAAGCACAAGGAATCTGACCAGACGATACCCAACGAGTCCGGCAACGGCCTCGGAAACTTCCGTGGCACAATCGCGATGGCGCGCCTGGGCGACCCGCATACCGCCAGCTCGCAATTCTTTATCAATATCAAAGACAACACTTCGCTCAACCCTCAGGCGGATCGATGGGGCTACACCGTATTTGGCTACGTCATTGAGGGCATGGATGTCGTTGACAAGATCGTTAAGGTCAAGACGGGCCCTGCAGGCAGATTTAGCAGCGACGTGCCCATCGTACCGATTGTCATTACCAAAATGACGCGCTTTGAGTATGGCGACTGAAGTCACGCGATGACCACCTTGTTTATTTCCGACCTGCATCTTGACGCCGGCCGGCCGGAGATTGCTGAGCAGTTTCTGGAGTTTCTGAAAGTAGAAGCCGAGTCAGCGGACGCCCTGTATATCCTCGGCGACCTGTTCGAGTCCTGGGTTGGCGACGACGATCCGAATGCTCACTATGCGCAAGTGAAAGCGGCCATTCGCAAGCTGACCGACCTCGGCATTCCCGTCTATTTCATGCACGGCAATCGTGACTTCATGATCGGCGACGACTTTGCCGCTGACACCGGCGTCAAGCTGTTGCCGGAATACTATGTCCTGGACATTCATGGCACGCAGGTGCTGTTGACCCATGGCGACGCACTTTGCACCGACGATCTTGAATATCAGGCCATGCGAACCATGACGCGCAATCCCGAGTGGCAGATGATGATGATGCAAAAGCCGCTCGCCGAGCGGCAGGCATTCGCCGCCCAGGCGCGAGCCGCAAGCATCGCTCACGGAAAGACCATCGACGATGACATATCCGATGTTAATGCCGACGCCGTGGACGCCAGTTTCCGCGAACACGACGTCTCGCTGATGTTGCATGGACATACCCATCGGCCCGCGGTACATCGATTGCTGGTGGACGGCAAAGACGCCAAGCGGATTGTGCTGGGAGACTGGTATACGCAGGGCAGCGTTGTGCGATGGGAGGACGATGGGCCGATATTAAGCGCGATTGAACGTTAAATAATTCCGGGGACAGTTTACTTAATTAAAAAAACCGGGGTCGAACCGAGGTTTACTTAGTTCTCCGATACAGAGAAATAAATAAACCTCGGTTCGACCCCGGTTTTTTAAGTAAACCTCGGTTCGACCCCGGTTTTTTTAATTAAGTAAACTGTCCCCGGAATTATTTAACGCATCGGGGGTCCGGAGTGAAAGCGAAACTGCGGATCTGGTTCCGTGATCAACTTTGCTTCCAGGGTTTTTAGTTCTGCCAGTCTTGCTTCAAATTCATCGTCTGGCACATCACATTCTTTTCTGGCGAGGGCCAGGTAGTGCTCAAAGTGCCGCGCTTCCGATGCCAGCAGGCCTGCGTAAAAGCGCCCGAGGCTCTCTGGCAATTTTGGCACCAATGCCGCAAAGCGCTCGCATGACCTCGCTTCGATAATCGCGCCAACAATCAGCATATCGAGCAGTCGTTTTGGTTCCTCCGGTCGCACGGCATCACGCAACGTGCCCGCATAGCGCGACGCCGACAGTCGTTTGAAATCAATCGACATTTCCCGCATGAATTTGCGAACCTGCTCGAAGTGGCGCAGTTCCTCACGCGCAAGTCGCGACATGCGTTGCGACAAGTCGCTGCGCTCCGGATATCGATAAATAAAACCGAGCGCGGTCGAGGCCGCCTTCAATTCACAGTTGGCGTGATCGAGTAACAGCTCCGGCAATCGCTCGCTGGCCTCGTTCACCCATGCGACCGGCGTTTTGGTGTCAAAAAACGCTGAGATGTTTTCCGGCAGCACGCCTTCTACAGCCATTCCAGCACTTCCTCGGCCGATTGCAGCCGATCATCCGGAATCTTTGCCAACAGCATGTTTAAAAGCGCCTGATGCTCCGCAAATCGATGCGGCAAGACCGGCACCGGCGCCTCGTTGTGTTGATAAATGATGCCCATCGCATCGCCTGCGTGATATGGCTTCTCGCCCGTCAGCATTTCATAAAAAATGATGCCGAGGCTATAAAGGTCACCGCGCACATCGACGGTGTTGCCCTGGCCCTGCTCCGGACTCATGTAATACGGTGTGCCAAAGATCTGGCCGCTGCCTGTATCTTCCTGATCCAGCCGCATCCGCTTGGCAAGCCCGAAGTCGATGAGCGCCAGGCTGCCATCGGCCCGGAACATGATATTGCCCGGCTTCAGGTCTCGATGCAGTATGCCAACCGAATGAATACGCGCCAGCGCGCTCGCAATCTCGCGAAGGTATCGGACAGCGTGCTTCGCCGTGATGCCTTTTTGGATTCTTAGCCTCAGGTCGCCTCCGGCAACATATTCCATCGCGATGTGCGCGTGATTGTCGCCAACGCCAAGATCATAAATATTGACGATGTTGGGGTGGTCGAGTTCCGCGATCAGCGAGTATTCTTCTAAGAAACGGTCGAACGCATTTATTCCATCGGCTAAATTTCCCGACTGGCGCAACACTTTCAGGACGATATTGACGTCGGTCGAATCTTTCCTGGCCAGGTAAACCGCCGAGTGCTCACTGAGCGCCAGTTTCTCGAGAATTCGATAGCCTTTGATCAGCGGATACAGGTCTTTATCTTCGTCTCCGATAAACAAGAACGCAGTGGCCTGGGTTTTACCCTCGCTTCTGAGGATCTCATCGAGCGACGCCACCAACACATTGTGTGGCATCTTGTTGCGCTCGAAGAAGGCCCGCGCTCCCAGTTTTTCCGCTTTCCCGGGATCAAAGCTCGCGCTGCCAAAGAAGACGACCGGTGGAAATCCGGAGATGCTCACAAACCGTTCAAGGGTTTCGTATGGGTCGACATCGCCCTGCTCACTGCCGAGCAAAACGATATCGTTGCCGGCGCCGGAAAATTCGACCGGTAAACGCCCCGCTACGATCGGGTCATATGCCGAGATGATGGCGTCAGGCCAATGCGAGGTAACGTGATGCATCATGAGGCTGCGAAACGCGGCCTGTCCGTCAATGATCATGACCTTGATGCTCATACTTGCTGCGCTGACTTACATTCCTACGGCAGATTCTGAGGCTTCGTCATCGTCCGTGTCGTCTTCGCCAAAAGGAACCGCCGTAAGCCCGCCCTGTTGCTGATCACCGTCCATCGCATTGCCATTGCTGCGGGCTTTGGCCGAATCGCTTCGCCGCAATTCCAGTTGCTGCAGATACTCAACGGAAACATCGTGTGTCACGTACTCACCCGAAAAGCACGAAGTATCGAAATCCCGAACTTCCGAGTCGCTGTGGCGCACAGATCGGATGAGCCCGTTCAGATCCAGGTAAATCAAGCGATCGGCACCAATGATTTCCTGAATCTCATCCACCGTGCGGCCGTTGGCAATGAGCTCGGAGGCCGCCGGCATATCGATGCCATAGACGTTCTGATAGCGAACCGGCGGCGCCGCGGAAGCAAAATAGACTTTCCTTGCACCGGCGTCTCTTGCCATGCGAATGATTTGTTTCGAGGTGGTGCCGCGCACAATGGAATCGTCTACCAGCAAAACGTTCTTGCCACGAAATTCGAGGCCGATTGCGTTTAGCTTTCGCCGCACCGATTTCGCACGCTCCGCCTGACCGGGCATGATAAATGTCCGGCCGATGTACCGATTCTTGATAAAGCCTTCGCGATACTTAAGGCCCAAGTGATACGCCACCTGCACCGCCGACGTTCTGCTCGTGTCGGGAATGGGTATGACGACATCGATGTCATGGTCTGGCCATTCCCTGACGATCTGTCCGGCAAGCTGCTCGCCCATACGCAATCTTGATTTGTAAACCGAAAGACCGTCGATGATGGAGTCGGGTCTGGCGAAATAGACGAACTCGAATATACAAGGTGTGTAGCCCGCCGCATCTGCATACGTTCGGCTGTGCAAAGTGCCGTCATTCTCAACAAAGATGGCTTCACCAGGTGCGACATCCCGGACTCGCTCGAATTGCAGCACATCGAGTGCAACGCTTTCCGAGGCCACTATGTATTCGTCACCGGCTTCCGTCTTGCGGTGGCCAAGAACCAGCGGCCGGATTCCGTTCGGATCGCGAAATGCGACCATGCCGTGGCCAATAATCATTGTTACCACCGCGTAACCGCCAGAGCAACGTCTGTGCACGCTCTCGATAGCGTCGAATATCTGGTCTGGCTGCGGCTGCCCGTCTGTTCTTTTTTGCAATTCGTGGGCGAACACGTTTAGCAATACCTCGGAGTCCGAGCCGGTGCTCAAATGCCGCCGGTCCTCGCTCTTCAGAATTTCTGCCAGTTCATCGTGATTGGTCAGGTTGCCGTTGTGCGCGAGCACGATGCCATACGGTGAATTCACGTAGAAAGGCTGCGCCTCTGCCGAGTTTAAGCTGCCAGCCGTGGGATAACGAATGTGCCCGATGCCGATATTGCCTTTCAGCTGTAGCATGTGCCGGGTATGAAATACGTCGCGAACAAGTCCGTTGCTCTTGCGTGCATGCAAGCCCTCGTCGCTCGAGGTCACTATGCCCGCCGCATCCTGGCCGCGATGCTGCATGACGGTCAGGGCATCGTAAATCGCCTGGTTCACAGGGCTTTTGCCTACAATTCCGACTATGCCGCACATAGTTTCTGCTTATCCCCGGGCAACGCTATGAAGTGGTGTCAAAAACGTCGTTAATTCTTTGGCAATAGCACCTGTATCCAGCAAGTCGAGCCCTTTGGGTGCCATCACGGCGACCCAGTCTGCCACGAATTCACCGTACGGGATCAGAATCGAGTCTTCCCACCAACTGTCATTGTCGAAGCCTGCGAACTGGCCGCCGATGATTAACAGTCCAACGATCAATACGCTTCGGCCGAAACCGAAAATCATGCCAAGGACTCGGTCCGTGCCACTCAGAACCGACAAGCGGACCAGCTTCGACAAGCCCCAGCCGATCAAACCACCGACAGTGAGTACTACTATGAAAATCAGGATACGCCCGAACCAGGTTTGCAGCTCGACAGAGCTAATCCACTGTTCGGAAATCGCGCCAACACCGGAACCGAAATAAACTGCCGCCCATATCGCGATTAGCAAGGACGCTATCGAGATTGCTTCTTTGACGAAACCGCGAACGAAGCCAATGAGCACCGAAACAACGACTACGACTGCGATAAGAATGTCAGCGATTGGCATCGATTATGAGACGTTTTGAGGCTGCCGGCAGAGAACCAAGGTTGGATTTGCGGGAAGTCTAGCAGAAAGGACAAGTTCGGCACGCACTAATTTTCGGGGCGTTGTGCGGGCGAAATTGAGGAAAAAGACGATCACATTCAGGGGTGAGGTACGACTTGTCCTTTGTGCCCTTTGGCACTCAGCTTGCTCGCTACCAACTCCGCCTCAGCCCGGTTTTTTTGTGGACCGACGCGCACCCGGTGCAGTTTTCCCGAGCTTGTTTGCAACTGGCTTAAGAATGCCGCATAGCCCTGTTTGCGAAGATCCGCCGCGAGACGATCGGCGTTGGCCTGATTGGAGAAACTGCCCATTTGTACGGCCCACATTCCGGTCGACGAGACAGGGGTGGCCTCTGCCTGCTTCGGCTCCGCCTTGACAACCACCGGCGACTTGGGCGCTTCGGTCTTGGCTTGCACGGTCACCGTTGGTGGCGGTGTTGTCGTTTTGACTTTGTCCCCTTTGCGCGGCGCCGGTACGGGCTGGTCACGATCGAGTTCCAGCACAACCGTCTTCTGCTTTACGCCCTCGCCTTCCTGTCCTGGCAAGGTGATGCGCTCTTGTACGATCTCTGAATCGTCCGCTGGACCGTCGAGAAATATCGGCACGATGAGCACCGCAATAATGACAAGGACCGCAGCCCCGATGAGCCGTTCTTTCAGCGATCGATCCATACCACTTTTACTCCGTAGCAAGTTGGCGGGAGTATAACGTATCAAAAAAGGGGTCGGATCCCCTTTTCGTAAACAGGGGTCGAACCGAAATAAACAGGGGTCGAACCGAGGTTTATTTCGGTTCGACCCCTGTTTACTTACAAGAGCCAGGACAGAGCCGGGCCTACGGTCAGGAATGAGCCGGTGACCAGGACCGGTTCCGCGCCTTCGGTGTCGGCTCGCTGGCAGGCCTCTTCGATCGACCTGGCAATCAGGCAGGGCTTGCCGCTTAAGTGCGCAATGGCGACAGCCAGTCTGTTTGCAGGCAGGCCTCTCGGGCTTGCCGCGGTCACGGCAATCCAGTTTTCGACGAAGGGCAGCAGCGGCTCAACAATATCCTCGACAACTTTGTCATCGAGTATGCCGACAATGCACGTCAGCGCCCGATCTGCAGGTCCTGCCGCAAGCGATAGCGCCAGCACCTCGGCCGCGCCGCGATTATGAGCGACATCCAGTATCCAGCTGCGCCCGCGATCGATTCGTTGCAAGCGTCCCGGCAAATAAAGGTCTGCAAAGGCGGCGTTGATCGTAGACGCATCGAGCAAATCGGTATCGCCAAGCGCTTCGACCAGGGCCAGTACGCCAGCCGCATTGCGTATTTGAATCGCACCCGGTAGCGAGGGGCTGTTCAGTCCGGTGATATGGCAATCCCGTCCGATGAACTCCCAGCCGCCATTGCTATCCATGCGATAGCGGTACTCGCGACCCAGCACCGACAGCTCCGCGCCAATGTCTTTGGCCGTATCGAGAATCGCTTGCGGGACAACTTCCGAGGCGAAAACGAACGGCTTGCCTGACCGCATTATTCCCGCTTTCTCTGCAGCTATTAAATTGACATCGCTGCCCAACCAGGCAACGTGGTCCACCGAAATATTGGTGATGATACCGCCCGTGGGTTCAATCGCGTTCACGGCATCAAGCCGACCGCCCAGGCCGATTTCGAGAATGACTGTCTCGGTCGCAGCATCATCGAATACGCAGACCGCTGCCAGCGTGCCGAATTCAAAATAGGTTAGCGCGAGATCTCCACGAACGGCCTCTACCTGCTCAAACGCCGCTGTTATCTGCGCATCGTCAACGTCTTTTCCGCCGACGCGAATGCGCTCGTTGTAACGATGCATATGCGGTGACGTATAACAGCCAACTGAATCATTGCGCTGCAGATACAACGCCTCAAGCATGGCGGCGCTGGAGCCCTTGCCATTCGTGCCGGCGATGTGAATGACCCGGGCCGGACGCCGATCGGGCAAGCGTTGCAATAGATCAGAAACACGCTCAAGTCCGAGGTCAATTTCGTTCGGTGAAAGAGTCTCAAGCCAGGCAAGCCATTGCGCCAGCGAGTTAAAGGATGCAGGCCGTTCCATTATTGAACGACAACTTAAAGTGCGGGCTGGGGACGGTGCTCGAGCTTCGCCAGCAAGTCGGCAATCTGGGCACGCATTTCGCGGCGATCAACAATCATGTCCACAGTGCCGTGGTCCAGCAGGAATTCGCTGCGCTGAAACCCCTCCGGCAATTTTTCTCGCACGGTCTGTTCGATAACGCGCGGCCCGGCAAATCCGATCAACGCCTTTGGCTCTGCAATGTTGATATCACCCAGCATCGCGAGGCTGGCGGACACACCACCGGTTGTTGGATCGGTCAAAACTGAAATATAAGGGACTTTCTTTTCACTTAAGATTGCCAGTGCCACCGAGGTCTTTGACATTTGCAAAAGTGAAAACAGGCCTTCCTGCATGCGTGCGCCGCCGCTTGCAGAAAACGACACCAACGGAGTGCCTTGCTCGGCGCACTGTCGTGCCGCCCTGACAAAACGCTCGCCAACGACGGACGCCATCGAGCCTCCCATGAATGAAAATTCGAACGCGCAAACGACGATCGACCGCTCCATCAACTTGCCGCTAATCGCAATAAGCGCGTCTTTCTCGCCGGTCTTTTTCTGCGCCTGTACAAGGCGATCCCGGTATTTCTTGCTGTCGCGAAACTTCAGCGGATCTTCCGGCTCCAGACTGGCACCGATTTCAGCTTGACCGCCCGGATCCAGGAAAACTTCGATGCGCTGGCGAGCGCCGATGCGCATGTGGTGATCGCATTTCGGACAGACATGAAGATTGCGTTCGAGCTCGGTGCGATACAGTTGTGCATCGCACTTTTGGCACTTGATCCACACGCCTTGCGGCACCGATCGAGTACGCTTTTCCGTACTGATCCGCGACGGCATCAATTTATCAAACCAGCTCATGGCCGCATCATAAACGAAAATGGATCAAGAGGTTATGCTTCCACATTCAGGAATTTCGAACGACTCCGGATACGTGACACCGACCAGGGTAAGCCCATGCGCGGGCGCGGCAATGCCACCTTGCTTGCGGTCGCGACTTGCAAGCACCTCGCGTATCCACTCGGGCGATTGCTCACCCATACCAACTGCAACGAGTGTGCCGGCGATGTTGCGCACCATGTGCTGGAGAAATGCATCTGCGCTGATGTTCAGTGTGATCCAGTCCTGCTCGCGTTGAACATTAAGCAAGCTGATCGTTCGTCGTGGTGAATGTGCCTGGCAACCCGCTGCGCGGAATGCGGAAAAATCGTGTTCGCCCAGCAGGAATTTCGCGCCCAGCTGCATTTGTTTTACATCGAGCGGCTGATGAACCCACCACGCGCGGTGGCGATAAAGCGCCGAGCGCGCCAACTGATTCAATATTCGATAGCGGTAGTGTCTTGCTGTCGCGGAGAATCGCGCGTGAAATTTATCATCGACACGCTTCACCCAGGTCGCGTTGATATCGTCTGGCAGGTTGGAGTTAATCCCGAGCAGCCAGCCATGCGTGGTGCGCTCGGCAGTTGAATCAAAATGCACAACCTGATTGCTCGCGTGTACGCCGGTGTCTGTTCGACCGGCACAGGTAACTTCGAACACTTCGTTCGCGACCACTGCCAATGCTTTCTCCAGCAGTGCCTGCACACCGGTGCCGGTACGCTGACGCTGCCAGCCATTGTAGGCCGTTCCGTCGTATTCAATTCCGAGTGCAATGCGCATTTGTCGCGGCGGCAGCCTGAAAGGTTGGTTGAGAATTCGCCCGCAAGACGGGCTGCTACGGGGCGCCTAGGTTGGTAATGAGTCCAGCAATTGCTGTGCCTGCTGCTTCTGGCCTGCATCGCCTTCGTCCAGCACTTCATCCAGAATACTCTTGGCGCCGCCGGGATCGCCCATGTCGACATAGGCTCGGGCGAGATCCAGCTTGGTGCCAACCTCGGTCATCGTTCTCGCATCGTGAAGATCACCTGAGACCTGGTCCGGTGACAAAGCCTGCGTTGGCACGTCCTCATCGTCGTCGTAGCCGACGTTCAGATCAAGGCTTTCGTCACTTCGATCATCAACTTGCAGCTGTGGCTGCTGAACCGTTGCGTCATCTCGCCGCTGGTTGATCGTGTCGCCGACCTCGCTCACTTTCAGCGCGGCGGTCAGGTCATCGAGGTCGAGGTCCATGTCGGTGCTGCCGGGGAGCGCGGGTAACTCACCGGTCTCGTCCGTGCTCGGCTCAGCCGTAAATACGTCCTTGGGCAACGCCTCTGTCTTGGCAAACTCAAATTCACTCGCGTCCTCGTTCCCAAGCGCTTCGGTCTTGGTGAAATCGATCTCGTCGTCGTCATCATCAAGCGGCGCGAGCAACGTTTCAGCTTCTTCCGGTAAAGCCTGCAACGGCTTCTCGCCGCCAAGCGTTTGCGCCATCATCGTCTGAGCGTCGTCTTCAATCATGGCGCCGGCGTCGCCGCTGGTTTCAACAGCGTAGTCGGCTGGCAATACTTGCGTCTGGCCGGTTGCGTCCAACAGACTGGTTTCACTCTCGGGGTCGTCGCCAGGGATACTCAGATCATCGAGGTCTGGCAGCGCGATATTCATGCCGGTCACATCGGATGCATCCGTTTCGTCCAGCAAAGGCTGCAATCCGGTCGCGTCCGACAGGTCAAACTCGTCATCGACATCAAGCTGCGGGGTTTGACCGGTTACCTCCAGCGGATCGTCAAGATCGACTTTCAGACTTTTGCCAGTGGCATCAAGATCGCTGGTCAGTGTTTCCACTTTGCTGGTGTCGTCGAGTATCGACTCCATCGTTTCTGCTTCGTTTTCAATATCGGCAGCGAGGCTTGATTCACCCAGCGCGTCCATGTTCAGGCCCAAATCGTCGAGATTGATTTCGACTGTTGCATCGGTGCTGTCAAGGTTCGCAAGCTTGGTCGCCTCGTCGTCAGCGATCTCGGCCATTGCTTTAACCTGGGCTGTCGCGTCGAAGGATTCGAATTGTTGTTCGATCGTCGGTGTTGCAGACGTCTCGCCGGCATCCACGGTTACCGCTGGCGAGTCTGCTGTTTCCTCATCGGCAGAAACGTCTGCCCCTGAGCTATCGAAGACATCGTCCATGGACTCTTCCGGAGATGCATCGTTGCTGTCTTCCTCAAAAGCAAAGTCGATGCTCGATGCATCTGCCCCGTCTTCGTCGCTGCCGGCACCGAGATCGATAACCTCGCTCGCATCGCCGTCGGCTCCACCGGCAAAATCCATGTCGAGCTCAGCCGCGGCACCTGCATCATCGTCAAAGGCCAGATCGACGGCCTTGGTCGCTTCGCCCGCACTCTTACCGGAAAACAATTCATGCTCAGCGGCAATCTGCTGGCCCATGATGATGATCTTGTCCCATTCGGCACTGGATGCATCACCCACCTCATTCTTCATGGCTTTTGCTGCATCGACGAAGGCGTCGCGATTACCCCAGACGAAATAGACCTCGCATAACTTGGCGAGCAGGTCTTTGCGTTGCGGTTCCTTCTCCAGTGCGGCGTTGATCAGGTCTGCGGCCTGGTCATGCAATCCGTAAGCCATGTGGAAGTCGGCTTCGGCAATCGGGTCTGACTGGTCGAGGTTGATCGCCGTTTCACTGCTAAAGGTGTCTGTGAGCGACTGATTGGTCGCGGTATCTTCAGGTGAACCAAGCGATACAGCCGGTTCGACCGCTGAGGTCTCCTCAACGGATTCCGCAGCGCGGTTACCCGCCATTTCGGCCGCCATTGCTGCCTTGGACTCCTGCTCGACGACCACGATTGACGACGAATCGTCTTGCGCCATGGCGTGCAGGGCCTCGGTCGATGCCATCGTCTCGCTTTGCACGTCGCTGGTATCAAGTGTTTCCCACAAGCCGGTCGAGTCATCATCGTCGTCACGGCCGGCACGACGTGCGAACCAGATCAGGATGCCGATAACCAGAATCACTGCGCCTGCAATCGCGCCCCAGATACTGAGTACATAGCCGAGTATCGTGTCCACCAGGGATGGTTTGGGCTCGGGTCGCGAGACTAATGGCTCTGCCACCACGTCATCTGCCGTGTCTGCTGCAAGTTCATCGTCAGCAGCCGCGGCATCGTCGGCTGTCTCGTCATCTATGAATATGTCTTCGTCGTCTGCGATGGCGTCTTCGGTTGGCTCGGCATCATCGACCAGCAGCTCATCTTCTGCCGGTAACTCAACCGGCGGTTCTTCGCCACGTATCCGGGCCAGCTCCGCACGCAGCTGGGCAAGCTCGTTGTTGTGAATCTCGAGCAGTGCTGCCTCGTCCGGCACATTGGCTTCGAGCTCGAAGATACGGTCTTCAATTTCGTATTCGCGGCCGAAGTCATCGCCACTCGTGTCCAGGCCAGCTTCGTAACCGGTCTGGTCATCGTCCGGCGGCACCAGCGTCAGGCTTGGCTCTGTTCGCAGGACAGGCGCCGAACTGATTGCCTCTCCGCTCCATGCGGCGTGCTGTTGCTGCACCGACGCTTGCGCGTCGCCACGACTGATACGGTATATATCGTCAACCGACGGAATTCTTAAATGCGAGCCTGCGCCGAGTATGTTGATGTTGTTTTCGAACGCGTCCGGATTTGCCTCAAACACGGCCATCATCATCTGGCTCATCGTTACGCTGTTGTCCGGCCGATATCGCCATGCGATACCCCATAACGTATCGCCACGCTGCACCAGTATTTCACCGCTTGGCAACGTTATGAATGTCTCCTGCGGCAGATCGGCATACGAAGGCGGAATCTCCCTGGGCGGTGCAACGTAGGCTTCTGTTTCGACAGGTGCAGGCTGCGCCATTTCCACCTGACTCTCTACCGGCGTTTCAGCAGCCGGGCTTTGCACTGGTGCCTGCACTGGCGCCTGCACTCGCGGTGCCGGTCTGGCCGTTGGCGGCGGTGTGGCGTCCCGGGTGCTGGCTGGTCGTTCAATGCGGCCTGCATCCGATTGTGTCGAGCGGCTCGGCGCCGTTACGGTTTGCGTCGAAGACGTTGTCGGTGGTGGTGCGAATGTCGGCGGATCGAGCAATAAGGTGTATTCACGCAATAAGCGACCACGTGACCATACTGCCTCAACCAAAAAAGTCACGAACGGCTCGGTAATCGGCCCGATCGTTCTTACATGAATGACGTTGCCGGTGTTGGTGCCGGTCTTGACGATCTCAAAAGCCACGTTCGCGAGGAAATATGGGCGATCAAGACCGTATCGTTCAAAAGTCTCTGCCGATGCCAATTGAACAGTCAGATTATTCAGTTCTTCAGGTGTTGCCGCCAGCAGGTCAATCTCCGCTCTCAGCGGCTGATTAAGTGCCGACTGCAACCGTATGTCTCCCAGCCCGAGTGCCAAAGCCTGACCTGCAACAAGCAGCATCGGCAAAAGCACAAAACGAGTGAGTCTTCGTGACATAATATATTTCTCCAACACCCCAAAAATCGGACGGACACGTCGTCCGGAGACATTTTCTAATTTGATTATTGCCCCAGCGGTTCGGGGTGAACTATAGCTTATAAATAGTTTTTCGCCAATATTTCAGCTATTTGGACGCTATTTAGAGCGGCGCCCTTACGTATGTTATCGGCCACGATCCAGAGATTAATGCCCCTTGGATGGCTGATATCCTCCCTCACCCTGCCGACGAAGACCGGGTCCTTGCCAGCGGCCTCCGTGACCGCAGTTGGGTAGGCACCGGTCTTGACTCCGTCGAGTAATTTTACACCTGGCGCGGCCCGCATCAGCTTGCACACTTCTTTGGCCGTTATTTTACGCGTGGTTTCCAAGTGCACTGCCTCGGAGTGACCAAAAAATGCAGGGATTCGGACAGCGGTCGGGTTTACACCAATTGATTGATCCTCAAGGATTTTATGGGTCTCCCAGACCATTTTCATTTCTTCTTTGGTGTAGCGGTTGTCCTGGAACTCGTCAATATGCGGAATCGCATTAAACGCGATCTGCTTGACGCCGTCTTTGGTGTCCATGGGCCGCCCGTTCAACAACAGCGACGTTTGCCTGGCGAGTTCCTCAACAGCGCTGCGGCCGGCGCCGGACACGGCCTGGTAGGTCGCAACGTTAATTCGTTCGATCCCGACCGCGTCGTAAATCGGCTTCAGCGCCACCAGCAACTGCATCGTCGAGCAATTCGGGTTGGCGATAATGCCTCGATTGACGTGATCAGCGATCCGTTCCGGATTGACCTCGGCAATAACCAGCGGGATATCGTCGTCGTAGCGATAAAAAGAAGTATTGTCGATCACCACACAGCCCGCCGCCACGGCTTTCGGCACCGTCGCTTCAGACACACTGGCGCCGGCCGAGAACAAGCCGATTTGCACATTGGAGAAGTCGAAGTCCTCGAGGTTTTGCACGGGCAGCATTTTGCTGCCGTATTTCACTCGCTTGCCGGCGGATCGCTCACTCGCCAGCGCATGCACTTTGGTGGCCGGAAATTTTCGTTCCGCAAGGATTTCAAGTATGGCTTCGCCGACGACGCCGGTCGCACCGACAACGGCGACCTCTAGTGAGAGTGACATGATGGTGCAGTATTCCTTAATAAGATTTGATTTTTTGAATTCAGGTGAGAGCAGAAACGCTTAGTCGGCAATCTGTGCCTTGATAACCGGCGTCGCCGACTCGACGTCGGCATTCTGTGCGCGATGACGAAGAAAATGATCCATCAAAACAAGCGCCACCATCGCCTCGGCGATGGGGGTCGCGCGCAATCCAACGCAGGGATCATGTCGACCGGTAGTGACGATCTCAACTGCTGCGCCGCTTTTGTCAACAGTACTGCCGGGAACCGAAATACTGGAGGTCGGTTTTAGTGCAATGCTCGCGATAATGTCCTGACCTGAGGATATGCCACCAAGGGTGCCGCCGGCATCATTCTTGCTAAAACCATCCGGTGTAATCTGATCACGATGTTCACTGCCGCGCTGCTCGATCGCCGCAAATCCCGCACCCAGTTCAACCCCTTTGACCGCATTGATGCTCATCAGGCCGTGGGCAAGATCCGCTTCGAGCTTGTCGAAAACGGGCTCGCCCAGTCCGGGCGGCACATTACGCGCCAGCACGCTTATTTTTGCGCCAATCGAATCGCCCTGCTCGCGCAGCTTGTCCATAAACGCGGCCAACTCGTCAAGCCTGTCTGGCTCTGCACAGAAAAACGGGTTTTGATTAACGGCCTCGAGGTCAATCGCCTGCAAATGAATCGGACCGAGCTGCGACAGGTAGCCGTGAATGCTGAGACCGACGCGCTCCAGTAAATATTTTCGGGCGATAGCACCGGCGGCGACGCGCATTGTGGTTTCGCGCGCCGATGAGCGGCCACCGCCACGATAATCTCGAATTCCGTATTTTTGCTGGTAGCTGTAGTCGGCGTGGCCGGGCCGAAACTTGTCTTTGATTTTGCTGTAGTCATGGGAGCGCTGGTCGGTATTTCGAATCAACAGCCCGATCGGTGTCCCCGTGGTTACGCCTTCAAAAACACCCGACAGGATTTCAACCTCGTCGGCTTCCTGGCGCTGGGTCGTGTGGCGCGACTTGCCCGGGCGACGGCGCTCCAGGTCGGCCTGGATATCGGCCTGGGCCAGGGACATTCCAGGTGGACACCCGTCGACGATGCAGCCGAGCGCCGGCCCATGGCTTTCGCCAAACGTTGTAACCGTAAATACTTTTCCGAAACTGTTACCGGACATCCGTAAAACCTGTATTGATCACGAAGAAAACCGGTCTTGATGCAAGACCAATTGCTCGCGTGTCAGCAAAAAAATGCCGTCCCCACCAAACTCGAACTCCAGCCAGACAAAATCAACCGTTGGGTATTTTTGCATCAGCGCCGACTGGCTGTTGCCGACTTCGACCAGCAATACGCCATCGTCGGTGAGGAACTGACTGGCATCATGCAATATCGCTGTGACCGAATCCAGACCGTCGTTGCCAGCGGCGAGACCGAGTTCCGGCTCATGGCGGAACTCTTCGGGCAATCCGGCCATGTCTTCAATGTCCACATAAGGTGGATTGCTGACAATCAGGTCGTAGCGATCGCTTTTGCGGTCCAGCGGTGCGAAGAAGCTGCCCTTAATCAGCCGCAGCTTGTCGCTCAGTTCGTGCCGCTCGAGATTGATGGCAGCGACCGCCAGCGCGTCCGCAGAAATATCAACGGCATCCACCGACGCTTGTGGAAATGCATACGCGAGAGCGATGGCGATGCAGCCACTGCCGGTGCCAAGATCGAGGATTCGCTGCACCTTGCGAGGGCTTATCCAGGGCTCGAATCGGCGCTGGATCAATTCGGCAAAGGGCGAACGCGGCACCAGCACTCGCTCATCGACATAAAAACGCAATCCGGCGAACCAGGCTTCGTTCACCAGGTAGGCCACAGGCACCCTCGATTCGATCCGTACCGCCACCAGCGAATCCAGCTCGCTTAGCTCGGCCGGGGACAGGACTCTTGCATAGCCCTCCTCACTTGCCTCGTGTGACAGGCCGAGTTTCGCGAATACGAGGTAGGCGGCCTCGTCCACGGCATTCGACGTGCCGTGCCCGAATTCGACGGCTGCTTGTTCAAACCGCTCGGAGACAGCCTTTATATAGTCGCCAACAGTCGTTTCAGTCACCCGGTCTCACCTTGGTAATGCGGCTTCAGCCGCGAATCGAAATAATCGCGGCTGGAATGGTACAAAAAGTGCGGGTCTAAGTCTGCTGTGCGATAGAATGCCGCGGCTATGGCATCCTCCACCAAGACATTGAAGGTTATCGTGCTCACGGTCGCCGCCCTCGCCGGCAGCGTAGTCCTGCTGACAGCGTGCCCTAAGCAGGCGCGGACGCCTGAGCATGCGCTGCGCCTGCCCGACCCCAAGTCGCTGCCGGCATTCGAACTACTGGACCACGATGGCAAGCGGATCAGCAACGACTGGTTTGACGATCAATGGACGCTGGTATTTTTCGGTTTCACCAGCTGCCCCGACATCTGTCCTGCAACGCTGCAGGTACTGTCGCTGGCAAGAGCTAAGCTTGCGATCGAAGATCCGCAACGCGAGCTACCGGAGATATTGCTGATCAGCGTTGACCCCGGCCGCGACACGCCGGAAATACTGAAGACATACGTGGCGCACTTTGGCGACGGCGTCAGCGGCGCCACCGGGTCGCAGGAAGAATTGCAAAAATTAACGAAGGCGTTGGGAATCTATTTTGCGATTGAGGAGCCAGAATCGATCGACGACCCGGGCAATTACAACGTTGCGCATTCCGCTCACGTAGTCGTTATCGACAATCACGGCCGGTATCACGCGGTCTTCGGCCCGCCGCACACCGTCGATGCTTTCGTAAGCGACCTGCCGATCCTGATGGAGGCTTATCGTCGCTGAACTGTTCTTATGACCAAGTCGTTTTTTCTATTTTTACTGGTTTCAATTGCGCAGCCTGGCTGTAGCCAGTCCGGCCCCGCGATATCCATTTCGCATTTGCAGGTAGTCGCTCCGGCGCCAGGCCGAACGCCCGGCGTTGCTTACATGACGATAAGCAATAAGGGCCGTTCAGCCGTAGAGCTGGTCGCCGTGTCGAGTTCGCAGTTTGCCCGGGTCGAAATGCATCAAACCGTTTTGCGCGACGGAGTGGCCAGGATGCAAGCGCTTTCAGGCGTGACTATTGACGCAAAGAGCAGCGTGGCATTTGAACCGGGCGGCAGGCATATGATGCTGTTTCAGCCAACTGAAGGATTGATCCCGGGCGCTGAAATCTCATTGCGATTTCAATTTGCGTCCGGCGAGATGTTGATGATCACCACGCCGCTCGCCACCCGAATTCCAGTAGATTAAGAGGCTTCGCATTGTCAGCAATTGCCGCAAGAGCATTTATTTTGTTTCAGTGGATCGTGCCGCAGCACCTGGTTACGGCCATCGTTTATCGCCTGACTCGCATCCGCACTGTCCCGGTCAAGAATTTTTTCATTCGGCAGTTTGTCAAAGCATACAAAGTTGATGTTGACGAAGTCAGCGCGCCGGTCCCGGACGGTTTTGCGAACTTCAACGATTTCTTCACCCGCGAACTTGCTGCCGGTGCAAGGACTGTCGACCAAAGTGCCAACACAATCATCTCCCCGGTTGACGGCGCCGTTAGTGCCGCGGGCACCATTGATAAAGAGATGCTGATTCAGGCGAAGGGCATGCGCTATTCGTTGGAGGATCTGCTGGCAACCGATCTGCCGGAAGCGCGCGCGTTTCACGAAGGTCGATTCGCGACCATTTATCTCGCGCCGTTTAATTATCACCGGATACACGCGCCGCTGGCTGGAACGCTGCGTGCAGTGCGTTACGTGCCCGGTGATTTATTCAGCGTGAACGCGGTTACCGCGAAAATTGTGCCGTGTTTGTTCTCGCGCAACGAACGCCTGGTTTGCCACTTTGTTACCGATGCGGGGCCATTCGTGGTCATTCTTGTTGGCGCGATGAATGTCGGCAGTATCAGCACGCCCTGGACCGGCGAAATCCG
>Ga0114950_10001078_pt1 | contig 20239 bp, 18 predicted proteins | sample N075metaG_FD_83503 | JGI IMG/M metagenome (GOLD analysis project Ga0114950, IMG submission 83503) | Deep subsurface microbial communities from Kermadec Trench to uncover new lineages of life (NeLLi) - N075 metaG | ecosystem: Environmental > Aquatic > Marine > Ocean trench > Sediment | place... | reverse complement strand
GTGATCAAGGAATTCGCCGACGCCGGCATTGGCCACGTGCCTTTCTATCATGACATCGACCTCGGTTGGCGCTGACCAGACCGTTCCTTTCACATCGCAGTCGAAGCAATCACGGAGTCATCCAACATGACCTTTCCCATTCATAAGGCACGGTCAACATCTTTCAACAGCATCCCAATTCCCAATAATCGGCCGATCTTAAAGCTGATCCTCACGTCGACTCTTGGCGGAACCGGTCTTGTGATGTTTTTCGTATTCGGATCTAGCCCTGTCACCGTGACTGTCATGGCTCTCACCCTGCTTTTCATGATCGGCGACAACATGCTGACGAAGAGAATGAAGAGAAATTATCGGTCTCGCGTCAGCGATCTCGCTTTTGCAAAGCTGATGACCCTGGCAGCCGATGTTGACGAGGTCGATCAAGACGAATGGACCGCCATTGAAGACTGGCGGGAGGAGCTGATCGACGTGCTTAGCCGGCTGAAGGACTTGTTGAGGTGACCGGACGGCCGCTGATTTTAGCTCCAACAAAGACGCGCCGAGACCCAGTTTTGGATCTCGGCGCAAAGGCAAAAGGACTGCTGCCTTCGTTCTGCTACTACTCTGTGTCTACTCCCTCTTTGCGATAACCGGCAAGATCTGAATGAGGACTCATGAGGTCGTAAAAGCTGAGCCGACATTCGACATCATCGGAAATCCGGACATAGAGTTCCAAGTACTCGTCAAAGTATGCGGTGGTATTGGCATCATCGCCAAATTTTATGTCCAGCTCTTCTCTTAACCCCTCGACAAAGGAAATAGGGTCAGCAGAAAACTCTTGCCCTGCAGCAAAATTGGCGACAGCTGATAGAAGCTTTACGTCGTCATCGGATGGAATCACTATACGAAGATCATCTCGCTTCAGTTCGTCCTCGAATGATTCAACCAGCTCTGTCTGCAAGCCAAAAGGTGCATTATTATCGAGAATGGCAGCTATGACAAAGACGCCCTCTACCCCTTTGATTTCGACTACTAATCTGTCAGAAAAAATGGCGCCGCGAACGTCCATATTTGGTAAACCCAAACTCAACGTAGCGCGTAACTGAACGACTACATCTGACGGGCGGATCGGGTGCCATTGCCTGATCTTCCACATGTCACTAAAACCCTCTATGGGCTGAGAACGACTGACCGCATGCCGATCAAGGAGTCTATGCTTCATAGTCCTTGAGCGTGTGTATTCGTCCGTGTAGTGGGTCAGATCGTCCGCAATTGTCCAAACTAGACATTTAAGTGCATACCCGATGCGATCGGATTCAGGTTGCTCAGCAAGGCTCTTGGCATCTGCCTCTTCGTCTCCTGAGTGAAATACTGGGAACGGATCCCTATTTTCTTCATTTCCATACATTGTCACTTTCCTTTCAATTATATGCGGTCAACGATCCCAAGAATCGGGAATTCGGCCGCAAGGTTGCTTACGAATCAAAAGACAGTCTTATGACTTACGAGTCTGCCTCTTCACCGCCTCGGAAGGCGGCTCACTCAATCTATTGATCTCTGTACGGAATGTATCTCGGGACAACTAGCAGAGAATGGTAAGCGGGCGTAAATTGTCCGGCTCAATCATGGTCGTTGGGTCAAATTTGGTCCTGTTGGCATCCACATTGAGATTGAAGAAGAGTTTTCCGACCCGCGCGATGAGTTCTCCATGAGTGAGCCCGCCTTTGGACTTAATACAGACCCATTTGACGGCGAAACACCAGCTGATCGATATTTCGAGACGATACTTTGGCACTCGGTCATCGAAATAACGCGGGGGTGGAAGCACTTCTGACTCTTCTCTGGTGGTGAAACTCGAAAGGCCCGACCATATGGTCGGGCCTTCTTTTTTCGTCGCATTATTGTATGCCAAGGTGGGCAAAAGGGGTCGGCATTGTTTGGTCAACTTTGTCAGCCCTGTACCATTTTGTACCCCAAGGCCTAATTAGCCACCCACAGCTCAACCGGCGAAGAGTGTTAACTATTTGATTTCATTAGAGAAAAAATGGTACAAGCGGGTGGATTCGAACCACCGACCCCTAGATCCACAATCTAGTGCTCTAACCAACTGAGCTACGCCTGCTCCAATCCGCACAACGTTAACCGACATCAGCGGCTAGGGGCGAAGACCTCCGCCCCGGCGCGCGGGACCCTACCGCTTTGCCATTGAGGCTGCAAGGGGCAAGCGGACATTGCGGACCAACCGGCGGCGCGCCTGTCTTGCCAACAGCGGCGAACGCGGACGCTCCCCTTGTGCCTTGATGAACGCTCCTGTTTGATAGAATCCTTGATGATGGCGTTTCGGCTTCAGCGCCTTTGACAGGGGTTGCAAGAATCGGGTCTAGACCCCATTCACAATTCATTGAATCAGGGATCGGGGGTCTAGATTTGTTATTGGTCGCGCATTCGAACCCAAAAACCGCGTACACCCCGGCCTTCGCCGGGGCATGCTTTTTGTGAATGCGCTCTAGTTTGGAGGTCCGGCATATTTCCATGTCCTCATCGATCGAAACCGTTTTCATTGACGCCAACAATCTCCGCTTTGAAGCGCTCGCTTGCGGCGACGGGCCGGACCTCGCTTTGTGTCTCCATGGATTTCCTGAACATGGGGTGTCGTGGCGCCATCAAATGCCGCTTCTCGCCGGGCTGGGCTACCGCGTGGTGGCGCCCAATTTGCGGGGATATGGCCATAGCTCGCGGCCGGTCGGCGTGGTGCAATATACCTTGGATAAACTGATCGCCGACATTGCCGGTATGATCGATGCCCTATCGGCGCGAAAGGTGATCTTGATCGGCCATGATTGGGGGGGTGCTCTGGCCTGGGAGTTCGCCATTCAAAAAGTGCGGCCGCTTCACCGGCTTATTATATTGAATGCACCTCATCCGGCGATTTTTGCGGCGCAATTTCGAAAGGGCGGCCAACGATATCGGTCCTGGTACATGGCCTTCTTTCAAATTCCATTCATGGCGGATTGGCTATTGCGAACGGGCAATGCCTGGATGATCGGACAAATCTTCCGCCGAACGACAACCGATCAGGCGGCATTTCCCGATGAGGTGATCGACAGTTACCGCAAAAACGCCGTCATACCGGGCGCCATGACGGCAATGATCAATTATTATCGTGCCGCATGGCAACGGCCGGATGGCGCACCCGGCATTTCTGCACACAATCCGGACCTGATCGAAATACCAAGCCTGGTTATTTGGGGAGAAAAAGATCCGGTGCTTGGCGTCTCGCTTCTTGAAGGACTTGAAGATTATATCAGCCAGCTGACGATCAAACGCATCCCACACGCCTCACATTGGGTACAACAGGAGGCACCGGAAGAGGTCAATGCCATTATAGAATCGTGGCTTGCGGAGCGGATGCTACATTGATTGTGCACCGGGCGCTCGCAATCGAGTATTAATGTGCAGGGTCGACGTGTGCAGAAAGGACATTGGGCTTCATTATGACTATTAATAGGCAAACGGACGAGGAGGGTGAAATCCAGATCGGCATAACCGATCAAGGCCTGGTGCGCATCTACGTACGGTCCAAAAATGTCGATCTACCGATGGACTTCACGCCCGATGAGGCAGAAGAAATTGCCGCGGAAATTCAAGCAGCAGCTGAATCTGCGAAGTCACGAGCCGGTTAACCGGGAAACTCAACCCAATATTTGGTCAGGGGAACCACCTTGCGCTAAAGTAACATGAATTTTAGTCGGCGCCGGTGGCCGGGCCGGACAGGCCCACGGCGATAATAGGAAAGCTTGGCATTGGCTCCCTTTTCTTCCAAATTGCTCGACGACCTCAATCTCAAAAAGTCAATCGCCTGGCTGTGGGATTTCGAGCGGCGGCGTATGATATGGGCAACGGAAGCGGCTGTTGTGTTCTGGAAAGAGCCGTCGCTTATCGATCTGCTCGGTCGTGACTTTGGACCCCGGCATAGCCTTGTCGGCGAATTGGAGAATTTACGATCGGATTTGCGTCGCGACGCGTGGTCCTCGGAACGCATTGTGCTCAATCCCGATGGCCAAGCTGTTGCCGCCAATTGCCGCATTCGATCTCAGCCGATTACGGATGATCGTATAGGTGCATTAATCGAAATCGAAGCGTTGAACGACCCGCCGGTGGCGGTCCACAATCTGACCGAGGCGACATTGGGTCGTTATGCGCCTTTGCCGCTCGCCATGTATCATGTTGATGGGCGGCTAATTCTCAAAAACGCTATGGCCGAATCGTTATTTACCGATAGTCCAAACTTGGATCTTATGTCACGACTGGGCAACGCCGATATCGCCGGAACCATGATATTACGCACTCTTGCGGATGGCGCCTATAGCAGAACCCTGCGACTCAGCACGGCCTATGGCAATCGTCTTCATCGTGTTGCCGCTCAGCCTGGTCAAGATCCCAAAACGGGGGCACCCACGCTCATCGTGTCGTTTCAGGACGTCCAAGATACATACGATCTTTGGCGAGAAGTAACTCAAGCCTTTCAGGGTTTGACGCGGATATCGAAAAACTTGTTATCCGAAGCCGTGGATAAAAATTCCAGCACGCGCGAGCGAGAATCGGTGCCCAAGGATGAGTCATTAGATAGAGTGCGAAGCGCCAAACTGGAGGCCGAGCGGAAGGTTCATCAACAAGCTGAATTCATTGCAAAGCTGAGCCATGAAATGCGCACACCGCTTAATGCCATCATTGGATTCGGCGAGGTCATCAGTGAAGAACGTCTCGGGCCGATAGGGAATGAAAAATACAAGGTCTATGTAAAAGATATCGTCAAGAGTGGTCACTTACTACTGAGCCTGATAAACGACCTGCTGGATCTATCCAAGATCGAAGCCGGCAAACTGCAACTAGACTATTCTGAAGTGGACCTGCGGGATGTCATCAACAGTTCGATTCGACTGTTGCAGCCGGCCGCAGAGAAAGCGCAGGTCACTATTCGGACCCTTATGCCGGTACCGCTGCCCAATGTGGTGGCGGATGCCCGCAGCATGCATCAAATCCTGAATAATTTGCTCAGCAATGCGATCAAATTCAGCCATAGCGGCGACACGGTCACCATATCGGGAGAACTGGCGTCGGATGGGTCCATCACTTTGCGCGTGCGCGATCAGGGGATCGGCATGACAAAACAAGACCTTAAACAGGCTCTGGAGCCCTATGGCCAAGTTAAGGGCGCGCGTCGGACTGATCTGATCGGCACCCATTTGGGCGGGACGGGGCTCGGTCTGCCTTTGGCCAAAGCCCTGGTCGAAGCCAATAAGGCGGATTTCCATATTGAAAGTGCGCCGGAAAAAGGCACCCGCATTACGGTGACCTTCCCCAGCGCTCTTGTGCTTGTCGGTTGAGCACCGCTTGGCGGCGCGCATCCGGCTTGGACCGCTTAATTTCTCTTTTCGACGCCTCATTCGTGCCAAACTCTTAACCTAATCTATGTCACCTAATCTCTGGTTCCGCCAACCCCCAGGACCCTCGCTCATGCGCAAATTGTTCACAGGATTCATCATCCTTATTGTGTTGGTCGTTGCCGCCCTTCTGGTAGCGCCCTCATTCATCCCGGCAGACGTTTATAAAGATCGCATCACCCAAGCAGCCAGCGACGCGACGGGCCGAGAAGTCGGCATTTCAGGCGATATGTATTTTGCTTTCTTCCCCCGGTTCGAAGTGGTCGCCGAAAATGTCACCGTGGGCAACGTGCCCGGTGGCACAGCTGATTACTTTGCCCGAATCGGCGCGCTTGCCATCGGTATAGAAGTGATGCCGCTATTGAAAGGTGTTGTCAGCATCGATCGCTTCGAGCTGAACGCTCCCGAAATTAACTTAGAAGTCGACCGCAACGGCGACGGTAATTGGATATTCGATTCGGATGGCGCGCCAAATAACGATCAAGCCGCAACAGAGGGCGGCTTCGAGTTGAACAATATCAGCCTACGTAATGTCCGCCTTGTCGATGGACGGATTACTTATCGTAACGCGCAAGGCGCAGTTGAAACCTACGAAGATATCAATATCGAGCTAGATCTGGCCGACTTAGATAGTCCGCTATCGGCCAAGGGATCGCTACGCGCAAAGAACGAACTCATTAATATCATCGCGACCGTCGATCGACCGAGAACGTTGCTCGATGGTGGTGAAACCCATATTCAATTTGATCTAGACGCCGGCTTCGGCGAGGTAACGTTTGACGGACACGCCACGATTGCCGATGGCCAATCCCCCGTATTCGCGGGTCTTTTGGATATGTCGATACCGAGTGTGCGCCAATTGGCAGCCATCGCCGGACAGCCCATAGCCAGCGCAAACGGATTTGGCAAGCTCGACTTGCGCGGCAACGTAATCGCCAATGACAGCCGCCTCGATGTTGAAAATGTCAAGGTATCCTTCGACGGCATGAACGGAACGGGCACGTTAACCATCCATTATGCACGTAACGTCCCAAAACTGACGGGCACCTTGGATATCGATAAGCTCGATGCCAATATATATCTCGGAGAAGCGGAGAAAACGTCGGCCAACGATTGGAGCACGGAACCGATCGATTTCGCCGGTCTAAAATCGATCGATGCGGATCTTGATCTAACGGCCGATCAAGTTTTCTTCCAAGACATTAAATTGGGCCGGAGCCGGCTTAAGTTGACGATCAATGGCGGCGTCTTGAACGCCATATTGAACGAACTGAACCTCTATGAGGGGTCGGGAAAGGGCTCCCTAACCATAGATGCCCAGAGAAGTACTCCGGTTGTCCGCTCGGAGTTTAGCCTCAATGCATTACAGGCTCTACCGTTTCTGCGAGACGCCATGGGCCTCGATCGTATCGAGGGCATCGGCAATATGACCTACTCATTCACGACTTCCGGCCAAACCCAGCGCCAATTGGTGAGCAACCTTAATGGCGTAACAAGTCTGAAGTTTTTGGATGGGGCGTGGCGCGGCGTAAATCTGGCATCGTTGGCGCGCAATGTACAAACAGCTTTTGGCCAAGGCGTGCAAAACGATGCCGCCGGGCAAGAAGATGTCGGCGAGCAACAGAAGACGGATTTTGCCGAGCTAAGCGGAACGTTTGTGATCCGCAATGGGCAAGTCACCAATGATGACTTCCAAATGCTCAATCCTTTTCTTCGGGTGCTCGGTGGTGGGTCGATTGATCTCATCAATCAAACGGTTCGTTTTAAGCTTCGTCCCAAGTTCGTGACGTCGACACAAGGCCAAGGCGGCGATTTGGGTGTCGGCGGTATCGCCGTACCGATCATTGTCGAGGGCCCTTGGAGTGATTTGAGATACCGTCCCGATTTTGCCGGGCTGTTGACCAATGCGCTTATCCCCGGTACCGGCGAGTCGACCGGCGATCCCATTCAAGATCTCATTCAAGGAACTATCGGAAGGGCATTGGGCCTGCCTCAACCGGACTCCGATAATACTAAGAGCGACTCAAACGGCACCGCCGACCAAGAAACGGAAACCGCACAAGACGGCCCGGACTGGTCCGTGCCGTCAGACAGCGAGTCCCAGTCGGAGCCTGAAAAGGAGACGCCACCCAAGCCTGTGGATTTTCTGTTTGGCATTCTGAAGGAATTGGAAAAGGATTGATCCTAGAGCCCATTCAGGAAAACCGGTACCCGCCCCGGCCTTCGCCGGGACATGCTTTTCTTGAAAACGCTCTAATTGGACGACCGGATATTTGGCCCATAAGGCCTATTTCGTCATGTCCATGGCTTCGTCCATTGCGGCATCCATCACGTCGTCGGCCGCGTCTTCAATGGCGTCTTCAATGGCGTCTTCCACTGCCTCTTCGATGACATCCTCAGCACTGTCCGCCGAGTCTTCGACAACTTCCTCAGCCACTTCTTCTACGGCGTCATCGGCAACAGCCTCGACGGCTTCGTCGGCGACCTCTTCTACGGCGTCATCGGCAACAGCCTCGGCGGCTTCGTCGGCGACCTCTTCTACGGCGTCATCGGCAACGTCCTCGACGGCCTCGTCAGAAGCTTCTTCGACAACGTCTTCGACAGCCTCCCCGGCCATTTCGGTTGCATCGTCAATCCCATCCTGTTCGACGACAGGTTCCTCAACCGCCGACTCTGGCACCGCCATTGTGTCGTCTTGCGTTTGTACGAAATAGAACGTGGCAGCTACAACTATGATTAAGCTGATCAAAATATCGCTGAAGCGCATGTGATTGCCCCTAAATGTTAGCTCTATGTTAGCCCGAATTCCGAGGGGCCTGTCACCTTTGCAATCGCTCGAGAATTATCACCACCCAACCGACGACTTCAGTGAATCAAGCAACGCCCCTCAATGACAAATAAACTGCCCCACCCAGGTTTTTGATCTGGGTAGCCAGCATTAAATGGAGCGCATACCTGACATCATGAAAGACCCCCACCTCCCATTGCTGCGGATATTAACTGAACTCGCCGCCTTTAATCAATATAAGGGAACAGGATTGCGGTTGTACGCCCCTCGCCCCACCCTCATCAGACGGTCTCGGGGGTCAAAATGACCTGATCGCCCTCTGGAAAATTAACTTCAAATCAATGAGTTAGAGAGAAATCGTCCCGTCCGCCACGGCGCCGGACGGGACATCCTATGAGCCATGGATTATCGACCATTGGGCGTTCGCGGCCTGGGATGGGCATCACGACAATGACATATTGAGCAATTTGCGCATCTGGCCCCCATTCCGGACTTCTCTTCAAGCGGGCCAACCGGCTGGCAGAGGGGGGTCAGACCCTGCAATTTAAGGCATTGATAAGCTCGACATTACCGTCATTTCGCTACGGGGCGCCATGAGGTATGTTGCTGAACATGCGCACACTTTGTCACGAACCATTGTCACCCTTCTGCCGAAAAATACGCATCATCCTGGCCGAGAAAGGGTTACCGTTCGAACTTCGGGAGGAAAATATCTGGCAACCGTCAGACGATTTTTTCCAACTTAACCCGGCCGGAACGGTTCCCGTGTTGATCGATGAGACCGTGAACGGCAAGAGCAAGACGGTCGTTGCTCATAGCACGGCCATCATGGAATATCTTGAAGAGACCTATCCTAAGATTCGTCTATTGCCCGGATCCGCAACCGACCGGGCGGAATGCCGGCGGCTGGTTGCTTGGTTCGATGAAAAGTTCAACACGGAAGTGACGCTCAATCTCTTGTTTGAGAAAATCCAAAAGCGTTATGCTGGGTACGGACCACCGGACATGGAAGAACTTCGAATTGGGCTCAAGAACCTGCAAATGCATTTGGACTATCTCAGCGAGCTTATAGACAAAAGAAATTGGCTTGGCGGTAACAGATTTAGCCTGGCGGATATCGCTGCCGCTTCTCATCTTTCTGCGATCGATTATCTGGGTGACGTACCCTGGGCCAACTTTGAGATCGTCAAAAACTGGTATGCTAGAATAAAATCCCGGCCTAGTTTCCGCCCTCTTTTGGCTGACCGCATTCCTGGCATGCCGCCGCCCAGACATTACGATGATTTGGATTTTTGAGCCTTCGTCTTAAAATGACGGACAGAATTGAACAGAAACCCGTAAGGGACCGTCTTCTTGCCGAGGGCTTTGATGCCGTTGGCTTTACCAAGCCTGGACAAATCAGTGCGGCCGGCCGCCGTCTCGAAGAGTTTCTCGAAAGAGATTGGCAGGGTGACATGCAATGGATGGTCTCCAAAGCAGACCGGCGGGCCAACCCCTTCGTTCTGTGGCCTGATGTTAGAAGCATCATTGTGGTCGGCATGAATTATGCCCCTTCGTCCGATCCGCTCTCTATCCTGAATAAATCGGACTGCGGAGGCATTTCCGTCTATGCGCAGGGGCGTGACTATCACGACGTCATCAAGAAGCGTCTGAAAAAAGCCGCCCATTGGATACAGGATCGCTATGGCGGCGACCTCAAAGTGTTTGTCGATACGGCACCTATTATGGAAAAGCCTTTGGCCGAAGCGGCCGGATTAGGCTGGCAGGGAAAACATACCAATTTGGTATCTTCGGATTTCGGCTCATGGCTTTTTTTGGCAAGCATATTTACCACATTGGACTTTGCCGAAGACAAGGCGCATGTGGACCAGTGCGGTACGTGCTCAAGCTGCATTGATATCTGCCCGACCAATGCCATCCCGGCACCCTACCAGCTCGATGCCAGACGCTGCATTTCCTATCTGACGATCGAACACAAAGGACATATTGCAAAATCATTCCGTGCTGCGATCGGAAATCGCATTTATGGCTGTGATGATTGTTTAGCCGTGTGTCCCTGGAACAAATTCGCAGCGCAGGCGCGGGAACAGGCCTTCCATCCTCGGTCGGAATTGCAGGCGCCGCTGTTGAAGGAATTGGCGGCATTAGATGATGGCGGTTTTCGGGACCTGTTCACGGCATCGCCTATCAAGCGCCTTGGACGCGATCGGTTTGTCCGTAACGTATTGATTGCCATCGGCAATTCGCACCGCCGAGACCTTTTGGAAAGCGCCGTCCGACTTTTGCGCGACCCATCGCCGTTAGTGCGCGCCATGGCAATTTGGGCAGTACGAGAAATTGCAGCATCGGACGAGTTTAAGCGCTTACGCCCTACCCACATGGCACAAGAGACCGATACAGCGGTGATTGCCGAATGGAACGATGCCGATGCTTGATCAGCCGTTGCTCATTCCACGGCCCGCCCGGCAAGGATTTCACGCCGCCGTCCAATTTTTCCGCATGCGATGAGCGGTCGCTCGATCGACGAAAAGTTCGGGATGGCTCGGATCAAGCTCAATGGCGGAGGTCAATACAGGCCTCGTATGGTGTGCTGTCCTTGGCCTGACACCATGAACTTTCAGCGACAACCAGACCGGCCACCAAAGCCAAACTTACCCATAGGCGCATGACACCTTGCCGCGCTCTCCGCAATCTCATAACAATTGACGAAAGATTAGGTCTTGGCAAGAATGACAGGCCTATTTATGAAGCGACTTTTTTGTTTCGGTCTCGGATTTACCGGCCTGACCCTGGCCAAGCAACTGAAAGCCTCGGGCTGGTCGGTCGCCGGAACCCGTCGCACCAAAGATAAGGCGGCTATTCTTCGATCCGCCGGAATCGATGGCTTCGTTTTTACCGGCAAGGAGATGGCGCCCGATGTTAAGAAAGCATTGGCCAACGCCAGTCACGTTCTCAGCACGATTGCCCCAGACTCTTCTTCGGCCGGAAACAGCGCCAGTGGACAGATCGCCGATCCGGTGCTGCGCTATTACAAGGGGGATATTCTCAATAGAGCGCAAAATCTAGCTTGGGTCGGCTACCTTTCGTCAACCAATGTTTATGGCGATCATGACGGACAATGGGTCGACGAAACGACGACGCCTCGCCCGGGCTCCGAACACGCCCGTCAGCGGCTTGATATTGAACATGCTTGGCAAGATATGGTGCAAACGGACGGCGTCCCGGTTCATATTTTGCGTCCGGCCGGTATTTATGGTCCCTATCGTTCCGCACTCACATCACTCAAGAATGGAACGGCCAAACGTGTGATTCGGCCCGGGCAATGGATTTCGCGAATTCATGTGCGCGATTTGGCGGCGGTTGTGATCGCGTCCGCCGAAAATCAAAATCCCGGTTCAGTCTATAATGTGGCGGATGACGAACCCTCACCCCGAGAGACAACCATTGAATTCGCGGCCATGTTATTGAATCGGGAGCCGCCTCCTGCGATTCCTTTTGAGCAATGGCAGACCCCACCGACGGCGAAACGGGATTTCACCACAAATAAACGCATTCGCAATGATCGGATCAAAAAAGACTTGGGAATAGTCCTGACATATCCGTCCTATCGAGATGGACTTAAAGCTTTGTTCGACGCGGGCGAGTATTAATGTTGATCGACGGCGCGGCACAACTTGTCGACCATGTCCGTTAGACGCTCAATATCGGCGTCTTCCGACATGCGATGGCCGGCCCCTTTCACAAAAGTGACGCTGGCATTCTCGCCGGTCAATTGATCGACGAGCAACAAGGACCGTTGCCAAGGAACATCCTTATCCTCTAAGCCGTGAAGTATCCGTATGGGACAGGTCAAGGATATCGGGCCGCGCAAAACTAAATGGCGGCGACCTTCTTCTATTAAGTTCATGGAGATGAGATATGGCTCTTCGTCATAGTCCGACGGCAATTCGCAAACGCCCTTCTCTTGAAGCTCGGTTTTGATCGCGTCCGGGAACTCCGCCCACATAAGGTCTTCCGTAAAATCCGGTGCGGGGGCCACCAGCACCATCCCCTTAACCCGCTCCGGCCTGGCGAGGGCGGCCTGGATCGCAATCCAGCCTCCCATGCTCGATCCCACTAGAATTTGGGGGCCTTGGGCCAGTTCATCAAGGACAGCAAGCGCGTCTTGAGTCCAAAGACCGATTGTCCCGTTAATGAACGCACCGGATGACTCGCCGTGACCCGAATAGTCGAACCGAATAAACCGCCGCCTCGCGGCCGCAGCCCAGTCATCCAAAGCGCTTGCCTTGGTCCCCGTCATGTCCGAATTGAAACCGCCCATCCAAATAATACCGACCTGATCGGAACGTGAGGCATTGCCAGCACGCATGCGATAGGCGATGGTTTGACCGTCGGGCCGTCTAAGCTTTTTTGACTGCGACATCGATTTTCATTTTGATTTGTGCAAGAGATTCCGTGAACAGAAAAGACGCACACCAGTCTATCAGGGCCGAACAAATGGACATAGGTCCCACCGTATTGCAAGTGATTCCGCAACTGGAATCGGGCGGGGCCGAGCAAACGACTCTTGAAATCGCGCGGGCGCTCAGGGCCTCCGGCGGAAATGCCATCATAGCCAGCGCCGGAGGGCGCATGGTTTCCGATCTCGAATCCGCGGGCGCGACAATGCATATCTTACCGGTTGATTCAAAGAACCCTTTGGTCATGTGGAGAAATGTAAGCCGGCTTACATCGATAATAAAGCAGCATGATGTCAAACTGGTGCATGCGCGCTCGCGCGCGCCCGCTTGGAGTTGTTACTTTGCCGCCAGGCGTTGTGACGTGCCGTTTGTCGCCACTCATCATGGCACTTATGGAGCGACTTCATGGATCAAGCGCTATTATAATTCGATCATGGTTCGCGGGGAGCGCGTCATTGCGAACTCCGATTTCATCGCCAATCAAATTAGCGAAACCTATCATCTGCCTTCAGATAAGATCGTCGTCATTCCCCGAGGCGTTGATGAACAGGTGTTCAATCGCGACGCCATCTCTGCGCAGCGCATGATGTCGATTCGGCACCTATGGGGGATCGCAGATGGTGAAAAAAGTATTATTCTCGCACCCGCTCGATTAACCCCTTGGAAAGGTCAAACCGTCTTAATCGAGGCTGTCGAGCAGCTTCTGCGCTCTGGGCGCCAAAACTTAATATGTGTGCTGCTCGGCGACGCACAAGGTCGAGGGACTTATCGCACGGAGCTCCGTTCACTCATCAGAGATCGGCGATTGTCCGATGTGGTGAAAATGCCAGGTTTCTGCAACGATATGCCCGCCGCCTATGCGGTCTCCAGTGTGGTCGTCTCGCCGGCAATCCTGCCCGAGGCGTTTGGACGCGTGGCTATTGAGGCGCAAGCCATGGGCAAACCGGTCATTGTGTCGGATCACGGCGGTGCCCGTGAAACCGTGATTGACGGAGAAACCGGCTGGCGCGTTGCGCCCGGCGATTCAAAGCTTCTGGCCCAAACCATTGAGAAAGCGCTCAGCATGAGCGCCACGGCGGAAGTTTTGCTGAGCGAAATGGCACAGGCCCATGTTCTTAGGACCTATTCGGCCGAACAAATGTGCGTTAAAACCATGGCGCTCTATCGTGCTTTGACCGATAGGACGGCAGCGGCCGGTGATAAATTGGGGGCGTAGGTCGAGAGGAAAGTGGCCAAAGGACCGCTTCAATATAAGAAAATACTGGTGATCAAGTTGGGAGCGCTTGGTGATTTTGTCCAGGCGCTCGCAGCGTGTCGGTCGATTCACGAGTATCATCAGGGCGCTAAAATCACTTTACTCACCACATCGCCTTACGTGGAGATCGCCAAGTCTTGCCCTTATTTTGACTTTGTCTGGGACGGTGGCCGGCCCGACAGTTTCATGGTCACCTGGTCATTGGTCCAAAAAATCCGCAAAGAGAAGTTCGACCGGATTTATGATCTTCAGACCTCCAGTCGGACAAATCGCTATTATACTTTGTTATGGCCATTTAGGCCGGAATGGTCGGGCATCGCCAAAGGGGCGTCTCATTACCACAAGAACCGCAAACGGACCAAAATGCACACTCTGGACCGGCAAGCGGAACAATTAGCCATGGCGGGTGTCGGATTAGGGCAAGGCCGGGTCGGCGGCACGGCGTCGGCGCCTGATCTGTCCTGGGCGACGGAAGTGCAGAAAGGGGCGGCGCGAACCGAACTCACCTGGTTCGGTGTTCGCAAACCCTTTGCCCTGATCGTTCCCGGGAGCACGCCCAACCGCCCGGCCAAGCGTTGGCCGGCTCAAAATTACGGGCAGCTTGCCATGCGCTTACGTCGAGCGGGTTTCATGCCGGTCATCATCGGCACCGAGACCGAACAAGAGGACACCTATATCATTCAACAAGCCTGCCCCGGCGCATTGAGCCTGATCAACCGAACGGACTTCATTCAGATCATCATGTTGGCCCGCCAGGCACATTTGGCTATTGGTAACGACACCGGCCCTATGCATTTGATCGCCAGCTCCAATTGCCCGAGCATGGTGCTGTTTTCCAGTGAATCTAATCCCGATTTGTGCGCCCCGCGAGGCGCCGACGTAACGGTCCTAAAGCGCAAGAAGCTTGCCGAATTGGGTGTCGGCGAGGTATGGGAAACGCTTCAGACTATGGGCAAAATCGACCCTCACCGGCCACCCCACGCAGACCAGCCAATCGGGGCCCAATCATCCTCGGATGGTTGAAAAGGGGGGGTCATATAGAATATACCTATTGCTGACGACATTATATGATGGTCGTCGGTCGCCACCCATAGAAACAAAAAGAGGAGATCCACAATAGCACGCAGACCATTTGACGCGCCGCCCAAAAAAGAGAAAGGTCCGCGCGTAAACGCTATGATCACAGCCGAAGAAGTACTGCTGATCGACGAAGAGGGTAACAAAGTGGGCACTGTCGGCCTTAGCGAGGCCTTGAATGCCGCGGAGGAAGCCAGCCTGGATCTAGTGGAAATCTCACCAAACAGCGATCCGCCCGTATGCAAAATCCTCGATTACGGAAAATATAAATACCAAGAACAGAAAAAACGTAACGAGGCGAAGAAAAAGCAAAAAACCGTCGGCGTTAAAGAAATCAAGATGCGCCCCAACATTGATATTCATGACTATCAAGTGAAGTTGCGGGCGATGCACCGCTTTTTCGAGGAAGGCGATAAAGTAAAGGTCACGCTACGGTTCCGCGGTCGCGAAATGGCCCATCAAAACCTTGGCATGGATCTGCTTAGACGCCTGCAGCAGGAAGTGGAGGAAGTCGCCAAGGTGGAAATGCCGCCCAAAATGGAAGGCCGGCAAATGGTCATGGTCATGGCGCCTCGCTAGAGCATTTCCAAGATTAATTGACTCATGAAAATGCTCTAGATTCCCAGTTTGGTCGCGCATTCGGACGGAAAACCGGGTCCACCCCGGCCTTCGCCGGGGCATGCTTTTCCTGAAAACGCTCTCATCATTTCCCAAACCCCCTTGTTTCCGACTTTTTGGACCAAAACGGCCTGTGGGCACGATATTTGAATTAATCGATCCAGAAGGCACGATTTTCCGGGCGTTATTGCTCACATTTAGAGCCCGCATTTAGAGAACGTTCAGCCTTTCGGATTAACGTGCCCCCTGTGAACTTCGCCAGGCCCAGTGGCAAGCGAAACAACGAATGTGAGGCCTCAGATGGTTAATAGAAAGTTGATCGATCGATTGAGCCGGCGGCTGATCTTATCAGGCGCGGTTTTGTTTCCCGTTATTGCTGCTGTGTTTGCGGCAAGCCCAGCTGCCGCGACAGACGTTACTATTCAAATAGATCAAGCCGCACCGATCAAGCTTGAACGGATGGCGGCTATGGTCATCGTCGGCAATCCAAGTATTGCGGACATTTCCGCACATGACGGCAGTCTGTTCTTCGTGACCGGACGAACCATGGGAACGACCAATATTATCGCGATTGACAATCAAGGCAATACGATTGCCGATATCAAAATACACGTCACGGTCGGCGAGACGCACCGGGTGGTATTGCACCGCAATGTCAAACGGTACACTTATAGCTGCGCCAGTAATTGCGAGCGCATTGAAATGGTCGGCGACGTTGTCTCAGACAAAAACCCGGTGCCGGATTTCAGCGATATGGATGAAGCCAACAACCGCAAGCTCAAGATTGCCGGAGAAGGCAAGAAAATATCCGAAGACGCAAGTTAAGCGGGTTGCCATATTAAGGCCTGCACCAAGACGATGTCTTGAAAAACACCGCGCCGGAGCGATCTGGTGCGGTGTTTTCTTTTACGCGGCATCACTTCCTTGGTTGCCGAACATTTCCTCACCAAACACAAACTCGGACACGGATTGTCCCAGAGCGCATTCAGGAAAAGTGGGTACCGGTTTTCCGTCCGAATGCGCGACAAAACAAAGACTTACAGCGCATTCAGGAAAAGTGGCGCCCGGTTTTCCGTCCGAATGCGCGACAAAATAAAGGAGCACGTTAGGGATTCCATCTTTTGTCAACGTGCCTCTAGAGGAGGCCGTTTCTCCGGATCGGTCGGGGCGCATCCTTTGCACGGGCTTCCTTGAGTACCACCTGCTTTTCAGGCATGCTCGATCCCCCAATGGTTAAGTTAAGTACAGATTGAGGAGAGACTCCCGTGACGCTTGCTCGCTGCATATATAAATTTTTGACGATTTCCACCTTTGTCATTGCCCTGACCACTATTGCCGCCGCGCAACGGCCCAACTTAAATGCCGAACCGGCCGACCACGAAATAGCCAAGGTGGAAGCCAAGAGCGAGCGGTTTATGATCTCCGCCGCCAATCCGCTGGCCGTTGAAGCCGGATATGACATTCTAAAAGCGGGCGGCAGCGCAGTTGATGCGGCGATCGCGGCTCAGATGGTTCTCAACTTGGTCGAACCGCAATCGTCAGGCATTGGCGGCGGCGCTTTCTTGGTCCATTACGATGCCGCCACGCAACAAGTCACCACATTTGATGGTCGGGAAACGGCACCAAGTGCCGCAACATCCAATATGTTTCTAGATGCCTCAGGCAAGTTCATTGGCCGCCGGCAAGCCTTTTCAAGCGGCCGCTCCACCGGTGTCCCCGGCCTTGTCCGCATGCTTGAATTGGCGCACGAAAAATATGGCTCCCGTCCCTGGTCCGAGCTATTCCAATCTGCCATTACCCTCTCGGAAGAGGGCTTTGCGGTTTCGCGCCGGCTTGCCGCCATGCTAAAGGCCAGCGCCCGTTCCTTAGGATCGGCGCCCGATACGTCCGAATATTTTTATCACCAAGACGGCACACCTCTTGGCGAAGGTGAAATTCTAAAAAATGCCCAATTTGCGCAAGCCCTACGTCTGATCGCCGATGGCGGTGCTAAAGCTTTTTATGAGGGACCGATTGCACAAGCGATTGTCGACCGGATCGCCAAGGCCGTTTCGGAAAGTTCGTATCCGGATTATGAAATGAGTCTTGAAGACTTGACAAGCTACACGGCGATGGAACGCGATCCGGTGTGCGGTCGCTATCGTCAATTCAAAGTTTGCGGCATGGGGCCACCCAGTTCGGGCGGAATTGCCACGCTGCAAATTTTGGGCATGCTTGAAGCGTTTGATCTCCAGGAACTCGGACCGAATAATCCACAAGCCATTCATTTATTGGCGGAAGCCTCGCGCCGCGCTTTTGCGGATCGTGCCATTTATTTGGCCGATCCCGATCAAGTCGATATTCCCATAGCGGGCCTTATTGAGCCCCATTATCTCAAATCAAGAAGCGCCGGTATCGATAGCCAATCTGTTGTCGCCTTTTATGTGCAGCCGGGGGTGCCGGCCGGCGCCGATGTCGACCGGTGGGCACCGTCGCCCTCAGAATCCGGCCGATCGACAACTCACCTTTCGGTGGTCGACACACAGGGCAACGCGGTGGCGCTCACGTCGTCGATCGAAACCGCTTTCGGTTCACGGCTCATGGTTGGTGGCTTTCTTCTCAACAATCAATTGACGGATTTCTCCTTTTATCCCGAAAACGACGGCAAGCCCGTGGCCAACGCGCCGGGCCCGGGCAAGCGGCCACGCTCGTCCATGTCTCCGACAATTATCTATAATGACGATGGCTCGCTTCGAATGGTGATTGGCTCGCCGGGCGGTTCTCAAATCATAGGCTTTGTGGTCAAGACAATCATTGCCCATCTCGACTGGGGCATGGGCATTCAACAAGCGATCGACTTTCCCCATGTGACCAATCAGAACGGAATCACGCGGTTGGAGAAAAAACCCATAATGAGTGACATGGCACCAGCGCTTGAGGCCATGGGGCATAAGGTGAGAGTCGGGCGCATGGGCAGCGGCTTGCACGGCATTGTGGTGACCCAGGAGGGCATTTTCGGCGGAGCCGATCCGCGCCGCGAGGGCATTGCTTTAGGTGACTAGGGTCTTTCCGGTTTTGATGGAATCAAAACCGGAAAGACCCTAGTCGATATAAATATGGACTTCGCTATGGAGCGTCTCCGCACGGTTGGCAAAACCGACGACAATTTGATCCGGTGCAACACCGAGCTTGGCCAAAGAGCGCCGCACCGCTTGCGCATATTGTTGAGCCGCCGCATTGGATTGTTGCCGGATAATTTCATTATCGGTCTGGGGTGCAACGGAAAGCAGTTTGAAACGCGCGCCCGGATCAATTTCTAGCGCGCGGCTAACCACATCCGCCAATGCCACTTCATAAGACACGTTGGGCCGGTCGAACCGAATGATCACAAGGGGCGACATTCCGGCACGCACCATATCGACACCTTGTTGCCGACCCAGGCTTGCCGCACGCGCCATTTCACCTTTGCTGTCGACTGCCGCCAAATCCCCGGTTTCCACCGCGCGCTTCAGGACCGCCATTTCATCTCTTTGCAGAATCAACAATGTACCATGCCGACCCATTTCTTCCAGGATGTTTGCCATAATCCCTTGGGTCACATTGAGGCCAGTGGTTAAGTCGTCACGAAATGAATCAAGTTGGGCACGGTCATCGCCCCGCCCTTCCGAACGCTCTTGAAGCTGTCGCGCCTGTTGACGGATCGCCCGCATTGCTTGCACGTGTTCGTCGAGTTCATCAACCAAACCATTAAGACCGGTGAGATTCCATGCAATTTGATCCAGCGCCGTTTGCGCTTCGTTCCACTGATTGATCAATACCGGATTGCGCGCGATGGTACCGAGATGAAGTCGCGCTTCTATAGCGGCCATCGTGCCGTGATATTCTTCCACGCTCGCCCCATTCGACCGGTAATAGGCATCGATTTGCGCTTGCCGCGCAGCCACCGATTGAGAGATCGTCGTTAGATCCGTGTGCAGAGCACCGGTGACCTCATCCACTTCGCTATCGGCGGCATTCATAGGCCTTACCTTAAAGGCCAAAACATTTTGATTTGGCGCGGCCGTAAGCCCGGTGGTGCCTTCTCTCTGCCCCGCAGCCCCGGGTGCGTCGGAAGCCGCGTCGGGTGCCGCCTCTTGGAGGGGATCGACCGCGGCACAGCCCGCAAGTATGATTAGCGCAACAGCGCATTGGCAAATCGCCGGTAAATGCGTTACGCCGCGGCCGAAGGAAAACCGAGACGATGAAGCAAAAGGCAAGAAGAGAAAGCGAAGGATCATCGGGCCAAGTTCCGCTCTGTTCGGCGAAGCTTACAGCGAAATCAAGCAACGCCCAAGCACGGCACGTTATCGAAGCCCATGATAACCGGCAAGACGATTAGATAGGGTCACCTTGATCATCTGTGTTGGCGTGGGTATTGCGGCGGCGGCCCATGCTTGCCTTCGGCAGCAGATTGTGCGACATGTCGCGCCCGCCCAAGCACGTTTAGCTTGTCGCTCATGCGCCGGTAGCTCAGCTGGATAGAGCACTAGACTACGAATCTAGGGGTCGGGGGTTCGAATCCCTTCCGGCGCGCCACTTAAATATCTCTTATATTTCAATATGTTAAGTGCTTTCCGTGGGCGGATTATCGCAAGATTCT
>Ga0114950_10001075_pt1 | contig 20270 bp, 13 predicted proteins | sample N075metaG_FD_83503 | JGI IMG/M metagenome (GOLD analysis project Ga0114950, IMG submission 83503) | Deep subsurface microbial communities from Kermadec Trench to uncover new lineages of life (NeLLi) - N075 metaG | ecosystem: Environmental > Aquatic > Marine > Ocean trench > Sediment | place... | reverse complement strand
GTGAAGTCGAGCTGCGCGAGACCGTTCGCGATGATGCGCTGCGTGTTCAGGAGCTGCATGAGCCGCAGGAACTCGGACTGGGTCAAGGGCCGGCGCGAGCTCATGGAGACCAGGGCGCTGATCGGCCGGCGGAGCTCGTCGTGCTGGTCCTGCTGTTCGATCGTCAAGGGGACCGGAATCTCGGTGTCCGTGCGTGGGGGCAGCTGCTTCAGGATGTCGCGCCGCAGGCGGCGGACGGTGCAGGGCTCGATGCGCTCGCGCAAGACGTCCAGATGACGGGCTCCGGCGAGGGCGCGCGTTCCGTCGACGTACTCCGCATGGAAGGGGACGAGCCGCCACTTCGGCTCGAGCGCGTGGTCGTCCACCCAGTCGAAGATCGAGGCCAGCTCCTCCAGCCGGTTCTCCATCGGAGTACCGGTCAGCACCAGGCGGTAGGGCGGCCGCAGCTCCTTGACGCCGTGCGACGTCTTCGCCGCCCAGTTCTTGATGCGTTGGGCCTCGTCGAGGATGACGAGGTCCGGCTTCCACTGCTGCATGAGCTCGAGGTCGCGCAAGACCTGCTCGTAGTTGGCGATGAGCAGGCCTTTGCGCGCGCGGCGGTACATCGCCGCCCGTTCCGCGGGCGAGCCGTCGACGACCTCGATGGGCGTCTTGCTGAACGAGCCCCACTCGCGATACCACTGGTGCTTGAGGGGCGCCGGGACGATCACGAGTCCGCGCTGGATGAGGCCCGTCCGGAAGAGAGCGTGGCAAGCGGCGATGGCCTGGGCCGTCTTGCCGAGGCCCATGTCGTCGGCGAGCAACAGGCGGCCGCTCGCGAGGAAGCGCTCGACGCCTTCCTTCTGATAGTCGTAGAGGGGACGCTCGAGCGAGCGCAGTGCGCGGGTGAGGCGCGGGGCGGCCCGGCGCAGGACGTCGGCGCGCTCGAGGCGCTCGCGTTCCTCCGCGAGGCGCGCCAGGAGCGCCGGCGCTTCCGCTCCCGCGCGGCGCTGTTGCAATCGCACGCGACCGGCGAGCGCCGCGGCGAGCTCGAGCCTGCGCTTCGGGTCATCGGTGAAGGTGTTTCGGAGGACCAAACCCTCGCCCACGCGCCGCACGAAACGGCGCGCGAGCTCGCGCTCGGCCGCGCTCCGCGCCGCGCCTCCCTTCGTGCCCGGGTAGAGGACGATGCGCTCCATCCAGTCGCCCGCGCCGAAGAGCGGGCGGATCGGGTCCCATGTGAGTCTCGCTCCCGGGGAGGGCGGGCGCCGCGTGTCGAGCGCCTTCTGAAAGACACGCGGCCGCGATGCCAGGTCGTCCAGGACGACGAGCAGGTGCTTGCACAGGCCGAGGGAACCGCGCCGGAAGTCGGGGCAGTCGCAGCTCCCGCTCACGGGTCCGAGCTCCGCGAGCTCAGCGAGGTACGTGCGGTAGGGTCGCGCCTCCGTGCGCGGGCGCCGCGTTCGATAGAGCCCGAACGGCCCGCCTTCGGGACGCTCGGCCACGCGCAGGCGGTCACGCTGCGCGAAGCCTAGCCGCCGCAGCAGCGCCTCCATCGCGGCGCGCTGCACCGGCCACTCCGCGGCGCCGTAGGTCGCGAGCACGTGCCGCGCGAGGAGCTCGGGCGGGATCTTCCCGCTCTTCCGGTGGGCGAGGGCGGTGAGCTCGGCGAAGGCCTCGGCTTGCTCGGTCGCGAGCTTGGACTCGTCGATGATGGGCGCGGTGTCGTGCATCGGGCGGTGCCTCGGTGGCGGATGGTGCAAGGGGGAGACCGGGACAGCGTAGGGGCTCTCGCTCCTGGGCGCATGGCGAATCGCGGGGCGCCGATACCGGTGGGTCCGGTGTGCACAGTCTCCGGGACAGCGTGGCGAGCGCTGCAATCTCCACCAAATGGCGCGGCCCGATCGACTCGCGAAGAACCTCGTCGATGCGAGCCTCGAGCTCCATCGCCGGCGCAGCTGGACGAAGGTCCCGGCCGACGCTCCCTTCCTGATTCGGGTACCGACCGAGGAGGAGCCGCTGGCCGGGGTCTTGATCGGGCAGGACGGCGAGGAGCTCGGGCTCATGGTGGTGAAGGGTCCGGATGCCATCGGGCAGTTGCGCCGAACGTTCCTGGCGGGGGAACCCTCGCGCGAGAGGAGCGACCGTTGCGATTTCTTGAGTGTGAGCTTCGAGCGCCTGGGGAGGATTCCCGCGGACCTGCGCAAGACGTTGGACGCGGCCGGCTTCCAGGCGCGGCGCGAGGGCATCGCTCCGTTCCTTTTCGCCAAGCCTGCTCATCGCCACCTGCGTGGGCTGAACCGCGGCGAGATGCGGACGCTCAACTGGTGTCTGGCGGGGGTCCTCGGGGCCGAGGATCAGGGCGAGCTGCGGCCCGCGCCGCTCGTGCGCGGGCGCAAGCTTCTGCAGCTCGAGGTCGGGGGTACGCCGCGCGCGCCGGAGGTGAAGGCGCGCCGCGTGTCGTGGTCGGCGGACGAGGTCGCCGCCGGGGCGGCGCCGGCGCTCTTGCCCGCGGACCTTCGCGAGCTCCCGCGTACGGACGGACGCTGGATCGCCGGCCTGACTCTCGTCCCTGGGCAAATCGAAGGCGACGAGCGGACCCTGTACGCCGTCCTGATCCTCGACGAGGGCCCGGACCAGATTCTGGCTGCGGAGGTCGTGGCGGGTGGCGAGCCGGCCGAGGCCGTCTCCGTGCTGATCGGTTCGCTGCGCCAGCATGGCGCGCCGCGCGAGATCGTCTTCACGAGCGAGGCGCTCATGGAGTCCGCCGCGCCCGGCCTCGCGACGCTCGGGGTCGCTTCCAGCCTCGATCGCGAGGAGCCCCTCTGGTCGCAAGCGGCCGCGAGGTTGATCGCGTCCCTCCCGGAGCGCATGTCCGGCTCCACGCCTGCCGAGCGGCTCGCGTTGGCCGAGCCCCGCACTCTGGAAGACTGGAAGCTGGCCGAGCTGCAGTTCACGCAAGTTCTCGTGGGCGACCTGCTGGACCGCGAGCTCCTCACGTCCCGCGCCGCCAAGCGTTACTTCGGGAGCGAGGAGGACGCCGTGGAATTGCAGCGGGAGCTCGAGCACGTCGGCGTCATTCCGGCCTTCATCGAGTGGGTGGCTGCGGACTACCGTCCGACGCGACGCTCGCGGACCTACGTCGAGAAACGACTCGCGCGGAAGGGCCTCGAGCCTGCCGAGCGGGCGCTGCTCGAGGCCCGGCGTGATGCGAAGCTCTCCTACTACCGCGTGGACTCGTGCGAGCCCGGCGCTTCGCTCGAGGTCGAAGACCTCCTGACCGGCCGGCGCTTCACCGTGCAAGACCGTGCTCTGTCCGCGGTCCCGCTCGAGGGCCTCCATCTGCCCCTGCGCCTGCTTCAAGTCGGCGACTGGTACTTCCCCGCCATCGCCGGTCCGCCGGTCAGCGCCTTCCACATCGACAGAGTGCTGGCCAGGCTCGAAGACCTGGGCATGACGCTCGCGCCCGATGCGTTGCGGGCTGAGGCGCACCTCCTCGGGCGCACGTGGGCTTGGTTTCTCGAGCAGAAGGCCGGCTCGGTGGAGCTCCGAAACACCGACGACGATCCGCTCGAATTGCACACCGCCGAGTTCCACGCCGCCGATCCCGCGGCCCTGGTGTCGGCGCTCGAGGCGCGCGACGACGTGATTGTCGACGAGCCGGGGGCAGAGTGGACACACGTGCGCGAGGGTGGCCCGGGTGGGGTGGGGGACACGACGACCCTGTGCCGGCTCGAGCTCTTCGACGACTCCCTCCTCGTCGAGGTGAATTCCGAGCGCCGACTCGAGCGTGCGCGCGCCTGGATCGAGAAGCTGCCGGGTGTTCGTTTCGTGAGTGCAAGGCGCACGGATAGCGAGGCCGAGGAGGCACGGCCCATGGACGATCGCTTGCCTGGTCCGCCGCCGGGACCCCTCCCCCCGGAGCTGATTGCCGAGCTCTCGGGTCACATGGAGGAGCACGCGATGCGTTGGCTCGACGAGCCCGTCCCCGCTCTCGGCGAGCTGACGCCGCGCGCGGCCTGCGCTACCGAGGAGGGTCGCCGGCGAGTGGCGCGTCTCGTGCGCACCATGCCATCGATGCAGGTTCCCGGCGGCGAGATCCCCGCTCCGCGCGAGCGGATCCTGCGCGAGCTGAGGCTGTAGTACCTGCGTACGAAACCGGCGGGTCAGAACGAGGCGATCTCGTCCCTGGTCATGCCGAGCTTCTGCTCCAGCGCCTCGATCGTGCGTGCGTGGGGGCCCTCGATCTCGCCGCGCTCGATCCGGGCGAGCGTCTTCTCGTTCAGGCCTGGAAAGTCGGACCGAGACAGTCCGCGCTGCTTCCGGAGTCGACGGAGAGCTGGACCGAAGCCCCGTTCCGATTCTCGCCGCCTTGCATTCAGGCGACGTCTGTAGTCCGAATCGAGCTCGTACAGAATGGAGTCCGTTGTTGCCTCGTAGCTTCCGAGCCGGACAGTCTGGCCGTGGTCATCGAACGCGAGCTTTCGAAAGCACGGCCTGGCATGCTTCGTCGCCTCGAACATAGAGAAGGGCGCCATGATCGTCCTGAGGTTGCCGCACACCAGGACGAGGAGTTCGCTGTCGAGATCCGCAGAGCCGCCGACCAAGAGATCCTGCGCCGTGTCGGCGGGCGAGCGCAACACGTCAAGGAGGTCTTTGTAGGGAAGGTGCTTGAAGGCGGACGTTGCACCGACGACGGGGTCGAAGAGGCCATGCAGTACAGGATCGACACTGGGCTTCGTGGCCTCCAGCAGGAGTAGACCTCCCAATCCGTGCCTCGGCTTGCCTTGTCTGCGAAAGAGCTCTCGCACGGCATCGAGGAGTCTGGAAACGGCCCTTGTATTGGGGAGAACCCAGAGGCTGTGCCTCGAAGAGTGCTCGAGGGCTTCCACGAGTCGGCTCTTGGATCCTCGCCCGATATCGACCTGCTGCCAGGCTTCTTGTGCGTGCGAATCCAAGCGGAAGATGCGCCGGCTCGAACGGGAATCGTAAGCCCTGGTCACTCGCGATCACCCACGGGATTCTCCGGATACATGGAGTCCCACTCGGAGCGCAGTCGCGTCCATGCGCTTTCGATCGCCGTACGAACTCGAGCGTCGACATCACGCCAGCTCGCCGCCTGGTCCATGAACCGGCCTGTCCGGAGGTCGAGCCGCCATGCGCTCATCTTGAGCAGGATCGTCACGTGTGGAGGCTCCAGTCGTTCCTTGTCTCGTATCTTTACCTTCCAGCCCGCCTGGCGTAGGTCGGCTGGCAGCTCCAGCGAGAAGGCCATCCTGGTGGGCGCTTCGCCAGGTCAATCTGTCCTGTTTCATAGTACGGCCGAATGGGACTTTTGACTGGACGGAACCGTCAGGAATCTCCACAAGAGGGCCGCCGGAGAGGCGCAACTCGTTGCGGACAAGTGGGTTGGTGCTCTCCCCGGAGGGGGACGCCAGGCCCGACCCTCCCCGGACCGTCGCGCTCCTCGATGAGCTTCAGGACCGCCTGCGGGTCCACCCGCTTCCGGAAGCGGAGCACGGGACAGTCCTCCGGCAGGGCCACCCCGTGACAGTCCAGCGATTCGTCGATGCAGAGGACGAGGTTGTCGATGCCGGCCGCCCGCAGTCGGCGAAGCTTGCGTTCGACGTAGCCGGACGTCCAGAAGCCGACGATCTCGAGCAGCCAGCGTCGATGCGGCTCGCGCCGGTGAACGAGCGCGAAGTCGGGGAAGATGAGCGTACCCTCGGCCGCGACGGGCTCGGGTTCCCGGATCAGCGTCCATTCCTTGGTCGCGCGCGCGAACTCGCGCGCGAATCGCTCCTCGAGGCGGCTGTCGTAGCGCTTCGGAGCCAAGCCGGGCGGGAGCGGGTCCGCCGGGGTCAGAGTCAGGCGCGCCTCGCGGCCGTGAAGAGTGCAATCGGCGCGGAGCTCGAAGCGCCTGCTCCAAGGGAGCATCGGGACGAGCTCCGCGAGATGGCGTCCGTAGAGGGCGGTCTGCTTGAACAGCGCGAGTGGACCGGAGATCTCGAGCGTGGTGTCGCCGCCCGGCGAGCGTGAGACCGTGCAGATCAGCCCACGCAGCTTCGCGTGGCGCACGACGGCGCGGGCATTGCCCTCGAGCGTGATCTCGACTCGCGCGGATCGCTTGAGGGCAGCTTGCGCGATCGCGAGGTTGCACTGGAGGGCTAGCGAGGAGACGTGAACCGGCTCGTCCGGCGCGCGGAGCAGGCGTTCGCCGGCGAGATCGGCGAAGAGTGAGCGCTCGAGTGCGAGGGCCGTCGTGCCCAGATCGCGCGCGACGCGCTCGAGGATCCGCGCACGAGAGTCACGGCTGACCGACGCCTGGAAGACGGCCGCGCGGGCGCGGGCCGGCTTGACGACCGCTGCGATCTCGGTCCGAAAGACCCTGTCCAGCACTTGGGCGGCCATCCGCCAGCCGGGCGGTGCCTGCGCTGCGCCCGTTGCCTGGGCTGCGAGGGTGTCGTCGAGTCGGCGCCGCGGCTCACCGACGAACGCCGTGTAGGCTTCGATGAGGTCCGCCAGCCAAGGGTAGTCCCGCTCCGTCAGCCAATGTGGAACGACGACGTCGCCCTGTACGCTACACCTGGCGAGCGCGAAGGAGGCCACGCTTCCGCCTCCTCGCCTGGGGTACTTCGACGGTGTCGCGGGTGACGAGCTCGTAGACGACGGCGCGCTTGCCCTCGGCCGGGCGTAGCAGCCTACCGACGCGCTGGACGTGCTCGCGCTCGCCGAGCGCTCCGCCCACGATGATCCCGACCTCCGCGGAGGGGACGTCGAACCCCTCGTTCAGAACACGGGCGGAAACGAGCGCGCGGATCCGTCCCTCGCGAAAGGCGGTCATCATCTCGTCGCGTTCGCGCCGGCCGATGTCGGCGGTGATGGGCATGATCAGGTGCTCGCGCGCGATCCGGTAGGCCGCCTCCTTGCCCGCGGTGAAGACCAGGACGCGAGAGTCGCGATGGCGACGAAGGAGTGAGCCGAGGACTTCCCGCTTGGCTCGGGTCAGGGACAAGACGCTCCGTGCCTCGTGCCATGCCCTCACCGCCGCGCGGCCCTGGGGTGTTCTGGCGGCCCAGCGCAGGAAGTCGTTCCAGGAGGCCCCGGGCGCGAGCTCGCGAAAGTGGCGGTGCGCCGTCAGGAACGTGCGCCGCGCCGCCTCGTAGGCCTCGCGCTCCTCCCTGGTCAAGTCCAGGTGCAGATCGACCAGCTCGAAGTCCGCCAGGAAGGTGCCGGCGAGGTCCGCGATTCCGAGCTCGAACACCAGGGGACCGATGAGGTCGACGAGGTTCGCAGCCGCGCGTCCCTGTTGTGGCGTCGCCGTCAGCCCCAGCCGATACGCGGCGGTGCTCATCTCCAGCACCTCGTCTCGGGCACCGGAGCCGAAGTGGTGCGCCTCGTCGACGACGAGCAGCTCGTAGCGGTTGCCGAGCTCGTGCATGTGGCGCCACGCGCTCTCGAACGTCGCGACGGTCACGGGCCCGGCCACGCGAAGACCGTCCCCGTAGCAACCGATCTCGATCCCGAGCCAACGGCGCAGCGCCCGCTGCCACTGATCGAGGAGGATTCGCGTCGGGACCAGACACAGCGTGCTCGCACCGAGAGCGGCGATGGCCGACATGGCGACGTGGGTCTTCCCGCTCCCGGTCGGCAAGACGACGATCCCGCGCCGACCGGCGAGCGTCCAGGCGTCGATCGCGGCCGCTTGATACGGCCGTAGATCGGGCACGCTCGCGATGCTGCAACCGGCGTGCAGCGCGAGCACGTCGTCGTCGAAGGGCACGCCGAGCGCATGCAATCGCGCGATGATTCGGGTGTAGAACGTCGCCGGTGCCCGATGGCAAGCGACGCGGTGGTCCCAGCGCACTCCAGGAAGGTCGCTGAGGCACTCGTGTCGCGGGGGGCCCTCGAGCAGCAGCGTTCCCCGGTCGAATCCGATCCGTAGTCTCAAGCCTGTCCAGCCTCTTCGTTGCAGGACTGCGCCTGTCGACGTTGGTTGCGTACGGGATTGCTGCGGCTCCGTACGTACCGTACGTACTACGTCAAGCGCCCCTTCAGCCATGCACGCGCCGCGCGCCAGTCGGTCTTGACAGTCGTCTCCGAGACGTCGAGTGAGGCCGCGACCTCTTCGATCGTCATGCCGGCCAGGAAACGCATCTCGACGATGCTCGCGGAGCGTTCGTCCGCTTCGGCGAGCTCCTGGGTGAGCAGCTCCAGCGCCCGCTCCGTGTACTCGAGGCAGCGTTGGAGCTCCCCGAGCGCGCCGAAGCTCACGCCGAGCGAGCGCCACACTTCGGCCTGGACGCGCGGCTTGTCCGCGAAGGCGCGCGCGGTCTGGAGCGCCATCGGCTCCAGGACCTCGCGCAACGTGACGGCGCGGCCCTCGGCTTCGGGGCGCACGGACTCGATCGTCCGGAACAGGAAGTCGGAGACGGCCTCTGCGTCGTCGCGCGCGGCGAGCGCCTCGTCGCGTTGTCGCCGGGCCTCGTGTTCCGCGTCCGAGGCAATCTTGGCGGCGCTCGCTTCGCTGCGCGCCATCTCGAGCGAGAAGAGGGTCGTGGCGACGAGCAGCGCGAGGACGAACAGGACTCCCCCGGCCGCACCCTTGTGCCGCTGGGAGAGCTTCTTCAGGTGATAGATAGCGCTGGGGCGGCGGGCGGCGATCGGCTCGTTGCGCATCAGCCGGCGGATGTCCGCTCCGAGCTCGGAGGCGCTCGCGTAGCGCGCGTCCTGCTCCTTCTCGAGCGCCTTGCCGACGATCGTCACGAGATCGCGGCCGTGTCCGGGCGGCAGCGGAGCGGTGTCCCCCTGGCGCACGACGCGAACGGCCTCGTCGAGCGGAAGGTCGTCGAGCTCGTACGGCAGCCTGCCCGTCAGGACGCGGTAGAGGATCACTCCGATCGCGTAGACGTCGGTGCGCGTATCGACCTCTTCCGGTCGACCGGAGGCCTGCTCCGGGCTCATGTACGAGAGCGTTCCGACGATGTCACCGGCGCGCGTCAGGGTGGCATCCCGCGTGACTCCCGATCCCGAAATCTGGGCGACGCCGAAGTCCAGGAGCTTCACCTGACCGTTGCCATCGACGAGGATGTTGGCGGGCTTCAGGTCGCGGTGGACGACTCCGCGCTCGTGGGCGTGTTGCACGGCGTCCGCGATGCCGGCCACGAGCTGCAGGCGCCCCGCCCGCGAGAGGTCGCCCTGCACGACGTGATCGAGGAGCTCGAGCCCTTCGATCAGCTCCATCGCGATGTACGGCTGGGCCGCGTGCCCCAGCTCGAGCGTGCCGCCTTCGAAGACCTGCGCGATGCCGGGGTGGCGCATGCGGCCGAGGACCTCGATCTCACGCTCGAAGCGCCGGCGGCGATCGCCGCCCTTCCAGCCCGAGCTCAAGACCTTGAGAGCGACCCGCCTGCGCGGCGATTCCTGCTCGGCCTCGTAGACGATCCCCATGCCGCCGGCACCGATGCGCCGGATGATCGTGTACTGCCCGATCTGATCGGGAACCCTCGCGGCGAGATCGACCGCGGACTCGATCAGCTGATAGGTCTCCGCCAGAAAGGCGTCGTCGCCTCGTTCGTGCCCGGCCTGGTCGGCTTCATCCGCGCGCAACATCGCCTCGACGACCGAGCGCAGCTCGGCGTCGCTCGTGCACGCCGTGCCGAGGAAGGACTCGCGCTCCGCGGGCTCGATGGAGAGCGCGCGCTTGAAGATCGCGAGCGCTTGTCGGGTTTGGCTTGTATCGGCCACGGGCTCGAGAGTGCGCGAGAGACGAGGGCCGGTCGGGTCGGAAGGGCGACGGTATTCTGCGGCGACACCGGCCCGGGCGAGCGGAACCTCACCCGGGCCGGCTTCCTTGTCGTGTCGGGCGCCGTCAATACCGTGACCGGGCGACGCTCACGTTGTGAGTACGCGCCGGAACCGTTCGCGCATCGAAGCGCTCACTGGTCGAGGTCGACGACGAACAGGCAGTCGAACGTGACCTCGTTGTCCGAGCCGAGTCGCGCGAGATCGACCAGGCCCGACAGCCGCGCGGAGCCGGAGCTGTGGGTGAAGCGTCCCTCGCCGTACCGGAGGCCTCCCTCGCCGTTGGCTCCAGTTACGTGTGTAAACGTCACGCCATTGCGCTCCGTCGGCTGGAGCACGGGCCGGACCGTCGTCAGCCCCGGTGCGACGAGCGTGCCGCCCGGCAGGTGGAAGAACGTCGTCCCGGTCAGGGCGATGTTCCAGCCGAGGGGAGCGTTGTCGGGGTCGTCGTCGATCATGACGCCCACGTCCGAGAGACAGTCCGTGGCCACGCCGATCTGATTCCCGGTGCGGGGGTCGAAGAGGCCGACGTCGAAGCAATTGGCGGTCGTATCGACGATGCCGTCACCGTCGGTGTCGATGTCGCGCATCTCGCCGATTGCCGTGCCTCGCAACTGGAGCACGAGCGAGCGACCGGACGCCGAAGGAGCGGAGGCTTGGAGTTGCGACAGGACAAGCGTGGATGCGATGCCGGCGAAGAGAAGTGCGTGAAGAACTTTGGGCTTCATGGGTGTGGTCCGTGGGCCAGGGGGTGAGTGGGTTCGTGGTACATCCCTGGTCACGCGGACTGGCTGCGGAGGGGGCGGAAGATCCCGGAGAAAAGTCGTGAGGTGTCGTGCAATCCCCGGGGCGACAACGGGTTACGCCGGCTCGAGCCGGCCCGCGATCCACCGCGGCGGCAGGTCGTCGAAGCAGCGCAGGCTCTGCAGGCCGAGTTCGGCGCGCTGCCCCAGTCGTCCGCCCAAGGCGGTCTGGATGAAGTATCTTTGAGTACTCCCTCCGGCGCCGGATCCCATTTTGCGCCGGGACCCCGACCCAGGACCGCCATGACCCTTGCCCCCCGAATACGCGCGCTCGCGTGCCTGCTCCCGCTCCTGCTCGTCTCTGGCTGCGACAACAGCGTCGGTGTCGGCGAGGGTCCCAGCGGTCTCGGCACCACTGGCTTCGGCACCGGCCGGTTCTTGCTGCACGACGCGACGGCCGACGAGCTTCTGTCCTTCTCCGTGGAAGTGGACGGCGTCTCCGTGGTCTACGACGACGACACGGTCTCCGACAACCTGGTCACGGCCCCCTTCCGGGTCGAGCTGCTCTCGCTCGGTGAGTTCTCGAAGTGGATGGCCCAGTCCGAATTCGGAGCCGGCACCGTCCGGGCGATCGAGATCTCATTCACACCATTCAGCTACAGGGCGCGGGCGCTCGACGGCACCGATATCCAGGTCGACGCGCTGGCCGACTTCTACGTTGCTCCGCTCGCCGAGGACGAGGTCGTGGAAAGGGACGATGTCGTGACCTTCGTGTCGAGCCTCGACCTCCAGGGCTCGCTCGTGGGCGACGTCTCCGACGGGATGATCATGTTCGACCCCGAGGGCGTCTCGCGCGCAGCCGCCCCGGGCGAGCTGCTGCCCGTCGATCGCTTCATCGGGCTGGTGCAGCTCCGGGACACGGGCACCCTGGACCTCGTGGTCGAGGCCTTCGCCGACGATGAGCGCACGTCGTCCCTCGGCCCGGTCGCGATCTTCGCCGATGTGTTCACCCTGTTCGTGGATCGCGACCTGAACACGCTCTTCTTCCCGCCCGCATTGTTCTACACGATTCTCTATCCAGCACTCACGCTGGTCGAGGTCCACGGCGTGCTCGAGGCCTCGGGAGACTTCATCGCCTCGCGCATCGAGATCGAAGACCAGGACGGCGGCGCCGGCGCCACGTACCCGTACAAGCTGCGCGGCATCGTGTCGGCGAAGACACCCGGTGTCGTACGCTTGCAGATCCAGTCGATCCCGCGCGGCGCTTTCTTCATCGAGCCGATCCTGCAGGGACTGGGCGATCCGGCAGGCACGAACATCTCGCTCTCGTCGCAAACGCTCGCCGTCCTGCTCGAGAATCAAGAGCTGCTGCCGAGCTCGGTGCTCGTCGGTGACGTGCTCGACGTCAAGTTCCAGGTATTCCCCACGGAGCCCTTCCCCGCCGTCGTCGTCTCGATCCGCGGCGTGCGGCCCGGCTTTCGCGGCGTGATCGCCGATACCGGTGGACTGCCGTCCTCCTTCCTGATGAATCTCGTGGAGTTCGACGCCGGGATCCTGGGCGGCGTGGTCGAATCCGACGAGACGGACGTGCTCGTCAACATCGACCCGAACCTGACCCTGATAGCCCTGGGAACGATCTTCAAGCCGTTCCTCGAGGCCGACGATCTCGTGACGGAGCTCGGGCTGCACGTGACCGGTGACCTCATCGGAGCATCCGACGAGCCCCAGCTCGACGCCGACCGCATCCTGGTGCAGCCCGGCCTCCTGGACAGGGGCGAGGTGACGTCCGTCGACGTCGCCGGCTCGCGCCTCAGGGTCGCGGGCGGCGAGATCACCGGGAGCTTCGGCGGCGCCTTCCTGGCATCCGCCGTCTACGACGTGATCGTCGAGTCCGATGCCACCCTCATTGGCGAGGCCCAGGGAATCGCCGAGTTGGCCGAGGCCCTCGCGGAGCTGGAACCGGGGGAGCGGCTCCTGGTCGACATCCAGGGCATCGGTTTCGACATGCCGGATGGCATCCGCGCCTACCAGGTGCTCTCGTTCGTCGAGTAGTACGGAGCCAGGACAAAATCCGCCGGCACTATTCCTGCGCGGTGCGAAGCACCGCGCAGGAATAGTGCCGGCGGATTTTGTCCTGGCTCCGTATCAGATCGTCGGAATGCACATGCAGCTCGTGGTGATGGGCTCGTCGGCCCCCGACCACGCGCGCGCGAATTCCTCTTCGACCTGCTCCGCTTCGGCGGTCCTGCCCTGGCTGCGTAGCACGCGGCCGAGGCCGTAGAGCGACCAACCGTTGCCCGGGAACTCGGCGTGGTCTTCGCGGTAGGCGCGCTCCGCATCCTCGAGGCGACCGGCCTTCAGGTACACGGCGCCGAGCGTGTGCCGAATGGGCTGGAGGTAGTCGGGCGGCTCGCCGTTGTAGCCCAGCTTGTCCTCGGCCTCCACGGCCTTCTCCAGGTGCTCGATGGCGAGGTCCAGGTCTCCGCGCTGCAGCGCGATCTCGCCGGGGACGAAGTGCTCGATGACGCTCAGCCGCCCTCGGGCGGCCTCCACGGTGATCCTCGGCACGAGGTCTTCCGCCTGGATGTTGTCACAGATCTCGTGGTACGCCGCGAGCTCGCGCTCGGCAGCCTCGAACTCGTGCTTGGCGGCGTAGGCGATCGCGCGATGGGCGCGCCACATGGCCGAAGTGAAGGGCATGTACTCCGGGGGCGGCGGCTCGGCCAGGAGCTCGTCCCAACGGCCGAAGCGTTTCTGCACGTCGTAGACCGAGCACATCCAGGCGTCGACGTGGGGCGCGACGAGCTCCAGCTTGTCGTCGGGGATGTCGCTCCACATCTTGCGGGACGCGTGCATGGCCTCGGCCTCATGCCCGGTCATCATGGAGGCGTAGACCCGGATGTGGCTGTTGTGGACCATGTACATGTGCTGGGTGATCTGGTCGGGAGACTTCGCGCGGTAGCGGTCGTCGGCCTCCATCGCCAGGGCGTTCTGCTCCCTGGCGCGGTCCCAGTCGCCGGTGCGGGTGTAGATGTGCGCGGGCATGTGGAGCAGATGCCCACTGAGCGGAACGTGGGTGCTGAGCCGGTTCGCCGCGGGCAGGCCGCGCTCGGGCGTTTCACTGAGCTCCACCGCGTGGATGTACAGGTGGCAGGCGCCCGGCAGGTCGGGGTCCAGCGCGAGCACGCGCTCGAGGAGCGCCTCGATCTCGAGCGTGCCCTCGGCGGGTTCCCGGTCCTCGTTGTAGAGCTGCCAGGGCCTCAGGACCATCCGGGCCTCGGCGTAGAGCATCCCGACGTCGGCGTCGTTCGGGTACTGCTCCCAGACCTCGCCCATCGCATCGGCATAGGCCTCGTCGAGCTCCGCGTGCTCCTCGGGGTAGGGATTCGCGAAGCGATGCTGCAGCGCCTCGATGAGGGCGCGCTCGAGCGGCGTCGTGTTGTCGATCAACGCGAGCGCGTTCTGGATCGCTTCCCAGGACGCCGCCTGGCGCTCCGGCGTCATCTCCGGGTGGTTGTAGCTCGGGCCTTCCGAGTAGGCGACGCCCCACCAGGCCATGGCGCAGTCCGGATCGAGTCGCGCCGCCTCGCGGTAGGAGCGCGTGGCCTCGTCGTAGTTGAAGGCCTGGGTCCAGATGCGGCCCTGGATCAGGTACTCGTCGGCTTCTTCCGAGGACGTGGTGAACGAGTGGTCGTAGTCACCCATGTCCTCGAAGATTTGAGGGTGCGCTTTGGTGCTCGAAGTCGAAGTCGTTCCGCAGCCGGACACGGCCAGGCAAAGCAAGGTGGCCGCGAGAGTGATGCCTCTGGTCATGCCTCGATTGTACGTACGGAGCCGCGACGACGGGTCGACGGTCTGGGGACGTGGCGCGCAATCCCAGGAACGACGAACCCGGCTCGTGGCACCACGTCATGAACCGGGGAATTGCGCGGCGCACTCTGTTCGAGACGGCGCGGGACATTCGCTTCTTCCTGTCACGGCTGGCCAAGGCCGTGCGGCGAGGAGATATCGAGATCCATGCCTACAGCATTCTGACGACGCACTTCCACTTGCTGGTCCGTAGCCCGCGAGGCAGGCTCTCCCTGGTGATGAAGGTGGTGCAAAACGAGTACGTGCGACGGTTCAACCGCGCGCACAAACGTGATGGACCCCTCGTACGAGGCCGCTTCACATCGCAGCCCGTTCGTACCGAGGCCTACCAGGCCGCCCTCGTACGCTACATCGACCAGAATCCCGTCGGCGCGCGGCTCGTCGACCATCCCTGTGCCTACCCGCACGGAAGTGCGCGACACTACGCGAAGAAGAAGGGGCCGCGTTGGCTCGAGCGCAGCTGGATCGAGGAGCACGTCCGCACGGCGCTGGCGGTGCCGCGATTCGAGCCAACGGTGTACATGCAGTACGCGGGAGCACTGCTTTCGGAGGAGAATGCGCGCTGGATCGAGGCCCGGATCGCCGCGAAGACGCCTTCCAACGGAACTCCCGATCCCCTGGATGATCTCTTGGCAGCGGCTCCGCCTGAAGTCCTGAGCTGGATGAGCCGCAAGGCGCGCCTTGCGGACGGGACCAGCGTCGGCCTACCTCTCGTCGCTCCTACGGCTTCTCTGGACACGATCTCCGAGTGGCGTGAGCGTCATGGCGACTGGAAGCTACCGTCCGGCCGTTCGAAAGTGGACGGCTACCGGATCGCGCTAGTTGCAATGCTGCGAGATCTCTCGGCCTGTTCTTTCGTGGAGATCGCCAGCCGCTTGGGAATCTCCGCGCCGCATGCATCACGGCTCTACGGTCGTCACCGTCGTTTCTTGGACGACCCGTCCTACGCGAAACGACTCGGCGAGCTCTCGGCTCGGGCGCTAGTACGTACGGAGCCGTAGCAATCCCGTACCTGTTCCGGCAGCCGCCGCGGCGGCTGCCGGAACAGGTACGGAATTGCTACGGCTCCGTACGTACTAGCGCCCGAGCCGCTCAGCATTCTCGCGGTGCAAGCGTACGAGCGGGGAGTCGGACCACGGCTCTACCCCGTCGTACATGATCTCCTTCATGATCGTCTCGCAGACATCGAAGTAGTACTCGGCGCGCTCGCGGTCTTCGAGCATGAAGTGGGCGCGCGCACTTATCGCGGCAAAGATGACCCGCTGGCCGAGGACCATGTCGTTGAAATCTTCCCCTCGATCGAGCGCGACGAGCGCTTCCTGGGGCCGGTCGAGTTGGATCAGCGCCCCAGCCTCGATGAGGCCTCCAGAGTCGTTCGTGACCTCTCTCCGGGAGGCGACGATCTGGAGTGCCCCAACAGGATCGCGCCAACCCGGATCCGGATGGAAGGTGAGCAACCAGGCAGTGACCCATGGCCGGCCTCCCGTGACCGTCTGTTCGGTTCTCCAGTGTTCCATCAGATCGGCGCTCGAGAACTCTCCTGCAGCGCAGCGAGCGATGAATTCACCGAACTGGGCCTCAACGTCCAAGGGGGCGGCCGCGAGGGTCGACTCGTACGAGCGCCGCGCGCCCTCGTGGTCTCCCAAGATGATCTGACTCCCGCCCATGATCGGGTAGACGTTCGTGTACCCCGGATTCAGGCGTAGAGCCTCCTTGTACATGGCCACGGCGCCGGGCAGGTCGCCGACGGCTGCGAGACGATCGCCCAGGAGCGCGTTCACCGCCGCGTTGTCCGGCCGCACAGCGCGCGCTGCCGACAGGTAGCGAATCGCCGCATCGTCCGCGTCGCGGTCTCCATAGAGGTCACCGAGGCGGATGTTGAGCAGGAAGTCGCCCGGGTAGCGGATGGCGCCGTCGCGCACGACCTGAAAGGTCTCCTCGTCCAGGCCGAACGAGGTCAGCCCCTGACTCAGGACCCAGATCGTCGCGGGCGGCAGATCCGAGAGCTCCTCCTCGCCCGCGAAGGCGAGCAGGGCCGCCTTGTCGTTGGACAGCAGGGCCTCGCGCAGCTGCGTTCGTGCCGGGTCGGGATCCAGGTCGAAGGCGAGCGCGGTGACCGCCTCGACCTCGTTGCTCTCCACGCCGTAGAGCTCTCGGCGCAGGCTGGCCCAGTCGTCCAGCGCCAGCGCGACCTCGGCGCCGATCCCGCTGTCGACCAAGGTGTCGAGCGCCTCGACGAGGTCCGCCCCGTCGACGTCGATGCCGTACTCGCGGAAGGCCTCGCCGTAGGCGGCCTCGAGGTCACTGGCCAGAAAGCGCGTGCCGAAGTTGAAGAGCGTGTCTATTTGCTTCAGGCGCAGCTCGTCGCACCGCGCGAGGAGCACGTCATTGCGGACCATGACGGCCTTGCGCTCCGCGGCCTCAGCGACGCGCTCTTCGGCCACTGCGACCATGCTGTTCGCACGGCTCTCCAGGCCCTGATCCTCCTGGTCGCCCGACTCGAAGACGAAGAGTGCCGCGCGCGCCACCTCGAGCGCCTCGTCGTAGCGCCCCTGGTCCTGGAGTCCCGCTACCTGACCGGAGGCGTCGTCCAATTGCCGGCGCGTCGCGGCCAACTGTTGGATGCGATCCGTCTCACGCTGCTTCTCGACGCTTCGGAGCACGGCGCCGACGGCCACCACGGCCAGGACTATGGTCGTCGCCAGGATCATCGTCAGGCGCTGGCGCCGGCGCTGCTCGCGCGCCTCCGTGGCCGCCAGCTCGGCCCTGTGGGCCTTCTCTTCCAGCGAGGCGAGGTAGTCGTGGATCCGCTGGGCAACTTCCTCGGCGTTCTGCAGGCGCGCGGCCGGCGCCGGCGCAAGGCACTCGAGACAGAGGCTCTTCAGCTCGGCGTCCGCCTCGCATTCCTCGATGCGCCCGCGCGCCGGGTCGAGCTTGGCGTGCGCCGCCAGCATGACCGTGCGCTCGCCCTCCCTGGCCACGTACGGTGGCTGGCCCGTGACGATCTCGCACAGGATCGCCCCGAGCGCGAATACGTCGGCGCGCTCGTCGACCTTGTCGATCTCGCCGATCGCCTGTTCGGGCGCCATGTAGGCCGGCGTGCCCATGACCGAGCCGACGACGGAGTCCGAACCGCCCGAGCCCGGCCCGCTGCGCACGGTCTCGATGACCGTGAACTGCGACTGCTTGGCCATCAGCTCATCGGCCACGCCGCCGCTCTTCAGGACTTTCGCCAGGCCCCAGTCCACTACCTGCACTTCACCGAACGCGCCCACCATTATGTTGGCGGGCTTGAGGTCGCGGTGGATGACACCCTTGGAGTGAGCGTAGGCGATGGTCTGGCAGACATGCTCGAAGATGGAGAGATGGCGGCGGCGATCGTCGCTCACGCCCTTGCGCTTCGCGAGCAGCGCTGCGAGCGTGCGCCCCTTCACGAACTTCATCGTGAAGTAGGGGCGCTCGTCGGCCATCAGACCCATCTCGTAGACCGGCACGATGCCGGGATGCTGGAGCTGGCCGCCGATCTGCGCTTCCTCGACGAAGCGATGCAGCATGGCCGGGTTGCCCTTCAGCTTCTCGTCGAGCACCTTGACCGCGACGTCGCGGCCCAGGTCCGTGTCGTGTGCCTTGAGGATGATGCCCATCCCGCCGCGGGCCACTTCGCCGAGGATCTGGTAGTTGCCGCGGCCCTTCGGGAATGCTGGGCTGTCGCCTGACTTGGGACTCACGAAGGGTGAGCTCACGTGCTCCGAGTCCGAGTCACGCAAGAGGACCTTGGGCTTCTCTCCCGTGAGGCGACTGACGGCGTGCAGCACCGTCTCGTGCGGGTTCTCCGGATCCTCGCGCTGGTTCATTCCTTCTCCTTGACGAGGAACGTACGGAGCCGTAGCAATTCCGTACCTGTTCCGGCCGTCGCCGCGGCGGCCGGAACAGGTACGGAATTGCTACGGCTCCGTACGTACTAGCTCCTCGCGGATGGCCTCCTCGAGCTCGTCGGGAGAGAAACCGAACGGTCCGGGGCCACCTCGATAGGCGATCTTGCCGTCGCGCCCGACGAGGTAGAGCCGATCGGGGTGCGCGGTGTAGGCCTGCCCGACACGGTCGTCGATCTCGTCCACCACGGTCGGCATCGGCTCGAGAGCGAGCTTGGTCATGCACACCTTGGCCACGGCCTGACGTTCGAGGAGCGAGATCGGATCCTCGACGATCGGCATGCCGTCGTCGCCTCCGAGGGGCGAGCGGCTATCGAGCGCATGGGCCTCGCGCAAGTACACGACGATGAACTCGACCTGGTCGCCGTATTCCTTCCACATCCCCTTCAGCCGACCGGCTGATTCGCGGAAGGGCGGTCACGTGTAGCTGCCGAAGACGAGGGCGACGGGTTTCTTGCCGCGGAAGGAGGACAAGGTCACGCGCTCGCCGCCGTCCGGCGGCTCGAGGCTGAAGTCCGGCGCCAGCTCGCCCTCCAGGACACCGGAGGTGTCGGGCCGGCGTGCCTCCTCGCTCGCTCCGCCCCTCATGCTCAGAACCTGGTCGCCGTCATCGCGCTCGTTGAAGAAGGCCACGAGCTCCCGTGTGGCCAGTCGTCCGTCGCCGTCATCGTCGACGGCTTCGATCAGGACCTCCCAGGCGTCGTAGTCGCCCATCATGGCCCGCTCCGTGCCCGAGTCGTCCCCGTCGTCGACCTCACGTCGGTGCTCCTCGGCGCCGGCGGCGAATTCCTCGGCGTCGATCGCGTCGTCGTAGTCGAGGTCGTAGGTCATGATCATCCACTCGAGCTCCTCGAGGCGCAGTTCTGCCGTGTCCTCGTCGGCCTGAAAGTGCGCACCGAGGACTCGCAGGGCACGTTGATCGCGGTAGAACCCGCGGAAGGACTCCTCGTCCAGAGCGGGGAAGTCTTCGATGCTCAGAACGCCGTCGTCGTCCCGGTCGAGCCGATCGAAGTTATCGCGGTCGCGGTTGTACTCGGCGAACTCGATCCGTTGGTCTCCGTCGCCGTCGTACTTGGACAAGAGGTACGCCCAGTTGGAGGAGACGCTGCCATCGAGAGCCATGGGCGCCACTTCGTCGGCTTCCCACCTTGCATCGACCGGATCACTCGTGACGTTCGGGGAGCTCTGACAGGCCGAGACGAGAATCACCAGGCCGACGGGCACGAGAACGGGGGTTGCCTTCACGGGAGGCCTCCATCAGGTAGGAACAGTTCGGAGGGCGAGGACGGCACGATTGTACCTCGGGCGCAGCGTCAGTACCGGAACGCGCGCCGGCCTCGTTCGAGCTGCGCCAGCACGTCCTCCACAGGGATCCGGCCGCGCACCGGGTTGCCGTCGAGGCGTCCGGCGATGTCCTCTCCCGCGTGGTCGTGGATGCGCAGGACCGGGTAGCTTCCGTAGGACTCTCCGCACCGTTCGTAGGGCTGAGTCCTATCGAGCGTGTCGATGAAGACCGGGACGAACGCCGAGCTGGCGGCGACGACGCGTGGATCGCGGAGCGGACCGCTCGCGAAGTGTTGGCAGCCCTCTCACCCGGGGTTCTCGCCGAAGTGCACCCACAGGGCCTTGTCCTGTTCGCGGGCGATCGCGAGGGCGGCGTCGTAGTCGACGTACCACGCGACGCCGCCGATCGTCACCCGCCCCGCGGCGGAATCGGAGCTCGGAGTCTCCGAGGGGTGGGTCTCCATTCGGCAGGACGAAGCGCCGAGGCCGAGCGCCATCGCGATCACCGCCAACCGGGTTGTCCGGCTTCGCTCGGTGCTGGTGCGGGGCATGTTCACGAGTATGCACGCATCCGACTCGGCGGCAACCCAGGCGGACTCATGTAGAGTCCGACCCGTCCCGTGATGACGGCGGAACGCGCACGCCCTCAGAGTCGTCC
>Ga0114950_10001074_pt1 | contig 20278 bp, 17 predicted proteins | sample N075metaG_FD_83503 | JGI IMG/M metagenome (GOLD analysis project Ga0114950, IMG submission 83503) | Deep subsurface microbial communities from Kermadec Trench to uncover new lineages of life (NeLLi) - N075 metaG | ecosystem: Environmental > Aquatic > Marine > Ocean trench > Sediment | place... | reverse complement strand
CGGCGGCAAGGACCTCATCCTCGGCACGATCATCGGCCACGAGATCGAGATGCGGTTCTGCGAGGCGGGCCTGCCCGGCATCCGCGAGTACGGGTGGCACCACGCGACGCTCACGGCGTTCGTCTCGCCGCTGGTGGCCGGACGGCTGCTGGGCCTGCCGGCGGACCAGATCCAGCAGGCCGTGGGCATCAGCGCATCGCACTCCTGCAGCCTCGGGGCGGTGACGGCCGGCAAGCTCACGAACATGAAGAACACCGTCGATCCGATGGCGACCCGTTCCGGCGTCGAGGCCGCGTTGCTCGCGCAGCGGGGGTACTCCGGCCCGGAGCACGTGATCGACGGCAAGGAGGGGCTCACCCACGTCTTCGGCCACGATTGGGACCTCGGCAAGCTGACCGACGCGCTTCCGGCGGACCCGGCCGCGCACTACCGCATCCTGGACTGCGGCATGAAGAGTTTCCCCATCGAGGCGCTCTCGCACGCGCCGCTGACGGCGATGATGAAGATCGTTCGCGAGCACAAGATCCAACACGGCGACGTCGCCGAGATCCGCGTCGAGGTCATCGCACGGGCCGCCGACATTCTCGGCGACCCCGCCAAGTACCGCCCGACGAGCAGGGAGACGGCCGACCACAGCCTGCCGTACGCGCTGGCCGTGGGGCTCGCCGACGGCATGGTGACACCGCTGCAATTCACCCAGGAGCGGATCGACGACCCGGCGCTGTCGGCGATCATGGACAAGGTCAAGGTCATCGCCAACCAGGAGTTCGAGACACTCTTTCCCGAGTACCAGCCGAGCCGCGTGACGCTGATCCTCACCAGCGGCGAGGAATTTCAGCAGCGCGTCGACGTCCCGAAGGGCGACCCACGCGACCCGATGACCGAGCAGGAGATCGCCGTGAAGTTCACCGCCCTCGGCGGCGACGTCGTCGGTCGCGACGCGTGCGACCGGCTTCGCACGCTGATCATGGCGTTCGAGCAGGAACAGACGCTGGATCGCTTCCTGAAGCTGATGACCAGATAACAAGAGACCACGTCCATGCCACTCATCGTCACCGGTTCGATCGGGATCGACACGATCCACACGCCCGACGCCGAGGCCAAGGGCATACTCGGCGGGTCGTGCGCCTACTTTGCGGCCGCGGCGTCCTTCCACGCACCGGTGAGGATCCTGGCCGCCGTCGGGGGCGACTGGCCCGACGAGCACCGGCAGGTGCTGCAGCGTTTTGACAACATCTCGCTCGACGGGCTCGAGACACGCCCCCAGTCGCGGACGTTCGCCTGGGGGGGGCGCTATTTCGACAACATGAACCAGCGGGAGACGCTCTTCACGGAGCTCGGCGTGCTCGAGGAGGACCTGCCGCCACTGCCCGAACACTACCGCGACAGCGAGTACGTCTTTCTCGCCAACACCCACCCGTCGAACCAGACCGCCCTGGCGGGACAGTTCCCGAACCGCAAGATCGCCGTCGCCGACACGATGGACCTGTGGATCAACATTGCCCACGCCGAACTGTTGCAGATGCTCGGCAGCGTGGACGGCCTGGTACTCAACGACTCGGAGGCCAAGCAGCTCACAGAGATCACCAACGCCGTCTCGGCCGCGAGAAAGATCCTCGACATGGGCCCGACGTTCGTCGTGGTCAAGAAGGGCGAGCACGGTGCGGTGCTCGTCCACCGCGACGGGCTGGCGACGATCCCGGCCTACCCGTCCGAGCAGCACCAGGTGGTCGACCCCACGGGGGCCGGCGATGCGTTCGCGGGCGGAATGATGGGCCACCTCGCCGCGGTCGGCAGGACGGACTTCGCGTCCATTCAAACTGCCTTGGCGTGGGGCACCGTGACGGCGAGCTTCGCGATCGAATCGTTCGGTCTCACCAGGCTCACCGAGATCGGCCGCAGCGACATCGATGAGCGAATGCGTGAATTCCAGGGCCTGGCCCGCGTGGGGACTCTTTAGCCCGCCCCTGAGTGCAACGAGAGACTCTCATCCTCGCGTCGTAAGGATCGGACGCAACCGCTCACCGTGCTCTGCAAGCTTGGCGCGCGCCGCCGTAAGGTCGACGCCGAGCCGGGCCATGACGATCGCGGCCTTCAGTTCGCCGCCGGCGTCGTGCAGTACCCCCGATGCCGCTTCGCGAGTCAGTTCCGGATTCAATTCACAAAGGATCCGGATCGCGCGATCGGCGAGCTTGGAGTTCGTCGCCCGCATGTCCACCATCAGGTTGCTGTACACCTTGCCCAGACGCACGAACAGCGTTGTCGAGATGATGTTCAGGGCGAGCTTGGTCGCGGAACCCGCCTTGAGCCGGGTCGACCCGGTCAGCAACTCCGGGCCCGTGTCCAGGACGATCAGGTGGTCGCAGGCCGGGGCCGCGGCCGGTCGTACGCAGGTCAGCAGGGCCGTCATCGCACCGGCTTGGTCCGCGAGGTCGACCGCGCCCAGAACGAACGGCGTCGTGCCGCCGGCGGCGATGGCCACCACCGTGTCGAGGGTGCCGAGGGCCAACTGCTGCAGGGCGGGGGCGGCGCCCCGCGGGTCGTCCTCCATGGCCTCGGATGACCGCCGCAGGGCGGCATCGCCACCGGCAATGAGCCCCAGGACCTGGTCCGGGTCGCTCTGGAAGGTGGGGGGACACTCCGCCGCATCAAGCACGCCCAGGCGGCCCGATGTGCCGGCCCCGACGTAGATCAACCGTCCCCCGGCCCGCACCCGTTCGACCAGCGCGTCGATGAAGTCCGTCAATTCGGGCACCGCGGCGGCCACGGCTGCGGGCACGGCGAGATGATCCTCGACGAGCAGTCGCACGCAGCCGGCGGTATCGAGCATGTCGAGGTCCATCGACCCCTCGTGGCGGTGCTCGGTGCGAACGTGACCTCGGTCCGGCGGCAGGTCCATCTGTACGAAGCTTACCGCAAGACCGCTGGATGGAAGGGGAGCCAGGCGCCCCTTCCATCCGGGATGCTCCTCACGACCACCTGGAAACGTGGCGCCTGTGATGCCGGTTCCGCGTCGCGAGGTGGTAGCTCCGGGCGTACGCCTCGGCGTACCCGATCGCGTACCCGTTGCGGTAGCTTCGCGACCACCGCTTATGGTGGATCTTCGGGGCGGCGTAATAATAACCGTGGTGACGGGCGGCCTCGTACCCGGCCCTGGAGCCCGCCCGACTGCCGGCGTCGTAACCGCGATGGAATTGTCGCGTCGCCCGGTCATGGTGAACGGGAACGTGGTGTTGCCGGGAGACCACGGCACCGTGCGCGTATCGAGTCTGTCGCGACCCGCCGTGCGCGGAGGCCACGTCCGTCGCCGTGAGCGTAACCAGACCGGCAAGCACCGCCGCGGCGCGCCATCGAGAGATCATTCGTGTCAAGCTGAACATCGTTGAAACCTCCGTCAGGTGATTTTCAGAGGCATGCCCGGACGGCGGCGACGTACCGCCTGGTCCATCAGCCATGACACGCGCGGCGTTGTGAGATTCCCCAAAACCGAAACCGCCGGGCCCAGTCGGGTCCGGCGGTGTACGCACGTCGTGCTTTCGCGAACGGGTGTTCAGACCATGTCCTTCAGTGCCTTGAGCGCCGTGACCTTCACGACGTTGCGGGCGGGCTTGGCCTTGAACATCATCTCTTCGCCGGTGAAGGGGTTCGTGCCCTTGCGCGCCTTGGTGGCGGGCTTGCGCTTGATCCGGATCTTCATGAGACCAGGAACCGTGAACATGCCGGGACCGCGACGACCGAGGTCCTTCTTGATGATGCCGGCCATGGCTTCAAACACCGACGCGACCTCTTTCTTAGTCAGGCCTGTCTCGTCGGCGATGGCGCCGGTCACCTCGGACTTGGTTCGTGCCCTGGAAGCTGTCTTGGTCATCGTTGCCATCTGTGAATCCTTTCCTGTACGTGTGAACGATCGTATTCCACCGGGAATTGGCGAGAATGTACCGGTCTGCTATCGACGCGGCAAGCCCGAATGTCCTGCAAAAATAGGGTTTATTGCTTGGATTCACCATAGAATTTCTGGCGATCCCGACGCCGTTGTGCCGACACGGGGCCGCCCGAATCCCCTGCCGGTTGTCCCGTACCCTTCGGTGATCGCCGCAAACGACCCCGGAACGCAGGTCCGGTTCCCGTGGCAAGTGCCACGTACGACAGGACTTTGGCGCCACCGGGGCCATCGTCGAGGTGGTCGCGGCGACCGACGCGGCCGCCCGGCGCCATTGATCCGACGGTGGCCCATCCGGTAACGACAGCCGATATCCGGTGGCCCGGGGGCACGGTTCGGCGTTACAAGGGGCGAAAAATGCCCCGAGAAAAAAGGGTAAAGCGGACCATATGACGGCCCGGCGGGCCGGTCGCGCCGCCGGACCGGCTTCCCACCGACGGGCTCCCGTGGCATCATCCGGCGCCGATGCAGGCCGAACAGCTCATCTCGTCGCTGCGACTCGCCCCGCACCCGGAAGGCGGTTTCTTCCGGGAGACCTACCGGGCCGCGGGGACGATCGCACGCCACGCGCTGCCGGACGGCTTCGACGGTGACCGCGTGTTCTCGACATCCATCTACTACCTGCTGCAGGGCGGACAGGTCTCGATGTTACACCGAATCAGGTCGGACGAGGTGTGGCACTTCCACATGGGCGACGCCCTGGAGCTGATTGACATCACTCCACAGGGCGTGTTGACCGCAACCGTTCTCGGCCATGACGTCGCCAACGGGCATACGTTGCAGTCGGTCGTACCGGCGGGCCGTTGGTTCGGTGCGAGGCTCGCGAGACCTGCCCGGGACGCATTCGCACTCGTGGGCTGCACGGTCGCGCCCGGCTTCGACTTCGCTGACTTCGAGATGGCCGACCGCGACACGATGCTGGACGCATTCGGGCGGCACGACGCCGTCATCAAGGCCCTTACACGGCCGATCAATGGCGCCGGAAAAGAAGAACGGACAGGGCGGGATTCGAACCCGCGGTAGAGGTTTCCCCCTACGCCGGTTTAGCAAACCGGTCCCTTCGGCCACTCGGGCACCTGTCCGGTCAGGAAACGCATTGTTGCACGCGCCAGGGCGGTCGTCAATGTGCATGCGGCGCGATGGGGCGTGCGGTCAGACGCGCCCTGCATGTCAAGCACAGCGACAAGCGGACCGGTTCCGGTTGCGCGAAGTCCGGGGAATTCCGCCTGCGCTTTCCTTGCCGCGGTACGCTGGGGGCGGGGTCGGTGGAGGCATCCGGCCATGAGGCGTTCCTTGTTCATCGCAGCAATCTTCCTGCTCGCCGGGGCATTCGTGAACGTCGCAGTGGCGTGGGGGGTGTGCGATCTGGTCGTCGCTTCCTCCGCCGGAGCCGATGCGCGCCCCCGCGCCGGCTGATCTGGCGTGGTGGCAGGAGCACGCGCCGACGAGAATCGCATCAGAGCCGATCCTTCTCTCTTTGGCGGCGGCGTTCGGGTGCGAGTATCGGTTGCTGGCCGGGGTTCGAGCCGATGCAGGGATGGATTTGCAGGTTCAGTTCGCCGACGACGGTGTCGTGCGGTCGATGAGTGTGACCACGAGCCCCTCGCCCCCCCTTCAGCGCACGTGGGATCGAGCCTTGCGAGCTCGAGCGGGTTGGCCGCTGAGCAGTCTTGCCGGCGAGCGATGGCAGGCAGCGTCGCCCGTCACCCACTTGCAACAGGCCGTGGATGCGGTGGCCCCGCGCGCGGCCACCTCGGCACCGGGGCCCGAGGCTGTTCACGTGGCGGCCTTCCCGATCCAGCGCACCACGGCCGGCGGGACTCAATATCGGCTTGCTCCGCTGCGTCCCATCTGGCCCGGCTTCACCATCAACACGATCCTCTACGCCGCCGTCCTGTGGCTACTGATCTGCGGTCCGTTCGTGCTGCGCCGCGTCATCCGCACCCGACGCGACCTCTGCCCCGCGTGCTCGTACCCGCGCGGCGAATCGTACCTGTGCTCCGAGTGCGGCAAGCCGCTGCCGAGCCGGGGCGGCACTGACCCCCTGGCGGCGGCCCGATCCATTTGACAAGGCGAACAAATGCTCGCCCTCATGCCACGGGGGGGGAACGACTGACGAGGTCGCCCCAGCGTGACGGTGCACTATCGAATGGGAACGCGATATTGCCATGCCGCATGGTTCGACATACCCTGAGAGGAACTAAGAGGGAGAGCCGGTTCTGGCCCGGTCTACATGGTTCTGTCACCGGAAGGAAGTTGGGGATGAAACGATCGGTCGGTCGGCTCCTCGCCGTCGCGGCGATGGTCATCATCGGCACGGCAAACGCCGCGCGCGGCGACGGTCAGGACAAAGCCGGAACGGTCCTGATGGGGTTGCCCGCGGCACCTGCATTCATCCCGCTCGGTCAACTCCCGGGCAGCTCGAGCGGCAGCCGGGCGACACGCATCTCACCGGACGGACAGGTCATCATCGGCACGGCGATCTCGCCACAGGGAACCCAGGCGTTCCGCTGGACACCCGGCGGAGGCATGGTCGGCCTCGGCGACCTGCCGGGCGGAGCGTTCCAGAGTGTCGCCACCGGAATGTCGACAAACGGTTCCGTGGTCGTCGGCTGGAGTACGTCCGCCAACGGCGCACAGGAGGCGTTCCGTTGGAGAAACGGCATCGGGATGGAAGGGCTTGGCGATCTGCCCGGCGGCGAATTCAACAGCGCCGCCGCGGCCGTGTCGGCCAACGGCGCGACCGTGGTCGGGTGGGGAGCGACCGCCGACGCCGGTATCGAGGCGTTCCGGTGGTCGTTGCTGGACGGTCTTCATTCGCTGGGCGACCTGCCCGGTGGGATCGTCAACAGCCGCGCTCTGGGTATCTCCGGCGACGGTTCGCTCATCGTGGGCTGGGGCAACTCCGGGGTCAGCGAGGCGTTCACGTGGAGCGTGACGGCAGGCATGGTCGGGCTCGGCTTCGTGCCCGATGCGTTACTCGACGGGAGCCAGGCGTTCGACGTGTCGTTCGACGGCGAGACCATCGTCGGCAACGCGTGGGCGCCGCTCGGCGTGCAGGCGATGCGTTACACCGAACAGGACGGCATGAGCGCCCTGGGCGATCTTCCCGGCGGCAACCCGCAGCCGTTCAGCTTCGCGTTCGGTGTCTCCGCCGATGGCAGCACCATCGTCGGCCGGGGCGACACCGACGACGGTACAAGGGCGTTCATCTGGGACGCCGGCAACGGTTTGCGCAACCTCCAGGAGGTGCTCGAGATCGACTTCGGTCTCAAGGACATGGCCGGCTGGACGCTCGTCGAGGCCCGAGGCGCGGACATCTACGGCCTGAACATCGTGGGGTGGGGCGAGTACAACGGCATCCAGGAGGCGTGGCTCGTGCGTCTGCCGAACCCATGCCCGGCGGACCTCGACCACAACGGGCTGACCGGGATTGAGGACATGCTGGTACTGCTCGGCATATTCGGCCCGTGCGCGGACTGCATGAACTGCGCCGGCGACCTCGACAGCGACTGCGAGATCGGCGTCACCGACCTTCTCGCATTGTTCGCCGCATGGGGACCGTGTCCCCCTGAGATCAGTTGTCAGTCGTCCGTCAGACTGATCACCGGCCCTCCAGCCGCCTCGTGAGAATTCCCGGACGCCATCCGCCGAAAAAGATGCTATGAGCCCGTCATCAGCGCCCCGTCCGCGCATCACATCTGGCGCATGGAGTTTTTCGTGACCACTGCGCCGCAGCACACCGCCGGGCAAGCCGTGGTCGTGGACGCCATGAGAGGCGACCGCGCGGCGATGGATGCGCTGTGGCACGAGCACCGGCGGTGGATCGCCGCGGTGCTGCTGGCCCACAAATGCCCCGAGGACCAGGTCGAGGACCTTCTTCAGGAAGTTGCCATGACGATCGTCGCCAGGATCAGCACGCTCCGCGAGGCCCGCCACGTCCGGGCCTGGCTCCGGACAGTCGCCATCAACGCGGCCCGGGCCTCGGCACGGGCGAGGCGGGCGCGACCGAAGCTGGCGCCGCTGGCCGTGGACCCCCTGGGGCCGGACACCGTCAGCGCGGCCGTCGACGATGAGGCGCGGCGGCTCATGAAGCTGTCCGCGCGCCTGGCGGAGACCTACCGCGAACCGCTCATGCTCCGCGCCATCCACGGCATGCGCGGCCGACATATTGCGGAGATCCTCGACCTTTCCGAGGCGACGGTCGAGACGCGGATCGCCCGCGCCCGGCGGATGCTCCGGGAACTTGCAAACGGTTCCGAGGTCGATGATGACGAACGTGCCCCCGTCCCCGCGGCGGGGGCCGTGTGAGGACAAGCCGAGAGCCAGCCGAGAACAACCATGATCCAACAGCATGACGACATCCTGATTTCACGAGCCATCGACGGCAATGCCTCGTCCGGTGACTGGGACGAGTTGACGGCGCTGGCCGACGCGAACCCGGCCCTCTGGCACAACCTCGCCATGACCCTGCGCGAGCACCAGGCCTTCGCCCGCGCCATCAATGCAGACGTGACCGTCGCAGACGCTGTCGAGATGCCCATCGTGCGGACCGCGGCGACGATCCAGTCGCGTGATGCGGGCCGACATCCGGCGATTCTCTCCAGGGTCGGCGGGTGGAGCGGTTGGGCGATCGCGGCGGTCCTGGCGATCGTCTGGGTCGCCGGCGTGCTCAACCCGGTGCAGAGCAACACCCGGCACCAGGACGGTTCGGCGCCGGGGCACACCACGATGATCGGCGCGAGCGCTGCCGATTTGCTCGCGGCGTACCTCGACAAGGGTCGCCAGGAGGACTTCGTCATCGCCGAGGTACCGCAGCGGATTCTCCTCGAAACGCGGCCGAACGAGACGGGCCGCGGCTACGAACTGATCTACCTGCGACAAATCCTCGAGCGCACGGTCGTCCCCGACCTGTACCAGTTCAACCAGGACGAAGCGGGTCAACCCAGGCTCATTCGTTACGACGGTGCCAGGAGTCCGTCGATGTGACAAGACAACAAGACGATTCATCCGACATCCACTGCATAGAGGGTTTCACCATGACAGGCTTACGTACAATCATCTCCCGTCTTGGGGTCGTCGCGGCGACGTTCGCCGTTATCGCGACACCGGCGATCGCCGGCGGGGACGACGAGCGGGTCATCGTCGAAACGCGCGGGCCGTTCATCCACGCCGACGTCATTTCCATGGTGGTGGGCGAAGACGCCGGCCATGTCGTCGAGGTCCGGGTTGAAAACGGTGAGACCACCGTGATCGTCGACGGCAAGGTCGTCGGCCAGGACCGTTTCCGTACCGAGAACGGCAACGTCATCGTCCTCGACGAGGACGGCAACGAGATCCGGTCGATGCGGCTCTTCATGAACGCCGGCGATCGCGACTTCGTCCTGGCGTTGCCCGGCGGCGAGCAAGGCTTCCGGTGGCGGGTCGGGCGCCCGCACGCGAACGTCATGCTCGGCGTACACCTGGACGATCCGGGCGCTGCGCTCCGCAAGCACCTGCGTCTCGAACCCGGCGTGGGCTCGATGATCCGCGGCCTTTACAAGGGGCTCCCGGCCAAACGGGCGGGTCTGCAGCAATACGATGTGATCATCGCCGTCGACGGCGAGCCGGTTGACGGCCCCGGGACGATCCTGCAGGCGCTGGCCGAGGCCGAGGCCGGCGACGAGGTCACGCTGAGCGTCGTACAGAACGGGCGCCACAAGCAGTTCACGGTGACCCTCGACGCGTTCGACGCGGCGAAGATGGGCCCGGCCAATCTGCTCGGCGGCGGAGGCGGCCCAATACAGTGGCTCGATATCCCGAACCTGGAGTTGTTCGACTTCGCGCCTGGCAAGAACTTCGAGTTCAGGCGGTTCCTGGTGGACCCGGACAAGAAGGACCTCTTCGTGCCCGGCGTATCGCCCTTCGGTCCGTGGCGAAGCGACAGCAGTCAACTCGACGACGATCGGATCGAGCATCTCAACGAGCGGATGGCGGAAATACACGAGATGATCGACCGTCTCGTGAAAGAGGCCCGACAGCGCGACGAGCGTTGATGCGCGCCCTCTGGTGGCAGGGGCGGCTCGCCCGCCCCTGCGAATCGGGCATCGAGCACGAGGCACAGGGGCAGACGAACTGCCCCAGCCACGAGCCTACGCCGTCGGCTCACTGTAGAGATCGACGTAGAAGTCCAGCATCCGGCGACCGTTGATCTCGCGCGTGCGGTTGAGCTGGAAGCCGAACTTCTCGAACAGGGCGATCGCCGGGCCGCGCTCGATTCGGACGTCGAGCGTGATCTTCAGGTAGCCGTGATGGCGGCAGAACGTCAACGCCTGCTCCATGAGCTTCGCACCGACGCCTTTGCGCCGGAAGTCCGAGTGGACACGCAGCCGGCGGACCTCGGCACCGTGATCCGACGTCTTCTGAACGCCGATCATCCCGATGATGTTCTTGTCGTAGTCAGCAACCCACAGGGCGCTCTGGCCGTCGTCGGAGAAATACGCCTCGGCAATGTTCTCCATGTCGGCGCCCGTGTCGTTCTCGGGGACCAGGCCCTCGACGAGGCCGGCCCGGAACAGCTCGCGCACCGAGGCGTAGTCCTCGTCGCCGACGAGACGCATCGAGATCTCCTCCAGGTTGAGTTCGGTCCGGTCAGCCATGCAGAGTTTGTGCCGTTTGCCTGTCGATCTCGAGCCAGCGGACACTATCACGGGCGGGATCCAGCAGTGCACAAGTATACCGGTTTGCCCGGTGCAGCGCCCCGGGGCAGATGACACGCGTGCGGCCGACGTGGCTGTCCGAAACGGTGTGCGTGTGCCCGTGCAGCAGGTAATCGACACCGTCGTCGAGCGCCTGTTGCATGAGGCCTGCGTCGTCCCCGTGCGTGAAGGCGATGCGACGTCCGTCGGCGTTCATCACGCCCATGGGATGGTCGACGACAAGACCGACGCCTCCCGCATACTTCGTCATCGCCTCGATGCCCCAGTCGCAGTTGCCGAACACGACGTGCGCCCCGTGACCGACCAGCTCGTCGATGACGTCGTCGCCGCAGATGTCGCCGAGGTGCAGCAGAATCTCGCTGCCGTGCGCGATCAACGCCGCGACCGCCCGGGCGGTCGTGTCCACATCGCCATGAGAATCCGACAACACGCCGATGAGCATGAGAGCAGATGTACCGAACTCCGCGCGGCGATGCAAGGGGTGGCACGGTTGACGTCGCGATAGCGGCGTCGGCCGTGTCTTCGAACGTCGCACCACGGCCGACCCGCCTTCGGCGGGTCAACCGTGCCACCCGTTGGTCACTCGACGGGGCTTTCTCCCCGCACCACGCGGTCGCGTCCGCCCGTTCGGACCGCCTTGCGAACGAACTGCAGGTACGCCCGCTCGAAGGCCACGATGTCAGGATTGAAATACGCTTCGAGCACCGCCGGCCCCAGTCGCACACCCCCGGGTCCGCCCCGGCTACCGAGCGCCTCGACGGCAAGACGCCCGCGCGCCGCGTCCAGGAGCACCTCCCGCAACGCCGCGCGATAGCGACCGCCCTCGCCCTCGGCGAGGAAGTGCGTCAGGGCCCAGACCTGCGCGTAGTACACCAGCAGCCGACTCTTGCTTTCGTGGAGGAACGACTGCGGCGTCCGGCCAAGCACCGCGTCGAGCGGCAGCAGGCCGTTGACGCGAACCGCTTCGCGAAGCGTGTGGTACCGTTCGAGGTTCGCCCACGGCTTGAACTTCGGCAATCCGTCGGGGTGGCTGCTGTACCCCTCCATGTACGTCGCGATGCCCTCCTCCATCCACAGAGGCAACTGGCTCCGGAACGTCGATTGGGAGAACTGATGCCAGCCTTCGTGCGCCGCGATCGACAGCGTGTCGCGGCGTCCGATGTGGTACAGCACCGAGATGCCACGCGTCGTAAAGCCGCCGCGCCCCAGCGTCAGGAACGTGGACGCCTGCTTGGGCAGCATCTGCCGCGTTTTCGCTTCCCACTGGCCGCGTGTCTCGAACAAGTACGTGTCCATGAGACGGCCGGGCTTCGGCAGGGGAGCAAGCGCGGTCGCGTAGTGCGCCAGCGCCCGCTCGAGGAACAGCGGGATGCGGTCAACGACCGACTGGCGCGTCATCGTGGTGTACAGGCGGTAGTGGGGCGTGGTGATGATCTGCCCGGTATGGCCCGCGAACTCCCACTGCCGTCGCTGCACCGCGACGTGCACGATCGGTTCCGGCGACGCGGATGCCGCCGTGTCCCGAAGCGACGCCGCGCTGATGCCGCCATCGTTCCGGTCGGCCGGCCACTGGCCCGACACGCACCCGCCAAGCGTCGTCCCGGCGATCAGCAGGACCGCGGGTCGCCATCGTCCGCTGCAAAGGGCCCGTCCGAGAATAAGTGCTACGTTTCGGCGAGCCATCGTCGTTCCTGGCAAGGCGCGCCGACGACGCGTATCCTGCATACTCGGAGGAGGCGCAACGCAGCCAGGGGCGGCGAGGGCCGGCGAAACGTTGCAGTTATTCTCGGACGGGCCCAAAGGCCTCTGTTCCGCACGTCTAGTTCCTCTGCAGTTGCTGCAGGGCCTGCCGCGCCGTCGCAAGATCCGACTCGACCTTGGCGAGGATCGTCCGGGTCTCTTCGACCACGGCGGCCGGCGCCTTGCCGAGGTAGCCCTTGTTGTCCAGTTTCGACCGGTAACGGGCGGCGGCCTTCTCCTTCTCGCGGCAGACGCGGGTCAATCGGGCGCGTTCGGCCTCGACGTCAACCGCCTCGACAAGACCGCCGAGGAAGACCTGCTCGCCCGCGATCGCCAGCGGGATCGCCCCATCGACGTCGGGCGCCGCCGAGTCGGTCAGCGCCTCGACGGACGCCAGCCCCGCCATCGTCTCGACGATCCCGCCACCGGACTCGATCAACGCCAGGGTCGGCCCCGCCGCGAACAGCACGATCCGTTTCTTCGGCGGGACCTTGTGCTCGGAGCGGAGATTGCGGATCGCCACCGTCAGCGCCTGGATGCGTTCGACGGTCGCGCTCGCCTGCTCGTCGATGTCGCCGTCGATCCGCGGCCACGGCGCGGTCGCGAGCACGTCCGGTTGCACGGCGTCGTCGAGGGTGACGCCGGGCAGGCCCGGCGCACCGGCCGCCTGGATGTGCGGCCACAGCGTCTCGGTGACGAACGGGCAGATCGGGTGCAGCATCCGGACGATGGCGTTGAGCATCGTGCGAAGCACTTGCTGCTGTGACGGGTCGGCGCCCACGGTGGGTTTGACGGCTTCGAGATACCAGTCGCAGAAGTCGCGCCATATGAAGTCGTACATCGCGTCGGCGTACTGGTGGAACTGGTAGCCGGCAACCGCGTCCTCGACCACGCTCAGTGTGTGCTTCAGCCGACCGATGATCCACCGATCGATCAGCGACAGTTCCCCTGCGTCGGTCGGTCGGCCATTCGCTTCGTCGGCCTCCAGCTTTGCCAACGCGAACCGCGCTGCGTTCCAGAGCTTGTTCGCGAAGTTCCGCCCGATATCGAATTTCCTGGAGCTGTTCCGCGCCGTCGGCGCCTGGCCGTCCGGATCGACCGCACCCATGGCGGCGCCGAGCGCGCTGCACATCGACCGCTTGCACTTGGGGCAGACCTGCGTCGGGGCCGCAACACGGTACCCGGCGTCGTTGGTGACCTGCTCCGGCTCGAACGTCTGCTCGCAGTGCGGGCAGATCATGTCCACGGGCAACCGCACGTCCTGGGTGCTCGTTGCGATCTGCGTCAGCACGAATCGCAGTGCATCGGTGCCGTGACTGTGGATGATGTCACGCGGATCGACGCCGTTGCCGAGCGACTTGCTCATACGCTGGCCGACGCCGTCCTGGATCATCGGGTGCACGTAGACGTGCGTGAACGGCAGAGTACCGTCGCGGAAGTACCGGTTGAACATGACCATCCGCGACACCCACAGCGTGATGATGTCGCGGGCCGTACACAGGACCGACGAGGGGTTGAACGTATCGAGCAGGCCCGCGGTCTCCGGCGCGCCGTCCGCACCGGGCCAGCCCATCGTGGACAGCGGCCACAGGCCTGAACTGAACCACGTGTCGAGCACGTCGGGGTCCTGGATGAACCCGGCGGCCTCGAGATCGCGCTCCACGTCCCGGGCGTCCGCCGCGGCACAGAACCGCACGCAACCGTCCTCGTAGAGGCCGGCGACCCGGCCGGCGTGCCGGGTCTCGAACGCCTTCCACCGGTCCACGTCGACGGTCTGCCCGTCCGGGGCCTGCAACGTCCAGATCGGGATGCGGTGGCCCCACCACAACTGGCGGCTGATGCACCAATCGCGCAGGTTCTCGTGCCACGACTGGAAGGTTCGCGCGTAGCGGGCCGGGAAGAATCGCAGTTCGCCGTCCCCGGTTCGAGGCGACCCGTCAGCCCGCGGCGGGTGCGGCCCCTCGTGTTGATCGCGGCACATCGCCCGCAATGCCTCGCCGCTGAGACGCTGATCGGTCACGCGGACGTACCACTGGTCGGAGAGGTAGGGCTCGATCGGCACGTGCGACCGGTAGGAATGCCCGACGCTATGGCGGTAGTCGCGGGTGTCGGCGAGCAGGTCGCGCTGCCGGAACCATTCGACCACGCGATCGCGGGCCGCTTCGCGGGACAGGCCGAGCAGCGGCAGGGCTTCGGCCGCCTGGCCGGACTCGAATTCCTCGGCCGGCCAGCCGTGGTCTCGCGAGATCGTCGCATCCGGCGCCATGACGTTGATGACCGCCAAGCCGTGACGCCGGCCGATCTCCCAGTCGTTGGGGTCGTGGGCCGGGGTCACCTTCAGGTAGCCAGTGGCGTATTCGGCCATGGGGTTGTCCGGCTCGCCCGGCATGACCACGTAGTCGTCGGCGACGATGGGCACGACGCGGTTCACCAGCGGAAGGCGGACGTGCCGGCCGATCAGCGTCGCGGCGTTCGGGTCGCGAGGGTTCATCGCCACGGCGGTGTCACCGAGCATCGTCTCGGGCCGGGTCGTGGCCACGACGACGAACTCGTGACCCGTGGTATCGTCCGGCCGGTCGGTCGCCGCATCGCCGGCCGGCACGAGCGGGTACCGCAGGTACCACATGTGCCCGTCGATCTCCTTCATCTCGACCTCGTCGTCGGCGAGGGCCGTCAGCGCGACCGGATCCCAGTTGACCAGGTACTTGCCGCGGTAGATGAGCCCGTCGGCGAAGAGGCGGTAGAAGGCTTCGCGAACGGCGCGGGTGCACATGGGATCCATCGTGAAACGGACGCGTGACCAGTCACACGAGCAGCCGATCGCCTTGAGCTGGTCGAGGATCGTCGCCTGGTACTCGTCCTTCCACGCCTGGACTTTCTTGACGAACGCGTCGCGGCCGAGTTCCACCCGCCGGATCCCCTGCTGCGCGAGTCGTTTCTCCACGACGGTCTGCGTGGCGATGCCGGCATGATCGGTTCCCGGCATCCAGAGGGTGTTGAACCCACGCATCCGGTGGTACCGGATGAGCAGGTCCTGAAGCGTGTTGTTGAGAGCGTGTCCGAGGTGAAGGGCCGCCGTGACGTTCGGCGGTGGGATGAGGATGCAATAGGGGTCGCCGGCGTCGCCCGGTTCGGCGTGAAAAACGCCGGCGTTTTCCCAGCGGTCGCGGACCGCCTGTTCGCTCTCGGCGGGCGCGTATGATTTGGACAAGGTCGCGAGCATCATGGCGGAATCCATCATAGTCAACGCATATCTGCCCGTTGTCGGGCCGACACGCCGGCGACGGTTCCTGATCGCCGCAGGATTGTCGGCGCTGGCAGCCGTCGGCAGCGCCGCGTGCGAGCGGAAGACGCCCGCGCCGCCGAGCAACACGCTCGGACCCGCGGCCGTCGACGCTTCGCTGGAAGCCGCCGAGCAATACCTCACCGCGGGCAATACGGCGAACGCCGAGTCCATCATCGTCTCGCTGCTGACCAGAGCGCCACAAGACCATCGCGCCCACGAACTGTACGGTCGGGTGCTCTATCTCCGGAGCTTCGAGGCGTCGACCCGGGGTGACCAGGAGGCGGCGGCGCATCACGTCGCCGACGCCTACGACCACTACCGCCTCTCGGTCTCGAGCGCGGAGGCCGCCGGAGGCGACCCGCTCATGCTCGCCGGACTGCACCAGAGCGCCGGCGAGATCGCCAGCGCGGCCGGCCTCCCTGACGACGCGCTGCGACACTTTCGCGAGTCCGGGCGGAGAGCCCCCGGCGCGACCAAGCCGCCGCTGTACGAGGCGCAGATCCTCATCCAGCTGGGTCGTTCGGACGAGGCGCGGCAGGCGTTGCGCCGCGTCCTTCAACTGGACCCGGACGAGGCGTACGCGCACGCCTCCCTCGCGGCCCTTGCCATGCAGAGGGTCGAGCCCGAGGCCGCCGTCGGCCACATCACCGAGGCCCGCCGCGCGGACCCGGGGAACCTGTCGCTCCGCCTCCAGGAGGCCCGGATCCGCCGCGGGTCCGGGGATCCGCGGACCGCGCTGGAGCTGCTGGTCGCGCTGGATCCCCGGACACGCGCGCAGGCGGCCGTCACCGCCGAGATCGCGGCGTGTTACACCAGCCTCGGCGATCCGAACAATGCCGCCGCGGCCTGGGAGCACCGGTACCGGGTCCACGCGCAACACCCGACGGCCTGGCGGGCGGCGGTCCGTGCGGCGCACGCGAGGCTCGACGCCGGTGACCGTGACCGCGCGGCGTTCCTGTTCCACCGCGCGATGTTGCTTGCCCCGGACGAAGCCGAGGTGCGGGCGTTGGGTGCGGCACTTGAGTCGGACTGATCAATGACAACTGATCACTGATCACCGGACTCTCCGGCTTGCAGCCGTCGTCCCGCCTCAACCCACGCATCGGGTATCTCGCAGTCTTCGACACGCGGCGACCGGGACGGTCGATGTCGCCACCGGAACAAGACGATCGCGCCGAGCCCGAGCAGACCGAGCAGGAACAGGGCCGCCGCCAGCAGGGCGAGCGCGGGGCCGAGCCCGGTCGCCGAGGCCGGCAATGTCGTCCCACCGTTTACGGCTGCCGCCGCCAGTACACCCATGCCCCAGTGTACGCAGCGGCTGTCCGAACCGGTCCGCCGGAGTCTCCGGAACCTCGTCCTCGGCGGACACGTACAAGGCCTAACATGTCCTTGAAAGCGCTCAGATACACGTTCCGGGCCCGTTATCGGGTGGTCCGGATGAGGACGGAGACTCGGGAGCGGCCAATCGGGTGAAGGATTCTGCGGCAATGACCGATGCGCAGTCGATGCCCCGAAAATCCCCTTTCTAGAACCGACGCCGCATGACACGGAAGTACCGCAGGCACCAACCCAGCGAAGGCGACAGCGAACATGACACGATTCAGCAGCACCCGGACCATTCTCCTTTCATTGGGCTGCATCGGCGCGGTGGTCGTCGCACCGCTGGGGGCCGCCGATACCGTACAGCCGGCGCTCACGATTCAGGAGTGGTCCAAGCTGGTGTGGGAGTCCGCCAGCAACGGTGACCAGCAGCGGCTCGACGCCTACCTCGATGCGATCCCGGAGACGAGTCAGAACAAGCAGGCCGAGGGCTTGCGGGCCGCGATCGATCAGCACAACACGAATCTGCAGACGGCGCGGAACAACCGCACCGAGGCCCTGGGCGAGGCCCGGATACGAATGCATGAGCACCTCGACGACGGCAAGATTTCCCAGGCACTGACATCCGCGGTGGAAGTCCAGACGCTCAGCGACGACCAGAAGGCCATTCTCAACGACGCCGACATGGACAAGATCGTGCGTCGCGCCAAGGCCGAGGTTCCGGTATCCCGGCGTGACGGCGACTGGCTGTACGCCTACGAGTTGCTGTACCGCCTCAACGTCCTCTACGAGCACACCGGCGAGTTCCAGCAGGAACTTGACCGCGTGAACCAGCGGCTCAGCCTGCTGACCTACTACGCACCGAAGCGACTGCACGAGCTTCGGCAGCGTCAGGCCGAGCGATTCGGCGAGGAGCCGCTTGTCGAGTTCAACCCCTCGTTGACGCAGGACTGGAAGCAGCGCGTCGACGGTATCAATCACCGCATGGTCAAACGGGCCATCGAGACGGCCGCCGATTCGCACATCAGTGCCGCAGGCTGGCGACCGTTGCTCCGCGGAGCGCTCAACGGCATGCGGATGGTCGCGACGACGCCGGCGCTCGCGGAAACGTTCCCGACACTGAAGGACGCATTCAAGATCAACGCCTGGCTCGACTTCATCGACCAGAAGCAGGCGGAGCTTGCCGCGGCGCCCGACGACGACCTCGGCTACTGGTACTGCGCCCGGATGCTCGACAAGATCGCCGACAAGTCTGCGGAGACGATCAAGCTCCCCAAGAAGGTGATCTTCCGCGAATTCGGCGACGGCGCGATGCGCGAACTCGACAAGTTCTCGGAGATCATCTGGCCGAACAAGCTGCGGCGGTTCCGCCAATCCACGCAGGGCAGCTTCGTGGGCGTCGGTATCCTGATCCGCCACAACGAGAAGCGTGAGATCCTGGTCGTGAGCCCGCTGGAGGGCACACCCGCGTACTTCGCCGGCATCAAGCCGGGTGACACGATCGCCCAGGTGAACGGCGCCTCCACGGCCGGATGGAGTCTCAACGACGCCGTCGACCGGATCACGGGACGCGAGGGCACGCTGGTGAAGCTGGCCGTGCGACGCGAGGGCGTGGACGAGCACATCGTCTACGAGATCCGCCGCAACCTGATCAAGATCCGCTCGATCAAGGGCTGGTGGAAAGAGGCCCTCGACGATGACGGCGATCCCGTCTGGAACTGGTTCGTCGATCCCGTCACGCGGATCGGCTACATCCGTATCACGGCGTTCAACGAGGACACCAGCGATGATCTCCGGAAGGCGTGGCGACAGATACGAAAGCACGGCCGGCCGAACGGACTGATCATCGACCTGCGATTCAACCCGGGCGGCCTGCTGACGTCCGCCGTGGACATCAGCAATCTGTTCCTGCGCGAAGGCGTGATCGTCTCCGGTGAGAGCAAGGACGGCGTCAAGGCCTGGCCCGACCGGCGGGCCGAACCGAACAAGGCGGTCATCGCTCGCGCCGGCGTCCCGACGGTCGTGCTCGTCAACCAGGGCTCCGCCAGCGCAAGCGAGATCGTGGCCGGCTGCCTGCAGGCGCACGATGCGGCGTTGATCATCGGCCGACGCACATACGGCAAGGGCAGCGTACAGACGGTCCACCCGATCTCGCGTAGCAACGCGTTGTTGAAACTCACCACGCAGTACTACCGACTGCCGGCAAACGCCGAGCAGATCGCCCGGGGCGAGAAAGGCAACCTCGTCCACAAACTCCCCGGCGTGGCCGACTGGGGCGTACACCCCGACATCGTGGTCAACACGACCCCGCAGGAGATCAAGGCCGCCTACGACCTCCGGCAGGCCGCCGACATCCTCGCCGACGCCGGTGACGCAGCCGACCGCCCCGACATCAACGCCCTGATCACCGAGGGCCTTGATCCACAACTGGAGACGGCGCTGCTGATCCTCCAGGCCAAGGCCTTGGAAACGACACCCACGGACACGCGTCACGCGAGGGCCGGCGGGTAGCACGACAGCGCCGCGTGTGGCAGGGGCGGCTCGCCCGCCCCTGTAATCGGGCATCGACTCACAAAGCTCAGGGGCGGACGAGCCGCTCCTGCCACGCGCTCCACGTACGAATCTCACGCACGGTGCGGATTGCGCCGATAATATCGTGCTCTTCTCGTACTCTGCCCTGAGACCCTATCGATGCCCACGATGGCGACTGACCGCGCGACCCAACCGACGAGCCTGGCGGCGAAGCTTCCCGACGAGACGCTGCGCAAGTGGCTGCGCGATATGCTGCTCATCCGGGAGTTCGAGGTCCGGTCGATGCAGGCCTACCAGAACAAGAAGATCGGGGGCTTCCTCCACGTCTACATCGGACAGGAGGCTGTGGCGGTCGGCACCATCGCCGCGCTGAACGACGACGATCCGATCATCACGGCCTACCGCGACCATGGCCACGCGCTGGCACGCGGCACCGAGGCCCGGTACTGCATGGCGGAGATGATGGGGCGCGTCGGCGGCTGTGCCAAGGGCAAGGGCGGGTCGATGCACATGTTCGACCGCAAGCGAAAGATGTACGGCGGTCACGGCATCGTCGGCGCGCAGTGCCCGGTCGGCACCGGGCTCGCCTTCGCGACCAAGTACGAGGACGAGGTCCTCAACGGCGGGCGGTCGAGCCGCGTCACGCTCTGCTTCCTCGGCGACGGCGCGCTCAACCAGGGCGCGTTCCACGAGGCGATGAACCTCGCCGGCGTGCTCGACCTGCCCATCATCTTCATCTGCGAGAACAACGGGTACTCCATG
>Ga0114950_10001073_pt1 | contig 20289 bp, 13 predicted proteins | sample N075metaG_FD_83503 | JGI IMG/M metagenome (GOLD analysis project Ga0114950, IMG submission 83503) | Deep subsurface microbial communities from Kermadec Trench to uncover new lineages of life (NeLLi) - N075 metaG | ecosystem: Environmental > Aquatic > Marine > Ocean trench > Sediment | place... | reverse complement strand
TGATGGCCATTCATCGTAATAATACAAACAGAAGTATTAGTTGTGCCAATTTTACCCCTAATTTGGCATCAATGGTTCACAGGGTAATCTGTTAATAAAATAAGTTTGCCTTCGCCCTACTTTCCAGTACCTTGTATCTATCCATTGTAGGATCAAAATGTGTGACTTTCGAATAAATACTAAATCAATGAACCCCTTACTTAGGCTATTTATTTTCCTCGTTATTTTCTCCTTCAATTCATCGGCAAGAGGTCAAAGCATTATTCCCTCTCCAAAAGAAACGCTTGGTTTTGAAATTGGGGCAGACTTTCATCTGGCAACATACGAGCAGTCACTCGAATATTTTATGAAGTTGGATGCAGCAAGCGATCTTCTTGAAATGCAATATGTAGGACAAACATCTGAAGGGCGTTCCTGGTATTTCGCGTTGATATCATCCAAAGAGAATATCCAGAACATCGATCGTTACAAAGAAATATCACAGTTATTAGCGCATCCTGGCAACCTTTCGGAGGAGGAAGCGCGACAGTTGGCCAAAGAAGGAAAACCAATCGTTCATATTGATGGCGGACTACACGCTACGGAAGTTGCAGGCGCTCAGCACACCATATCCTTAGCGCATTACCTGCTGAAAAATGCGGATGATGATAAAATAAAACGCATTCTGGACGACGTAATTATTTTGCTTTGGCCTTCATTGAATCCCGATGGACAGGAAATTGTTACCAGTTGGTACGAACAAAATGTAGGTACTCCTTATGAAGTAAGCCCGGTTCCATGGCTATACCAAAAATATGTAGGACACGACAACAACCGCGATGCATATATGGTAAATATGATTGAGTCAAGAGTCATTGGTAGAACATGGAGAGAATGGGAGCCCAATATTATACACGTGCATCATCAGTCCTCTCCCTTCCCGACACGAATCTGGTTGCCCCCGTTCGCCGAACCCGTTGCTACCCAAACACCTCCATTGGTAGCCAGGGAAATAAATATGATTGGAATGGCCATAGCCCAGGCATTGGAGACAAACGGATTAAAAGGCGCTGTGCATATGGGTACGGGGTTTGACGCGTGGTATCCGGGGTACATTGACTACTTGCCTGTATTGCAAAATATTCCTGCATTTTGGACTGAAACAGCTCTTTACAGATATGCAACTCCGTATTTCTACACGATAGATGATTTCCCGAAAGACAGAAATGGTTTAAGACTTGAATCTCTTTATTCCAGTCCCTGGCAGGGAGGTTGGTGGAGAATTAGCGACGCCATCATTTACATGCAAACAGCTTCAATCGCTGTAATGGATTATGCATCAAAATACAGTGAAGTGCTATTGTTCAATAAATATCAATCAGGGAGGAATACGATAGAAAAATACCGTAATGAACCTCCTTATGCTTATTTCATTCCACAAAAACAACATGACCCTGTTCGTCCTGTTGAATTACTCCGAAGAATGGCCTTCAATGGTGTCAGGGTTTCACAACTTGACAAACCGGTAATCTATGAAGGGATTAATTATGCAAAAGGAACCTGGGTAATCCCAATGGACCAGGAGTTTGCTGAATTGGCAAAACAAATTTTTGATGTACAAACGTATCCTGATCTAAAAGAATATCCAGACGGACCCCCAGAGCAACCTTATGATGCTGCCGGGTGGACTCTCCCCTATCAGTTTGGATTAAAAGTAGTTGCCGGTGCAAGTCCGTTATCAGATGAGATCAGAAGCTCACTACGTCTTGTTGAAGGCGAGGCGCTCGATTGGAAAGAAAATAGCAAAGAAGATCTTAGTAAAGTCGATTTTGTGCCTGGTGCAGGGTTCAATACCAATTCAAACGCTGCCGGAATACAACCTTTACCAGGAAAATTAAGTGGAAGCGGGAATATTCTTGTTCTTGATCCAAAAGAAAACAACACATTCAGGGTGCTCGGTGAAGCGAAACAAAGAGGGAATAGGATTGGCTTTCAGCCTTCAACCAGAAAATATACAATCAGAGGATCCTCTTCTGATCAGAATAAAAAATGGGTGGATGAATACGCTCTGAACGGATCGCTCGTATCGAAATCCACAGATGTGACTACAAATCCAAGAATAGCAATTTATCGACCCTGGACAGCAAACATGGATATGGGTTGGACACGCTGGTTACTTGACACCTATGGTATTGAATACAGCAGCATTAGAAATTCAGATTTTATTAACGGGGATCTCAATGAACGGTTTGATGTAATTCTGATGGCGTCTCAACGACCAGGTTCTATTAAAAACGGCTATAAGAAAGGCCAGGCTCCTCCAAGGTACGAAGGAGGTATCGGAGACACAGGAATTCGAAACCTTAATCAGTTTGTATTGCGCGGAGGAACTTTAATATGTATGAATCAAAGCGCAAATTTTGCGATTGAATCTCTTTACCTTCCGGTGAAGAACGTTGTTCAGGACATATAACGTAAAGACTTTTTCACGGGAGGATCAATATTGTCGGTAGAAAGCAATCCAACTCATCCGATTATGTCCGGTATGCCCAGCCAAGTGGCCATATTTGTATCCAGAAGTCCTGTTTTCACAACTCTGGAAGGATTTGAAGGCGAATCATTGGCTAAATATCAGCCAAAAGGCTCCCCATTACTTTCAGGATATCTTCTCGGAGAAAAATATATTAATGGCTACTCAGCATCGCTCGATGTTCAGCATGGCGATGGTCATGTAATTTTGATTGGGTTCAGTCCTCAATGGAGGGGTCAACCGATGGGTACTTACCGCATTTTATTTAATGCACTTTTTTATGCCGGCCAACTTGCTGACCAACATATACCATCAACAGATTTTTGGAAACCACCGGTTATTAAAGAAGACAAAGAAGAAGAAAACGAAAAGACGGTGGACAAACCAGGGAAAGAAGGGAATTAATTTGATCTCGGTTTGACTACTTGGGAAAGTCAGGGTTTTCCTTAATTTTTCTTATTTGATTCAAGTGCCTGTCGGTATGGGCAATCCCTGTTAATAAAAGCTGATGCAAGTCTCTCACGTCTCCAGTTTTCAGGTCCTCAATTTTCAAATGTTCAATGTTACGCCTGAAGGTAAAATGTTTTCTTAAATCAATGCCTGTAGTCTTAACAAAGTCAATAAAATAGCCTCTGGTTCTGATAAATGCTTCCAAAGCTTTCTTTTTGGTGCCAAACCTGCCTATTGGTTCCAAATACCATTGGGCCAACTGATTCCTGGCCGTGTCTGTTGCATATTCCTGATAATATCCATCTTGTCCGGTTACAATATCTACATATTGAAGAAGTTGTGGCGTTTTGGAAATAGCCCGAATCTCCCTGAAGTGTAATTCATTCTGTACCTCAAGATGTTCAATTATTTCAGTAATTGACCATCGACCGTCATTTTCTCTAAAACTTGCCTGAATCTCAGTTAAAAATACAGTCTCATCCCTGATTTTATTTGTTGCTCTCTTTAATTCCTCTAAAACAAATTTTATGTCCTCGATTGTCCAAATTTGTTTGTTAGCAATTGATAGCGTTTCCAACTGCTTATTACAACCGTTACTTGTGCAAAGCAGCAGTAAAAGAACCATTTGAGGTTTTACCATCTCATTAAGTTAGTAAAATGTAAATACATGGGGTTATTTAAAATAAAAAGCAATTACACCATTTTAATACTACTGAAGTCTCGCAACTTGAAACAAAATAAGTGTGAGGTAATATTACTGAAATTGCTTATTCTGTTGGATTCAATAATCAGACCTACTTCAGTTCAAGTTTCCAGCAATTGTTTGGAAAAAGTCCTTAAGAATATAAGAATCTAACAGGCACTTCCATTTAATTTTTGCAATAATGGATAACATCTGTATCAATTGTATCGTAAACTAAGTCTAACCTTAGAGAAACTAAAAAGCTATGATCAAAAACTACTTCAAAGTTACCCTTCGTAGTATGATGAGAAACAAACTATTTACCTTCATCAATATTTTAGGTATGAGTTTTAGCCTGGCTTGTGCTATTTTATTATTTGTTTATGCGAATCAGGAACTTAATTATGATTCACACCAGGGTAAATCATTTAGATTAATCTCACACCTTAAAGCAAATGATGGACAAGTATTTAATATAGGTACATCTTCTGTACCTATTGCTCCTGTAATTGCAGATCAAATCCCTGAAATCGAGTTTGCTTCCCGGATGACGGGAGGAACTATTCTTGGCTCAAAAGATATGATTACTTTTGAAGGCGACTCTTATTACATAGAGAAAGGATATGTGGTTGATTCGGCATTTTTTGACATAATCAAATTAGATATAATATCAGGAAATGAAATTTCTCCCCTTCCGTATAGCAATTCCATTGTTATTAATAAGGAATGGTCTGAAAAACTATTTGGAAAAAATGATCCTATTGGACAGACAGTTTCTCTAAGCACCTTAGTAGGTGATGCTGATTATGAAGTGAGTGCCATTATTGATAATTCAAGCTACACATCGCACCTGAACCCCAATTATTTAATATCAAGTGGTAATGCAAGCTGGCAAGGATTTTATGATAATTTTTCCTCGCAATGGGTGAGTAACAATGTGGTTTTTACATACCTTAAATTAAGACCTCAAAGTAATATCCAGGAAGTAACGGACAAAATCCATGAAATATTTATTTCAAATGGTGCCGACGAGATGAAGGCTTTGGGTTTGGATAAAACAATGTCATTGCAACCATTGAGCTCAATTCATACCAATAACTCATTCATGATTGATGTCCCCGATGTAACCAACGTGATATTCATAAGAGTGTTGATAGGTATTGGTATTTTAATTCTACTGTTAGCCTGTGTAAACTACATTAATCTGTCAACAGCGCAAGCTGGAAACCGAATGCTGGAAGTGGGAATAAGGAAAGTGATGGGAATTTCCTCAAGAGGGTTAGTGGGTCAGTTTTTAAGCGAATCCTTCATTTTGGTTCTTTTATCAATGATTATCGGTATTGGAATTGCTTACATAAGTTTACCATTTTTCAATAGTCTTATTGATTTCCCAATTTCTCTGGATTCTATCGACCTTTCCTTTGGCATACCGGCATTGGGTTTATTTCTAATTGCTACTACACTTCTATCGGGATTGTATCCGGCTATTTATTTATCTTCTTTCAAAGCTTCCACTGTATTGAAAGGCAAAAACAGAGATAAAGGAAGCGCGGCATTCTTAAGAAAGGTTTTGGTTGTATTTCAATTTGTCATATCAATCATTTTGATAAGTGCCATTGTAATCATCTCAAATCAGGTGGATTACATCAAGAACAAAGATTTAGGATTCAACGCAAAAACAAAATTGGTTGTACCTCTTCGAACCAATGAGGCACTTCAGCAATACAAGTCGTTGAATACGTTATTTACAAGCAATTCAAGCGTAAAGGCTGTTTCAGGTACTAGTTCTGTACCGGGTTCTGTAAGTATCAATGATATTTTGGTTTATAAAGAAGGTCAGACCATGGATGATGCTATTCATGTTTTTACAAATACTGTAGATATCAATTACGCCCAAACACTTGGAACAAACCTCATCAGTGGCAGTTATTTTAGTGGTTATTTTCAAGATAGTACGGGATATAAGGTTATCATCAACCGGGAAGCCGTGGATCAGTTTGGATATTCCCCCGATGTAGCTATTGGCAAAACAGTTTATTTTGATTGGAGAGGCAGGCGATTTGGATTTGAGATTGTTGGAGTTATAGAAAATATCCATCAAAATTCACTTCATCAGACCATTGATCCAATATTTTATCAATTGGGAGGCGAACAGGAAGGGTACTCTTATATGCTCCTGGATGTACAAATGGATAACATCCAATCTGTTACAAGTGACCTTTCTGAACAGTGGAAAGAAGCGGAGATCCATTCACCTTTTGAGTATTTTACGCTCGATGAAAATTTACAAGTCCTGTACGCTTCTGATTACAAAACGTTTAACCTAATTAAGTACTTTGCTCTGATTTCTGTTTTAATCAGCGGGCTCGGACTTTATGCCATTTCAATGTTTGTAGCAGAAAAACGATTTAAAGAAATTGGCGTTCGGAAAGCGTTAGGTGCCAGGGTTATTGACATTTTCCTGTTGGTGACACGCGATTTATCTGTGTTGATTGTTATTGCGTTTGTAATATCCATCCCTATTTCAATTTATGTACTAAACCAATGGCTTGATACATTTGCATACAGGATCACTCCAGGTATTGGTACCTATGTCATATCTGGATTGATATCAATTGGAATTGGATGGGCAGCAATCAGTTATCAATCCATTCGGGCTGCTCTTACAAATCCGGTAAATGCTCTCAGAGACGAGTAAGACTTAAATCAGGCTTCCTTCCTTCGTATAAGGATAGATTTCATCATACTTGAGAACTTCAGTTAAGCTGACCCGTCTGTTGATATGCGTGCGGTTAAGATTCTCTGGTTTCTCAATGTTTGAAGCTGCGAGTAACTCTCTGAAGCTTTTAACCGTCGCACTATGATAATTAGCTACACGAACCGACTTGTCTTCCACATTTAAGCCACTCATCAAGCTTTTATCTTGCGTCGTTACCCCCACCGGGCATGTGTTCTGATTGCACTTCAATGATTGGATACATCCCAGGGCAAGCATCATACCCCTGGCACTGTTGCAGATATCAGCTCCCAAAGCGATGGCACGTGACATCTGAAATCCATTAAATATTTTACCTGCGGCAATGAGCTTGATATGTTCCTTTAATCCAAATCCTACGAGTGTATCATAGGCAAAAGCCAGTCCATCACGAAGGGGCATTCCTAAAATGTTAGTGAATTCAACAGGTGCAGCTCCTGTTCCACCTTCCCCACCATCAATGGCAATAAAATCCGGAGAAATTCCGGTTACTCGCATTGCTTTACATATCTCAATAAATTCGTGCTTTTTTCCAATACATAATTTGAATCCTACCGGTTTCCCACCGGAAAGATCCCTTAATTTTTTAATAAAGTGCATCATTCCCTCAGGGTTATCAAAAGCAGAATGACCCGGAGGTGATATTACATCAGTATGAGCCTCAACTCCGCGCATTAGGGCGATTTCCTCGGTATTTTTCCCGGCAGGTAATATACCTCCATGGCCTGGTTTGGCCCCCTGAGATAATTTAATCTCGATCATTTTCACGTTTTCCAGAACCGCCTTTTTCTGGAATATTTCAGGATCAAACGCACCTTCTTTTGTTCTGCAGCCAAAATATCCCGTACCTACTTGCCAGATTAAATCACCCCCTGGATTCAGGTGATAAGGGCTCAACCCTCCTTCTCCGGTATTATGAGCAAAATTCCCAATTTTTGCACCACCATTCAGTGCCATAATCGCATTTTTACTAAGAGCACCAAAACTCATGGCGGATATATTCAGTAAACTGGCATTATATGGTTGTTTACAATCCGGCCCTCCTACAAGCACCCTTGGCGCTTCATCATTTTCAATATGATGTGCATAAATAGAATGTTCCATCCATTCATACCCACTTGCATAAACGTCAAGTTGCGTTCCAAAGGGTTCTGTATCTATCGCTTTTTTTGATCGCTGGTAAATGAGGGATCGTTGTATTCTGTCAATAGGCCTACCTTCGATATCCGTCTCAACAAAATATTGCATAATTTCAGGACGAATTGCTTCCATCAAGTACCTTAAATTCCCAAGTACAGGGAAATTTCGTCTGATGGCATGCCTTTTTTGAAGGAGATCGAAAAAACCCAATAAAATAATCGGACCAAAAAATAACATGGACCAGATAACAGGTTGCCAAACACGAGATATAGCATAAACACCAACCAATACAACAACGGACAGGAAAATAAAAATTCTTTTCGGATTCATAAGGCAATAATATTGTTCATCGACTCAATATTAAGTATGAACAATTAAACATAAAAGTTTGCCAATTAATTTCATTAACACAGCGCAACTTGATTCAAACACATTCGTCTCAAAAACAGGGTATTCATTTATGCTATCAAAATTTTTTTACCATTTTCTTGTGCATGATCATTCAAGTCAACAAATAAATTATTAGAAAATATTTGTGCCATTTCACGTAACAAAAGAAGATTATAACCGTTTTTTGTGATTTGATCTATAACGGACTAATTTAAAAGGTTTTATGCGAAAATTACTGGGCTGTTTTTGCCTGATTGTTTCCATTAATGTCGCCAGTGGTCAGGATGTTACATTAAGTGGTTATGTAAAAGAAGCGTCGAATGGGGAAACCATGATAGGCGCATCTGTATATATCGTAGAATTGAAAACAGGTGTTGTTACAAACACGTATGGGTTTTATTCACTCACCCTGCCACCGGGATCCTATACGATTGAATACAGGTACATAGGTTTCCAGACTGATACCCAACTGGTTGAGTTATTGGCCAACCAGCGCCTTGATATAGAATTACCAGAAGAAGCTCAACAGATCGAAGAGATTATAATTCGAGCTGAACGACTAGATCAAAATGTTTCAAGCATTGAAATGAGCATCAATAAACTGGATATGAAGGAAATTCAAAAAATGCCTGCATTCCTTGGTGAAGTTGATGTAATAAAAAGCATTCAGTTACTGCCCGGCGTCAGTACCGTTGGTGAAGGAGCATCTGGATTCAACGTACGGGGGGGTAGTGTTGGGCAGAACCTGGTACTTCTGGATGATGCACCGGTGTACAACTCTTCTCACCTACTCGGTTTCTTTTCGGTTTTTAATCCTGATGCCGTTAAAGATATCAAATTGTATAAAGGCGGCGTACCAAGTCAATTCGGAGGGAGGCTATCCTCAATCCTTGACATTCAAATGAAGGAAGGAAACTCAAAAAAATTGGGAGTTGAGGGTGGTGTAGGTACTATTTTCAGCCGTTTGACAGTACAGGCACCAATTATCAAAGACAAGGCTTCATTTATAATTGCCGGAAGAAGGTCTTATGCCGATGTATTCGCAAAACTTTTTACTGATGTCTTGTCTAACGGTGCAGCATTCAATTTTTGGGATTTAACCGCCAAAGCCAATTACAACATCAACGCAAACAACCGTCTTTATTTATCTGGATATGTGGGTGAAGACCTGTTCAAATTTGACAAAAACCAGGGATTCAGCTGGGGAAATAAAACCGCAACCCTCCGATGGAATCACTTATTTAATGACAGACTGTTCTTTAATCTTACCTCATTTTATAGTGACTATACCTATAAGCTTGCTTTTGGCGAAAATGACAGCGATAAATTTGAGTGGAACTCCAGGATCAGGACGGCAGCATTTAAACCACAATTTACATATTTCATCAATCCAAGAAACGAACTATCATTCGGAGGAGAATTTCTTTACTACAAATTTGATCCGGCAAATGCCATTGGCGTAAGCGCTGGAGAAACTGTAGATATTAGTCTCGAGAACAAATACGGGTATGAAATCGCAGCGTACGCAAGCAATAAACAATCCATCGGCAGCTCCATCCAAATGGAATATGGCCTAAGATTTTCAGGATTTTTATACACCGGTCCCGGTAATGTTTATGAATTTGAGGATACATCACCGGGAGAGCGAAAACAATTGGTTTCCGTCAGCCGTGTTGAAGACCGGACTATTATAGCAGAATACTACGGTCTGGCGCCTCGAATTTCATTCAGGTACCAACTCAATGACTTCAGTTCAATAAAAGCGAGCTATAACGTGATGAATCAATACATACATTTGATTTCCAATACAGTTGCTTCAAACCCACTGGATGTCTGGACACCCAGTACGAACAACATCAAACCTGAACGAGGTACCCAGTATGCACTAGGGTATTTCAGAAACTTACGAAACAATGAATTTGAAGTATCTGCAGAGGTATTTTACAAAAACACCGAAAATCAAATCGAGTATATCGATGGTGCTGATATTCTCATTAATCAATTCATTGAAGCAGATCTGTTGAGTGGACTTGGAAGATCCTATGGACTTGAAACGTATATTAAAAAATCAGCAGGTCGTATGACGGGTTGGATATCTTATACTTTGAGTCGATCAGAATTAAAGGTTGCAGGAATCAACAGAAGTGAGTGGTATCCTACAAGGTTTGACCAAACCCATAATATGAGTTTTACAGGGAGTTACGATTTTAGCAAACGAATCAGCGTGTCAACCAATTTCACATTTATTACTGGGACTCCCACCACCTTCCCTACTTCACGTTATGAAATGCAGGCTTATGTAATTCCTCTTAATACGAATGGAAGTCGCAACAACATACGGATTCAAAATTATCACCGCCTTGATTTATCAATAACAATCCGCGGCAGGGAGATTAGAAAAAATGGCAACAGACGCAAAAATGAGGATTACCTCGTGATTGGCGCTTACAATATCTATGGAAGAAGAAATCCTTTTTCAATCTACTTCTCCCAGGGCACTGAACGACCACTACCGGATTTGCCAATACCCACAAAAGCAACAAGGGTTGCAATTATTGGCACTGTTATACCCGCTATCTCTTACAATTTTAAATTCTAGATCAGGTGAAATTATTTCAGACACTATTTATTGCTCTTATTACCGTTTCAATCCTTGGTTGTGAGGATGACGTGTATCCAGAGCTTGAACAATCAGAATCAAAGGTTGTTGTAGATGCGTGGATTACAAATGAGCCTGTCCCACAAACGGTAAAGATTACTGAAACGCTTCCTTACTTCACCAATGAATTCGCACCGGGAATTGAAAATGCTATTGTATATATTGTTGAAGATGGTGGTGAGCAATTTAACTTCTTGCCCTCCAATGTAAAAGGAAGTTATGTATGGACACCATCTGCAAGCCAGCCGGTGTTGGGTACTGTTGGAAATAACTATGAACTGCATATCCAGTGGAATAACATTGAAGTTTCATCATATTCTACTCTCAACCGGGTTCCACCAGTTGATAGTGTTACGTTTTCATTTGAATCAGGCTCCTTTATCCCGGACAGCTACTTCGCCGAATTTTTCGCAAGGGACCCGGTGGGTGCTGGAGATACATATTGGATCAAGACCTACAAAAACGGTAGTTTTCTTAACCGGCCTAATGAAATAAATTTGGCTTTTGATGCCGGAACAAGCGCAGGAGCCAATGTTGATGGCCTATACCTCATACAACCAATCAGAAATGCCATAAACCCATTTGAAACAGATGAAAAAGATAACCTGATCTCCCCTTATAACCCTGGTGATTCAATAATGGTAGAAATGTATTCTATCACAAATGAAGCTTTTAATTTCCTCACAGAACTAAGAATACAAACAGACCGACCCGGAGGATTTGCCGAGCTGTTTGCGGTACCTTTATCGAACATACCAACCAATATGGTGAGTACCCAAGACCTTGTCTTAGGCTATTTCAACATGTCTGCAGTCAGTCGAAATGCTGCGTTTCTTGATCCAAATGATTTGCCTGTAGATTAATGCTAATATTATTCCAATATTTTCTTAACCCGAGTTAAGAATATGCATTTAAACATCAAAAAGGAAATATTAAGCTCGAGTTTCAAAGAACAAGCAGAGTTCGTTTCACAGTATATTATTGAAAATTCAGAACATTTTCCCACTTTGATGGACTTATTTTTTAGCAGTGATACGTTTACGTGTCAGCGTTCTTCCTGGGTAATGAGTCACTGCATTGACAAGGATATTACGCTCATTACACCCTACCTCGGTAAAATGGTAAAAAACTTGTCAAACAATGTATCGGATGCTACCAAACGAAATACAGTAAGGATGTTGGAAAAAGTAGAAATACCTCAGCCACTTTGGGAAGATTGTTTAAATCATTGTTTTCATTATTTAGAATCGCATGATGAACCAATTGCGGTAAAAGTATTTTCCATGACTGTTTTATACAACTTGTCACTTAAAATTCCGGAAATAAAAAACGAATTAATCATGATCATCGAAGATATGATGCCGTATGGATCTGCCGGATTAAAAAGCAGGGGGAAAAAGATACTTGGTAAGCTCAGAAAAAAGATCAGCTAGCTGTAGGGCACATTGTCAAGGAAATGATGGACCGCCTCCAACCTTGCTTTTGTTTTACGATTTGCTTCAATAATTACCCAGGGACATTGTTCTGTATTTGTTTCTTCAAACATTTTTTCCTTGTATTTGGTATATACATCCCACTTTTCCTGAGCTTGGTCATCAACCGGAGACATTTTCCAGCGTTTCAGCGGATTTGATCTGATATCTTCAAATCGTTCCTTCTGCTCATTCTTTGTTATTGAAAAATAGAATTTTATTAAAATCAAGCCGTCATTGGTAATCATCGCTTCAAAATTATTGACGTCTTCCATAAACTGCTTGTATTCTTTTATCGTACAAAATCCATTTACGGGTTCAACCACGGCCCTGTTATACCAACTTCTGTCAAAAAAAACAATCTCGCCAGGGTTTGGTAACTTGTTGATATACCTCTGAAAATACCATTGACCTTTTTCAGTATTGCTGGGTTTTGGTAAGGCAACCACACGATAGAATCGAGGATTTAAATGGTGATTTATCCTGCGAATTGCACCTCCTTTGCCGGCAGCATCACGACCTTCAAACAGAATACAAATACGTTTTTTCTCTTTAATGACCCAGTTCTGGAGCTTAATCAATTCAACTTGTAACTCTTCTAGCTCTCGTTCATATTTAACATACCTGAGCACTTTGGATGTGTTTATTTCACCATCATAACTCAGCATGATTTTTAGTGCCTTGTTTGAGTTCAATAACCTCACATCTGCACTTGAGAACTCAGGAGATTCTTGTTTTACTTTATCAACCATTGGTGTACATTGAGCTGTTAAACCTGTTAATTACGTTTGGATCCGGAAGTATCCGTGTATCTGCGTCCTCTTTACCGTCGTATTCAAACCTGGAAAGTAAATGTCTTATACTTTCAAGTCGGGCCTCTTTCTTTGTATTGGTTTTCACTACTGTCCAGGGGCTAAAATAAGTATGTGTGCGGGCAAACATTTGTTCCTTGTAGTATGTGTAACGATCCCATAAATCCTGCCCCTTTTGATCTACCGGGCTCAGTTTCCACTGTTTCAACGGGTTTTTGCCGCGTTCGGCAAATCGTCTTGCCTGCTCTTCTTTAGAAATTGAGAACCAGAATTTTATCAGGTGTATCCCATCTTCAAATAACATAGCTTCAAATTCGGATACCTGCCTCATAAATCGCTGGTACTCTTCTTCATTGCAAAAACCCATCACAGGCTCAACCACAGCACGATTATACCAGCTTCGGTCAAAGAATACCAGCTCACCTGCATCTGGAAGTTCCTTGATATACCGTCTGAAATACCATTGTTGCTTTTCAAGCTCAGTTGGTTGTGACAGCGCTACGATTCTATTTGCCCTGGGATTTAAATGTTCAACAAATCGCTTGATTGTACCACCTTTGCCCGCTGCATCCCGCCCTTCAAATATGACTGCTACCCTCAATTTCTTCTTTACAATAAAAGATTGAAGTCTAATTAGCTCTGCCTGAAGTTTTTTTAAATGGTCTTCATACTGGATGTTGTAATCAACGGTAGTCAAGTTCCTTCCATGCTTGATTAAAAGCTTTCTTAGCTCTGATGATGATTTAACTTCCTGTAGTTCTTTATTAAGCAAGTATTTTTTATCACTTAATTTATTCTTTACGGCGTCATCAGTTATGAGGTTTTCTTCCATTTGCAAAACTTTTACGGATATAAAAGAGATTCTAATCAGGCAACAAATTAGAAAAATCAGAATAATTTATGAATATAATCAAGCTGCTACAATAAATAACACATCTAATTAATATCTTACTGTAAAGTAATAATTAGATGAACTATTTTGATCAGCCTACCATATGGTTTTTACTTGAGAAGGTCCATAATGCAAAAAATGTACTCGAATTTCAAAGCTTTAAGGAATACGACAAGGAGAGTATTAAAGAATTTATCAATTCAGTTATATCATTATCTGACAGGGTTTTATATCCGTCATTTAAAGAAATGGATGAAGAGCCCGCTGTATTTGAAAATGGAAAAATCAAGTTACATCATGCCGTAAAGGAATATGTGGAAAAGGCTGGTGATTTAGGGCTTATTGCTGCTATAATTAATGCTGAGCACGGTGGACTGCAGCTCCCTTCTATTTACTATAATGCGGCTGTTTTTATTCTTGAATCCGCAAATAATCATCTTCCCGGCTACTGTGGACTAACGGCTGGTGCTGCAAATCTTATTGCAACATTTGGTAACCGGGAATTAAAGGATACTTATCTCCAAAAGATGATGGCCGGACATTGGACAGGCACAATGTGTCTGACTGAACCTCAGGCGGGAAGTTCGTTATCTGATATAACCACAAAAGCAACTCCTCAGGAAGATGGTTCCTATCAATTGGAGGGGCAAAAAATATTTATTTCAGGGGGTGATAATGATTTCTCTGAAAACATCATTCACCTGGTATTAGCCAGAATCAAAGGTGCACCAGCCGGAACCAAGGGAATATCTCTATTTGTGGTTCCGAAAAATATTCAAACCTCAGACGGATTTAAAAATAACGGTGTTGAAACCCTGGCTGATTTCCAAAAACTAGGACAGCGTGGTTATTGCACGGTACATCTTGGTTTTGGGTCAAATGGCATTTGTAAAGGATGGATAGTAGGTGAACCAAATATGGGCTTAACATATATGTTTCAAATGATGAATGAAGCCCGAATTGCTGTTGGCAGAGGTGCGGTTTCAATTGCCTCAGCGGCATATCACGCATCTCTTGATTATGCCAAAATAAGGGCTCAGGGAAGAAGATTATCCTCTTCAGGGAAAAAAGATGTGTCTGAGGAACAAACCCTGATTATTAATCATCCGGATGTCAGAAGGATGTTGTTTTTTCAAAAAGCAATCGTAGAAGGATCGTTAAGTTTGATATTTCAAACATCATATTACGAAGACTGCCTTCATAATGCAGAAGGAGAGGAAAAAGAACACTATCATCTTTTGCTTGAAATTTTAACTCCAATTACCAAAACATATCCCTCTGAAAAAGGACAGGAATCTGTCAATACCGGACTTCAGGTACTTGGTGGCTATGGGTTCTGTTCTGATTTTATCTTGCAACAATATTATCGGGATATCCGGATATCATCGCTGTATGAAGGGACTACGGGCATACAATCTCTTGACTTACTGGGTAGAAAAATTACCATGAATGATGGAAAAGCATTTCAATTGCTCATCGCCGAAATTCAAATTACAATTGAGAGGGCCCGACAAATTGATGCAACTATAAAGTATGCAGAAATTCTCGTTGAAAAGATCGATGTTATCCAGCAAACACTCAAAGTCCTGTTGGCACGGGCCAGACACGGTAACCACGAGTACTTTTTAGCCAATGCTACTCTTTTTATGCAACTAATGGGCACACTTGTAATCGGATGGCAATGGCTTAAGATTGGATGTGTCTGTGAGAATGAGTCGAATTTTGAAAAAAGCAAAATTGAAACAATGAAATACTTCTTTGTTCATGAGATACCTTCCATTGATTCACTCTCAAATACCTTAATCAATGATGAAGGTATTACGATTCTCAATCCTTCGATGGAATTTTAATCAGAGTCAGCGAATCAGCATCAATTTTGATTAATCCTTGCTTGTAAAGTGAACCGGCAGCCCTTTTGAAAGCTTTTTTACTCATTTTGCATTGGGTATAAATAGCTACAGGAGAGCTTTTGTCTCCAAGTGGTAAAACATCCTCATTTTCTTTGATTAAATCGAGCAGTTGTGTGGCGTCATCAGCAATTTGAACTTCCCCTTTTTTCGTAAGCTTAATATCCAGTTTATTGTCCTCACGTATTTGTTTTACGTAGCCCTTAAGTGTATCCCCGGCGGATAGTTGCCGGAATACTTCATTTTCGAAAAGTAATCCTTTGTGCTTGTTGTTCACAACTACTGAATATCCAAGGTCAGACTTATCCCATACAATCAATTCCACCTCATCTTCTTCCTTTACTGTCAGAATATTATTGGAAACAAACCTGTCAAGGTTGGCTGAGGCAACCAGGCGTTCGGAATCCTCATCCAAATACATAAATACGAGTACTTTTTGGTCAACTGACATCCTCTTATATTGTTCTTTGAATGGAACCAGCAGATCTTTATCCAATCCCCAGTCCAGGAAAACCCCCATTTTATTAATATCCCGTACTTTTAGTGAACCAAATGTGTTTCGTGTAATGCCTGGGGTTTTCAGCGTGGCCACAGGACGATCCTCCGAATCACTGTAAACAAATACACGTAACTGATCACCAACCTTTAGATCGTCTGTAATTTCTATCCCGGGGAGTAATACTGAGTCCTTCTCACCTTCTATTCCAAGAAATAACCCATGTGGCGTGTCTCTCAACACTTCCAAATCACAATATTCTCCTAGCTCAATCATCAGACAAAGTTACTTCAAATCCTATCTAACTTGAGGGAGCCAACTAAGTCAATAATTGACTACTTTGCAAAAAATTTTATCATGCGAATCATACTCCTTTTTTGTCTTGTTCTCCAGTCAAGCCTATCTCATGGTCAGTATTTCGATAAGGATAAATTGCTCGATAACCTCCAGGAATTCTCTTCAGACCAGTTTGCTGGAAGGCGACCAGGTCAGGATGGAGGAAGAAAATCAAGGGAATTTGTCCGAGATCAATTCAAAGCTCTTAATCTTGAATCGTTCAATGACAGTTACTTTCAGGAATTTACTATCACATCAAAAAAAGGCAAAGAATATACAGCTTATAATGTATATGCCTATATCATAGGCACTGAATCACCAGATACTTACATGGTTGTCAGCTCGCACCATGATCACCTGGGAATTCGTGATGGTTTAATCTACAATGGAGCTGACGACAACGGTTCGGGCACCTGCGCACTATTTGCACTGGCAGAGTATTTCAAAAAATCACCTCCAAAACATTCGATTATTTTCGTCGCTTTTGATGCCGAAGAATGGGGACTTAGAGGTGCAAAGGCATTCGTTTCAAATCCTCCGGTATCAAGAAACAGCATCCTCATCAATTTTAATATGGATATGATTGGAAGAAACGACCAAAATGAAATTTACATTTGCGGAACCAGGCATTATCCGGAATTGAAAGATGTTTGCACTAGCGTGGCAAGTGACCTAACTGTATTATTTGGACATGATGGTGGGGATGGTAAACAGGATTGGACACAAAGTTCTGATCATGGCCCTTTTCATGAAGAAAAGATCCCATTCCTCTATTTTGGTGAAGAAGATCACGATGATTATCATAAGCCTACAGATACTTATGATGGTATTCAGCCTGAATTCTATATCAATGCGGTTGATCTTGTACTTGAGGTAATAAAAGCATACGACAGGAAATAAGGTGCGAATACAATACTGTTTAGGATTATTTCTTGCATTCCTTATTTGTGGATGTAAACCCGGTATCAAATCCCTTGAGCCTGGTGTTACTTATAGGCTTGCTAATGCAAGAAAGGCAGATATTTCAAACGTTCAGTATGAAATAAAGCTAGATATTCCTGCTTCCAAAATTGAATCAATTCATGGAACCATCTTGATTTCTTTTGATCTGGCAAGAAAAGGACCATTGGTATTGGATTTTAATGCTGATTCTACCCAGTTGATTTCTGTTAGAATTGACAGCAATCAGATACCATTTTCATTTGAAAACGAACATATCCAAATTCAGGAAAAATTCATAACGATGGGACTGAATGAAGTTTTACTTGAATTCGTAGCTGGAGATCTTTCATTGAACAGAAATGATGATTATTTATATACACTGTTTGTCCCTGATAGAGCTTCTACAGCATTTCCATGCTTTGACCAACCAGATATTAAAGCCAGATATCAACTTACTTTAACCTGCCCGGAAGGATGGAAAGCATTGTCGAACGCTCCACTTCAGTCTAATGAAAATTCAGACGGGTTTGTGACTTACTATTTTGGTGAAACAAAGCCCATCAGCACCTACCTATTTGCTTTTACAGCCGGGGTATTTTATGAACAGACCCAAACGGTTGATGGGCATACCATGCGTATGTTGTACAGAGAAACTGATACATTGAAAGTAGAGAGAAATACAGCTGACATTTTTGCACTTCACGCACAATCCCTCAATTGGATGTCTGAATACACACAAGTTAAGTACCCCTTCCAAAAATTTGATTTTGCATTGATTCCGACTTTCCAATATGGAGGAATGGAACATCCGGGATCCATATTTTATAGAGAATCCTCTCTCATGCTCAACGAATCTGCTACTCTTAACGACCGGCTGGGTAGAGCAGGATTGATTGCCCACGAGACAGCCCACATATGGTTTGGAGACCTTGTGACAATGAAATGGTTTGATGATGTGTGGGCAAAAGAAGTTTTTGCAAACTTTATGTCAGGTAAAATTGTGAATCAACAATTTCCTCAAATACATCACGATCTCAAGTTTCTATTGCGCCATCATCCTGCTGCATACAGCGTGGACCGGACGAGAGGAACAAATGCAGTTAAACAGCCATTGGGAAATCTAAAGCAGGCGGGAATGCTCTATGGAGCGATCATTTATAATAAGGCTCCTATTATGATGAAACACCTTGAGGAGCTAACCGGTGTGGAAAAATTTCAGGAAGGCATGCGGGATTACATAAAAGTCTATAAATATGACAATGCTGATTGGAAAGATCTAATTGAAATTCTGGATAAAAAAACGGACCACGACCTTCATGCGTGGAGCAAAATATGGATTGAAACAGCCGGTATGCCTTTGTACAATTATACAATAGAAGAAAACAACCTGTTGATTACCCAGTCCGATGCACAGGGTCAGTCCAGGGTATGGCCGCAAACATTAAATCCACTGGTTCTGCTAAAAGGTGTTCCTGAACTTTTCGAAATTGAAATGAATGTCCAAAATGGTGCCATTTCCGGTATTAATGGAGACCTGATTTTATTAAACGGAGCAGGATCAGAGTATGGAGCCTTCATCCTTGATGAAACAAGCATCAACACGATATCATCAACCATACATACAATCAATGATCGGTATCTCAGGGGCAAAATATGGCTCGGTGTTTTCGAGTCCTTCCTTCATGGTAAAATTACACCGACCAATTATTTGCATATACTGGAAAAAGCATTGCTCATGGAGCAGGACAAGCAAATCATCAACTTGATTATTGGACAAACCCGGACTGTCTACTGGAAATTCCTCACTCCATCACAACGTGACTTTGAAGCAGAAAACATTGAAAAAACGCTTTGGGATCTTTTACAAGTAACTGGAGAGACAGATATGAAGACAACGTATTTCCGTGCTTATGTAAATGTAGTAACAACTCCAGATGGACTCGATAACCTTTACAGAATTTGGGATGGTCAAGCAATTGTAAAGGATCTGCCTCTGGGTGAACGTGAATATAATACAATAGCTCTGGAGCTATCGGTGAAGGGATTCGAAGATGCTGATGTAATCACAAATCTACAACTTGAAAGAATTTTGAACCCTGATCGAAAGCAACGATTTCAATTCCTCCTCCCGTCTGTCAGCAATCAACCTGTAATTCGGGATCAGTTTTTCGAATCGCTCAAAGATGCACAAATGCGTGAACAAGAACCATGGGTGATCTCGGCGCTTTACTATTTACATCACCCCCTCCGGTCCCTGGAATCAGAGAAATACTTATTGGAAAGTCTGGAATTACTTGAAGAGATTCAGGTAACAGGGGATATCTTTTTTCCAAAGCGCTGGCTCGATGCTTCATTTTCAGGTCACCAATCAGCGGCTGCAGTTAACATTGTAAATCAATTCCTTGACGACAATCCCGGATACAATAAACGGTTACGAGATAAGATCCTGCAGAGCACGGATATGTTGCTCAGGTCAAGTTCCATTGTGGCGGAAGGTGTAAATAATAGCTTATAGGTAGTAGGTAATAGGTTTTAACATTTGACAAGCTTTTAGCTTTTACCTATCAGCTTTTACCTATTATAAAACCGAACTCTTAATCACCATCATCTTCTCCCTGCTCATATCATGCATCGAATGTGGAATGCTTCCTATTCCCAAGCCGCTGGCATCCCTGCCTGCAAAAGGCATCCAGTCAACACGAAATGCAGTGTGATCATTCACCATAACTGCTGAAGCGTTCAGGGTACGAACAGCAATAAGAGCACGGTCAATGTCTTTCGTAAAAACAGCTGCCTGAAAGTGAAACGGGATGTTATTAGCTCTGGAGATTGCTTCTTCCATATCTG
>Ga0114950_10001072_pt1 | contig 20308 bp, 15 predicted proteins | sample N075metaG_FD_83503 | JGI IMG/M metagenome (GOLD analysis project Ga0114950, IMG submission 83503) | Deep subsurface microbial communities from Kermadec Trench to uncover new lineages of life (NeLLi) - N075 metaG | ecosystem: Environmental > Aquatic > Marine > Ocean trench > Sediment | place... | reverse complement strand
GCAACCGCGAACGACATCTTTCTCAAGCTTCGCACAAATCCCTCCTCTTGAATCGGGCCACCAGCCCATTGGGCGCCTCGAGGCGAGAATCCGTGCTTTCGACTGCCGCGCTAAAGCGGCATCTTCCGCGGCTCTGTGGCGTCGGATGCCCAAGAGCAGGTGACCACCGTGAGCGCATCCTAGATCCGTTCGCTCCCAGACGCAAGCACCTGCCACGCGGTCTCAGTAAAGCGTTTGGTCCTCCCCGCGCACACGGATCAACTCTTCGTAATGGTCCAGGATCAGGCCGCGGCGCGCCCAAATGCCGTCTCGTTCTATGTCTTTCAGTATGTGCGAGAGCTTCTCGTCGAGGACGTCCCGCGTCAGAGACTGAAGGCGCTCGAAGAGCTGCCTGTCACAGCGCATCAGCCAACTGGGATGCTGGATTTTGGGCCAGCGCCGGAACGCGCGGCTGAAGTCGATGGCCCAGATTTTCCAATCCTTTGCGATGAGGAGGTTTCCCTGGTTGCGGTCGGTGTCGTGGATGAGCTCGTTGAAGACACGCACACGATAGATCTGTTCGCTCCAAGCTTTTTGGTCGGGGGCCTTGAGACCTTTCTCGTTCATGGTCGCTTCGTCCATGAGGACGTCATCGACCCACCACGTCAGCGCACCCCGTTTCCCGCGCCACCTGCGCTCGACGGATACGGGCACCATGTGCGCGAGGCCGAGAAGCTCCGCTAACTCGTAACCCGCGATGTTGTAGCGATAGGAATCGACGAAATCGAATTCCACGGTGCCGCCCGGGTGGGTCTTCATCGCCTCCCGCTCGTCGACATATTGGAAGCTCGCGTCATGCGTGAGCGTGTCGTCCTTCAACGTCAGGCGCCACGTTTCGGTGACGCCCTTGCCCACAACTTTGGCTTCGATGATATCGGCGTTCTTGAGAAACTCCGCCTGACGCTCCCGAGGCGTCTCCGTCTCCGCGTGGACGCCCAGCAATACGAGTGCGAAGGGCAGGCCGACAACGATTGGAAAGCTCACGGCGTGCCATCATGCCACGTATGGCAATCTTTCGCATCCTTTTTGGAGGCCTCGAATCTCATGAAAGCCCTTCGCACTCTCTCGATCATCGGAGCACTTCCCGCTGCGCTCGCCGCCGAGGCGCAAGTCACGAAATATGTCCGCGACGCCCACGACGGTGAAGCGTCTTAGGGTATGGTCGATGGAGCAGCTACTCGCCTACGCGCTTTGAGCTCACGAGCTCCTTCGCCTTTTGGATCACCTCCGCGGGCGTAATCCTCTTTAGACATTGGTTGTCCCCATCGCAGGGCGACGCGCGATGGTTGTAGGCCGTCACACAAGGCGAGCAGGAAAGGTTCAAGTAGAAGTGATGCACCTTGTGGTCGAGGCTTCCATAGAGCACCGGCGTTTCTGGGCCATAGAGAATGATGCTCGGGACGGGTGTCATCGCCGCGAAATGTCCCGGCCCGCCATCATTCGTGACCAGCAAATCCGCGAAATGAAAGAGCACCATGAGCTCGCGCACGGTCTTGGTGTATCCGGTCACATCGAGACAATCGGCCTCGCCAAGCGCGTCTTGAACCTTCTTGGCCAAAGGCTTGTCGTCCGCGAGGCCGATCACGCCGACGACGAATCCCTCGTGCACCAGTGCTGAAGCCAGCTCGACATAGGACTCGATCGGCCAGGCGCGTATGGGCAGAAGTCCCCCGCCAGGATAGAGGAGCACGAGCCGCCGGCCCGCCGCCGCCGGAAAGCTGTCTTCGAAGTGTCGCCGAGCCGTCTCGAGCTCCCCGTCCGCTAGTCTCATTCGCGGTAGCGTGAGGTCGGCGTCTACGAGGGGGCGCTTCACCGTGGGCACCCCGACTCCTTCGACGGCCTCCGCAAGCGTCAGAAACTGCTGCGCTATGTGTTGATAGGGATTGTACGGAACCGGGCGATTGATGAAACTTCCCCGGTACAGTCCTTCTTGCGTGTGCCGTTCGAAGCCGACACGCACACGGGCTCCACTCGTGATCGAGTAGATCGCGCTGAGGCGGGAGAAGAGCTCGCAGTCGACAACCGTATCGATGCCGATGAAACGCAGCATCTTGATGGCTGCGAAGCTGTCTTGCCGGAGCGCCTTCAGCGAGCTGTTGCGCACGGTGAGGATATGGCCTTCAGGAACGATGTCGAGAAGCTCGAGCACTTCCTTGTTCTGTTGGAAGACGAGCGCATAGAGCGAGGCCTCGGGGTACTTCTCTCGAAGCCGCAAGAGCATCGGGCGAGCGAGAAAAAGACTCCCCATCTCGGAAAGCAGGATCACGAGGATCTTTTTGGGAGGTGGCGCGGCGGCGGCGCGGTCGCGTGCCCGCGGCCATAGCGACAGCAACCGGCAGAGCGGTACCCCGAGATAGCGGTCGACGCGTCGTTGAGAGTCGATGTTCATGTGCGGCCCCGGCGAAAACGGCGCACGACGAGCTCTTGGCGAACGAGGAGGTGGAGGTCGCGCTCGAAGGCGATGCGCCACATCTCGGATGGCGAGTGCCGTGACGTCAGTTCGAGACGGCGGGCGAAAACCCGGAACGGTCCCGTGGCGGTCTCGCCGAAAGCTCGGCGCACGACGACCATCCGGCCCGATTCTAGAAGGTGCGTCAGGCGATCGCTGTCCGACGGGTCGTAACCCTCGACGCGCATTCCCGGTAGCAGAAAACGGTGTCGCTCCCGCTTACGGATGAAATCCTCCGGGACATAGACACGTCTGCCCGCGAGGCGCGCGACGTGCTCCGGCTCGAACCGGCCGGCTGGCCCCTCGAAGGGCGCGGTCGCCGCCGCAAGAGACAAAAAACTCAGAAAGACGAGGGCGTGGAAAAGGTGGGGTGCTCGACGCACCGAGAACGTGGCGAAGAGCCAGCCGCCGAGCGCAATCACGGGCACGGCGAGCTGCCACGACGCATAGCTTTCGGCTGGCAGTATGTCGCCGCGCACGGCCCACATGAGAGGGATGAGCACGACGAGCATCGCGATTCCAGGAAGATGGAACAGACGGAACCAGCGCCCATCGATCGATGGCCATCGCATCGCGAGCAAAATCGAAAGCGCCGGCACGGTGGGGATCAGATAGTTTCCCTGGCGCTGGCTCGGGACGGAATACACGATGAGAAAAGACAGCACGAGAATCCACAAACCCTTCTCGTCCACAGTGGCGCTCTTGCGCTCGCGCACGCTCCGGACCACGAGATAGATGAGAGGGAGCGCGAAAAAACCCGCATTGCCGAGGTGTCCGAGCCAGAGACGGTAGATCGGATAAGGCCAAGCAAAAAGCCCCCGCAAATAGCCTTCGCCGCCGAGCTTCCCGAGATTTTCTTCGAGAACAAAGTGCTGCAAGATCGCACCGGGCTCGGGATCGAAGAGCGGCCATATCGCAAAGCAGCCGAGCGCCACGATGACCGCCACCGCAATCCGCAGCGCGTCTCGAAGGAGAAAGTCACCGCGCTCCATGAACGTAACCCAGGCGAGAGCAAGTCCCACCGGTGCTACCAGCGCAAAGGATTTGAACAAGCACGCGATTCCGAGAGAAATTCCGATGCCCATCCAGAGCGCGAATCGTTCCCGGTACCGACGCCCGAGCAGAAAGATAGCGAAGGACAGAAACACGAACAAGGATTCCGGTTGGTTCGTCAGAAAGGGCCGACCGTATTGAAAGCTCGAATAGAACCCCAGAAAGGTCAAGGCGCCGAGCGCGCCGCGCACGCGGTCTTTCGTCAGCCGCTCGGTCACGAAACCAACGAGCGCCGCCAAGAGAAACGTGCACAGAACGATGGGCAGCCTCAATCGAAAAAGCGTGAAGTGGCGTCCCCAATGGGTCGAGACGATCCCGACCCAATAAAGAAGCGGCGGCTTCGTGTTCTCGAGCCCAGGCGCGGTTTTCAGCGGAAGCCAGGCGCCGCTCGCGCCCGTCAGACGCGCGATTTCTATATAGGGCGCTTCGTCCCCGATATGCGGGATGTAGAGACCGTCGAGGGCGTACAGATAGGCGACGACGGCGAGGACGAACACCCCCAAGCCACCAGAAGCGCGCGGAGCTGTCATTTCTCAGTGGTGCTCACTCCACGCGCAACGCCTCTATCGGATCGACGTGGGTCGCGCGCCGGGCAGGAAGGTAGCTCGCGAGGAACGCGGCGAGCCCGAGAACCACGGCCACCGAAACGAATACGGCCGGATCGAGCGTGCTCACGCCATAAAGCTGGCCCGACAAGAATCGGGTGAGCGCGAGCGCGGCGAGAAGTCCTACGACCATTCCGACACCGACGAAGGTCATGCTGTTACGCACGACGAGACGCACGAGGTCGGCGCCGGAAGCGCCGAGCGCCATGCGAAGTCCCATCTCCGTCGTGCGCTGTGACACCGAATAAGCGATGACGCCGTAAATGCCGATCGCCGCGAGAAAAAGCGCGGCGCCCGCAAAGGTTGCGAGAAGCGTGGCGCTCAACCGGGGTAAGAACACCCAGCGAGAGATGGCTTGCTCCATCGTGCTGATGTCGTGAATCGCTTGGTCCTCGTCGACGGACCAAACCGCCTGGCGCACATCTCGCGCCAAAGCCTCGGGCGGTATCGTTGTGCGTATCACGAGCGACATCCCGGCAAAGACATTCTGGCTATAGGCGAGATAGAGCTCGGGCCGCGCGTCCACGTCGAGTCCGTAATGGTGGACGTCTGCGACAACGCCAATCACTTCGGCCTTGCCGTGCGGGTTGTCTATGATCTTGCCGATTGGATCGTCATCCCCGAAGTAGCGCCGAACGAGCGTTTCGTTGATCAACACGACATGAGGCGAGTCTTCACGATCGCGCTCTTCGATGACACGACCTCGAATGAGCGGGATCTTCATCGTCTCGAAGTAGTGCTCCGTCGCCGCGCGGATATCGGCGTGAGGTTCTTCTTGAAACGACTCTGGATCCCGTCCTTCGATCGTGAACGGAAGCGAGAAGTCGATCCCGACAGGATGCATGGGAAGCGAGCTTCCCGCGGCCGCGGACTCGACCTGGGGCAGCGCGCGGAGACGCTCGAGCGTTTCTCGAAAAAACTGGAGCCGGCCCTCGCTATCCGTGTACTTCGCTCGCGGCAAGTAAATTTGAGCCGCTAACAAGCGCTCGGGACGAAAGCCCGGGTCGACTTGCAGCATTTCGCGGAAGCTCCGTATGGTCAACCCGGCGCCGATGAGGAGGAAGAACGCCACCGCGACTTCGGCGGCCACGATAAAGCTCAAAACGCGGCGCGCCCTGTGACCCCCGCCCCGGCTGTTCTCGTTCAAACTGTCGCGAAGCTGCGGGCGCGACGCTTGAATGGCCGGCAGAAGGCCGAAGGCGAGCGCCACCACAACCGAGACCACCGCGGTGAAGAGCAAAACGCCGCCATCGATTTGAACGCTATCGAGCCGGGGCACGTTCGAGACGGGAAAGCCGCGCGCCAAGCGGACGCCGGCATAGGCGAAGCCTATGCCTAGCGCGGCGCCAGCGGCCGCGAGCACGAAACTCTCCGCGAGCACTTGCCGAGCGAGCGCGAAGCGTCCTGCTCCAAGGGCCGCCCGGAGCGCCACTTCGCGCCGCCGGGTCATGAGCCGCGTGAGCATCAGGTTCGCGACGTTAGCGCACGCGATGAGCAGCAAGAAGCCGACGAAAGCAAGAAGCACGAGGAGCGCTGGACGTGCCGACTGGACGAGCTGCTCGTGGGCCGATTCAACGAGAGCGCCCCAACCTTCGTTCGTGTCCGGGTGCTCGGCTGCGATGCCCGTCGCGATCGCGGTCATTTCTTCTCTTGCTTGCTCGATAGACGCGCCATCCGCAAGCCGGCCAACGACGCTGAGCGAGCGCGCCCGGCGCGAGCGACCATGCGCGTCGTTCGGGTCGAAGGCGAGTGGCGTCCAGAGATGGATCTCGTTTCCAGGCGGAAACATGAAATCCTCGCCCATGACGCCGACGACCGTATAGAGCAGCGCGTCGAGCACGATCTGCCTGCCGAGCACCGACCGGTCGCTCCCGAAATGTCGCTGCCACATGCCGTGGCTCAAGAGCACCACTTTGTCTTTACCCGGCGTCCCCTCTTCCTTGGTGAAAGTTCTGCCGAGAACAGCTTCGCTCTTCAGGACCGCGAACAGGTTTGGTGTCGCGCTGAGACTAGGAAGATCCAACGGTTCCTCGCCCGAGAACGCGTGGCGCACGTGGCGAAAAGCAGCGAGCGCGCTCATCTTCGAGGCGCGATCTTTCCAGTCGAGAAAGGTCGGTGGAGACACGAACTCGGTGCCGCCTTCCGGCTTTTGTTCCCAGGCCACGACGATCTCTTCCGAATCCTCGTAAGGAAGCCCGTCGAGCAAAACACCTTTGACGAGACTGAAAATGGCGGTGTTCGCGCCAATTCCCAGGGCCAGCGTGAGAAGCGCCACGACAGAGAACACCGGTTGGCGAACGAGTGCCCGGAACGCGTATTTCAAATCATGCATCATCGCGCAAAGAATATCACCCAGGCCACCCAGTCGCGAGTCGGTTCGTGACTTCCGAGGCCAACGACACTAGAATCCACGCCTATGAATCTTCGACACTGTCTCCTCACCGTTATCATCATGTTCTCGAGCTCCACGCTCTTAGCCCAACATGGAGCTAAGAATGGAGAGTGGCTCTACTACGGAGGCGACCTGGGCAGCACGCGCTACGCCCCGCTCGACCAGATCAACCGGGACAACGTCTCGGAGCTCGAGATCGCCTGGCGCTGGAACGGGAATAATCTCGGCCCCGGCCCGGACATCAACTTCCGAGCGACGCCGATCATGATGAACGGGGTGATGTATACCACCGCCGGCACGCGCCGCGCCGCGGTAGCCATCGACCCCGAGACCGGCGAGACCCTCTGGATCTATCGCTTCGAGGAAGGTGAGCGCGCCAAGAGCGCGCCGCGCAAGACCTCGGGCCGCGGCCTGTCTTATTGGACGGACGGCGAGGACGAGCGCATCTTCTTCATCACACCGGCGCACTACATGATCGCACTCAACGCCAAGACGGGACAGCCCTACCCGGATTTCGGGCGGGATGGCATCGTAGACCTCAGAGAAGGCCTCGACCAGAACATCGACGTCATGAACGATCCCGTCGGCTCGAGCACGCCTGGGATCGTCATCGGAGACATCATCGTCGTCGGCAACGCTTTTCCGGCGGGCGGCGTGCCGCCGACCAAAGAAATGCCCGTGGGCCACATCCGAGGCTACGACGTGCGGACTGGCGAGCGGAAGTGGATTTTCCACACCGTCCCGCAACCTGGCGAAGAGGGGCACGACACTTGGGAAGGCGATTCTTGGAAATATACGGGGAACGTTTCGGTGTGGACGTCCATGTCCGCGGACCCGGAGCTCGGCTACGTCTATCTTCCGACCGAAGCGCCGACGGGAGACTATTACGGCGGGCATCGACACGGCGATAATCTTTTTTCTCAGAGCCTCGTATGTCTGGACGCGAGAACGGGAGAGCGGGTCTGGCATTATCAATTAGTCCATCACGGTATCTGGGACTACGATCTCCCGGCGGCGCCCGTGCTCGCCGACATCACCGTCGACGGCAAGAAGATCAAAGCCGTCGTCCAAGTCACGAAGCAGGCATTCACGTTCGTTTTCGATCGCGAGACGGGCGAGCCCGTTTGGCCGATCGAAGAGCGTCCGGTCCTGCAGACGACCATCCCGGAAGAGAAAACGGCGCCGACCCAGCCCTTTCCGACGAAACCCGCGCCGTTCGATCGCCAAGGTGTGAGCGAGGACGACCTCATCGACTTCACTCCGGAGCTCAAGAAAGAGGCTCTGGAAATCAGCGCGACCTACACGCTCGGCCCTCTTTTCACGCCGCCCACCATCGTGACCGAGACTAATAAAGGCACGCTCAATTTACCGGGCTCTCAAGGCGGTGCAAACTGGCAAGGTGCGGCCTTCGACCCGGAGACAGGCTACCTCTACGTCTCGTCTTCGACGGATCCGACGCCGATTGGTCTCGAGCATTCGCCGAATTTGTCCAACATGGACTACGTACGCGCAAGACGGCTGCGCCTGCCGAAAGGGGGCGGGCCGCAAGGGCTCCCGCTCATCAAACCTCCTTGGGGCCGCATCACTGCCATAGATTTGAACACGGGTGAGCACGTATGGATGATAGCGAACGGCGAAGTGCCGGACTATGTCCGGGAGCACCCCGCACTCGAAGGTGTTGTGCTTCCACGCACCGGGCGGCCGGAGCGCGTCGGATTGCTCGTCACGAAAACGCTCTTGTTCGCCGGTGAAGGCAGCGGGCTGTTCGGCATGTATGGCGGCGGCGGCCCGCTACTTCGAGCACACGACAAGGCTACCGGCGAGATCCTTTCTGAATTCGAGCTTCCGGCGCATCAGACGGGCGTGCCGATGACCTACATGCATGAAGGCGTGCAATACATCGTCGTCGCCGTCGGAAAGCGCGAGCACTCTGCGGAGCTCGTAGCACTCCGGCTACCCTAGACCTAGAGTGGTGCTCGTCGGTAGCGGGCGAGAAGAGACCGGTACTCCGAAGCCTTGAAGACGGGGTAGCCCAAGCTCGCGAAGCGGACGAGCTCCTCGGCGGTCGGGAACGTAAAATAGTTCCCCGCATCCGGCGTCTTTGGCCGCGTGTCGAGAGCCTCTCCCGCCATGAGCGTCGCGATCGCTTTTTCGACGAGTCGCGCGCCGGGCTCGTAGAGACTCAGGACGTGGCCGAACAACGAACCGTTCGCGTCGACGGGCACGCGCGCTTCATCGACGATGGGCCCGGTATCAATGGTCGCATCCAAAATGAAATGGAGCGTACAGCCGATTTCGTCGTCGCCCGCGAGAAGAGCTTGCAAGGTCGCGAGAACACCGCGATAGCTCGGCAAGAGACCAGAATGGAGATTGAGCACGCCGAGCCCCGGGACAGCGATGAACGCATCCTTGAAAATGCGTCCATAGCGGATCGAGATGACGAGGTCGGGCGCGAGGACGCCGAGCCGCTCGATGAACGCAGGATCGTTCGGCTGATGAACGGTCTCGAGAGGCATCGCGAAGCGGCGGCCGAGCTCCGTGAAGCTCAGAAGCTCGCCGGGCTCGTCGACTCCGGGATAGACGTGCTCGTTCGGGATGTCCTGTTCGATGAGACGCAGAATGTCGAGCGTTTCGTGCCCGGGCGCGTGGCCGACTTTATCGGAAAAGAAGAGCGAGACGTCGTGATCCTGAAGCACGTGTTTCAGGTGGTTCAACGCCACGTTTGCGTGGATGTCGCGGTTGACAAAAAAAGCGATCTTCATGGCCCAACGGGCCAAGCATACCGCGCGTCGTTCCCTATCGGATCACGCGGGCCAGGTTCAAAAGGGCCCGCCGCTAAGAGGACGCATCCTAGCGCCCGTGCGGACAACCCTGCCAGGTCGACCTAACTATCGACCGCGCGATTCAAATCATCAGAGCTTGCAAAAAAAACAGGTCGAACGCCGCAAAAACTTCTCCACATGTCGAAGCTCTGCTCTCGCCTCTCGTCGAGACCGGGTTGCTCTCTTTGACCAGAATCTGACACTATTCTCCAACTAGCATCGTCGTCGTGTTCCTCATGACTACGATTCTTGAACGGAGGAAGTAATGTCGGACAGCGTTTACAAGGTCGTCGAATTGGTGGGCTCGAGCGATGTTTCCTGGGAGGAAGCCGCTAAGAATGCCGTGGAGACCGCGGGCAAGAGTCTGAAAAACTTGAGAATCGCGGAGATCAACAAGCTGGACATGGTCATCGAGGATGGGAAGGTCGCCTCGTATCGTGCCAGGGTGAGTCTGTCATTCAAGTACGAGCATGACAAGTAAGCGGGCAGACAAGAAGAAACTGCCGAAGAACACGAACGCAAAGCTCTCGGGCGCAACGCGTCAGAAGCTCAAAAAGACCTATAACAAGGCCCCTTGCAGATTTTCAGGTCGAGTTGGTCAAGCTCCAGAAGTGGGGCCAAGACAAAGAGGCTCCGCGTCGTCGTTATTTTCGAGGGGCGCGACGCCGCCGGCAAGTTCTAGACTTGGATTTGAACGAGCTCCGGCTCTTCGACGCCTTTGCAAACGCGGCACGTCTTGGACTCGAGCACGTCCTCCCACATCGTCTCCCGGAGCCGGCGCCATTTGGGTCCGGTCCAGATCTCCTCGATGGATTGCTCGTGGACGTTTCCCATTGCGAGCGTGCCTTCGTAATCCGTGCAGCACACGGTCACGGTACCATCCCAGAGAATCACGAATTGCTCGTTCGGCGCCGGGCAATAACCGTCGACTTTCTGCTTTATCGACTCACCCTGAATGATGTTGCCCCAGGTGTGAAGCTCCTTCCAGAGAATGTCGACGCCGGGAAGGATCTCATAACGGCCCGTATCCGCGTCGTGCTCGAGAAAGCGAAAGCCGCCATCGACGAAATTGAGATCGTGCTTTTTAGGCTCGAGCCCGTATTTGCGCTCGATTCTGCGCGCGAAGGAGATCCAGTCGAGCATGACCCGATCCGCCTGGCTGTTCGCCCCGACGATCTGGATGCCGGCAGAGCCGAGCGTATTCATGATGTCGATCTCGAGCTTCGTCGAAGCACCGGTCGCGATCTTGCGCTCAACGGCCATTCTCACCTTCTCGAGATAAATCTCGAAGGTGAGCTTCTTGTTCTTGACCTTGCGCGTCTCGAACGACTCCGCGTCCGGCGTCTGGTAGCTGAGGATGTAATTCGTGAGCCCCGCGTCATACAGGCCGTCGACGAGCTCGGGCGTCAGGAGACTGCAATTGGTGTTGAGCTCGATGGGAAGGCCTTTCTCCTGCTCGGCATAGCGGACGATGTCCACGAGCCGCGGATGGATCGAGGGCTCGCCCATTTGATGGAGCTTGATGGGGTGAAGCGGGCCGAGACGGTCTTTCTCGCGCGCGACCTGGTCGAAAATCTTGCACGCATCCTCGAAATCCATCAGGCCGCGCTTGCGCTCCATGATCTCGTCCGGGCAGAACGTACAGTGGAAGTTGCAGAGGTTCGTGATCTCGACAAAGAGCCACCAAATGGGATAGACGCGCTCGGGAGACTTTCGAATCGAAGGGAGAGGCGCGAGCTCGGTAAAGCCCGTCACGTCCTTGGGGAGCTCGCTCCCGATCGCCACGCGACCAATATGGAAGTCTTGGCGGATCTCCATCCGGAAGCTCGCCCCGACATTTTGGGTGCGAGCCCTGTCCAAATCAAAATCCTGAATCACGAATCGTGCGCGCTTCCACGTCGGCTCTTCGGTCGAAACGCCGTCCCAGCGCTGCTCGGCTTCCTTGTAAAGCCCGCCATAGGGTGCGCCCTCATCGGTCGAGACATATTGCAGCCGGAACGTCGCGAACTCGCGACCGAAATAGTCGACCTCGATGACGGCGCGCTGCCCGAGCTTTCGTTTGAGCGCATCGCTCAAGCGAAAGTAGAGATATTGCGACCAGGCTTCCGGCGTGACGGCAGACCGACCAGCTTTGTCGACGATGTCATAGCGGCCGTCACCTTCGTTGATGAGCTCGAGGGCGCCGCCGCCGCTCGCGACGCTCGGGAGAACGAGCTCGGCAAGCTGCGGGCCTGCCGGACGCCCGAGAACTCGTTCGATCAACGTTGCCATCTACTCATCCGTCTCCATCGCGGAATCCGAGCTAAAAAACCCCCGGACGATCTCGTCAATCCAGGGCTCAATGGCATGATACACCCGATTGCGAGTGTTGAACTTATAAATGAAGCTCTTTTCGTCGTTCACGAAATAAACCGTGCGCTCGAGATGACTGGCGAGCTGAGTCTCGACGGCGTAGAGCGTCGAGATCGCGCCCACGTCTTCCATGACTTGGTGCTTCAGGAGCCGATAGGTATCGCCGAGGAGCTCGGCGCGCTCGGCATAGAAACTCTCGACGGTGACTTCGGGCGCGACTCGATTCACGGTAACCTCGAGCGTCGTGTGGACCGTCATTCCGTCTTTTTCGACGGCGAGCGGCGAGCTGCGGAAGCCGACGAAGAGCGACTCCCCCGCTTTGGCCAACGCGTGAGTGCGTGGCCAGCTACGAGGATGTTTAATCACGATGTCGCCGCCCGGCGCTTCGTAGACGTCGAAATACTTTTCCTGCTCGAGCGAGAACTCGCCGTACATGTGGGCGATGGCATCGCCATAAGCTTCGAGGGTGCGCGCCTCGCCCGTGACGTAGAGGCCGTAGAGCCGGCCATCCACATTGGTAAGCATGAGCTTCGAAGCTTCTTCTTCGTCCTCGGAGAGAAACGACCAGAACTTCCCTTCATGACCGTGTAGCCAATAGGTCTCTTCGCTCTCGATCTCGAGCGCGCGGCGAAACCGTGCCGCCACGTCGTCCACGGCGCCGTCGGGCATCGGCCCCGCCAAAATCTGCGCTCGAATGCCTGGCCGCTCGGGAACGTCGACGGAGCGCCCGGTGAAAGTCTGCATGTGAAAGCCAGCCTGCATGATGGCCTCGTCCGCCGTCCATCCCTGCGGCAGAGGGAAAGAAACTTGCTGGGTCGAGCTATAAACGGTAATGGGCGCTGGCGTCGTTCGTAGGTCGCAGCCACTGATCCCGACACCGATGACACCGATGACACCGAAGGCGACGCAAAAGACCAAGGACCATTTACGGAATCGATGCATGCTACTAATCGAGCTGATAGTTGGGTGCTTCTTTTGTAATGATGACGTCGTGCACGTGACTTTCCCGATGACCCGCTGCGGTGATGCGCACGAAGCGCGCCTTCTTCTGTAAGTCGTCGATGCTTCCCGCGCCGCAATAACCCATCCCGGAGCGGAGGCCGCCCACGAGTTGGTCGACCACACCATGGAGGGCGCCTTTGTACGGCACCCGCCCCTCGATGCCTTCGGGCACGAGCTTCGAAGTTTCCACTTCCTGCTGCAAGTAGCGATCCTTGGTCGTGTCACTCATAGCCCCGAGCGATCCCATGCCGCGATAGGTCTTGAAGGTGCGACCCTGGAAGAGAATCGTCTCGCCCGGGCTCTCGGCGGTGCCGGCAAAGAGGCTTCCGATCATGACGCTCTGCGCTCCGGCCGCAATCGCCTTGACGACGTCGCCGCTGAACTTGATCCCACCATCGGCAATGAGAGGCGTGCCATGCTTCGCCGCAACCTCGGCGCAATCGAATATGGCTGTGATTTGCGGCATGCCCGCGCCTGAGACGATCCGGGTCGTGCAAATCGAGCCCGGTCCCATGCCTATTTTGACCGCGTCGACGCCGGCTCGGATCAAGTCTTCGGCGGCTTCGCCAGTCCCGACATTGCCGGCGATGATGCCCACGTCTTTGACTATGCCGCGAAGCTTCTCTACCGTTTCGAGAACCCCCCGGCTGTGGCCGTGCGCCGTGTCCACGACGATGACGTCCACTTTGGAATCGATGAGGCGCTTCGCGCGCTCGATGGAATCCTCACCCGTTCCTATGGCCGCGCCCACGAGGAGCCGTCCCAAGTCGTCCTTGGCGGAGTTCGGGTACTTCATCGCCTTCTGGATATCTTTGACGGTGATGAGCCCTTTCAGCTGGTAGTCGTCATCCACGACAAGGAGCTTTTCCACCCTATGTTCGTGAAGCAGTGCCCGCGCCTCATCGAGGGTCGTACCGACAGGAACGGTGATGAGGTTTTCCTTCGTCATGACCTCCGAAATCGGAAGGTCGTGCCGCGTCTCGAAGCGGAGGTCGCGGTTCGTCAGGATCCCGAGAAGCCGTCCCTCCTCGATGATGGGAACGCCCGAAATACGGTATTTCGACATCACCGCCAGCGCGTCGGCGATGGGTCGGTCCGCGGTCATTGTGATCGGGTCGACGATCATCCCACTCTCGGAGCGTTTGACCTTGTCAACCTCGTCCGCTTGGACCTCCGCCGTGAGGTTACGGTGGATGATCCCGAGCCCGCCGAGCTGTGCGATGGCAATCGCGAGCCGTGATTCGGTCACCGTGTCCATGCTCGCGCTCAAGATCGGGATCTTGAGGCGGATCTTCGCGGTGAGCTGGCTGGAGACGTCGACCTGGGACGGCAGAACGTCGGATTTTTGCGGAACGAGAAGAACGTCTTCGAAAGTCAGAGCTTCTGGTAATTTCTGGACGCTCACAATTTCCTTCTCACTTAACGTCTAATGTTCAAGTTTAGTGCGTCGAAAAATCAAACATTCGCACCGCAGCATTTTTTGTATTTCTTGCCGCTGCCGCACGGGCACGGAGAGTTCCGCCCAACTTTGGCCTCGGTGCGTTTGATGGTCGTCACCGCGGCGTCCACGCCACCCTGCGACTCTCGTCTCGGTCCTGCCCCACGCGGGGGGTCGAAAGACGAAGGCATAGCGCTCGGATCGTTCAACGATAGGCGGGGCCGCGCAATCGGGCGCCGTTCGAAAGCCGACTCGCGCACCGGGCGCAGCAGGAACAAGAGCCGCACGATCTCTTCTTCGATGCGATCCCACATCGCCTCGAACATGCTGAAGCTTTCTTTCTTGTACTCCATGAGGGGGTCGCGCTGCCCGTAGCCTCTGAGCCCGATGCCCTCTTTCAAGTGATCCATCGCGTAGAGATGGTCCTTCCACTGCGAGTCGACCACCTGGAGCATGATGATGCGCTCGTGGGTGCGCATCAGGTCGGGCCCGACGATTCGCTCCTTGCTTTCGTAGCGCTCGCGATTCTCCTTCGCGAGCTCTTCCCGAATCTCGTCGCGGTTCAGACCGTCCCAGTCGATAGCGGAGAGCGTCCCGCTATCGAGGCCGTATTGTCCCTGTAACGATTTCCTGAAACCGTCGACATCCCACTCTTCGATGTCGATCTCTGCTGACAGATGCTGGTCGAGCAGAAAATCAAGAATGTTGTCGGCGAGCTCGAGAATGTAGTCGCGCTGCTCCTTCCCATCGAGGATTTCGCGGCGCAGCCGATAGATGGCAACGCGCTGCTTGTTCATCACGTCGTCATATTCGAGCAGGTGTTTACGGATGGAGAAGTTCTGCCCTTCGACTTGCTTCTGAGCGCGCTCGATGGCGTTGGTGACCATCTTGTGCTCGATGGGAACGCCCTCCTCCATGCCGAGGCGTTGCATCAGACCGCTGATGCGATCGCTCCCGAAAATACGCATCAAGTCGTCTTCGAGGGACAAGAAAAAGCGCGAGCTTCCCGGATCACCTTGACGTCCGGCACGCCCGCGCAGCTGGTTGTCGATGCGCCGTGACTCATGGCGCTCCGTCGCCAAAATGTGCAGCCCGCCGACTTGGACAACCTCTTCATGCTGTTCCGCTGCGTCTTTTTTTGCCTTTGCCAGCGCAGCATCCCACACCTCGGGCTCCACCTCGAGAGGATCGAGCTTTTTCTTCTTGAGGGCGATGCGCGCCGCATATTCGGGATTACCGCCAAGCAGAATATCGGTGCCGCGGCCGGCCATGTTGGTCGCGATCGTGACTCGCCCTGGACGGCCCGCCTGGGCGACGATCTCGGCTTCCATCTCGTGATATTTGGCGTTGAGCACGACATGCTTGATGCCGCTCCGCTTCAACCGCTGCGATAACGTCTCGCTCTTTCCGATCGAGGTGGTGCCGACGAGAACCGGCCGGCCGTCTTCGACCAGCTCTTGGATCTCTTCGGTGATGGCGTTGAGCTTCTCGCGCTCGGTGCGGTAGACGAGATCGGAATACTCATCGCGAATGAGCGTCCGGTTCGTGGGGACGGGTATGACCTCGAGCCCGTAAATTTTCTCGAACTCCGCCGCTTCTGTGTCCGCCGTACCCGTCATGCCGGCAAGCTTGTCGTACATGCGGAAGTAGTTTTGAAAGGTGATCGTCGCGAGCGTTTGGTTCTCCCGCTCGATCTTGACGTGCTCTTTGGCTTCGACGGCCTGGTGGAGCCCGTCCGACCAACGGCGCCCTGGCATGAGGCGGCCCGTGAACTCGTCAACGATGATCACCTGATTGTCCTTCACCATGTAATCGGTGTCGCGCTTGTAGAGCGTGTGCGCGCGCAATGCCTGATACACGTGGTGGAGGATGTGCATCTGCGAAGGCTCATAGAGATTGTCGACGCCCATGAGCTTTTCGACACTAGGAACACCCTCTTCGGTAAGGGTCACCGTCTTGGTCTTCTCGTCGACAGTGAAATCGAGATCGCGCCGGAGCTTGGGGATGATGCGATCGACGTTGAAATAGAGGTCCGTCGACTCCTCGGCTGGGCCGCTGATGATGAGCGGGGTGCGGGCCTCGTCGATGAGGATGGAGTCCACCTCATCCACAATAGCGAAGTGGAAGAGCCTTTCGACTTCTTTCCCGTCCGCGTCCTTGGTGATCTTAGGAAAGAGGCGATGCACGAAGAGCGACGGGTCGAACTTCATGTTGTCGCGCAGATAGTCGAAGCCGAACTCGTTATTCGTGCCATAGCTGACGTCGCAGCGATAAGCCTCTTGACGCTCGGTGTCGGTCATGTCGTGCTGGATTATACCGACGGTGAGACCGAGGAACTCGTAGATCTGGCCCATCCACTCCGCGTCGCGCCGCGCAAGATAGTCGTTGACGGTGACAATATGAACGCCCTGACCCGTGAGCGCGTTCAGGTAGACCGGAAGCGTTGCGACAAGGGTCTTGCCCTCGCCCGTTTTCATCTCGGCGATGCGGCCTTCGTGGAGCACCATCCCACCGATGAGCTGCACGTCGAAGTGACGCATCTCTAAAGTGCGCCCGCTCACCTCGCGGCACACGGCAAAGACCTCGGGAAGGAGCTCATCGAGCGTCTCGCCTTTTTCGCGGCGCTCTTTGAACTCGGCGGTCTTCGCTTGAAGCGCCTCGTCCGAGAGCTTTTTGATGGACGGCTCGAGCTCGTTGATGGTGTCGACGACGGGCTGCATCCGTTTGAGCTCGCGCGCGGGGCGGCTTCCGACGATTTTCGTGAGGATGGCATTGACTACGGACATAGTTGAGTTTGACCCAGTAAAATACCTCAGTTTAGCAGAGGGGTTTACGACGGGCAAACCTTGTCGAAATCCGTCACGGTCGGCCTGAGCGCCCGCACTCATTTCTTGGACGAAAGCTCGCTCACGGCAAACTTCGTCCGTAAAAAACGACCGGTGACCGCTGTGCGGGACTAGGGCCCCGCGGCGTTGGCGATAGGTCGGTTTCTAGGGTCGAAGGAGCGGTAGTACTCGAGGATATAGTCGAGTGGGTGAACCGTCGCATCGTCGACCCAAACTTCGTAGTGGAGATGCGGGGCGCGGCTCCGGCCACTGCTCCCAACATAGCCCACGACGTCGCCCCGCTTGACGCGGGCGCCGGCGCGGACGTTGAACTTGGACAAGTGCGCATAGCGGGTCATCATCCCGAATTTGTGATCGATGACCACGATGTTCCCATAGGTGCCCCGCCGCGCCGCATAGAGGATGATGCCATCCGCCGTAGCCACGACCGGCCGCCCCCTGGGCGTCGAGATATCGATGCCGTAATGCATCTGGCGCGTACGCGTGAACGGGTCATTGCGATGGCCGTAGGTGGACGAAAAGTAGCCCCGAACGGGCCAAATCGACGGTGTCGAGGCGAGCAACAGCCTGTTCTGCTGGTAGAAGCGCTCGAGGACGCGACCACGTGCCTCGAGGTGGGAGAGGTCGCCGCGCATGCGGTCGAGCTCGTCCTTCACCTGCGCATAGGCGCTAGCCGGAGTCGAGAGGTCCAGGTCCAAAGAGCCGCCAACGCCAGCCCCCGTGAGCGGGGCCGCCTCGTCGAGTCCCGCCATGACCGATAGTTTCATCACGAAGTCTTGGAGCGAGGCCACCTGCTCGTTCAGGTGCTCTACGGAGACTTCGTAATCAATGTTCTGCCGTTTGAGCTCGGTATTCGCCAATCTGAGCTCACGAAGATCCGTCAGGCCTTGGTAGAAAGCAACGTAGTGCGCCACTAGTATCGCGACCGCGATCAACGCCACCCCAGCAAGCGCGGCAAACGCTTTCACTAGCCCAGAAGACAAGCGCCACTTGCGAAACCGCTCCCCCGTATGCGGCACGAGAATTACCGTGTACAACTCTTTCATCATAGCGGACTCGATTGGATAAAAGCGTGCAACTTATTTTGTTTTGAAAGAAGTTTTCCAGCTCGAGATAGCTGTGGAAGGTCACCTGGCCAGAAATCGGGGAGAAACTACTATGGCCACGACACCCATGTCAAGTATAACACGGGTGTGGTTTCTTACAATCCATGAAGCGCAGAGCTTGGACTCAGTAAATGTAGCCGAGAGCCCTAAGTTCGCGTAGAACTTCTTCATCCACAGGACTTTCGCGAGTTCCCCCCTCTCGCGTGCCGGTGTCGTGTGAGGCGATGAACCCCACGGGGCGAAAAGCCAACAGTTTCCGGTCAAGGGCCTCCGTAAGAACGCGACCATCCATGTCACGCCCCTGAGGAAGCCCCATCAGATACAGCGCCGTCGGCGCCACGTCGAAAAGCGAGGGCGTCTCGAGACGAACGCCGGCTCGCACGGGCCCTCCCCACAAAAATATCACGCCAGGAGTCTCCCGAACACCCCCGCGACCGTCGTCGTAGTGGTTGAAGCCGTAGTTACGAAACTGAAACCCGTGATCGGACAGCACGATGAGCACCGTATCCGACTCCATACGCTCCATCAACCGACCCAAACGCGCATCCTCGTGTACGTAAACAGGCTCGAGCACGCGCGCATAGGCTTCATCCATCATGCGCGAGATAGCCTCGGTCACGGGCGCCCCTTCTCCGCGAAGCTCGTCCCACACACGCTGCGCGACAGGCCGCTCGATGAAGCGCCACATGAAATGCGTGTAGACATCGGTCGTCCGGAAGAGTGCGGCGACGAGATCCGCTTGCCCCCGCGTCTCGAGCAGGTGGTTCAAGCTCCGCTCCGTGATCATGTCGTCGTTGAAGATCCCGGCGGCCGTCTGGAAACGCGCCCGGAAATTCGTCGAGGGCATGAAAGCGCTATCCGCGAGCTCCCGGGAGAAGACCGGCATCCCCGCCGCCGCGAGCTCCGCATTGGCTGCCTCCCGCCCAGGAAGCCCGAGCGCGGCTAGCTCCTCCGCAAGCTCCTCCGGATAAGTCACTTCGGCGACGTCTTCGTGGAGCGCGCGCGGAAAATGATTGGAGACGATCTCGCCTAGCACTTCTTCCGCGGGCCACGTCGCCCACCAGTTGAGGATCTGCACCGATCGGTTCGCGGTGGTCGCGATGTTCCAAAACGCTTCGGTGCGACGCGACTGGCCAGAAGCCAGCACTTTGCGCTGTCCGTCTTCGGAGAGCAGCTGCCAATCCACAATGCCGTGCTTTTCCATCCGTTTGCCGGTGGCAACCGAAGTCCAGAGTACGACCGACTTCGTCGGCTTGAACGTCTGGCACGCGGAGAAAGCACCTTCGTCGATGAGCTTCTGAAAGTTCGGGAGCTTGCCTTGCGAGAGAAAATAGTCGAGGAACTCGGGGTCCATCCCGTCGAAACCAAAGATCGCAACCTTATAAGTAGAGGCATCCGCGTCATCCACGCCCGGGGCATGGGGCGTCGTCCCGCCCAGTAGAACGACAAGCGTCAGAACAAGGGCGGTGCCCAAAACCCACAAGCGCATCATGGTCTTTTTCACTCTAGCTCACGAAGGTCCATCGTCGGAACATCTTCGCGATCCCACGTCACGCTCTTCCCGGCCCGCGCTTGCTCCGACTTCTCGAGACAACGCGCTGCTATCGCCACGAGCGCCGCAACGTCGAGGCCTCGGCTCTCAGGCGCGAACGGCTCGAGCCGCTCAATACCGCGCGACAAAAGATGGACGGCGCCGGGATGGTTCGTGGCCGCAACATGGTAGAACCCGACCGAGATCTCGATGAGCGCTTTGAGAAATGAGCGGTCATCCCCCCGGGCGTCGTTCCAAGCTTCTTCAAGCAAGTCGTGGCACTCGAAATACAGCTTATCGTTGAACAAGCGCGCCGCCTCGCGCATCACTTGCTGTTCCGTCACCTAGGCCGCTGTCTCCACTCCCACGATACACCACAGCTTCATGATTTAGCCACGCGGGGTTAGAGGGTTGGGTTGCCAACACTTGCTTGCGGACATTTCTATCCCGAGGAGCAGTCCGTGGGAGGCTAGATTTACCGGTCTTGTCGGCCTTCCAGTTCGTGATTGCCTCCTCGTCAAACCGGACTGTCAAATCGCGTCGGCGGCGCAACCCTTCGTTGTATTCCGCCCAGTTGCGAAGGTGGTACTTCTTCTGCTTCGCGTGCTTGTACTGGCTGCGCTTGGGATACTTCATGGTCGAACATACCTCGGCCACCACCATAGGCGGATTT
>Ga0114950_10001071_pt1 | contig 20312 bp, 20 predicted proteins | sample N075metaG_FD_83503 | JGI IMG/M metagenome (GOLD analysis project Ga0114950, IMG submission 83503) | Deep subsurface microbial communities from Kermadec Trench to uncover new lineages of life (NeLLi) - N075 metaG | ecosystem: Environmental > Aquatic > Marine > Ocean trench > Sediment | place... | reverse complement strand
ATCCTTGAAACGCTGGGCCAAGTATCGTCTGAAATTACACCTAAATGGTTCGCATTGAGTCATATGACTTTCTCTCTATCGTCCAGTTATTTATTCGCTTGGACCAGACCCATCCAAACCACCGATATCGGAGTTGGGATAGCCAGCATCGCTGATGATTTCTTGGTCATCACGCGGTTTGCATAGTATTCCTTCAGCAACAGGCATGTTGCGGGCAAACTCCCGAATCGTGATGTCCCGAAAGGGCATTCCATCAGCATAGATCAAACTACCGACCGCATCTACTCGCGCCACCGCACCTGAACTTTGACCAGTCATGAGTTCGCCTGGTGAAAAGTCACCGCTGCTCACCATAACGACTTGACTTTCGCCAGCGGCAGGTAGGTTATCAGCGTCGATGATACCCTGAATTTCATCTTCAATAATTTCATCAACCGTCAATTCAGCAAGTGATGTAGCACCCACGATATCTTCACCATCGGAGAATGGACCACCAATGATTTCACCAAGCACCAACTGACTACCTTCCTCAGTAACGGGAGCAGGATTCCATTCTAAAACAACACCAGTTGCGAATGAAGTTTGTCCTTGTACTATTTCACCTACAATGAAATCTTCACCTAAGACATAAGGGGTAATATCACTCACTCGAATCGCATCGCCAAGCACTACTTCTCCTGTCGTGAACAGACCACTAATCATAGTACGGTCGATCACTCGCATATTCGGGTTGGGGTGTGGTAGACCTGGACCTGGAATCGTTGGCATACCACGTCGGTTCGGGTGATGATAGATGATAAAGATGGGATCAGATTTCGGTAGATTTGGAAATCCCCACTTCGGTACAGGTTGGTTGAGAAGGACGCTGAGCGTTGCGGTCGCACCGGAAGGGACACCTGTGATTGTTTCACCTAGATCAAATACACCGTCAGTCATCGTCACACCAATCTTTGTTCCTGTCGGATCAAGTGCATAGACCAATGCGTTGGCGCCAGCAGCAGAGCCATTCAACTGCTCTCCGATTTGAAACGTGCCGCTCACGCTTGTCATGGTAAACCAGAATGGACCACTTCCAGAACCCAACGCAAGGGTTGGTCTTGCTTTCAGATCAGGAAAGTCAGTAAAGTCTCCAGTGAAAACAGGATTAGATCCCGGCACATGCACGGTCGGACCATTCTCCCCCACTACCCCAACCGCAGGATCATAACCATTGGGGTATAAATCTAAATTCGTAACCCCTACATCTCGCAAGTCATTGACAGTAAGCCAGGTGTAGGGTGTATAGTGTCCGATGAGAGGGATCTCAAATGCCTGAAAACGTGTCTCATGTTCAGCTTCAGTTTCGACGCATCTAAAGACCGTTACTTCTCCAAACACCTTTAGACCAGCAGGGTGAATTACTTTCTTGATCGTACCCAACCATTTGTCGATTGTTATTTCAGTCTTGAGAACGTAAGAGTAATCTTGATAGAAGAAACTATCTTGAATGACTTTGTTCGAACTCAGCTTACCATCGTTGTTGCCATAGAAACCATCAGCGGTAAAGATAGGTCCTAGATTGGCAGTCGCCGCCGCGCCCGTACCATTTTCAGATTCACTGAAATTTGGAATAGGTGGAATGAGATAATTTGTACCGGGGTCCCGCACAGATATCTTCAGAATTGCACCGGTCGCTCCATCAATACGAGCAACTGCACCCAACGCACCGATGCCGACATCACCAGGAGCATTGTCAAATCGTATTACTTCACCTACGACAAAACCAGTTCCCCCGTTATCAACATCAATAGTAGTAACTATCGTGAAGATATTTTCTTCAATCAATACCGTAGTGCCATCTTCTAGCTCAAGCTCAAACTGAACCCGCTGCGGGGGGTTGAACGTGCCAAAGATTTCACTCAGAACATATTCACTTACTTCGTAAAGACCTGATTGGAATTGAATCGCTCTATCAACTTTTGCCGATGCTGTGATGTTACCAGTTTGACGATCCCGTTGACGAATCTTCTTTCCAACAGCCTTGAATGTATATGGTCCATTTGATGTTGTCACCCGCATGAAACGCTCAATGATGAACTTACCATCAGACGCACGCAAGATGTCAACCTTTGGAAAGAAGAATTCTACATTAGCATCGAATAGGATTCGAAACAAGAATTGGAAAGACTTCTCTGAGCCCTTAGACTTGTAATATGCTTTGATGTTCTTGATGATTCGTCGGTCGTCAAGTGGTCGGCCTGTCTCGCTGTCGATAGCTAGTTGTGTTGGAAAATTGAGCATGTAAGTTTCTTTGAATTGTCTTACAAACTCATCTAGTGTATCATCTACGTCAGCGATATCTGGTAAAGCAAACGAGATGTTGAGTGCTTGATTTTCTGTCTCCATCCATTCATAATAGGCCTGCACAAATGCAACGAATGTTGGATGGTCGGCCCGTATAAACTCAGGTAGCTGCTCGGGCACCTGAGAAGAAAGGGTGTTTCTAGTTGGAATACCTTTATGCGGCAACTTAGTTTCCTTCGTCCACGATCACGGTCACATTGACGGCCAATGCATCGTCAGGATCAATAGCTAAGATTTGATTGAATGCTACGTTGATATCCAACTCAGCAGGTTCGACGGTAATCGAGATTGTGATAGTACCGGGTAGGGTTTCAGGCTGAAAGTTGATTAGCTCAACTAGACCTGTATCGTAATTGATCTTACCGATACAAGGGTTGATGATACGCTTCTCTAGATCGACCAGCTTGAATACACGAACGACTCCATTGCCATCATCTTCGAGGAATGCATTCACAATCTGACCCACTTCAGGATCAAAGAAACCAAAGGTTGTGCTTTGTAACACAGGCTTGAATCCATCTTCGGGGTGAAAGATTGGATTATTGAATCGAAGAACATATGAAATTTGTCTACCAAGAGCTGGCTCGAATCGTTTCTGCATCTTAACTTTGGTAGAGTTGTTTAGAATCGAAGGCTCAGAATCGTCAATGTCGCACACCAGATTTGAATAACGAAAGTTTTGTTCAAACTTCTCAAGCTCGATATCACCAAAATCACGAATCACCTGTTCAACTAATTCTTCAATGCTATTGGGACTAAGAACAGTTGCACGGGGATTGAAACGTACTTCAGTCTCGACAAGTAAGAATGTAAAATCGGGGTCGATAACGATAGGTGTAATACTTACTACGTTTCGGCGCTTCAAGATTGTGTTCGCAATGGTCAATTTCTCAGCATCGCTGATTGTCACACCGGTCACAGGTTTGAGAGAGATGAATACCTTACCGAATTGGGGTGGGGTAATATCCTCACCGCCAAATACAAAGATGGATTCAATATCAGGAAAATCACGCGATACAATTGCAGCGTAATCGTCCGCAGTTACAGCTCGATCTTGAGCTTGAAAATTCAATGGAGCAAACAATTTGATTGAAGGTATGCTTTCTCGTAGCGTGCCCCCAGCCGCGCCATCGAGGACGATAACTTCTAGATTGCCTGATACGGTGAATGCCCGACTACTAATACTATCGTTAATGCCTGCACCATTAGGTGCATCCGCGTTTGCTGAAATCCAATCGACTACAACCACGTTGCCATTTTCAAGAGCCCTACCAACAATACCATCCCCAAAAGTTATTTCATAAAAACCACCTTCGACTTCTTGTAGTTGGTAAGCTGCATCGTCTGGTCCTACAGTAATGAGAGTAGTTGTAAGGGCCCAGGGCTCATCAAATCCAGTAACATCACTGATAGATTCTTGAACTCGCACGGTCAATGTTTTAGTGTCAATGCCTGAGTCAGGGATGATAAACTTCTGATCGGGGTTCAAAGTATCAACGACGTAAGCAAAGTCTCGATGTGTTCCTTCGTTGATTACTAATTCGTCGATTACAAAAAACCCAGTTGTTACATCTTCGACAAACTGTGCGGGCGCTAGATTGAGAAAATTGAATGTTGTGCCATCAATAGTTGTCTGAAAAATGGTATCGGGTGCTAGAAACTTGTCAGGGTCTCCAGGGTTTGGATCTACTTGCGAGACAACCTGCACTCTAGCAGTTGCCGAACGCACAGAGCGTGGAGTATACCCCAATTGTTTAGCAAGCGACACGACAGAATCTCTGGCGATGGCGCTATCTAAGAACATCTCGTTCGCAACCATGTTGATATAGAACGAATGGTAGTGCGTGTTGTAGGCAAGCGTATCGAGTAGAACGCTCATTGCTGATCCTTCAAAGTCAAAGTCTCTAAATTGATCTTGGCCCTTGAGAAAGTTCTTTAGGTTCTGTTTGATCTGGTCGAAGTCCAGCTCAGTTACAGGAATATTCGATGTATTTCCATTAGCCATTATCGGAGTCTCGTAAGTGATAGATTGAGAACGATAGGTTGATCGTTATTTGCTGTCCGAAATGCAATCACAACATTGTAGGCATTTTGTTCGTGTTGGTCTAGAACCTGTACGTCAACCAACTCAACCCGTGGTTCAAACTGATTGATGACTTCAACAATTCTACGTTGTAGCAATATAGCAGCGGCGGGTCCGACCGGCTCGAATAGCATAGAACGGATCTTGGGATCAATCTCCGGGTGAAAAGGCTTCTCATACTTATTCAGTTGAAGTAGATTTCTGAGAGCCCGCTTTACTGCCTCTTCATCAAATTTACGAGGCACCTGGCCTGTAATTGGATTTGCGATAAAATCCAAGTCAAGATCAATAAAACGAGGGACCTTTTTGACCAGCCCTAATGCTGATGGCGGGGTCGGAAACGTCATAGCCCAGCCCCGATCCGGCGGAGGTGGGCCTGTGCGGCTTGGATGATAGTGTTCGTCTGATTGTTGATAGCCACTCTAGTCCTCTCAAAGTGATTCCATTACAATATGTATATGGCTTATCGTAATCCGTCAGACCAATTGTGACTCAATCACTGTGCGTGTACTGCGAAGCTGGGCTCGGATGTGAGTCTCAGTCTGGGCTTCGTAGTCTTCCTTGGTTCCCCATTCGACCAGGACATACCCGATGATCTGGGACTTGCGTGCTTTGGCGTGCCACTTTCGCAGGGGTAGAGCGGCAAAGGCATAGACTGTGCTGTTTTCGAGAACTGATCGAAAGTAACCTTCGTGCTGTTCTACTACCCGACGACCTACAGCTTTGTTGTCTTTCAGGATGGGAACTAGATCCCAGAACAGAGAGATGAGAACTCCCTGCATCTGTCCGGCCATTGGTAGAGAACCTGATTTAAAAGATTCATAGGAAACTGAGAACCGTTTGACGGGGCTACCGTCTAGGTAATCCCCACCATTATGGAATTGACCAATCTGGGCCCGCTCGGCACTAAGCACGTTGCGAAGCTCATTCAAGACTTCATTTATTTCTTGATGGTTCTTTCCGTTCGACAACAACGTAGTTGAGTCTTCCCCTAATTGTTCTTCTCGGGAATCAGCATCTTTTCTTTTAGCCGCCCATGTCTTTAGTACCTTGACGAAAATACCGATTAGTATTCCGCCCAAGACAGTACCAATTCCCATACCGACGTTCAACCAAGTTGATGCCGAGATACCAGCTAGTATTAGGGTTGTTATAATCATTGTGGAATGCTTTCACCTTCAAGACCAATCAAAGGAAGACTAGTCGCCTCAACGACTTCTTCTTCCTCTTCTAACAATTGGACGATTTCTTCTTTGAACTGTTCAGTACCATTTACATTGACAAACAAGAATCTAGAATACAAATCTGCTTTTGCCAAACCGGACATGGTCTGAGCAAGACCAAACTTGGTAATGAAATCTAGAGCTTCAAAGTAGTTCGTATCGTCTATACTAGGTAGGGAATTTATGGGTCCAATAAGTACGTTTACCGCTTTCACAATAGAGGTATAAGAACTTTGTGGTGTCGCAGCAGGATTTCTTGCATCGAACGTTGGTAGGGTAACAGTTACAATAGTAGCGGTCGCTCCAGACGTTACTCCTTGTATACTATCGGTAGCGTTGAACTCACCGGCATTTGATTGTGTGATAGTCAATGTATTGGTTGTTGGTTCCCATTTGCTAACCAGAGCAGTTTCAACCGTTGTCAGGTCGTTAACCGTTTCACCAACAATGAAGTTACCAGCAACACCGCTCAAAGTAAGGGTAATATTATTATCGAGGCCACCATTGAGTCGTTCGAAGATACGAAACGAAGCAATCAATGCCTGGTTCATCAGAATTTCAGCACTACCGAGCAAGGTCTGAAAGATGAAAGAGAAGAAATCTTGTTCGGGTGTGCCTTCTGGTTCAAGACTATTCTTGATTAAGTTGTGTGCAGTAGCGACACCTATCAATCCCGTAAACGATGGTGGGTTAGCTGCTGGTGGTAGCGTGAAACCACTTACTCTATCGGAGTGAGTTTGGTAATCCAAAATGGAGGTCTTAAGACTATTGAGTGAATTGATGAGTGCTGAGATTTGGGTATTTGTGACACTGCCTGGTCCTCCCCCTCCGGGTAGACCGAACCGCTTCGGTATAACTTGGCTGCCCGGAATTCCGCCAGTAAGAGGCGTCAATCGAGCTATCTCGCGGTCAATACTCGCAACTGCTGTAGTGATAGATGGCCGTACAGGGTTGAGAAGTGCGCCATCGTCAAATACTAAAGTAACTACGTCCCGCTCAGCGGGCGTTAGCTCAATAATTTGCAGAGGTTTTTGCTCTGCAAATTCGTCAACTGGAAATCTGATTATCTCAGCCATAATTTATCCTGCAAATACATTGCCAGAACCGGTGGCAGTATGACCACACGATGCTGAGTCGCTTTGGCGACAAACATTAATACCCGAAGCAAATACCGTTCCAGATGCACCAACCATTATGGCTCCAGCATGTTCATTTTGGCCATGTCCAGCTACAGCCGCGCCGCGTACCGCAACCATAAGACCATTAGCGAACACTGTACTATTTGCACTACTGAGGATTGGTCCACCAGCAGAATCTTGTACTACTCTTGAAATACCTAGCATATATTACCTCAATTCAGGAAGATTGTCGCACCACGAATAGAGCATGAACCACCACACCTTATGCTGATCGTGCCCGCTACATCTAGAACATAGCGTCCCAAAATAATTTCTTTTTTGTCGCCCAAAACTTGTGTATTTAGATTACCCTTCACAAACACATTCGCATTTCCCTCTTGCACTTGAAGATTTAGGTTGCCCTTGCGAACAACAATCTGCAAAGTACCATTGACGACTTCTATATCACAAGTATTTTGTACCTTGATACGAGCTTGATCGTCAACAGTAATATTTAGATCGCCTTTGACAAGCAAGTTATTATCGCTGTGAATGATCTCATAGGAAGTACCGACCACCTTCACCATACGATCACCTGACGGGTGAATTTCTTCGAAGGTGCCAGACTTATGAAATGTATGGATACGTTCGAAGCCTGGGGTGTCATCGAACTCTTGAATATGTCCAGACTCACTTTCGAAAACGTGGTTGAATGGGTACTCTGTAAACGCAGCACAGGTTGGTGGTTCAAACCACGACACAAAGGAATTAGCTGTCTCGATTTGCCTAATACCTTTATTCAGCGGGGCGTTTGCGTTCGGCGCGGAAGCCTCGATTGGTACACCAGGAAATCCTGGAATCTTCAAGACATTTGTTTTCTGCGAAACAACAGGATGCTCATCGCTATTTCGACCAAAAATTACTTGGCCATCGGTTCGAGCTAATCTAGATGTATCTGGTTCACCAAGACCGGGTGTTGAAAATGATAGTCCGTCAACTTCGATTGCCCCATCTGCAATACCCGCTAAGCTCGTTACCGCATTATCGCCGGGTAGACCATCTAGAACACTTGATACATTTTTAGATGCTGCTGCTAGAGCTTTCTCTTGAGCTTGCTTGAGAGCATCACGCACTCCACTGGCAGCCTGTTCGATACCTTTACCAATGATTGCGAGTTGTGATAATACCCCACCTACCGCACCTGCAACTTGTGATTCAAGACCTGATGTGATACTATCAAAGCCTGGTACTTCAGCAATAGCTGATAACGCGGCAGCTTTAATACTATCGGTCGATTCTGCGACGATATCTTCAACAGCTTTAACCTGAGCTTGTGTTCCGCCGAGGCCTCCTAGAACACCTTCAGCAGCCGAAGCAATCTGGTCTTGACGGTCGGCTACGATGCTGGATGCAGCGAGAGCAACGGCTTCGGCTGACGGTTCAATTCCCGTCGCGTCTGTTATAGCAGAACCTACAGCGGTTTCAATCTGTGCTTGGACGTCGGCTGAGATATCTTGAGCTGTCTCTACTTGACCTTGAACACCAGAGGCAATATCTTGTGCCTGAGATACAAGAGTAGGATCAACACCCAATGCTTCCGCAAGTTCATCTGTTGAAATACCGGGAATCTTTATACCGGCATTCGAAGTCAATTCGCCAACTGCATCTTGCAGGGGATTATTACCCACCAACGGATACTTACCATTGGGATCATAAAACCCAAGACCTTGTTGATTTCCTACAGGAGCTTGAGGAATTCCACCGATGGTGCCCATTATGACTGGCTCTTGAGCGTTCTCTCCATCTCGAAAGAAACCGATGACCCAAGTACCTTCGACTGGTCCAACAGGGGCATGACCTATGCCGCTCATCGCCGCCGAAGTAATATCTTGTAGTGGGAATGCCCACGGTAGCTGTTCGGTAGCTACAGCGGTCCTCTCTTGCGGATGAAAACCTAGAATTCGAACGCGACAACGACCGAGTTGCAAAGGATCATTTCGGTCCTCAACAACACCTTGCCACCAAACAAATTTAATTGAATCTACAAAGTCTTCCATTATGTTGCTAACGTACCTCCCAAACCAAAGGGTAGGTCTTGCAGAATTTCAGTTCCTGTTGGAACCTGATTGATAATCTTAGATGTCGCCGAGACATCTAAGATATCAGAGATTCCTTGGTTACTTCCAAAAGGCAAAGAACCCTTCGATAGTTCTAGTATCATCTCATGACTATCTGGTGAAACAATATGGTGGATATTCGAAACGATATAGTTACCACTTACTTCAGGATCTCTATCGTCGGGGTGAATACTACCCTTCACATTTTCAGGTCGAGGGACATCTAAAACTACGATTTGTCCTGCTCGCAACCAATTGATACCCGGTGCTTCAACCTGAATACGCAGAGATTCAAACTGGCGCAGTTGGCTATTACGCTGAAGTAACCATTTCTGGCTTTCGTCATAGTCTTGGATACCATCAAACATTTGATTATGTTTTGGATAGAATCGAACCAGTGCATCAGGATTACTACCATGTTCAGCATGACCCGGAAAAGCCTTAGCTTTTTGGGTAGTTACATTACCTTCAGAGTCTACTAACTGATCTTCGATATGATGTAGCTTAGCAAAGTTACTCAGATAATCAAACACGTCGGTCTTGAATGTTTTGGTTACGATATCATGTGTGATGAGTTTACTGGCATACATTCCTTGGTTAACTCTGTCCATCGTCGATCCCGATTGCAAGATAGTATAACTACGAATCAATTGCATCTCAGGTAGTATCGAGCGTGATCGACCGGAGCCACTACCAGAGCGATGCGAACGAAAATTTGCAGGGTCATAAACAAGTCGCATAGCAGGTGTTCTCTGTGACAGATCATTCAATGAACGAAACTGAAAACCATCGGCGGTTTCAAAAAACAGATAGTTAGCAGCAGCAGGATTCTCCTCTGGTCTTGCTCTTGAAGCTAACCAGTTGATAGCCTTAAAAGGTTTCCAAGAAGGAATCACGAATGATTGAATGCCTGTAGTGGCTTCAACAAAGACTTCTTCGCCCAGAATATTGCCAGTAATTCGTTCTACCATTTCGCTAATTGGCATCTGGCTATATGCTTTGCGAACCCGACGTTCTTGGTTTCGAAAATATGCATGAGATACTAATTGCAATGTGTACGATTGAGTAGTATCAGTGAGAACGCCAGCACTGCCTGTATTTCGATCAGAAATCTGATAGACACGCATGTTCAATTCGGTCGCAGGAGCCCCGGGGAATCCCGGAGTCTTGAAAACGATCTCAACAGTTTCTAGACCCGCAATAGGAAAAGTACCGATGAGATTAATCGAGTCGATCAGCGTCAAGCTACCGCTTAATACATTGCTGTAGATATCTTCAAAGATATTGAACGATACCATGATACGTTGGACATCAACTTCGCGTAATCCTGAACGCAGAATAACTTGTTCAATGAGAACATCGCCCGGATGGAAGAGTTCCTCCGTTTTGCCTCGTACTGCATTGGAACGAGTTTGTCCTAATCTATCAGGCATTATATACTTCTACGCGGGTTGCGTTTAAAAATAATTTCCAAATCACGAAGCAACGGGTCAAGCAGGTCAGGGTCGATGAGATTGATTTGTCGTTTTGCTTCATTCATATTTCTCTCGTCACCTTCATTGGTAACTACATTTACTGCCGGGGGGAAACCAAAGCCTCCCTGAATATAGCCATCTCGATAGGTCAACGGGTTCAGCGGGTTGCCCAGGGCATCTTCGAAATGATTCAACGCCGATTTGGTCTCGCCTATCAAACGAGTCAACTCAGCAGTAACCGGGACAATTTGTCCTTCCTCTTGTACCAGCGTATCGTCTTGCTGAAATACACCTGAGATATCGTTTACTACTAAACTACTTAGGGTGCGATCAACTGAGGTTACTATACCTGTTGCAGTAGCAGCCACGTTCGTTACCGAAAATCCTTCTCGAAAGTCTCCAAAGATAAGAGTAGGTTCCATAAAGAAGGTACTACCCCTATATTTCTTGTTGATGAATGGCACTAGCTTTCTCTCGCTAAGAGGCCAATCAAAAAAGGGATTGATGATCTCATTCGCTAGGAGAACAACCCAATGCAAACCAGCAGAACCGTATAGCTTGTGTGCTATGATATCTGGCGTATCCTCATCCTTCACTGAATAAGATACAAACAGCGATCCACCTTCTTTCAGATTTTGCTTGATTGCAATTCGTCTAAAGATATCGGTTACGATCTTTGGCTCAGCGAACTTTGCTCCACTGGGAATTTTTAGATCATAGACAAGACTAGGAAACTTTGAAAAGTAAGCCATAAATTAGAACCCTTCGAGGATGTGTTGACGGTTCAAAGTCTCAAGTTCACTAAACGTTAGAGTGAATGTAATATGTGTTGGTGGATTGCCCCCTCGACGCTGGCTCTCAGGTGTATCGCCCTGCAAAGCTGAATGTAGAGGCGCTGAATGGCTTTTATGTGTTGAAAATATACCTGAACCGGAATAGTCAACTGCAATATCTTTGAGATAGCAACGCCCTACACGATTCAACCAATCGTTTTCTTTATCTACGAATGCGCCATCCTTAGGATCTTGTTCTCTTGAGATATATTGAATGTCAAACTCAGCAGGAAAAGAATGAAGTCGGCCGCCACCAACTAGTTCGGGGTGAGCAAAGAATTTGAATGACCGAATGATATCATCAATCGCTTCAGTTTCCTGACGACTCTGAGGAATAAAATGAAACGTATATTCGAAAGAACGTTGGCCGACTGAACGAAACAAGAATTGCATATGGGGATTACTTACACGACGAATATTTCTGTCTAAGAATGCTCGGGCTCCAATATTTGCACCAACTAGAGAACCTAACTGGTCGATCAGACTTGTTCCAAGTTTCAAACCAAATTCTTCACTTATACCTTTGATAAAGGCAGCCTTTTGTTCTGGATCAATAATCGTCGATTCGTCGAGGATTTTTCTGGTAAGCTCCACCAAGCCAGCCCCGGCCGCGGCGATTTGCAATTTCTCGCCCTGGTATTCAAACGCATAACCGGTACTAATCTTTTCGGGCATGTAGATAATAATAGAACCAACAGTTTCGGTAGTGACAGATCGTTGTTTGAGTCTTGTCAGCTCGCTCGATGAAAATCCTTTATCAATCAAAATTTTACGAGTAGCCGCAATTCGTGTCCTGCCGCGACTGACAATATCTTGCTGCTTAGCATTTGGTTGAGACTCATTGAATAGTACTCCACCAATAGATTGAGCGATAGGGAACTTCGACGGGCCTAACCCACCCGTAGCACTTAGACCTTGAGCCACGGTTTGAGCGCCAGAGTTACTGTCGATCTTACCAGCACCAGGAGTAGTTTCTACAATATGAAACATAATGAAGTGGCCGCTCAATGTGTCGGAATCAACGGGATACTTCAAGACACCGAGATCCTCAGTCCCAACCTCAAGTGGGCCGAGCTTATTTCGGGCCCCTTGCATCAAGCTATTTATATTGCTGACAATGGTTCCGAATTTGTCGCCTAGGTAAGTCATTCAATGCTCCTGTGGTTCTTCGACTACATACTATGTATGGCATATAAAGGTAAATTCAAACCACAGAATCCCAAGAAATATCAAGGGGATCCGTCTGGAATCATATATCGCTCCTCGCTTGAGCTTCGGTTCATGCGGTACTGTGACCACACCCCGGAGGTACTCGAATGGGCCAGTGAGGAATTGGTGATCCCGTACAAGTCTCCTATAGACGGTAAACCCCATCGGTATTTTCCTGACTTCTGGATCAAGGTTCGTCGAAAGGACGGTCAGATTCATGAGTCGGTCATCGAAGTCAAGCCTAAGAAATACTGCGGACCCCCTAATCCAAAAAATAGACTGACGAAAACTGGCAGGATTTCACGACGCTACATCAGCGACGTGAAGAACTGGGGCGTGAACTCCGCTAAGTGGAAGGCTGCTAGAGGGCTATGTAAGTCAAAAGGTTGGGAGTTTGTGATCTTGACAGAGGGACATCTGAAACCCTGAGCATAGATATAGTATGGCAGAGAATATTTTTAACAAGATTCAAGAGCTACGCAGCGATGCAGGCATTCCAGCCAGAGGCCGGGTGGCCCAAGACTGGTTTCGTCAGACCGTTCGACGACTCTTTGGTGATCGAGCCCTCCGTGGACGAGAGGAGCTTGTTCAAGCCGACGAAGCCACCACCAGATCACCACAACAGATTCGAGGGTTGCGGGCTGGTCGCATGTATATGTTTGTCTATAATCCCAAACTACGAAAGCAACTCCCTGTCTATGATCGTTTTCCCATGATCTTTGTTTTAGAGTTTCGGCGCCAGGGATTTCTTGGAATCAATCTGCATTACTTACCCCTCAAACTAAGGGCTAGGCTGTTCAGCCAATTGACCATATTGTTGAACACCCAAAATCTGAATGAGAACACTCGTTTGCGTGTCAGCTATCAGATCATTAAAAATGCAACGAAATATCACAGTGCTTTGCCGCTGGTTCGGGAATACCTGAACAAGCATGTACGGTCACGGATGCTTGAGGTTCATGCCCGTGATTGGGAGCTTGCTCTGTTCTTACCAGCAGAACAATTCAAGAAGAAGGGCAAGCATACCGTTTGGGCAGAGACACGGAAAGAAATTAAAGAAGGTCCACGCAAGAGGACCCGACTTGCAAGAGAGCGTCGTGAGCGTGAGCAGAAGCAACGTCAGGAACAACTACAGCAAGGTACTAAGAAAGGTACTCAGGAAACCCCATGACTGGTATCGACGAACTACAAGCTAAAATTAGCCGGTTTGGCATAACACGACCGAATAGATTTCAGGTTGAGTTGTCAACACCAAAATCGCTTCCAAACTTGATTCCCCGAGAGCTGCAAGAACGTTTTGCGATTCAGTGTGAAGTGGCGCAATTGCCGGGCAAGTCATTCTCCACCCAAGAGCATCGTATCTATGGTCCTATTCGTAAGTTTCCATATACTGCAACCTATACTAGTAGTATCGACCTGTCATTTCGTGTCGGTGAGGACTATAAAGAGCGTTCGATTTTCGATCTATGGCAAGATCAAATTATGAGTACGTCTACCAATATGTTCAATTACTACAAAGAGTATGTAACTGATATGATTATTCATCAGTTCAATGCTCAAGATGAACGCATCTATTCAATAAAGCTGTTTGAAGCATGGCCAGAAGCTATCGGCCCTATCGACCTAACTGCTGAATCACGCGATACATATAACAGACAAAGCATTACATTTGCTTATCGCCAGTGGGAGCAAACTGACGCTCTACCGCTGGTATTCGAAGGCGAGACTACCACAAAGAAAGCCGAAGGCGGAAAGATTGCAACGTATTTTCTACGAGGCGCAGGTGCTTTCTTCGACCAGTTGCCGCGTATTACTGGTTCTGGCGGAACTATCTTTGGTAGTATTCTTTAACATTAGGATGAATTATTATGGCATTACCGACAATTGTTACACCCCGATACACACTTGAGCAACCATCTACTGGCAAGCAACTATCCTATCGACCCTTCCTGGTCAAAGAGGAAAAGCTATTACTACTGGCCGCCCAATCAGATGATGAGAATGAGGCACAACTTGAAGCTGTAAAGGCCATCAAGCAAGTGATTGAAAACTGCTGCGAGGATCTAGGCAACATTGAAGACCTTCCTCTTTTCGATCTAGAATATATCTTTCTACAATTACGAGCTAAGTCCATCGGCGAAACTGTCGAACCTGTCATCCCTTGTCCTGAATGTGGAAAGCCCATCAAGCTAAAGGTTAACCTAGCCAACGTAAAGGTTGTCAAGCCCGCAGGGAACAATTTTGATATCCGACTTAGTAATGATATCGGCGTCAAGATGAAGTATCCTAGCTTTAATGTTTTTCAAAGTCGGCTGGTCGGTCAAGATTTTACTATGGAACAAGTATTCGACGTACTGATTGATTGCATCGAATGTATCTACACGTCCGAAGAAGTTCATGCTGTCAAAGACTACAACCGACAAGAGGTAGCAGATTTCTTGGATAGCTTGACACAGGAACAATTCAGCAAGATTCAAAATTTCTTTGAAACGATTCCTCGCGTCGAGCATACAGCCAAATACACCTGCAAGAATAAAGTTGAAACTGGAGATGATACCAGTAAACCCTGTGGATACAAAGGTGAGATTGTGATGAATTCGGTGAATGATTTTTTCGGCTAGCTCTGTATCATGAAACCTTAGAGAATTTCTATCGAGTAAATTTCATCTTGGTACAGAATCATCACCATAGCTTGACCGAAATAGAAAATATGATCCCATGGGAAAGACATATTTTCTTAGACCTGCTTCGACAACACTTAGAGGAAGAGCAGGAACGAATGAAAGCTCAGAGTCCACGCTAAACGGAATCAACCATGGCTAACGAACTCCAAAAATCAATTGATGCTCTACGAGAAATAGAGGCAGAACAACTTGCTTTGCAGAAGAAGCAAGCCGAGGAAACTGCTGAAGATCGAAAAACGAGAGTCGATAAAAAGGCCTTCGATGCTCAAGTCAAAGCATTCGATAAGATTGTCGATCTCGAAGACAAGGCCCTGTTTCTCACCGAAAAAAGTTTCAAGAGACTTGAAAAAGGTGTTCTAGCTGCCTCGCTCAAAGCAAACAAGAAAAGTGGCGAAGTCCAAAGTGCTATTCTTAACTTGACGAAGGATTCAAGCCTTCAAGCCTTTGCCAAATCGGTCGAAGGGAAAAAGGTAAAGCGTGAAGAAGCAAGCATTGGTCTCCGAATCAGTAATATTAAAGCTACATTACAATCTAAACTCTTGAAAGAGACTGAAATCGGCAAAGCTATTCTCGTAACTACACTGAAGAAAGGCGGCTCGTTATCCAAAGTTGTCGAAAATATCTTAGATCAAAGCCTTGCGAATAATACAGAACTCAAAAAAGAAATATTCAAACTAAGAGAAAATATTGTTGGTAAGTTCAAGGACGTCACTAAGACCCTAGGAAATTTCAAAAAGAAACTGTTAAGAGTAATTGAAATTGCATTCAACCCCTTGGAGCTATTGAAGTTTTTTGGTAAATTGACATTCCAAAAAGTCATTACGCCTTTGGGATTACTTTTGGGCAAAACACTACTCAAAGGAATTACTCTTCCGCTCAAAGGGATAGATAATTTGATTGGTAAGTTCTTTACTAGATTCATACTGGGTCCTAAAAAGGTTAAACCAGGCACCGGTCTGCTGGGACTAGCCTCAGCCGAAAAACGACGAGAAGCAGAACGCAAAGAAAATCGTATGAGTAAGATACTTGGCCAGTTGGCACTAGCTCTTACCGGGTTCAGAGGAATATTCTCTAAGAAAGGTGCCATCGCTGCACTGTCAAGTAGTGTCGGTAGCGTGCGGAAACTATTGACAACTCTTGGAACAGGAGCCGCAGGTGGACTCGCTGCGTTCGGCGCTACTAAACTCGCTAGGTTTGGTATTGGTGCTGCTAAATTTGGAGCTAAAAGGCTTCTTCCATTAGCTACGATTGTTCTAGCTGTTAGAGCTGGTTTCGTAGAATTCACGAAAACGGGCGACATTCAAAAAGCGATTGCAGAAGGCCTGGTTGGTGCCGCTGAAGTCTTATCGTTTGGGTTGATAAACACGGAAGAACTTCGAGAGAAACTCAAGAAGCCTTTCCTTGGAATCGTCGAAGGCATTACGGGCTTTCTAGATGGTGAACTCTCACCTAAAAACTTTAGAAGTCTCGCCGAGGGTTCACTTAAGTTGGGTACTGCTCCCTTTGACATCGCGTTTAAGATGGGCACGCAGATTACAGAAAGTGTTGCTCGTTTGTTCGGTGCAAAGAAATTCGCCGATGATCTTGACGCTGCGATGAAGAATTTCAATATCGGACAAAGTATAGTTAGTGCTATTGATAACACCGTTAAGGCGATTGCCGATTTCGTCGCTGGACCAACCGTGGAGGCTTTTACTGCCGGTATCAAACTCCGAGGTATAGAAGCGATCAATAAGGCCTCATCAATTCAAGGTTTGAAGCAGGCACTCAAAGGCTTTGCTCAAGCACAAACAGAATTAAATAATAAGATAGTCGGTGGTAAGTTACGCGGCGAGGCCTTCACTAGAACTCAGACTCAATTGCAAGCGATTGACCAACGATTTAAAGCAGCAGCGAAACGACTTGTGGAGTTGGAAGCAGAAAATGCTACCCTACAAGAGAAAGCTAGTCGAGCAGCACCCGTTGTTATACCAAGTCCTGCTGTGCCGGTTGTTGTGCCCAATACAAGTTCACCGGGGACGATCATCGCACCCCCCATGTTGCGAAATAATGAAAATACGTTCCGCCGAATCATCAGCAAAGACTTCACTGGAACGCAAGGTTAAAAGAAAAACGCCACTCGAAAGAGTGGCGTTTTGCATAACCGTAGAAAGTTGTCGCTAGATTAATCTTCGTTGGCAAGACCTTCGAAGTAGCTCTTGGCGCTCGATGCTTCTGTTTCATCATCGTCTCCACTATCAGTCACGCCGACCTCGACCTCAGCCTTTGGGGCCAGTTGCACATCGTCTTCCACGACAGCAGGAAGCGAGTCAGCAGCAGCCTGCCGTTCCTCGGCAGCTCTGTCAGCAGCAGACGACCGTAGCGTATCAGACGCTTCGAGAACCGTTTCAACACGCTCTCGTAGAACCTTATACTCCTTGAATTCGCTGGCGTCGATGAAGGGCTGCAACTTGTGCTGACCCTCATAGAGAGCTTCAAGTGCCTCGTCGTTACCATCAAGGAACTGAGAAGCCGCGGCAAACTCAGACTTGTCATAGTTGACAAAGCCCTCGACCTTTCGAATCTTGATCTTGAAGTCAGCACCATCCCAGAAGCAGAAGGGATTGATTTCCTTCTCATCCTCGAACTCGGGATCCATAGCGTCCATCAACTTGGTGAAAATCTTCATCCCGTACTTGTACAGGAAGACCCTACCTTCGTTCTCAGGATTCTTGGGATCGCTGACAACATACACGTTTGAGATGTATTGAAGTCGGCGCTTACGATTGCGGGCGATGTTTTTGTTGGCATCAATGCCGCTGTTCCAAAGTTCACTGTTGCGTTCGCAAGCAGGACACTTACCACCGATGGTCGTGGGACAATTCTCGATGTACCATTGACCCTTCGGTCCTTTGAAACCATGTGAAAAGATACGGATCCAGGGAATATCTTCCCCCTCTACTGCGGGGAGAAACCTGATGACCGCATAGCCATTGTCTGACTTGTCGCGTGTTGGTTTCCAGAAGCGGTCGTCGTCAAACGAGCCTCCGGGTTTGTTCATCTTCGCGGCTTCCTCAGCCAGTGCTGCGGTTCCACGCTCTCTATTTTTCTTTAGATTTTTGAGTGACATATTATGTCTCCTATTTCAGTGTAATTTGTTGTGTGTTGTGTGTTGTTGTAAAGCATATTACGGTGTATGCAGTAATATTTAGGTTTTTAGTGAGCCCTGAAATCGCCAGTGCGAACAGGAGCGAAGTTGCCAGGAGTGTTGGGCATCGGAGTGTCTGTCGTTTCCCACTGACCATCACCAACTCCAAAGAGTTGCGCCTTTGCGACGAACAGACGTTCGTGCAGTTGCTCGATTAAAGAAATTTGAGCATTGATTCGGTTGATCTCGGTTCGGAGTACATCTAAACCAGAAGCATCTGGAGGGCCAGGTTCGTCGTCAACCATCGGGGGATGGTCAATGTGGACTCCAAAGTCATCGGCGAGGGTATTGAAGTTTTCACGCAAGCACACCAATCGCTTGACAAGCATTTGAAGCTCCTCAGCGATAGGTGGTGCCATGGGTTCTACTGCATTTCCAATTAGCGACATTATCGTAGTACCTTTTCCCAAGTACCGTTCATGTTTCCACGCTCACGGAGGATCCAGGTAGCACCCGTCACAGCATCAATAAGAAAAACAGCATCGGGTCGGTTGAATTGCGGGCTCTGTACTTTGAGAAAACCCGAAGTACCAGCGAGTCCTGCAACGCGGGGAAACCAACTTAGTCGGCTACTTGCGTTATCAAGATCACCGCGAAGCTCGAAAATCTCACCGGTCGTGGTGTCGAGAAGTCCAACTCCCTGTTGGTATGACATCACCTGCACAACAGGAATGTCTAGGGTTCGGAAGGCTCGTTGCGGTGCTGCGAATACCTCACTGGCAATCACTACCAGAAGAACAAAGGACACGCCCGCGAACATCAGCTTGTATCGCTTGATAAGTTTAATCATAGTATATTGCTCCTACCATAAAGTATACAACAGATTGGTGTTAAGTCAAGTAGATTCTGCAACATTTTCGGGTGGGGCACCCTGGATAATATTGTAGTCCCATTCAGCATCTTTGGGGTGGTCGATTGATCCAACTCCGTCATCGTTGATTACGATGCGAGGACTTGGACAATCAAACAGGATATCATGGTACTTGACTCCCGCGAGTTCAAGTTCCAAACGAGTGTTCTCCTCGCTGAATCGACCGTCTACTTCGTCGGCAATTCTGTTTCCGCGATACGTCGTTATGACAATTCGATGGCCAGCGTCATACCATGCATTGATAGTCTTGACGGCGCTCTCAATGGGCTCGCCGTTCCAACGAATGATCGTACCGTCGATGTCAATAAAGAATGTAGCTAGTTTCTCAGTCATGCCAACAGACCGTGTTCCTGCAATTTGTTTTTCATCGTCAAGCTGTGCTTGTGTTTGCTGTCGCTGATGTCGGTCAGGAAGTCTCTATACTTCTGACACTTGCGACGAAACTCCGCCCACACATAATCATCGGGCATCTCTCTGTCCCACCGGGCAAAGAAGTGTAGCATATTATCCAAGATGATAAAGGACTCGACGCCGATCTGGCCACGCATAACGATCTTCAGCAGCAACGGGTGTTGCTGCTTCTCACTGACAAACAGTTGGTCGAAAGGGATGTCGTGTTTCTCAATCTCGTTCAATAAGATTTCGCAATCACATTCGAACGTATAGTCCAAACTCTGAATGCGTCGGCACCAATCAAGATAGTTCTGTTCGCAAGTCTCGGCAAGCATATCGCCTACCCATAGGTTTGCATTCGTCGCAAGGTTAGCCACGAAGTAGTCCATCAACTCAAAAGAGTCACGACCACTAAAACGTTTCGCCAATCTCTCGAAGAAATAGCGATCCCGTCGTCGTTGATAACTTGATTTGTTGGCCCGAATACGACCTTTACTCTCGAAGAAATTGTAAGTCTCCGAATGAAAGTGCGTTTTCAGGGCGACGTATAATCGGTATACGTCAAAGCCACTCAGCTTCATTATAATCCTCAGATGGGCAAAACACCTGATCTAGGAAGAAGATGAATCTTCTGCCCTTCAACTTGAATCTTCTCAATAATAGGCTTCGATAAGAGCTTAGCTGCTGAGGCGGGTTCGAGACTATGTTTCTCGCACAACTCTAGAACAGCATCCATGTAACCTATGTCACGATCTTGTACCATCGTTTCCACTTCT
>Ga0114950_10001069_pt1 | contig 20335 bp, 19 predicted proteins | sample N075metaG_FD_83503 | JGI IMG/M metagenome (GOLD analysis project Ga0114950, IMG submission 83503) | Deep subsurface microbial communities from Kermadec Trench to uncover new lineages of life (NeLLi) - N075 metaG | ecosystem: Environmental > Aquatic > Marine > Ocean trench > Sediment | place... | reverse complement strand
TGTGCTGAAATGCTCAATAACAGGTTGCCGGCTTCGCGTTTGGATAACTGAAATCCGTAAACTTCACCGAGGTGTATCACCATGGCGAGATCCGTTCCTGCTGCCGCCAGCAGGTCAGCCACGGGAATCGGGTTTACCGCGACCGCAAAGCCTTTTACAAGGCTATAGTTTCTGATGACCTTCTCTGCGACTGTCTTTCTGGCAGCCACAATTTTCTCTGCAATCCTGCCGTCGAGTTCATTGGCAAACAGAGCGGCATTGAGTGCCGACAGGGTCTTGCCTTCGTTTTCCAGTATGGTCCACAAGCGGGATTTGAGCGCGCTGACATCCGGTTCACGTTCCCGGCTATCACGGTGCTCATGGCCCGCATCATCGACCCGTATGATGGTTTCGGCCCTTGGGTCAGCGCAGACAGCTAAAACGTTGTCGGCATCAATCAGGCTGTCGCACCTGTCCCTCAGGTGATGCAACAGGGATTCCAACTCTGCCCTGCTGTAGCGATCGGATTTGTTGAGCACCAGCAGCACCGGTCTTTGTGCATTTGAAAGTTGTGTAACAGCAGTGAATTCTGTATCGGTCAGATCGCCTTCGCAGACCATCAGTACGATGTCCGCCATTTTACAGACGGATTTGGCCAGGGCCTCCCGTGCTTCACCATTCAGTTCATCAATACCCGGCGTGTCGATTAAAACGACATGCTCAGAGTCAAAAGTTTCCCAGTTGCTACGTTGTTGTCGGCTGGTTTCACCATGGAGTGGCCCAGTGGAAAATGCTTTGCGGTGCAACAGTGCGTTTAAAAGTGACGACTTGCCGGTGCCAACTCGACCGAAAGCAGCGATATGAATTTCACCCTTCTGCAATTTTTCCGAAATCTGTTCGATCTCGGAAAACTCCTGCACCAGTTCATGCCGCACCGAAGCGGGAATAGTGGTATCTGCCAGCAAGGTCTGGATTTGCTGGTTGGCGCTGGTCAGGTGCTGTTCAGGCTGTTTTGTCTTTGCCCTTTTCCGCCATTGCAATTTTTGCAAAACGGACAACACCGGCTTGAAGATTGTCATTCAGTATTTCCTCAAATGCAGCAGCAGCGGGGTATGGGCGCAAGGCTCCCCTGCTTGCCAGCGTTTCAGCAGCAGCGCGACCAAGACTATCGAAAATCATGCCATAGGCAACCGCGTGTATCAGCCCACCTGTCAATGTACCCATTCCGGGAAAGGCCTTTAAGGCATTACCGGTGATCGCCAGTGTAATGGCGGTCAGTTGTTTGACTTTTCCACCCGCCAAGCGGATAAATGATTCGATCTCGACGTCTTTGACCGAAACACCATAGAGCTTGCACAGTGCCTGGATCAGCCGGCTTGCCAACAGCCCCTGGATAATCAAATCGCTGCCGGGTGCGACCGCTACAAGTGCGCCCAATACCGCGCGCCTTGAGTATGTTTGTACTAACTCAGCGGCTTGCTGCTCGCGATGGCTGTCACGCGCCTGCTGAAGCTTGTCAGCGGCCAGCAGCAGTATCGCGGTATCGCGCAACTGCTCCATCAGTTCCGGGTTGTTGTCCAGCTGCCGTTGCAAGGCATTACGCAGCGCATCTATAGTGCTCTCGCGGTCTTGCTCAATGGTCTCCTCGCTGCCATCGCTGAGCAGTTTGATGACGTCTTCACGACCGCCGGTTTGTATGAACACAATGTCTTTACGGGCAATCCCGGTTTGCGCGGAAATATTTTCTGCGATGGCACCTGCCTCCGTATTTGAGAAGCGGTCCACCTTGTTGAGTGCGACTATCAAGGGTTTTTCAATTTTGAGCAAGCTTTCCAACTGTGTCATCTGGCTGCGGGTGATATCGGTGTCACAAAGAAACACCACCAAATGCGCTCGCTGCGCTTCTTCCAGTATCGCGGGATCATTGCCGAGGTTGAAGCCCGGCAGGTCTGCAATAATGACACTGTCGCCGTGACGTGTTTGCCAATGGTAGTGAGAAATCTCCTGAGTTGTACCGCCGGTAGCGTCACTGTCGACGTCGGCGTGCGGCAACAAGGCGTTGACCAGGCTGCTTTTGCCGGTGCTGATCTCTCCGAAAATCGCGATGTATACTTCACCGCTTTTTTTGCGCCGTTGTTGTTCCTTGATTTCATTAACGGCGGCGCTTACATCAATACCCGCCTGGGCTGAGTCCACCAATTCGTGTTGCAGGGACATCGGGTCAATAGCCGTCAAAGGTTCATCTGCCGGCGTTTCTTTGGGCTTTAGCAAGCGCCAGGTGAGCCACAGTGTTGCGCTGGAAATGGAAATCAGAACCAGGCCATAGAGTATTTGCAGCCACATCGGCGCCACACTAAGACGTTGCCACACGGATAAGGCCGTGTCGGTTGCCAGCAGCAACAAGAACATGGTCGCGATTGCCACCAGCAGCACTGCGATCACAAGTAAGAGCTTAAGCCGCATCTGTTTCTCCCGAATACAGCGTATTCTAGAAATACCATTCCCTGCGGACTGCGCCTTGTCTTGGAGCATCAGGGTAGCTCTGAACCCTACAATAGACGTGTGACAGTACACTAGTGACAAAAGTATGGAATCAATAAATTCATTGAATTGAGCAACAGGGTAATCCAGCTGAGCTGAATAAAGAGGATTTATCAGGTCACATCAGTTTGAATGCCACACCGGACTGAGTTCCTGAACCGCTTCGACCAGTTCTGACATATTCTGCGGGTCAACATCAGGTGTAATGCCGTGTCCCAGATTGAAAACATGACCGGTTCCCTGACCAAAACTGGCCAGCGTTTCCCCGACCTGCTTGCGTATTACGTCGCTATTCGACAGCATGATCGCCGGGTCGAGGTTGCCTTGCAATGCGACACGGTCACCAACCCGCGACCGTGCTTCTGCCAGCGTAATCGTCCAGTCAACACCGAGCCCGTCACAGCCTGTGTCCGCCAGGGCTTCAAGATGCGAGTTGCAGCCTTTGCAAAACAGCACCACCGGTATTCGCTGACCGTCATAACTGCGGTGAAGCCCCGCTACAATTTTCTCAAGGTAGTTCAGGGAAAATTCACGGAACATGTCCGGTGCAAGCACACCGCCCCAGGTATCAAATATTTGCACCGCCTGGGCACCGCTTTCAATTTGCGCATTCAGGTAACCGGTGACCGAATCAGCCAGCTTGTTGAGCAACAGATGCGCAGTTTCAGGTTCGCCATAGATCATTTTTTTGATGGTGGAGAATGTTTTACTGGATCCGCCCTCCACCATGTACGTCGCCAGTGTCCATGGACTGCCACTGAAACCGATCAGCGGCACGCTGCCATCAAGCGTGTTGCGAATTAACGAAATCGCATCCATGACATAAGCAAGTGATGTTGCAGGGTCAGGACTTTTCAGTTTATTAACATCGTCCGCAGACCTCACCACTTGTTCAAATTTTGGGCCTTCACCTTCCGCAAAATAGAGACCGAGACCCATGGCATCCGGTATGGTCAGAATGTCGGAGAACAAAATGGCAGCATCGAGCTGAAACCTGCGCAGGGGTTGCATGGTGACCTCACAGGCGAGTTCCGGGTTGGTGCACAGGTTCATAAAACTACCCGCTTGAGCACGTAGTTCACGGTATTCAGGCAAATACCGTCCTGCCTGGCGCATCACCCATATCGGTGTGCGCTCTACAGGCTGGCGGAGTAAGGCCCTGATATACAGATCATTCTTCAATGATGACGCCATATTGATTCCATCAATTCCGTTATTCTTCAGAGTTTGTCTGGTTGGCAAGGATTGCGGTCGCAATTTGTAGTTTATCAGAGCTGCGGTCGATCACACCCTGACCGGCCATTTTGATCAGTATCAAAACCAATGAACCCGATGTGGTCTTTTTATCCAGCTTCATGGCCTCAAGAAATTCAGAAGGTTCTAACGACCGGGGTAGCTCAAGAGGCAGTCCGAATGACCGCAATAAGCAGCCTAAGCGCCCCCTGATGCCCGGTTCACAGATGCCACGTTGCTCGCTCAAGCTGCACGCCACCATCATGCCGATCGCCACGGCTTCGCCATGCAGGTATTGGGTGTATCCTGTCAATGTTTCCAACGCATGCGCAAAGCTGTGACCGAAATTCAACAATGCCCTGACACCGGTTTCTCTCTCATCCTCCGCGACGACCGCGGCTTTGTTGGTCACGCTCAGGCTGATCATTTCTCTCAGGGTTTCCGAATCCCTGCTGTTGATTTTTTCAATGTTTGACTCAAGCCAGTGGAGAAAATCTGCATCACGGATCGCAGCGATCTTGACGACTTCAGCCATGCCCGCCGCAAACTCGCGATCCGGCAGTGTTTTTAACGTGTCGATATCAATGATCACTGCCGCAGGTTGGTGAAATGCACCAATGAGATTCTTGCCACTGACGTGATTGATACCGGTTTTTCCGCCGACAGACGCGTCCACCTGTGCCAGCAGGCTGGTAGGGACTTGAACAAAACGTATGCCACGCATATAGCTTGCTGCCGCAAACCCACCCATGTCACCGATAACACCACCACCCAGCGTGATCAGGGTCGCGTCCCGGGTTGCACGGATTTCGGTCAATTTGTCGATGATCTGCAACCAGGATTCACTGGTCTTGAATGACTCCCCATCCGGTAGAATGAGGCAATTAACATCTGCGCCCTCGAATGATTTCATCAGCGTTTCAAGGTATAACGGCGCCACTGTCTGATTGCTGACAATCAATACCACGCTGCCAACTGGAACATCAACTGCAAGGTTTGGGGTTCCAAGTATGCCGGAATCGATGTATACCTTATAGCTGCGTTCCGCCAGTTCAACATTGACTATTTGCATTCGTCTGCCTTCGGATTAAAGAGTTTGTGGCTTGATAACATCCGGTTCACTCAGGGCCCCGGAACGAATTCACCTGTTCCTGAATCGCCGCGGCCAGGGCTGTTGCGGTGCGAAATGCGCTTTGATCACGTGTTTTGAAAGTCAGGTCAGCGGTGGCTTCGTAAAGTGGGTCGCGTACCTGTGCCAGATCCAGCAGGCGTTGCGTTCTGTCTTCGGTTTGCAAAAGTGGTCTGCTCTTGTCGTGGCTGAGTCGGTTAAGCTGGCTTTTGACATTGGTTTTTAAAAAAACAACAAAGCCCCGGGAGCGAAGTAATTGGCGGTTCACTTCCGTGCACACAACGCCACCACCGGTTGAAATCAGCACATTTTTCCTTACTGTGAGATCCTTGAGTAACTGGGTTTCCCGTGACCGGAAGCCTTTTTCGCCCTCGACATCAAAAATCAGGTTAACACTGGCACCGGTTAATTTCTCAATTTCCTGATCGCAATCATAAAAATCGAGTTTGAGTATGCTTGCCAATCGTTTTCCGATGGTGGTTTTACCCGAGCCCATGGGGCCGATCAGAAATATATTTGGTGGTGAGATGCTCATCTTTTCACGTCCGGGAGCATTTACGGCGTGCAAGCGCGGGTGGCATTGGGTAACATTGCCCTGATCCGGGTAATGGCAATGGCGACAGATCTTATGCTTCGATTTTTTATCATATTTTCAGTTTTGTTGATCGGGCTTTTTACCTTAGAGATTCTACAGCCGGCAGAAAAGTACGTCATCCTTCCATTTACGTCATTGATCGCCGATATCAGCGTATGGATCGTGAAAGGCTTTGACGATGGCGTCATCGCTACAGGCAATGTGATACGCGACCAGGTTTCAGGTTTTGGTGTTCGCATCGAACGGGGTTGCAACGGACTGGAAGCGGTAATTATTCTGTTTGCAGCCATATTTGCGTTTCCTGCACCGTTTAAAAATAAATTGATAGGCTTTGTGGCTGGTTTCTTTGCGATCCAGTTACTCAACCTGGTCAGAATTATAAGCCTGTTCTATCTTGGCCAGTGGAATCACACGGCATTTGAATGGTTTCACCTGTATCTGTGGCAGGCTCTGATTATCCTTGACGCGTTGGTTGTCTGGTTGTTGTGGTTGAAAACATTACCGCACCCGGGTTCGGAGCGGGATGATGCGGAATTGAAGCCTGCGTAGCCTTGCGGTTCGACAGATGCGAATTTTAATCGCGGGTTGTGGTGATACCGGAAGTGTTCTGGCTTCTGAATTGTTGCAAGACGGCCATGAAGTCCATGGCTTGAAACGGGACATATCAACCCTCCCGGACGGCGTTCAGGCCGTTCAGGCTGACCTCACAGACCCGGCAACGCTGCAAAACCTTCCACGCGGAATTGATCGCCTGGTATTTATGCCGACACCTGCAAGCCGTGATGAAGCGTCATACAGAGACATTTTTATCAACGGCTGGAAGAATTTATGGTCCAGTCTGCACCAGGCTCCCGGACTTACGATCCTGGTTTCGAGCACGGCGGTGTTGGGTCAATCGGACGGCAGCATCGTCAACGAGGAAACCGTACCCGAACCGGGTGGTTTTAACGGGCAGGTCTTGTGGGAGCTGGAACAACTGGTTTCGGGTCATGCAGAAAACACGCTTGTGGTCCGGTTTGCAGGAATCTATGGGCCGGGCAGAGAGCATTTAATCAAACTGGCTGGCTCCCCCGGGCTTGAGATTCAACAGTCCCCACCTTATTTTACCAATCGTATACACCGTGATGACGCTGCAGCGGTACTGCGGCATATGTTATTGATGGATGAGCCGGATTCTCTATATCTCGCATCAGATGGTCAACCGGCATCCAGCTATGAAGTGGTCAGCTGGCTGGCGCAAGCCATGGGATACCCGGCGCCCCACGGCCTGGTTGTCGAATCGGCCCGTAGCGGCAAGCGTGTGGACAGTCAAAAATTATTCGAAACCGGATTCCGGCCACGTTACCCGAATTACCAGGCAGGTTATCGCGAGGTGCTCGCGCAAAGGAATGAAGATGAAATTACCAACTGAAGCAGTAAGCCGGTTTGAGCAGGGGATGCAAATGGCCTGGGAAGCAGGTGAAATTGAGCCCACATCGATGTCCCTGGCAACTTCAGCAGGACCGGACACGTTATCGGTGCGCACGGTCCTGATCAAGAGTTTCGATGACGAAGGCTTTGTTTTTTACACCAATACACATAGCAGGAAAGGGCAGCAGCTTGCACAAAATCCGCACGCCGCACTAAGCGTGCATTGGAAATCAACGGTTCAACAGGTATTGGCAGAAGGCACTGTAGAGCCTGTAACAGACGCTGAAGCCGACGTTTACTTTGCCAGCAGGGACCGGGGTAGTCAGATCGGCGCCTGGGCCTCATTACAATCTGAGGTATTGGATTGTCGGGGAACGCTTGAACAACGTGTGGCGGAATATACGCAGAAATTTGCAGACGCAAACATACCCCGACCACCCCACTGGTCCGGCTACAGACTCCGGCCGGAGATGATTGAATTTTGGTATGGGAAAGAGAGCCGTTTGCACGACCGGTTCCGCTTCACGTTAAAAAATGATGATTGGACACGTCAGCGGCTCTATCCCTGATTGACGTCCGGCATCCACCGCTTCTGGCTGGTGATTATTCGGTATAAAACTGTTGTCTGAATTTCACAGTAAATGGTTCACTGTGACCTTCGGGTGTGACCAATACGGTGAAGTCAAAGGTTTCCATATTCCTGACTGACAATTCACCAATGTAATAAATGGCGCCATCGCCCTCATTGATCTCACGCATTTTGACAGTACGGGTCTGGCCGGTGAGGTTGCGGCCTGTGGTGATCACGATGGCCGCAACGGCGGTGGTGACTTCATCGCCACTGGTTTTCAGCACCGAAATATTGATCAGACCACGGCTTGAAGAACGGCGGATATTATAAGCTGTCGCAATTTCCGGTGAAATCAGACTGGAATTCAGGGCATTATAGTGAACGGTATACTCGCCGAATTCCTGGGCCTGCTGTGCCATGATGGAGTGCGGTGAAAATGCGGCCAGAAAAATTAACGCAAGTGAAAGTCTCTTCATCAATTGGCTCCTGTGCAGGATATTTGGTTAGTACTTGCAAATCGCCTGGCAGCTCAATCCAATTGACCTGAAAAACTGCCCGCTACCTACCATCCTAGCAGAAGCAGCAGAAAACGCAGTGTGATCAAAGCAAAAAGAGGAGAAAGGTCTATACCACCAATGACTGGAATAAGCTTTCTGAATGGTCTCAACACTGGTTCGGTCAACTGGTAAATCAACGGAACTAGCGGGTGCCGTGATTGGCGTCCTATCCAGCTGATAACCACATTGGCAAGGATCAGTACAAAGTAGGTCATCAGCAGCGTGACAGCGAGTTTTCTGACCGAAAACAGCAGTATGAATTGCAAGTCGAAACCCGCATCGCTCAACTGGTCAATGATTAGAAGCTGAAATAACTCCAGCAACAGCATCACCACCACTGATGCAGTATCGAGCTTGCCAATTGATGGTATTACCCGTCTGGCCGGAACCAGCACCGGGTTGGTAACCTTGATCAGAAACTGGCAAAGTGGGTTATAAAAATCTGCCCTGACCCATTGCAACAGCAACCGTAACAGGATGGCGGCAATATACAGGTCGGTTATCGTGGTGATCAGGTAAATTGATGCGCCTGACAGGTTCATGCGCTGGACTCCTTTTTTGCCAGTTCCTGGCCCCGGCGGGTCGCTGCTGCAATCGCCGAATCTACCAGCATGTCAAACTTTCCCGCTGCGAATTGATCCAGCGCTGCTTGTGTGGTGCCGCCCTTTGATGTTACCCGTTGCCGAAGTTCCGCGACATCCAGTTCACTTTGCTTCGCCATCGTACAGGCACCATAGGCGGTTTGTACCGCGAGTTTTGTTGCAACCTCCGCTGTCAGTCCAAGGCGTGTGCCTGCATTACGCATCGCCTCGATCAGGTAAAAGAAATACGCGGGTCCGCTGCCCGAGACTGCCGTGACCACGTCAAGAAGGCCTTCCTCGTCCAGCCAAACGATTTCACCCGCTGCGCGCATCAGTTTCCCGGCCATATCACGCTGAGCCCTGCTACAGCCAGTCTGGGCATACATGGCGGTGATGCCGAGGCCGATGAGTGCTGGCATGTTGGGCATGGTGCGGATGATGGATGGTGAAGCCAGCAACTGTTCCGCGATCTGCCCGACCGGGATGCCGGCAACGATGGACAAGATCAATTGCCGGTCGTTGACGAGTGGACCGATTTCGCGCAACACGAGTGGGAGAATTTGCGGTTTGACTGCCAGAACGATCATTTCCATCCCGTCAATTGCGTCTTTCGCCTGATTGAAGCAAGTTACCGGCCACTGCTGTTGCAGACGCTGTTTGACGTCGGGTGCGGGATCCGCAACCTGGATGGTGCCTCCATCCCCGCCGGCCGCATACAAACCACCAATCAATGCACTGGCCATATTGCCGCCGCCAATAAACGCGATTTTCATACTTCACCCCGGTTGCTGCAGGTTTGATCTGCGGTAATTTTAAAAATATTTCTCATGTTTCCCGCGGACCGAACAAATCTGTGCCAATACGTACCATGGTACTGCCTTCTGCGATCGCAATCTCCAGATCGGACGACATACCCATGGACAGCGTGTCGAGTTGATGACCTGCCTCTATCAGTTGCAAGAATAACATCCTGGTTCTGCGAAAACTGTCACGCTGCCGGACCGGATCGGTCGACATCTCCGGTATGACCATCAAGCCCCTCAGTTTGATGTTTTCAAAACCCTCCGCCAGTGATGCCAGTTCAAAAATCTGCTCAGCAGGCGCACCCGCTTTTTGTGACTCCCCGTCAATGTTGACCTGCAGACATATATTAAGCGGATCCAGCGTGGCGGGCCTCTGTGCTGCAAGCCGGTTCAATACCCGTGACCGATCCACACTCTGCACCCACTGGAAGTGCTCTGCGATTGGACCCGTCTTGTTGGATTGGATGGTACCGATAAAATGCCATTCCAGGTCCAACTTTGATAACTGCTGTTGTTTTAACAAAGCCTCCTGTAGCTGGTTTTCGCCGAAATTACTGACACCCAGTTGGTTCAGCGTCAGCAGAGATTTGGCTGGATGCCTTTTGCTGACAGCCAGTAGCGAGACCTCATTGGGCTCTCTCCCGGCGTCATTGCAGGCATTATTAATTCTTTGCCTTACCAATTTCAGTCTAATTATTGTTTCATTCATGTTGCAGCGGGTGTATGCATTGTTCTATGGTTACACTGAGTGCACAGAAACCAGGGAATTGGTTTCATGCATTGTTGTAATTTTGAGTCATAATGGACTCCAACGCCACCCGAATCCCGACATGGAGGGTTTATGGATATTGCTGAACTGTTGGCATTTTCGGTCAAAAACAAAGCTTCGGATCTTCATCTGTCAGCCGGTCTTCCACCGATGATTCGTGTGGATGGTGATTTACGCCGTCTGAATCTACCTGCATTGGACAATCAGCAGTTGACGGAGCTGCTTTACAGCACCATGAGTGATCCCCAGCGTCGTGATTTTGAAGCCAATCTGGAAGTGGACTATTCCTATGCAATTCCGGGTCTTGCCCGTTTCCGTGTCAATTGTTTCCATCAGGAGCGTGGCGTCAGTGGTGCATTTCGAACCATTCCGGTTGCGGTCTGGACCTTCGAGGATATCGGTGCACCGCCTTCTTTCAAGGATATCATCAATGTCCCACGCGGACTGATCCTGGTTACCGGTCCGACGGGTTCAGGCAAGTCGACAACACTTGCCGCGATGATTGACCACCTCATCACGACAATTGCAGGGCTCATTCTGACCATTGAGGATCCGATTGAATTTGTGCATACGTCTCGCAAATGCCTGATCAATCAGCGTGAGATACATCGCGACACACACGGTTTCAATCAGGCGCTCCGGGCTGCACTGCGTGAGGACCCGGATATCATCCTGGTGGGTGAAATGCGGGACATCGAAACAATTCGCCTGGCACTGACAGCCGCCGAAACCGGCCACCTGGTGTTTGCAACCTTGCATACAAGCTCTGCAGCCAAGACCATCGATCGTATTATTGATGTATTCCCTGCCGGTGAGAAGTCCATGGTGAGATCCATGCTTTCAGAATCCCTGCGGGCGGTGATTGCGCAAACATTGATGAAGCGTATTGGTGGTGGCCGTATTGCGGCTCATGAAATTATGCTCGCCACCCCTGCAATCAGGAATCTGATACGTGAGGACAAGATTGCACAAATGTATTCGGCCATTCAAACGGGTCAAAACGTTGGAATGCACACGCTCGATCAGTATTTGGAAGGATTGGTTGCACGTGGCATTGTTGCCCGTCACGAAGCAGTCAAAAAAGCTGTGGATCGCAAATTGTTCATGTAAGCTCTTGAGGCTGTTGGAGAAACGGAAATGAGTGTAGTCATAGGTTGGTTACGGGAACTTCATCAGGAGAAAGGCTCTGACCTTTTTATCACTGCGGACGCCCCCCCGTGCATCAAGGTCAACGGCAAGATTCGTCCGATTTCGACGGAAGTGTTACTGCCGGAAGAAGTCAGGGAAATCGTCCTCAGTTTAATGACCGAGAGACAAATCGAAGAGTTTGAAAGAACTTTTGAATGCCAGTTCGCCATTTCTCTGGAGGGCGAGGTACGTTTCAGGATCAGTGCATTTTACCAACAGGCCCATGCAGGCATGGTATGCCGTCGGATTGAAACCACTATCCCGACCTTTGAAGACCTTGGTCTGCCGGATTTGCTGACAGACCTTTCACTTGCCAAGCGTGGCATTGTTTTGTTTGTAGGTGCCACCGGCACCGGTAAATCCACTTCGATGGCGGCGATGATCGGTTACCGGAACAAACGTATGAGCGGTCACATCATATCGGTCGAAGACCCTATTGAGTATGTGCACTTTCACGGCAAAAGCCTGATTACCCAACGTGAAGTGGGTATAGATACTGAGTCATTCGAAGTTGCTCTGCGCAATTCTTTGCGACAGGCACCTGATGTCATCATGATCGGTGAAATTCGTACGCGTGAAACGATGGAATACGCGATTACTTTTGCTGAGACGGGTCACCTGGTGCTGTGTACCTTGCATGCCAATAACGCCAACCAGGCACTCGATCGCATACTGCATTTCTTTCCTGAGGAAGCAAAAGAGCAAGTGTTGCTTGATCTTTCGTTCAACATGCGCGCGATTGTTGCGCAGCAGTTGGTTCCATCTGCCGACCAGACCCGGCGTTGGGCTGCGGTCGAACTGTTGCTTGCGACGCCATTGGTGCAGGAACGAATCCGTAACGGTGAGATTACCGAGTTGAAGAAAATCATGAAGGAGTCGAACCATCATGGCATGATCACCTTCGATCAATGCCTGTTTGGGATGTTCAAGGAAGGCAAGATTACCTACGATGACGCAATCCGGTACGCCGATTCGGCCAATGAAGTTCGATTGGCCGTTAAAATGGCAGAAGGCGGTGATATGGATTCTCTTTCTGAAAACCTGAAGGACGTCGAAATTATTGATCTATAAGTTGAAATTCGACCAAATAGAATCCCGACGCATTTGTATTGGCTTTTAACGGAAAATTCCATTTTGGTTAACAAAATTTTAACGCTGGCAGGCATACACTGATTGGACTTGGATGTATGGGTGAACCCTGCCCACGATCCAGGTACAGCATAACCTGCTGTGATTACGGTTAACGGGGCGTTTTTGGGCCCAGGCGAGGTGGTATCATCATCTGCCTGGGCCTTTTCTATTGCGGCAGGCTCTCACTTGAAATACAGGCAGGAAAGGTGCGAATTTTAATCATTGAAGACAATCCGGATATCGCGGCTAACATCGGTGACTATCTTGATGAAAAAGGCCACACGGTAGATTTTGCCGGTGATGGTATAACCGGGTTGCACCTGGCAATCGTTAATGACTTTGACGCGATCGTTCTCGATCTGGCCTTGCCGGGGATGGATGGCCTGGAGGTTTGTCGCAAACTTCGTCAGGAAGCAGGTAAAAACACACCGGTATTGATGCTCACAGCAAGGGACCGGCTGGAAGACAAGCTTGCTGGATTTGAGACCGGTGCGGATGACTATCTCGTCAAGCCGTTCGAATTGCAGGAAGTTGAAGTCAGGCTGGTGGTTCTGGCCACGCGCGGTATGCGCCGCGCCAGTAAGGAAATACAGATTGGAGATTTGCTGTTCAATCTGGATACGTTGATCGTTTCACGCCTCGAACATGAAATTGACCTTAACCCCATTGGCCTGAAGTTACTGCGCTGCCTGATGGAGGCCTCTCCGAATGTAGTCACGCGCAACGAACTTGAGAAGGAAGTGTGGGGTGAAGAAATGCCTGACAGCGATAGCCTGCGGGTGCATATCCATTCGCTGCGGTCAGTGATTGATAAACCCTTCGGCAGCAAGATGATCCAGACACGCCACGGTATCGGTTATCGTCTGGTGGAGTCAGATGCAGTACAGACGTAGGCTTCGAAGCCGGATCATATTCTCTTTTTTGCTGTTTGGTACCTTGCTGAGCGGTTTGTTTGCGATCAGTACCCTTTTCTTGCAGAACTATTTCGAAGACCAGTTGATTGGCTCCACTCTGAAACAGGAACTGGACGACTACCTGGTCCAGTTGCGCAGTGACCCGACGCTGGTCGAGCCATTCCACACACGAATTCAGGGTTTCGTCACCCGTCCGGGAGATCCGAACCTGAGCGTGTCAGCCCAGATCAGGAAACTTGATACCGGTGTGCACGAGGTTGAAACAGCAGATGGCTTTTTCAAAGCGGCGGTGCGCAAAGATGATGATTTGTGGGCGTTCCTGATATACGACATCACCGAAAACCAGCGACTGAAAAAGCGACTTATCTGGTCGCTTGCGATCGCGGTGCTGGTATTCTCGTTGCTGTCGCTGGCGCTGGGTTTGTGGTCTTCCAGTCGCGTGATGAAACCTGTTTCAGACCTGGCTGAACGGCTCGGTCTGTTGGGAGAGGAAAACCCTTCCCCTAAACTGGCAAGTTGGTTTCCGGACGATGAGGTCGGCCAACTTGCAGCAGCGCTTGATTCATACGCGGAGCGTCTGCATCTGTTGGCGGAACGGGACCGGGAATTCAACGCGGATGTCAGCCACGAATTAAGAACGCCACTGGCGGTCATTTCGGGGGCGACTGAATTATTATTGGCACAAAAAGACCTTCCTGAAAAAACAAAAACCCGGGTATTGCGCATTGCCAGGGCAGCGAGACAGTCAACAGATATTACAACTGCGCTACTGCATCTTGTGCGGGCGGAAAAGGGTACCAATCAGGACAGCCAGGCGCAGAATGTATGTTCAATCGTAGAAAAGCTTGTTCACCTGCATGAGCCCTTACTGGATAACAAGGCACTTGAATTAAAGGTCGTTGAAGAAGACAGGGTCAGCGTGATTGCGCCGGAATCTGTCATTGCGGTCACGGTTGGAAATTTGATAAGCAATGCCATTCGCTACACACCTGGTGGCGAAGTCATATGCACCATCGGCAGTGGCAAGGTGGTTGTGGAAGACACCGGTCCCGGAATCCCTGAAGCGGAACTCTCCATGGTAACGACACGACACTATCGTGGTGAAGGTGTCACGGGTAAGGGCTCCGGTCTGGGTCTTGCCATTGTGCAGCGCTTATGCGAACTGTATGGCTGGTCTATTCACTTTGAGAACCGCGAAAGTGGTGGTTTACGCGCGGAGATAAGGTTTTTTGGCGATAATTGATTTTTAAATCGATAAACAGGGCCTTAGAATAGGCCACCGAACCCTGATTCAGAAACATCGGGTTGGTTAACGCAAGTGCTCCTTCTAACCATGGAAACAAGCCGGGACGGACAAAATCATGGCCATTATCAGTTGCTCCAGTTGTGATAACAAAATCTCAAGCCAGACCATGTTGTGCCCGCATTGCGGATTTCAGCGCGGGGAGCTTGCCGAGGAGGAATTGAAAGAGTTTAAACGCCGCAAGTTAAGAGACCGTGTGTACCACCTGAAGATGGCCAGTTATGGCTGTCTTACACTGTTTATGGGCGCGTTTGGCTGGTATTGGATGGATACGGGTGGGTTTTTATACCAGTCATCCATCGGCCCATTTATATTGCTGGGCATCGGCGCTGCAGGCTACGCTGTTATTCGCGCGTATCTGTTCAAATTCAGAGTCGCATTGAAAAAACTCAACAGTTGAGACCCGGAGCCTGGCTGGCGGGCTTACTACTTGATGCGTTTGACACTCACCGTGTTGTTGTATCCGACCATAGATAAACGCCAGCCACCGGTGAGGTTCTTTTTAATGGTGATATCCGGGTTCATCACTGCTCCGACATAAAAGGTGTCACCTTCTGACTGTTTCCAGACCATTCCGTTTGTCAGCTTGAAAATTGTCTTGGTGCCACTCCAGCCTGAAAACGAGCCGTCAATGGTTGCGAAAATTGTATCGTCACTTTTATCGGTTTTGCGTTGGTTTTCCAGTCCTCGCCGGTCTTCGCTTGCGGTGAGCTGGCCTGCACTGGCTGCTGCAGGGGCGGCAGCAGCGTTATCAAGGGTTGCGACCGAATGACGCCGGATCCACTCGTTGAGGGCCGACAATTCCGCGTCTGACAGATTTCCAAGCCCGGTTTCCATGAATTCCTTACCGGTCATTCGCTCTTCCAGAGTAGAAAACCCCTCCGCCGAATGGGCGCTATTATGAATTGCAAAGATCAGGACAAAAAATAACAGTTTTTTCATTTAGGGAGCCTCTGATTTATTTTGGACACAAGACACGAGTTCATGATTAGATCAGAGACTCCTTAGACATCTCGGTATTTTACTGGCACGATATTTTGACGGCGCAAGTTTATCACACACTTGCGTGAGCACGGTCTGTTTTAAGCTGAAAAAAATCAGAGGTCTTGCTTATAGCGGACGTAAGGGATACGCCCATAAATGGATTCGAAAGGATCCTGTAAACCACTGTCTGTTTTGCCATTGTCTTCGGTGCCTGAATTAAGCACATTCGTGGTGCCGACACTGAGCATCGCATTCCATGGCGCGCGCCATGTGAAATGAACATCAAAGGTGGTTTTGCTGTCCAGGGCATCACGGTTCAGAAATTGAACCTGCTCACGATAAAACCCCTGGATACCACCGCTAAAATTCCCTTTGCTCCAGTCAAGGTTTATCCGTGCGCTGTCAAAAGGATCAGCGATAGCCCATTGCTGCAAACCCGGCGAGTACAATGAAGTGGCTTCATAAGAAGCGTCGAGAATCCGTGTCAATTGCAGTCCGAGTTTCAGGGCACCGGCACTGTCCATTGTCCAGCCGACCTGAAACTCCAGGTCAAGACCGGATACTTCGCTGCTCAAACTGTTAAACGGCTGACCGCTTGTGAATGCAGGCAGCAGGGGGTTGTTTTGCGTCGGTGCCAGTAAGCCTGAGCCCATTGACAGGCCAGATAATGGTTGCGACTGACTTCTGACACCTTGCTGGCCCAGGCTGGCTTCGTTGCGGAACATTCCTACAGACGTGCTGAGACCACCATTGCTGTAACGCAAACCCATGGCGATTTGATCTTGCTTCAGTATGTTGGCCTGGTTAATAAAATAGCAATCCGAGGCGCGATAGGAACCCTGTTCGAGCACGCCGTTTTGGCAATGAATGCTGCCCAGTGGCTGAAAGGATGACTGGCTTTTCCCGGCACCCAGGCTTGCGGTGATATCCAGTTTGTCAGTCAGCCGCGCATTGAGTGAGTTCTGCAGAAAAACAGAACCGACACCTGACGGTGATTTTTGTACGGTGCTTCCAATGTTCAGTGTCAACGGCGTAGATAATTGCAGCTTCAGATTACGGGTATCAGATCCACCCAGATCAAATGCAAGATTGCCCGGCACAGTATCGTCCGGCAATGTAAACGCCAGCATGGATTGATTGCCGGCTTCAATTTGCGCGCCATTGATAATGTCCGCAGTGGAAATATTGGCCTGGTCAGCGAAAGAAATTGCGGGTAATACACACAGCAACACGCCGGCCAGAAGACCGCCTGCGCTATGGTTTGTATTATTCTTTTGCCTTCTCATTCTTTCCTCACCGAAAAAACACCTCCATGGGCCACCCACATTATAGAGTCCCCGAAGTCGCAAAAGTTCTTAACTAAAGCATAGCAAAAAATGATTCGTTTTGCTGACCTATATTGCCGGTATTGCCCGATATACATGTGTTTCAGCAGGTTTTTTTTCGAAAAAGAGGGCTTAGCTGCAAATTCTTGATGGCGCATCCGGAAAAACATATGTTATCGATGCGCAAAATGGAAGGATCGGATGCAGTATTTTTCAACGCAGGCTATCGCCGTTATCGTTTTAACCCGGGTGATTCTCATTCCCTCGAAAAGTTGCTGCCAAATTTGTTGCTTGCTGGGTTAGACTATCCGTTCCACGCAGCACGGCGTGTAAATTTGACCCACCCATACGGAGAAAATTAATGATAAAACTAAGAGTGGGATTGACCACACTTGTCGCGATGCTTTGGAGTTTTTCTGCATTCGCCCAGCAGGGTATTGATGAAAAAATAAATACCGCCGTGAAACCATTTGCCGATGCGGTTGCGGGTGCCGTATTTGCTTCGTTCCCGGTTGCCGGGGTCGACATCCCATTTGTGCTGGTTTGGCTAATTGTTGCAGCGTCAATATTCACCGTCTATTTCAAATTCATCAATCTGCGGGCACTCAAGCATGGATTTGAATTGGTCCGTGGTGACTACAGCAACCCGAATGCTCCCGGAGAAGTCACCCACTTTCAGGCGCTGGCCACCGCCTTATCCGGAACCGTTGGTCTGGGCAATATTGCCGGTGTCGCGATTGCCGTATCGCTCGGCGGACCCGGTGCAACGTTCTGGATGATACTTGCCGGTTTTCTGGGTATGTCGTCCAAATTCACCGAATGTACACTTGGCGTTAAATACCGCGATGTTCACGCGGACGGCACAGTCTCCGGTGGTCCGATGTATTACCTGGCCAAGGGCCTGGCAGAGCGGGGTCCAGGATTCGCAAAGCTCGGCAAGGTGCTGGCGGTGATGTTTTCCATATTTTGCGTCGGTGGAGCGTTCGGCGGCGGAAACATGTTTCAGGCCAACCAGAGTTTTGCACAGGTGGTCAATGTGACCGGCGGTGACGCCAGTTGGCTGGCCGACAAAGGCTGGCTGTTCGGTTTGGTCGTCGCGAGCCTGGTGGGTTTGGTTATCATTGGTGGCATCAAGGGAATTGCCCGCGTTACATCAAAAATCGTACCGTTCATGGCGGTTACCTATGTGACCGCAGGATTGGTGATCATATTTATGAATTTTTCACAGATCCCGTCAGCATTTGCGCAAATATTTGCCGGCGCGTTCACTGCTGCGGGTATTTCCGGCGGTGTGATCGGTGTGCTTTTGCAGGGCTTCAAACGTGCTGCATTTTCAAACGAGGCAGGTGTGGGTTCCGCAGCCATTGCGCATGCAGCAGTCAAGACTGACCGGCCGGTAACCGAGGGCTTTGTGGCATTGTACGAGCCATTTATTGATACCGTGGTTGTGTGTACGATTACCGCACTGGTCATCATTATTACCGGCAGTTGGGATCCAAGCGTTGATCCGAGCGCAGGCGTTCAGCTGACTTCAACTGCGTTCGAGTCGGCTATTTCCTGGTTCCCGTGGGTGCTAACTGTTGCGGTTGTGCTGTTTGCATTTTCGACCATGATTTCGTGGTCTTATTATGGTCTGAAAGCATGGACTTTCCTGTTTGGTGATAACAAAGTGACGGATGCAACATTCAAGGTGTTGTTCCTGTTTTTTGTGGTTGTCGGCTCATCCATGCAATTGGGTTCAGTGATAGATTTTTCAGACGCAATGATTTTCGCAATGGCGTTCCCCAATCTGCTGGGCTGCTATTTCCTGTTGCCGGTTGTGAAAAAAGAACTGAACGAATACTGGGCAGACTACAAAGCCGGCAGGTTGGTGAAGTATAGAAAAACCGCCTAGTCAGATTATTTTTGTCAAATAAGTGTCGACATTTGACGGTTGGTGCTTGTACAAATTCAATGAGAATCATAGACTGATTCATTTTCCGGTCGGGCAGTGTAAAAACCACTGCCTGATCATTCATTAAACTCTGGATCAGGGAATCCCGATGTCGACCCGACGTGAACTAGCAAACGCCGTCCGCGCGTTGTCAATGGATGCAGTACAAAAGGCCAATTCCGGCCACCCCGGCGCCCCAATGGGAATGGCAGATATTGTCGAAGTCCTGTGGAATGATTACTTAAAACACAACCCGGCTAACCCCGGATGGTGGGACCGGGATCGTTTTGTATTGTCCAACGGTCATGCCTCAATGCTGCATTATTCTGTTTTGCATTTGAGCGGCTATGATCTTCCAATGTCTGAAATTCGCAATTTCCGGCAGTTACACTCAAAAACAGCGGGGCATCCGGAGTACGGCGAAGCTCCCGGTGTAGAAACCACCACCGGTCCGTTGGGCCAGGGAATCAGCAATGCTGTTGGTTTCGCGCTGGCCGAAAAAGTACTGGCCAGGCGCTTTAACCGGGACGGTCACACCATCGTTGACCACCACACCTGGGTGTTCATGGGTGATGGCTGCCTGATGGAAGGCATTTCGCATGAAGCCTGTTCATTGGCGGGAACACTCGGTCTGGGCAAACTTATCGCATTCTGGGATGACAACGGTATATCCATTGATGGTGAAGTCAGTGGCTGGTTTACCGACAACACGCCGGCGCGTTTTGAGGCTTATGGCTGGCAGGTTGTACGGGATGTCGATGGACACGACCCGGATGAAATCAAACAGGCGATCGAAACCGCAAAAGCCGAGATCGACCGGCCGACGCTGATATGTTGCAGAACCATCATTGGTTTCGGTGCACCCAATAAGCAAGGGACCGCAGCAACGCACGGTGCCCCCCTGGGTGAAGCCGAGGTTGCTGCTACCCGTGAAGCGCTGGGTTGGAACTACAAAGCGTTCGAAATTCCGGATGAAATATATGCCGCTTGGGACGGGCGGCCCCGAGGTGCAAAAGCAGAAGCAAAGTGGGCTGAAAATTTTTCCGCCTACAAGCAACAGCATCCGGATGTAGCAGAAGAGTTCGAGCGAAGAATGCAAGGTGACCTGCCGGAAAACTGGCAGGAGAATACCGACAAGGTGATTTCAGAGTTGCAGCAAAACGGTGCCGCTGTTGCCACCAGGAAGGCATCGCAGATGGCGCTTGATGCCTTTGGCCCGATGTTACCGGAGTTGATAGGTGGTTCTGCAGACCTGGCCGGCTCAAATAACACTATCTGGAAACAAAGCATTGATGTGCGTGACGATAGTGCAGATGGAAACTATATCTATTTTGGTGTGCGTGAATTTGGTATGACCGCGATCTGCAATGGTCTCGGCTTGCATGGTGG
>Ga0114950_10001065_pt1 | contig 20366 bp, 11 predicted proteins | sample N075metaG_FD_83503 | JGI IMG/M metagenome (GOLD analysis project Ga0114950, IMG submission 83503) | Deep subsurface microbial communities from Kermadec Trench to uncover new lineages of life (NeLLi) - N075 metaG | ecosystem: Environmental > Aquatic > Marine > Ocean trench > Sediment | place... | reverse complement strand
GATATCGCTGGAGCGCAGCCTTGCCGACTTAAGCAAGGATGAAATGGTGCAGGTGATCAAGGCATTTTCTGCATATCTCAGGCTTGTAAACCTGGCGGAAAAAACGCACCGCATCCGCCGCAGGCGGGCCTATCTGAAACAGGGGGCGACGGCGCAGCGTGGTAGCCTGGAGCAAGTCCTGTCGGAGATGGCATCGTCCGGTGTGACGGCCTCGGCTTTGCAACAACAGCTCGAATTGTTGAGGGTTCAGCCGGTATTTACGGCCCACCCTACCGAGGCCACCCGGCGCAGCTTTCTTGAAAAAGAGTACTCAATAATTCACCGCCTGGTGGAGCGCATGAACCCGGACCGAACACCGCAGGAAGAGCAACAGGCCAAGGACCGGATTCGGGATGCGATCCAGTCGGCCTGGCAGACCAGCACCGTACCCAGTAGCAAGCCCGAAGTGGCTGATGAACTGGATAACGTGCTCTTTTACCTGACAGACATTCTTTATCCCGTGGTACCGCCATTTCAGGAGTCATTAAACCAGGCGTTCCGAAAAGCGTTTGGTACGGATTGCCCGCAAGCCGTGTGTGGCAACCTGTTGCGTTTTGGCTCCTGGGTAGGCGGCGACATGGACGGCAACCCGAATGTGAACGCAGAAACCATCCTTGCCACGCTTGCAAGCCAACGCAATGCCATTATTCGCTGCTACCTGCCCGAGCTTCGACGCCTGGCCCGCTATTTAAGCCAGACCCGGGGCCAGGCGGAGTTTCATCCCGATGTTGTTGAGCGCCTGGCAGAATATTCCGTTGCGATGCCGGAAAGGATGGCCCGGCTACCCGCCAGGCATCGCGATATGCCTTATCGTTGTTTGCTCAACCTGGTCGTGAAGCGTCTTGAGGACACTGGCCGGGGTGGTCCCAACGCGTATGGCAATGTCAACAGCTTTGCAGGCGACATCCGTCTCATTGCCCATAGCCTCGAATGCAATCAAGGCGAGCATGCAGGCTTATTCGGTATCAGGCGTCTGCAACAGCGAATCGAAGTGTTTGGATTTCACCTGGCAACCCTGGACATTCGCCAGGATGCCATGGTGCACAGGCAGGTGACCGGTGAACTGCTGGAGCGCCCGGACTGGGTTCGGGAAGACCCGGCTGAGCGCACGGCGGTTTTGACAGGGATATTGGAAAGCGGTGGGGATCGTGAGCTTTTGGAAGCACCCGACCGTGCCGAAATTTCTGTCGATTCCCGCAAAACACTTGCTGTTTTTGATGCAATTCGTCAAGCGAGCTCCCTCTACGGGGACAATGCAACCGGTTTGTACATTATCAGCATGACGCAGGGCGTGGATGATGTGTTGAGCGTGATGGCACTGGCGAGGGCTGCCGGTTTGGGTACAGCTGATGAGTTACCGCTGGATATTTCACCTTTACTGGAAACCGTTGATGACTTGCAGGCGGGCCCGGACATTCTCAAAGGCTTGCTGGAAACAGATTTTTACCGGCGGCACCTGCGTTCACGCGGCGACAAACAGATCATCATGATCGGCTATTCCGACAGCAATAAAGACAGCGGTATCGCCTCGGCTCGCTGGAACCTTTATGAGGCCCAGGCGCGCCTGGTTGAAATAGGCCTGCAATATGACATAAGCGTACAGTTCTTTCATGGACGTGGCGGCACCGTCAGCCGGGGTGGCGGCAACCTGGTGAACGGCATAGAAGGTGCGCCACCGGGTACCATTAACGGTTGTTTGAGGGTTACAGAGCAAGGTGAGGTGATCAATCAAAAATACGGAATACGCCCCATTGCATTGCGGAATCTGGAGCTTATGACGGGTGCAGCATTGCGACACAGCCTGATGGATACCGGGCAATACGCAGACGATGAAATGCACACAATCATGGCGCAACTCGCCGCCACCGCACGCAAGCACTACCGGCAACAGGTTTTTGATACGCCGGGCTTCATCCCGTTTTTTCGCAGCGCAACGCCGATCGATGTCATTGAGCGACTGTCGATCGGCTCACGACCGGCATCGCGCCGCAGCGGCGAAGGAATAGAGAATCTTCGCGCAATACCGTGGGTGTTTTCGTGGGCGCAGATCAGGGTCGGCTTTCCGGGGGTGTTTGGCATGGGCAGTGCGCTGGCGCAAGTTATCGAACAACATGGGATTGAACGTCTTCGGAACATGCTGGCGAAGTGGAGCTTTTTCCGCGGATTGATAAATGATGTTGAAATGGTACTGGCCAAATCCGAACTGGACATCGGTCAACGCTACGCCAGCCTTGCACCGCCGGAGGCAAGTGGCGTATTTGCACAAATAAGGCACGAGTTTGAGCTGACCCGGTACCATCTGCTGGAGATAAAACAAACCGATGAATTATTGGCAGACCAGCACACCCTGCAAAGAAATATCCGTTTGCGGAACCCCTACGCCGACCCGATGCACATCCTGCAAATTGACCTGCTGCAGCGCTGGCGGGAAGGTGACCGGCAGGATGATGATTTACTGCACGCCCTGAAATCCACGGTCAATGGAATCGCACTCGCGATTCAGAACACCGGCTAACCTGATGTAACATGAATCAGAGAACCACAGTAATTTTCAGTTACGCATTCCGGCCATTTTTTCTGCTGTCCGCGTTGTTTTCAATACTGGCGATTACTGCCTGGGTGATGACGTTGCGTGGTGCCGGTTTTGCGTCTTTTACGCAGTGGTGGCATGGCCACGAAATGCTGGTCGGGTTTGCGTTGGCAGCGGTGGCTGGTTTCAGCCTGACCGCAGTGGCTAACTGGACAGGTCGTCCGGCGTTAAAAGATGCTGCACTGGCCTGGCTGGTGATCTGCTGGCTGGCCGGGCGTTTTGCAATGGCGCTGGCCGGCGTTTTAACACCCACGTTGGTCGCGTTGCTGGATATGCTGTTTCCCGTATTGCTTTGCATCCTGCTGGCCGGTGAGATTTTTGGCGGGCGCTCAACACGAAATTATCCTTTGGTCGCCATTATGGTGACTTTTATTGCGCTGAATGGGCTTTACCACCTCGGCACAAATCAACTGGTTGCCGGTGGAGACCGTCTGGCTGTTTATTTGTTAATCCATACGATACTTGCGCTTGTAGTGATCATTGCGGGGCGAATCGTACCCGTGTTTACCGGCAATTGGTTGCGGGCACAGGGGCAAACGCGACTACCTGTGAGCAGCAATGGAGTTGACAGGGCTGCCCTGTCGTTGACTGTGCTGGTCGGCCTCGCGGTCTCGTTTTTTCCACAGCACGCGGTGACCGGGGTACTGGCACTGCTCGCAGCCCTGGTACACACGATCAGGCTCAGCCGCTGGCGCGGTTTTGCGACCACCACCAATCCGTTGTTGTTCGTGCTACACGTGGCCTATGCATGGCTGCCGGTCGGCTATGCACTTCTGGTTTGCTCAGTATTTGGTTGGTTCCTGTCCCCGACCGCAGCACTGCACGCGCTCACGATGGGTGCCATCGGCGGTATGGTTCTGGCTGTTATCACCCGGGTCTCGCTTGGTCATACGGGGCGAGGGTTAAAAGCTGCCCGGTTGACGGTATTTGCGTACTGGTTATTCATGCTTGCCGTGCTGATCCGGGTGCTGGGAGCCTTGCCGGGAAAGGGGTATCTACTGATGATTGAGCTGTCTGCACTGGGCTGGGTGCTGGCATTTCTGATCTTCCTGTGGGTCTATTGGCCGATTCTGACAACGCAACGAACCCAGAAGCAGTAAACAGGCCCCCACCATTGGCAGCAGATTGCTTGACCTGGCTCAACCCAGCTGTGAATTCCGGTATTTGACGAGTCCGAAATAGACCGGTAGTGACACGGCAATCATGATCACGGCGCTGACTGCGCTTTCGGGTGCCGAGGCAATCATAAAAGCCGTCACCGCGGACCAGCCGATGATGCAAAACCAGGTGGAATACGGGTGACCCCAGGCGCGGTACGGGCGATCGGCCAGCGGTTCGCTTTTTCTCAAGCGGATTACGCCAATCAGCAAGACCACATAGATAAACACGAAAAGCAGCACGTTAAAATTCAACAGAAACTCGAAGCCGCCTAAAAGGATAAGGCCCACCGCCAGCGCCCAGGTCAGCAGCACCGCAAATACCGGGTTGCCTTTTGGGCCCACGCGGGCGGCTCTGTCGGTGCCAAAACCGTCTTCTGATAAAGCAAACAAGATCCGTGGCGCCTGTAAATAGTTCAGGTTTTGGTGGGCCAGCAATATCAGGATGGCGGCAATGATGACGATGGTGCCGGCACCGGCCCCAAAAGCAATATCCAGTGCCCCGGCCAAAGCCAGTTCGTTACCGGCCAACTGCTCCAGCGGCACACTGAACGCCAGCGCTGCATTCAGCCCCACGTAAATAAACAATATGATCGCCACGCTTTTTACGCAAGCGCGTGCAACCGGGCCGCCACCACCTTTGATTTCACCACTGAAATAAGATGCCCCTACCCAGCCGTCATAAGTAAAAATAATACCCGCAGCCACCAGCCCGTATTGGCTGAGCCCGGGGTTTGAAATCACCGCGAGACCCGCTGTGGCCGGCACCGGTGCGGCGAACAGCAGGGCGATGGAAAAGCAAATAACGGTAATCGCCATCGCTGCGGCAGCGACTTGCTGAATGTTTGCACCAAGGCGCACGCCAAACAATTGCAACAGCGCGAAGGCTGATGTGATCGCCACAGCGACCGGGGTTCGCCAGCCGTCAAATACAGGGGTCAGCAACGCCATGTATTCAACCAACACGGTGACTTTCAATGCCAGTGTGGCGCCGAAACTTAACCAGTCAGTCCAACCCATCAGAAAACCCGGGTAGGGGCCAATGGCACGTTTGACCAATACATAAATGCCGCCGGACCTTGGTGTAATACCAACCAATTCGGCGATCACACTGATACTCATCAAGGCGAACAGACCGCCAAGCAACCACAGACTGACGTAAATGAACGGGTCAGGAAAAACTGCGGCGATCTCACCCGGCGTGCGCAATATTCCGAGGCCAATAATGCCGCCCACGCACGCGCTGATGGCAAAGCTGCTGGATAAAACCCGTTTCAATTGTGGGGTTGTGGACGCTGGATCCATTATTTTTAAGGCGAGCCTGTTTTGTTATTGCGACCAGCCTACCTGTACCGCTGCGAAAAATCTAAAATAATGACGACGGTAACGGTGGCTGTGGTGGTCAACCATGGTGCTCCAAGAATTCCTTACCACCATGGCCGCGCTGGAAAGCACGGTATAGGGTCGGGATCATAAACAGCGTCAGCACGCTGGCAACCCCAAGGCCGGCGACGATAGACGAAGCCACCGGACCCCAAATCAAAGAGTCACCGCCGAGCCCCACTGCCAGTGAAAACAGACCGGCAATGGTGGTCGTGGTGGTCATCAGTATAGGGATAACCCGACGCCGTGCTGCATAGATGGTCGCATGTAGTGGGCGCATACCCGCACGGATACGAGCATTGGCAGCATCGATCAGCACAATTGCGCTGTTCACGGCGATGCCGGTCAGCGCAATACTTCCGTACATGGTGTACAGGCTCAATGGGTTGCCTGTAACCACCAATCCGAAAATCACCCCGGTAAACGCCATTGGCACCGTTGCGAGGATCAGTAATGGTTGAAAATAGCTGCGGAATTGGGCTGCGATGATCAGGTAAATCAAACCCAGGCCAAGCATGAAAAGACCCAGCATCGCATCAAGACTTTCCTGGATATCATCAAGTTCACCGGATTGGTCTATATCGGTGTTCGGAAATTGATTGCGGATTTTATTCCATTCGACCCGAACGGCGTTATTGACCGTCACGGTGTCAGAGATTTCGGGGTTGATATCCGCTTCAACGGTAATTGAACGCCGGTAGTTGTGGTGGTTGATCACCCCATGCCCTTTTGAAATGCGGGTTTTGACCAATGCACCAAAGGTCGTGGTACCACCGCCAGGCAGGGCAATCGGGTCGTTTAGTACTGCACTGATGTCCTGATGTCCACGGTTGAGCCCACGTACCCGCAACTCGACCTTCTCGCCCCGGTCACGCATAAAAGCCACAACTTCGCCATCGAGGTGCAGACGCAAAAGCCTCGAGACCTGGCCCGGTGTCAGGCCAGCCCGACGGATCGCCTTGTAATCCAGGTCCAGCACCAGTTCGCTCCTGCCCGGCACGTCGTTATCCACAACATCGGTGGTACCGGGGATGTCCTTGACCAATTGGATCATCGCATCGGTCGCCGCGCGCAACTCAGAAAAATCATCGGCACGTACTTTTACGCTGACCGGTCTGGAGGCAGGCGGACCACCGGTCAGTTGTTGGAAAGAGATCAGGCCATCGACCGCCAGCTTTGCAAGCGGTTCGCGCAAAGCGTCAACCACTTCACCCACCGTGCGGGAGTCATCCGTTGGCGGGGCCAAAGATACCTGGACCTGACCATATTGATCACCATACAAGCGCTCTGCATCGGTGAATTTAATTCCCGCATTGACGGTTACAGCCCTTATTTCTTCCGGTCTGAGGTGCTTCAAGACCTCCTGTTCCACCAGCACGGTCTGGCGCAGGGTTTCCTCAAGCGGTGCCTCTGACGGCATGTCCAGGTTGACATAAAACAAGCGCATTGGATCCGATATAAAGAAATCCATACGGATCATTCCCATCCCCACGGCACTGATCGCCAATACAAAGGTCAGACCGCCCGCGGCCAGGAAGCGAAGTGGCCGACGCATCACATAACACAGCATCTTTGTGTACTTGACCCGTATGATGTGGGTCCAACGGGTGCGCCAGTGATGTTTTGCAGATGCGATGGCTGGGTTGTCCAGTTGTTTACCCGCTTTCCGGTTGAATGAAATCACGTGTGAAGGCAAAATCCAGAACGCTTCAACCAGGCTGATCGCCAGGCCCACCGTGACCACGAACGGGATAATAAACATGAACTTACCAACGATCCCGGGCAACAACATCAGCGGCAAAAACGCCGCCATCGTTGTCGCGACCGCAGAAGCTACCGGCTTGCCAACTTCACGCAAGGCACCAATGGCTGCGTCCAGGCCGTCCATACCGCGCTGGAGGCGGTAATAGATAGATTCGACCACCACCACCGCGTCATCCACCAGCATACCCAACACGATCACAATACCCAGCAACACCGATACGTTTAGCGTGTTACCGGTAATATTCAGCACCCACAGTGTTCCGGCAATGGAGAAAATGATGCCTAACGTAACCATTGAAGCGATCCGCAGCCCCAAAAACAACCAGCACATGAGCAGCACCAGCGTCAGTCCCAGCAGCGCGTTGTTTTGCATGATTGAAATTGCGTTGCGGGTCTGGGTGGTCTGATCATCAGCCAGCACCAGGTGAATGCCCGAGCCTGCCAGTTGTTCGTTTTTTCGAACGATGTACTCATTGACTCTTTCGACCAGTTCAATGGTGTTGGTGTAGGGGATCTTGATGACAGACAAAGCGACCGCGGCCTGTCCGCCGAAGGAAACCAACTGCGAGGCTTCCTCCCGGCCACGTTTGATCTCGGCGACTTCATCGAGGGCAATTTTTGTGTTGGGGCGCGATGCAGATGCGAGCTGAAATGAGGCCAGTTCTTCCGGGTCATTGGTTGTGCCTTCCACCCGCACCAACCATTCGTTACCCGAAACCCGCGTCTTGCCGGCAAAGGTATCGGTGAAGCCCTGGCGCAAACTGTCGGCGATATCGGTCGCCACCAGACCCCGCGCGGCCAGTTCCCTGGGTGAGAACTCCACGTGCATTTCCGGATCCTGCAAACCAATGGTGACAATATTGTCAATTCCCGGTAGTCGCTCAAGATCCTCAGAAATGAGCTTGGCTTGCCGCCGCAGGCTTTCGTCATCGGCCTGGCCTGCAACCACCACCAGAGCGGTTGGGTAACCGCTGGAAGTTGTAACCTCAAGAATAAACGGGTCGGTGGCTTCTTCCGGCAATTCGTCGTTGGCTTTATTCTGTACTTCGCGCCGAATATCATTGATGCGTTTGTCGAACAAGGATTCAGACAAGTCCCTGAAACGGATCAAAATACTGGACGTGCTTTCGCGCGTGGTACTGATTACCCAGCGAATATCCTGCACATTCCTGATCGCGTCTTCCAGCGGCCCGGTCACCAGCTCCTCAACGTCGGCCGCCGAGGCACCCATAAGCACTGTGTTGATCATCACCCAGTTAAAATTGATTTCCGGATCCTGTTCACGCGGCATGCTGTAAAACGACATCGCCCCCATCACCAGCACCACCGTGAACAGAATATTGACCAGCGGGTGATTGGTTAGCAGGCTCTTATACATGTGCTACGACCACCAAAACGGGTTAGTTGACCAAAACGGCCATGCCGTCCTGCAAGCGCTCCCGGCCTAGTGTGATCACGCGGGTAGATGCAGGTAAATTCACCTCGACTGGCCGGCCCTCCTGGGCACCTGACAGTGGCTCAAAGCGTGCATTTTCACCATTCAGGACAAAAACACCCAGCACGCCGTCGCGCCGGCTGACCAGGTTTGAAGGCAGTAGTCCATCGCCCATTTTCCACACAAGCTCTCCGCTTCTGCCGACAGCCGGTGCATCTTCCGGAAACGCAAACCGGGCCTTTCGCGTTCGTGTTTGACTCTCGATCACCGGTGACAAACGTAACAGGCTGACGCTCCACGATTGACCGCGCGATTCAAAACGTATTGTGCTGGTATTGCGAAGTGAGTCTGTTTGTTTGGCAGGTATGTCAGCATCCAGTTCAAATTGATCAAGCTGTGTTACAGCAATCAACGGGTCGCCACTTTTGACGAAATTACCTACCTGTGCGACGCGGCTTCTGACCACCCCGTTGAATGGTGAAAACAGGCTGCATTTTTCCAGGTTTCTTTTGGCAATGGAAACGGCAACTTCATTTGCCTGTATCTGTGCTGCAGAAACCATCACATCGGTTTCGCGTTCGAGCAACTCATCAGCAGACAGGTACTGGCTGTTACCCAGCTTCTTCGCCCTCTTCAATTTTGCTTCGGCCTGTGTCAGGCGCGCCTTACCGGATGCCAGATTTGCTTCCGCCTGTTTCAGGTTCAGTTGATAATCTGTTGCCTCGAGTTGCAGTAGCAAATCACCTTTACGAACCACCTGACCGACATCTGCGTGTACTTCGAGTACCACCGCTGATACTTCAGCAGCCAGCGTTGTATCGTTCAGCGCCATGACCTCAGCAGGTGCCCGGCGTTCGAAGTCCACCAACACTTCGCTCAGTGGTTTGGTTTTGACATTAATAGCCGTCTGCGCCCAGGCAAAAGCTGGCAGTAACAGGCTGACTAAAATAATCCATCTAAAACGCATCGTTGATGCCCCCTGAAGGTGTGACCAGGCTGGGGCAGCTCATCCCCAACGACCTGAACGAATCAAATATATGGCTCCATTTTAACTTAAATAAAGGGCTTCCCCGTGCAGGTATCCGGCATTGTTTCAAGCCCGCTGTATACGATCGGCGGTCGCCGGTCTTTTTCTTACGGTTGGGCCTTAAGGCGGTTCAAGCAAAGCAACACCCCAGCCACCAGCATCCCCAACAACGCAATGGCTGTGAGGAAGATAAAATAATGCTGATGGCCCACGGGACCGGGAGAGGCGTCAAGCAGACGGCCAGCGATGGGGGCAAAAAACACATCGGGTGTATACCCGACCACTGAAATCAGGCCAATGGTGGTGCCGGTCAGGCGCTTTGAGGTTTTGGTTTCCTCGAGCAACGCAAAGTAGATGCCCCGTAATGCGAATACTGCAAAAAAGCTGACCAGCAGATTCGCAATGATGAATTCCGTGCCTTCAAATTGCGGCGTTGCAATTGCGGTCAGGGCATATGACAAACCCAGAACCAGGAAGGTGACCAGGATGGATTTACCGGTGCTGAAACGGTCCGCGATAATACCCGCCGTTACGGCGGCAAGCGGTCTCAGGTAGCTTGCATAGGTGGTGAAGCCCGCAGCCTCGACCTCATCCATGCCCAGAACTTGCACGGCATACAAAGAATAATTATCCAATCCTTTATAACCGCAATAAGCACACACGATAATACCGGCTTGTGCCCAGACAATCGGGCGGCGGATGACGATGGCCATACCGGTCAATGGATTACGGTATTTGAAGTTTAAGTCTGACCTGGTTTTTGGAAGAACCAGCCAAACCAGACCTGCGGTCAGTGCCGTTGCCACAGAGTAAAGCAAAATGACGCTACCAAAGCCCTGTTGACGCTCGTTGTTGTTGAGCTGCGCCATATCTGCGGGCATATACGAACTCAATACGGCCACAGCCAACACCGCAAATGCGGCGGCAACCAGCCCGCGCCCGCCGTCCAGAATCCCAAAAGCCACGCCTTGCGAGCGATTACCACCCCAGGTCCGTGTTGCACTGATCAACGCCGCCCAAAACAGCAGTATGCTGGTGACACCCCAAAACCCATATAGCAATCCCAACTGAAAAGCACCGGGGAAGGTGGCCATATAAAAGCCCCCCGCTGCAGTTGCAAGCAGCGAAACCGTCATCAGCGTTCGCGGCGCAAAGCGGTCAGCAATGACGCCCCCGGGGAAGTAAGCAAGCATCGCGGTCACGCCATATATAGCAAAGATGTCCCCGAGTTGCGTGTTGGATAGGTTAAAAGCTTCGAGCAGGGTCGGGCGAAAAAACCGGGCGGTGTGAAATGGCAGGCTGAATATCATTTCGCCCGCAATAATCAACGCCAGCATATAAGTAAATCGGCGCATCTATTTAACTGTGCCCGGAATTTTTTGAGCCTTCCCCGGACGGATGACAATAATCTTTTTGGTAAAACACGTCGTACATGGAAACGTGTTTTTCCTTGCTCAACAGGAAGTCATCGTCTTGTGGATAGTATTTTGCCAACTCGGGCTCCGCACCGGCGAATTTTTTAATCGATTCCAGTGAATCCCAGATGGTCACCAGAAGAAAACGCGCTTTTGTGGGTTCATTCTTTCGCTGGAAATAAAGATTCATTAAGCCATCAACCGAAGCATAGTCCGGCACGGCTCGTTCGATCATGAACTGCTCGTATTCATCTGCCTGCCCGATGGCAACTTCACCGTGCCACAATCTCATAATCGACATGAATTAATCTCCCGCCTCGAAAACACCTACCTGCTCAGGCGATAAATCAAAATCGCAGCTCTTTGAATCGCGATCGGTATTGAGTCCAGGTTCAAGGATTCATGCGGTGTGTGACCACCGTCACCATAGGCACCCATGCCTGCCAGTCCGTCACTGTAAGGGGCGACAAATGAAATGTCGGCAGCACCGCGTCGCAATGGGTCAAGCAGTGGCATTTCCTGACCACCCAGGGCAATGTTGATGGAAGACAGCATCTCTGCGAGTTCATGATTGCCGGCGGTTGGAGCCATTGCGGGATAACCATCAGTAAAGCTGATACTGGCTTCGGTTACCGGCAGGTTCCTTGCAACCACTGCCTTCATGGCCTCGCGGGCGCGCAGCGTCTGGTCATTTGAAATTGTGCGTATGCCACCCCGGACAACAACACGGTTGGGAACAACATTGGTCTTGCCGAAAACTTCACCGCTGGCCTCGATGCAATCACCGCTTACCTCGGTGCCACCCATGATGGTGCCGGCATTGAAGGTCAGGTATTCCTCACCCCTGACTTCATCATAAAACTCTGAAAGTATCCGTGCGGCTTCAAAAATCGCGCCTGCGCCGGTGTTGTCATTAAAAATTCCGGATGAATGAGCCTGTTTACCGGTGACCTCGAGACACCAGCCACTGGAACTGCGTCGGGATATCGTTGCCCACTCCTTGCCGTCATAATCAATACCGGACTCGAAACCCAGCGTTACATCGGCCCATTTGCCGGCTTCGATCAGGTCCTTGCGTGATATCGATGTCGGCTTGCCCGAGGATTCCTCTTCACCCGTATACGCGACCACGATTTGAGAGCCTTCGAGTACGCCCGCATCACGCAATGCTTTCAGCGCATAGATGATGATGACATCACCGGATTTCATGTCTTCGACGCCCGGACCGACAGCAGTTGAGCCGTCTCTTACAAAGGTCTGAAAAGCGTCTTCCGGCTCAAAAACGGTATCGAGGTGGCCAATCAGCAGCAATTTCTTACCGCGGTTGCCGTTGAGCTCTCCGAACAGGTGCGGGCCTCGTTGCATTTCTGAGGGCAGGTCGATAAAACGTGTTTTAAAGTTCAAAGCATCAAGCTCGGCCTTCAAAATGTCGCCAACTTCTCTTACGCCTTGCTGGTTGAGTGTGCCGCTATTGATATTAACAAGGGTTTCAATCAGGTCAATGGCTTGCTCAGCGTGGGTTTCGCTCCAGGCAACAATGCGGGCCTCGGTGGCGTCCAGTTCCTGCGCGGCGGTTGCGCTGCCTGCTGTTGATAGAAAACTGCACAGCAGTACTAAATTCAGAATATTCATACGTGTCATTTGTCGTGGTCCTGTCAAAAATCTTGTTATTTGGTATTACTAAAGCGCGCGAAAAAAGATATCAGGAAAGCAATAAGCTGCGGAGAGGCGCGCCAAAATCCAGTATCAAGGGTTACGGAAAAAGAAAAGACAAATTATAGCCCAAATGCAAACTCCGTTGGATTTACTATACTTATCAATAACACACCTCAGCGAGCCAATCCGGTGTAAATCATCGTGTCCAGAAAAAAAATTAAGACCGGAAAGGAATCCGGCAGCAATAAAGATCAAACGGCCAAAGCCAGTTTGTCCAGCACGATGTGGTACGCCTTATTGTTTACCTTCGTCAGCTTTCTCGTTGACCAGTCAAACCTGTTTGGTTTTGGAGATGTGATTGAGGCGCAAAACGAACGGATCTACCAGAGATTAACGGCAGGGTTCTATGGCAGCGATCCGGAACACGCCCAGGATAAGCTGGCCGTCATGCTGTATACCGATCGACTTGCTGAACTTAAGGCGTTGGGTTGGCCAATGAAGATGGCCGAGTTTGGATGGCTGATGACCGAAATACGAGACGCAAATGCCCAGGGCCTGTTTATCGATGTCGTATTTCGCAGTGTTGAGCATGACCGGCAAGGGTTTTGTGAGTTTTACAGGGACATTTCCGACATCACCAGCTTGAAACCCCCGCAAAGCAGCAATTTCGACGATTGCCTTGATTTGACCCGGCAACTTGTAGCCGCGATTGAAGATCATGACGAGGACAATAGTGGTGTACCAGTTGTATGGCTTACGCAGGACAAAAAATTTGCACAGATCGACAAAAACAGCAGTTCTGACCCACCGGCAATCCCTGTCATTGTAGGCGCCTCACTGGACTACCTGAACGCCCGCAGCGAATACTTTGATTGTACCGGTGCGAAATCGTGTACGTCGGATCAGCTTAAAAAATTTCAAAACGCCATCCTCGCATGGCCGGTAACAGCGCTTCTGGATCATGTTGCCATCCTGGCGCCGGTCAGCATTGGTGCTGAGAATGACCGCGCAATGCATTTACTCGTGGATGACAAATACCTGAGTCCGGCCTGGCTTATTGCCCGGCAGATGGCGGTGAATCTGGCAGTCAATTCCGCTGGGGAAAAAAAAGACAAAGTAGAAGCTGAATATGCGTTTCTGAAACGGTCGCCGCCATACACGGTGAACGCGCCGGGTGAATTGTCGCTTTTAACAAAAAACCTCTACCTGAAGTGGGGTAGTGCCATTCCAGAAAAACAGAATGAAGCACTTCCGTTGGCTTATTTTGATGGCTGCGCTCAGCGTGGTCAAAACAAGGCGCACATGCTCAGGCTAATAGCGGCCCAGGCATTTCCCGGGTCGTCTGCAGCGAAAGATCTGATTGCGCGCTGCCCCTATCATTTAACCATCGATATGTACGATTACTATAACGGCGTGTTCACCGAGGACGATACATCTGATGAGGTGCGCGAACGATTTGATTTCGGCCTGCTGAAGGATCTGTTGAACGGCAGGTTTGTACTGGTTGGTCTGGCCATGGGCCGGTTTTCCGATTATACCGAGTCGCCTGTCAACGGCCGTATTGCCGGCGTTTACACACATGCAATGGCAACAGATAATTTACTGGAGTACAAACAGAAAATTTTCACCACAGATTCGCAAACAAAGTGGTGGCTGACTGCGTTTCAATACCTCCTGACGGCGGCACTGGCATTTTCGATGCTCAACTGGTTTGACTGGATCAAACAGAAAGTTAAGCACAAACCGAACAATAAACGGTGGACCTTTGTCGGCGTGTTGATCGTAACTTTCGTATTATCGCTACTGGTGTGGGGCGTTTTCACCGGCCTTCCCGAATGGGCGCAGTTTCGGGAGGACATTCCCTGGCTTGACCTGGCATTGATTTTGATGCTGCTTTTCAGCATTGCGTATTTCTGGTTCATCTATCAGGGTAAGCGGCTAAAAAGAGCCCCTAAAAAATGGATTTCAGAGCGACGTGTTGGCTTGTGCCAGTGCATGCCACATGTTGCGATTATGTCGATCGCGTTTCTGCTGCTGATTATGGTTGGAGTGGGTGTGAGCTATTTGAATCGCGATGACCCTTTCAACACCCTTTACACATTTCTGTCCTTATTAGGCTTGTACTTTGTCGGTGCGCGCAATGAAACCATCGGTGGAATTGCTACTTTTATCATGAACGAAGATCTCGCCGAGGAGTTTTTCGGCTAGTGGGTGAAACCTATGAAAACATTGATTACATACAAGATACTGTTATTACTCACCGCAACAAGCGGAGTAGCAATTGCAGGTACGGGTGAGCATATTGGTGAGGTTCAGGAATTCCTCAAGGGCAAGATTACGTGCTATTGCACCGAGGCAAGGACCAAAGGGCTCAGGCTTGACAAGGAAGTGCTGATGAGCGCCCTTCAGAGTGATGGTCAGAGCACCGATATATTGGCGTGCGGCGAAAAGGAATTGATGCTTGTAAAAGTGCCGATCGGTAATGGTGACATTGATCTTGACGTCGATGTTGCAGGTACCTGCTATGCCGGGGCCGAGCCGGATGCTGATGGCAACTTTTCGTGCTGGATCAAAAAAAACTACATCAGGTATACGGGCGATTGCGGTAGCGGTGAGTTTGCCGGGGACCCGAATGTAGACGAGCACCCGAAGTGCAAAGACCTTGGTGCCGTGGTGGGTGCAGGTCGCTGTGAGAAAGATTAGCAGGCGCGCTGGCGGGACAAACGGGTGTCAGTTCTAAAGTATCTGCTGATCAATCTGCTGGCATCCCTGGTTTTGTTGCTAGCCGGTACATCCCCGGTCATTGCCCGCAGCGAGTGTGCCAGTTGGTTAACGGCGGGACCCGCGGCATTGTTTAACCGGGGGCTGAGCCTCAGGAAGATCGATAACCTTATCTCAGACAGATACAGTAGCGGTGAGATCGATGCATTTTTGGTCGGTTCAAAAGTGATCGCTGAGAATGCGGCAATCATTGATCAGGCACGGCCGAGACAGGCGATCACCCCGGCACCGGAGATTGATCAAAAACTGCGCATTATCACCGACAGAATTCTGGCTGCCTGGCCGCATGCAGCACCGGACTTCGATATGTATCTGACATCCTGGCGATACTACACAATGTTCGCCACACTTGACGGCGATATCCTGGTGCCGATTGGCTTCCTGCAGCGCTCTCAATCAGACGATGAAATTGCCTTTCTGCTGGCCCACGAGATATCGCACTTACTGCTCGGGCACCCGATACAGCTGGCCAAAAAAGCACAGCAAAAAAAATCATTACGTGGTTTTCGCAAAAAGGGCGGCAAAGCTACGTCCTATGCTGCAGCTGCGGCATCTTTGGTGGCGCTTACACAAACCAGTGCCAACTGGGCAGGAACAGCCGCGGAGTTGACCAGGTTAAACCGGCGTGTATTTCAGTATTATGAGTACCTGCGGGATTTTACAACCGAATTCATTCACCCGATGTGGCAAAGCAAGCAGGAAGATGAGGCAGACCTGCTCGCACTGGAGCTTTTCCTGCTCGCAGGCTACAGCCCTGATGGTGTTGATCATGCGTTGCGTAACTTACAGACGGCAGAGGAATCCGCTTGCGAGTCAATCAGGCAATTCACAAGCGAACTCGAAAACTTTGTAAAAGTGGAGTTTGCAGAGCATGTGAAACAGTCCTTACTGGCCGGTGAAACCGATTTCAGGATTATTCTGTTCAAAGAGGCGACGGTTTTTTCAAAAAAGAAAATCGCCGAGTTGCTGGTCAAACAAGCACTGCCAAAAACCCACCGCCCATATGAAAAACGACGCGAATATATTTGGAAATTTGCTGATCGGCCCGGGATGGAAGCGATCATGGAAGCGGCAGATGAGAGAGACGCGTCCAATGAAATTGTGGTCGATATTCAACAGTCTGAGGTATTCGATACCTTGCTGACTTCGGCGCGGGCGGTTGGGGAAATCAAGGATGCACTGCTCAGCGTTGATATGGCAGCGGTCGAAAAAAACATACCCGACCTTTTTATGGGTTCACAGCAGGCCAGAATTCTGAAGTATCGTTTTCACATGGCCCGGGGCGAACCTGACTTGGCATATGGGGACATCGATATGGCTTTGCAGGATGAATATCCTGCACTGTTGGCGTATGAAGTACATTTTGCCGGTCAGCTTCAAGACGGTGGTTTTGAGTCAGCCAGCAAGGGCGTAAACGATGTCCAAAGGCGGTACGGTGATCACGTTCATTTTTTACCTGAAAAAATCTTTATCAGCGCCAATCAAACTGCAGGGAAAGCAAGTGGGCAGGGCAGCACGGACAGCCTGTTAAAACAATGCACGGGCTCCAACCGTGACAATATCGAAGGGCCCTGCTATGCCGCAGCCCTGGGTAGCCGCGCCGACTTCCGCGACCGCTACGAGGAAATACTGGCTACAAGCGACTGCGCCACCGTTAAAGAAAACGGTGGAGATGTGGTATGTGATGGACTGGAGAAAAAGGGGATTTTGTCCGGTCTGAAATTTTGGGACAAAGACAAAGACGGGGCTTAGCCGGATTTTCGTGCAGCTTTCGGCGGTGCCGGGGCGAAATAGCCTACAACCAGCAGCAGGACACCGATGCCGATAAAGGAGACGATGCGTTCTACGGTGCCGGTGCTGCCGAGATCGATTGTGAACAGTTTGAGCACCACAAGACCCATGAACCCAACCCCGGCCAGCCAGGTACCCCGCTTGCTGCTGCGAGCACCCAAGATCATGCCGGTGAAGCCCAGCAGCCCCCAGTAAATGGACAAGGCGGTTTGTACGATAACGCTTTCGAACAAGGCATCGCCATCCCAGGCAACACCCGTGTAGTGGTGCACGCCGCGGACCAGTGCGGCGGTCGTCAGGATAAAAATTGCGACAGCCAGACCGGGTCTGTATACAAACATCAAATCATTTGCGGGTCCGCCATCATCGGAGCCAGCAAATTCACGCCAGGCCCTCAGCGACATCATTGCGGTAAACATCGCAAACAACATGGCCAGATCAAAGGGATTGAAGACAGGAATAAATATCCATGGCGCCGGGTTACCCGGCTGTGATATTGCCAGTGCCACCAAGGCAGTTACCTGGCTTATTACAAGGACAATGCTGGCGATAATATAATGCTCCCGGTGTACCGGCACCGGCCATGCCGGCGATTTCTGGAAACGCCAAACCAATAAGGCCATCAAACCGGGTACCGTGGCGGCAACCGCCATCGCCCAGTCATCGGAAGCGATTTGCGAGGTCCACCAGGACGTCTCAAATGCGATCAGCCCGGTCAGCACTAGCAGTGAAATGAAATGCCATAAGCCTGCGAGTCTTTCCCCGTATGCATCCAGTAACTTCAGAACAAAGACCTGCACCACAATCACCAACGGCCAGTTCAGCCAACCCGTGCTGACCAAAAAATGCCCGTAGTCAAATGTATAGAGCAACGCAATCAGTGTAAGCAACGGCAGGTAAAAAAGTGTCGCACGCCGTATTTTCACCCACAGCCTGGAATTGGCCAGCCAGATAGCCAGCCCGGTACTTGAGGTCAGGTACAACAAGAAATAATGCAAGCGCTTGTGATGACCGGCAGAGTCATCGAAACCGACACGGTCGCTGATCTCAACAAAACCCGTGCCCAGCCACCAAAGCACACCCCAGGTAAATAACAACAGGGAACCCAGCTTGAATGCCAGCGCAAACGTGGATCCACTGCTATCGAGTTTTCGGGACGCAAACAAGGCGCTGATGCTGATCAACGCGCCACCCAATACATTGCCGTTGAGTACCGGTAAACCAACATTGCTTTGCCAGCCATTCTCCATAAACGCGATACCGCTAAACATTACCAGCAAGGTTCCAGCGAATTTGGCCAGCTGTCGGTTTTGGCGCGCCCCGATCCAGACCAGCGCAGCACCCTCCACGGCCCAGGCGGCCGAGGTCCAGCGTGCATCGAAGGCCAACGGAACTGCAATCGTGGCAAACACCACGCCCAACGCCAGGTACGATTCAATCAACAAACGTAAGGGCGCGCCTTTGCTGCGCCAAAGAATGCCTGCGGTAAGCGCATAGAACACGGTCGCGGTGATCGCACTGTAGGCAAGCGCATTTTCCAGGCCTTCGACGATGACAGCCTGCATCGCAAACGCGATGATCGGTGTACCGAAAACCAGCGCGCCATCAACAAAACCAATCCGCCGGGGCGGCTGGCGCAAGGCGAACAAAATGGCAATGGCCTGGTAAAAAAGAAAATGCAAAATCAGGAACGGCATTGTGCTGCCCAGCAATTCCGGTTTGTAAAATTCAAGTCCCCATGCAGCGCCGACCAGAAACGTGAACGCCCACCCCACCAGGTTCAGTTCCCGCCAGGCACGGAACCATGCAATACCTAAAATCGCAGCATTCAAAACCAGGTAGTAACTGAACAGGATGACATGGTTGCCCGGTTCGGTGGAGGTCAGGATGGGAGCTAAAAATCCGCCAATAACTGCCAATACAGCCAACGACCGGGCGTTTTGCATAACAGCCAGTGCACCGGTGCAAATGGTGAGTGCGACCAAAATCATGAAAGACAGGGTTTCCGGCAGCAATTGCCATATTTGCAGGGCTGCAAATACGGTCAGGAACAAAATTCCAACGCCACCGCCCTGCAAACTGAGCGCGTACACACGCCTGCGGACGCGCAAGCGCCAACCGGTCAACACCATGGCCAGTCCGGCCACTGCCACCAGCCATAAGCGCAGTTGCAATGAAATCACGACCAGTTCGCGGTCTATCGCGTATTTGAGTAAGAACGCGACACCAATAAAGGATATGACCACGCCAACTTTGACCGGCACGTTGCCGGTGGAGAACCAGTTGGCAAGTTTGCGCAAAACGGTTTGCAATACGGAAGGACCAGGTGCGGCGCCGGGCTGAGCGTGCGACCCGTCAGTCATCTGGCTCAGCTTGCTCTCATCGATTTGAAACGGAGCCGGCGCTTCGCGTTGCTCTTCACCGGCCTCAAACCAGGGTGATTCTGTTTCGGCTTCGGCTCCGACAGACTCAGCGGCAACGATTTGTTCCGGTTTCGCCCACTTAACAGCTGCTTTTGGACGCCCTTTTTGCCGGCTCGACTCAAGGTCATGTACACGTTTCTCAAGCTTGTTCAGCCGGGCAAAAACAATTCCAATAACAGCCCCGCCAACAGCACCCGGAATCGTGTAATTTCCCCAGCCGACAACAAGAACACCGACCAGCAAACCGGCGATGGCGAAAGCAACGTACATATACCCATCCTAGCAGTTCTTACACAACCATCAGCAACAAACGCTTGATCCGGTTCAGGGACGTATCACCGTGACAATAATGTCATCGACAATCTCCAGCACCTGCAGGTCGCCTCCATAGGCCCGCGACATGCCAACATCGACCGCCCAGACCTTTTCTTCGCACCTGGCAGTGATCGATTCGTGAACGGTATGTGCGACGACCATTCTTTTGGCACCGAGGATCGCCAAAGACTGTTCCAGCATGCGGCAATCGTCGTCATCGACATCCAAAGAGAAATGACGACTCCACATCACGCCATCGTCATCGTTTCCCGCATCGACGCCTCTTGTCGAAATTGGTTCGTCGGTTTTACCGGCAAACCACTGGGCAAGCTCTTCATTGATACGGCCGACACCATAAGTAGCCCACTGCGGTGTAACACCACCATGTACAAACACTGTGTCACCCAATTGCAGCACGACCGGGAATTCGGCCAATTGTTTTGTGTAGTAACCACCGGGCATTAACGCGGCTCCACGGGCTCGTTGATCCGCCGGCAAGTCATCAAGACGAGGGTCATCGAGATCAAGATCCGGGATGTCGTTAAAAGCGGCGAATGATTGGTCCTCGACCCAGCGGAAATCCAGCCGCG